>Ga0207695_10007980_pt1 | contig 13347 bp, 15 predicted proteins | sample KBSC54metaG_FD_184354 | JGI IMG/M metagenome (GOLD analysis project Ga0207695, IMG submission 184354) | Corn rhizosphere microbial communities from Kellogg Biological Station, Michigan, USA - KBS C5-4 metaG (SPAdes) (version 2) | ecosystem: Host-associated > Plants > Roots > Rhizosphere > Soil...
AGGCAACTTTCCGCCCGTGTTCCCAAGCCATCTCGACCGCCAGCTTGATGCGATGGATGGACGATGAGAAGCAGGAGATAAACAGCCGACGCTCCGTGCGCGCAAAGACCTCGTCGAACTTGCGTCTAACCGCGCGCTCACTCGGCGTGTAACCTCGGCGCTCGACGTTGGTCGAATCCTGCAGCAGCGCCAGCACACCTTCTTTGCCATACTCCGCAAACGCGTGCAGATCAAACAGTCGGTTATCAGTCGGCGTGGGATCAACTTTGAAATCACCAGTGTGAATCACAACACCGAGCGGCGTATGGATTGCAAGCGAAACGCAATCTACAAGGCTATGTGTCACCTGGATGGGATGAATAGTGAACGGTCCAACCTTGACTCGTTCTCCGGGCCGTATCTCGCGCAGGTCGGCGTTGTCGAGCAAACCGTGTTCATCCAGTTTGTCCTCTACATAGGCCAGCGTGAACTCGGTGCCCCAGACCGGCACGTTTAACTCCGATAACACCCACGGCAAAGCGCCGATGTGGTCTTCGTGTCCGTGGGTGAGCACAATGCCGCGCACTCGCTGGCGGTTTTCGAGGAGATAAGAAATGTCGGGCACGACAATATCCACGCCCAGCAACTCGGCTTCAGGGAACATAAGTCCGGCGTCGACGACAAGGATGTCGTCTCCCCAGCGAATCGCCATACAGTTCATGCCGAATTCGCCGAGGCCGCCGAGCGGCACTATATTGAGTTTTCCGGTGGGCATTAAAGGACTTAATGATCGTAGCATAGCCGGCATTTGCCTTCGTAAGCCCCTGCTTTGCGTGATCGCCGTGATTTTACAAATCCACCGTTGTTTGCTGCATCTCAGTTCATTAGAATTTGTAAAGACATTTAGGAGGGAACGATGAGGGCGCTCTATCTCGCGATCCTGCTTATTGCTCCCTCCGTCATTTCCGCCCGCGCGGACGATCAGGAAAAGGCAGAAAAACAGATCAGAATGATGACTGCGACGTCATGGGATGATACCGGGCGTTCTATCGTGAGTCGCATTTTCGCTGATGTTTTCAAGGTTCCACGCTCCCAATTACTCGCCGAACGAAGAGCGCAAGGCCTGAGCTACGGTTCTTTATTTCTCGCCCACGAGCTGATTTCAAGCGGCTCGACCATGCACCAGATTTCTCTTCAGCTCCGCGCTAACAAAGCCCTCTCGGCCATCGCGAATTCCTCGAACGCCGATTGGAAGCGCATTAAATCCGATGCGAAGAAGATGAATGACCGTATCAATACTGGTATTTACAAGCACTTTCTTCACGACGACGCCGATAAACGACGTGATCTGGTCGATGGCTATGTCGCCTCTGCCGACCTAGTGCGTGCCGACCTCGAGTCAACACCGGACGAGGTAATTAAGGCGCAGGCGAATTACATTGTTTGGCGTAATCTGGCTGCTCCAAGAACCTCCGGACAGGTGAATACTTCCAGCGCAGCTGTCGAAAACTACAACAAAGCTCGTGACGCCATTGCTGCCACGCACGGGACAACTAGCCCTGCTGCGCCCGGCCAATAGAATGCAAAACCGAAAAAGCTCTGCCCGGAGCAGCCCTTAAATCCGCGCGCACTCGCCGAGCATCCAATACCACAATGTCTGCTCCCAGATCATGGCTCCGCCGCCGCACTGAGAAAGCGCTTTCATCGGCATTAACGCGCGCTTACAAAACCGTGCGAGTTGAGCCTGACCGCTTCCTCCTCGAACTCCGTGCCAATCACGGCCTTGCAGTTGGTAGCTTTCAGGGAGTGTACTCTGTGGATGTCGCGGTCCTCGACGAAATTTCCGAAAAAATCATCCATAGTGGAATGAAGATCGCCGCCGCTGAAGGCGCCGGTTTTGGGATCGGGGGATTGCTGACCATCGTGCCCGATTTCAGTATTCTTGCCGGCATCACCATGCGCATGATTCAGAAACTCAGTCTGATTTATGGCTACGAGTACAACAGCGATGACGAAGTAGTGGAGCTATGGATTGCTGCAGCCAGTGCGGCCGGCGTCGATTTGAGTCGCGATCTGCTGGAGAAAAATGTCGTGAACCGGCTTATTCCGCGGATCATTCAAAAGATGGCTGCCAAGACCAGCGCTGAGTTTGTCGAGAAGTGGACGGGAAGAGTCATCCCTGTCGCCAGTTCACTGATCGGAGCTGTACTGAATTATTACTTCGTGCGCGGCTGGGGAGAAAGAGCGCACGCGCACTTCCGCAAAAAGCACCTGGAAACGCGACAGCGCATACATCAGGCCACGCTCACTGACGCGCAGTCTGGTGCCGTAAGATAAACGCTCTCACGCCATGAAGATTGCGGCCTTCATATTGATTTTCGTGCTTGCTGTCCCGTCCCAAGGTCAGGAGATAACCGTGGCAGCAGCTGCCGATTTGCGCTCTGCTCTGGACGAAATCACCTCGCATTTTCAAACCGAGACCGCAGTTCACGTGAAGGTCGTCTACGGTTCATCGGGGAATCTTTTCCAGCAAATTCAGAATGGCGCTCCCTTTGATCTATTTTTCTCCGCCAATTCCGATTATCCGAAAAAGCTGGAAGCCGCCAGTTTGAGCGTTCCTGGAACTTATTACGAATACGCCCGCGGACACCTCGTGCTGCTTACCTCTTCCACATCGACTTTGGACCTGCAACAGGGACTTAAAGCGTTACTTGAACCTTCGATAAAGCGAATCGCAATCGCAGATCCGGGTCATGCTCCGTATGGGCAAGCGGCTGTGGCTGCTCTCAAATCGCAGGGCATATATGACCAGGTCTCGCGCAAAATTGTCGTAGGAGAAAATGTTGCGCAGGCAGCATCTTTCGTCATCTCCGGAGCAGCAGATATTGGGATCGTTGCCAAGTCGCTTGCGATACTACCGTCCGCCCGCGATCGAATCCGTTTCGCTGAAATCCCTGCCAATGAATACCCTCCGATCCAGCAGGCTTGTGTTCTTCTGAAATCTTCAACTAAACAGGAACCTGCGCGTCGCTTTATTACCTACATTCAGACCCCCGAGGCTTCCAAAATATTGCAGCGGTATGGCTTCGACGTTCCGTCAACAAAAGCAGCTCAGTCTCTACAGTAGCTTTCGGCGCGGAATACCTAAAATCGCCCACGAAATTTCTGCTCATTCCAGCAATTCTCGCTTTGCGAAAGCGCGGCTATGTGCTTGATTCTGCATTTTGGCACTCCTCATGCATTTCTGTCCGGTGATAACGGAAAGGAAAGACCATGACCAGCAGCACACGAGATGAACGCTGGAAAGAATTGTGCCAAGCTATCGTGGAAGAGTCCGATTCGAATCGCCTGATGGAATTAGTCAATAAATTAAATCGTGTTTTGGAGGAAAGGGAAACTGAGTTCCAGCAACGAAGAGACGGGCAGAGACCTAGTCAACAAGCAGATGGGTAAACTTACAACCAGCCCTTGGTCCTCGCGATCCGCGAAGCTTCCACTCGGTTTGCGGCGCCCAGCTTACTGATCGCCTCGGAAAGATAATTGCGCACCGTGCCTTCGGAGAGGCTCAACTTTTCCGCGATATCTATGCTTGCCATTCCTTCTCCCGCCAGGCGCAACACCTGGCGCTCACGATCGGTCAGGGGGTCGGCTTCGACCCACGCCTCTGCCGCCAGCTCGGGATCGATCACCCGCAGTCCGCTCTGCACACGACGCACCGCGTCAGCCAATTTCTCCGCCGCCATGTCCTTTAACAGATAACCAGCAACCCCCGCGTCCAGCGCGCGTCGCAAATATCCCGCCCGGGCAAATGTAGTAAGAATAATTGTCCTCGTCGAGCATCGCTTGCGCTTGAGTGCGGCCGCAACATCCAGGCCGCTCATCTCCGGCATTTCGATATCAGTGAGAAAAATATCCGGCTTCTGGGCAAGGACAGCGTTCAGTGCTTCCGTTCCATTACGAGCTCGCGCCACAACTGAGATGTCCCCTTCAATTTCAAGAAGGGTGGCCAGCGCGCCTAGCACCATCCCCTGATCTTCTGCGACTACTACGCGGATGGTCTTGCGCCCAGCTTTTGAGGATGGGTTCAAAGGCTTGCGTCCGGCGCAGTCAATGGAAATTCAAAACTGAGTTTCGTTCCCGCGGAAGTTTTGCATTTGAGAGTTCCACCGAGTGCCTCGACTCGTTCCCGCATGCCGCGCAACCCGTTACCCTCGCTGGTGAACCCGCCGCAACCGTCGTCTTGGATCTCAAGAACACAGGTGCCATTATTCCGCGCCACCCGCAGCGAGCAATGCCGCGCCTGTGCATGCCGCACGACATTGGTCACTGCCTCTCGCATGATAAGTGCCGCTACGCTCTCCTGCGCCGCGGTCAGGGGAACTTCGCCTGACTCCGTATTGACTGCGACTCCTGCGGTTTCCAGCGCCGATTGTGCGCGTTGCAGTTCCTCGCTTAGTTTGTAGCTGCTGTAACCGCGTAGCGTGTTGCGGATTTCACCGAGGGCCTCGCGCGAGACCTTCTCTATGTCAGCGATTTCGCTCTTTGCCTTAGCGAGATCTTTATCCAGAAGTTTGCTTGCCAGAGTTGATTTCACACTAATCAAGGTCAGTGTGTGTCCCAACACATCGTGCAGGTCGCGAGCAATTCGTTCACGTTCGGCGACTTTCGCCAAGTGCTCGATTTCCTCGTGAGCCAGCCTCAACTTGTGGTCGGCGCGATTGCGAACCGCAAAGTGAGTATTCGATAGACCTACGCCCAGTGCTACGACCAATGATGTCACTGAGAATCCGTTTGCCGGATGATATATCAGGGCATGTATCACGATAGCAACAGCTAGAACGCCTAGAGCTATCACTGCCGATTTTGCACGTTCAAAAACCCACGGAATGAACGACGCCGTAAAAATGATGAAGACGGAAGCGCCAGTGTTGGTGGTACCCAGGCCCAGACCCATCGCTGCCATACCCAACAACAGCAAATAATTCAGAGGTGGGCGTACCCAGAAAATTCCAAAATAAAGGGCCAGGAACAATACGAGTTCGGCATTGGTTAGCAGAAGCGATCGCCATGATGCATGTTCAGCAATTGGCTGGACGTAGAAGAAAGCAAGAAATATTAGCCACGCAAACGGCGCTAAACCATGATCGCGATTTTTGGGCAGCAGCCTCATCTTTTCCGCCTATATTCTACGCTGGCGTTTCCGGCATGACGCAGAGCCAGCGTCGCCACTAAGATCGAAGCCGGCGCTACCACCGCTAGCAGATCGAGTCGTTTGTCTACGATCAATAGCAATACCGCTGCTAGAATCAGAAAAAATGTCATCCAATTCGATTTCATAAATACCTCTTTACCCATGGGCTTTCTGATCCCGCTGGTGTCCCGCCGACGCGATCCCCAGGCAGATCATTGCGAACCCAACCAGTGCCTCCCAATGCACTCGGGATGAGCCCCCGTTTCCCGCACCCACAAGCCCCAGCGCTAACTGCGACAGATGGAATGGCGGCAACACAATCGCGATCTTCTGAATGAATTTGGGCAGAAACATAAACGGAATCCACAGACCTGAACAAAATGACATTGGCAGATAAAACACGTTGATCAACGCAGGCGCGGAAGTCGGCCCGGCAAAGTATCCAATCGCCAGCCCCATGGCGCAGAAGGGAAGTGATCCCGCTACCAGCGTCAGCAATAGCTTGGCTGCGACGAGAGCAGGCAAATGAACTCCTCCAAACGCGGTACCTAGAATCAGCAGCAGCACAACATCCGTCGCGCTGAAAATCATGCTCATCACTACTTTGGCCAGGAAGTAGGCGAACGGCGGCATCGGCGTTGCTTTTTTTACCTCCAGCCATCCAAACCCGCGTTCGCTGGCCAGTGTGGCCGCCGTCCCAAAAAGTGAAGCACCCATCACGCCGAAGGTTCCGTACGCCGCGATCAAATAAGTCGTAGTGCTGATGTTGCCAATGTTCTGGCGGCCCATGATCAATCCAAACAGAACATAGAACATGATCGGAAATACGATTGTCGACACCGAATACATGGGCAGTCGCAGGCACTTGAGAGCCTCGTATTTCGTCTCTTTTAAACAAATGCTGAATACGTTCGGCTTCATCGTGATCGCTGCGGGGCTGATTGCAGTGGTCGCCATTGTTGTTCTCCTCAGTTTGCTTTCTCTTGGGTAAGCGCCAGGAACGCGTCTTCCAGTCCGGCTCCAGCCACTTCAATTCCGGAAATATCAAGATCTTGATTCAACAGTTCGCGCAACACATCCTCCGGGCGCGAAGTATGAATGACCATAGTGCCGCGATCATCTTGAACATCGATAACACCAAGAAGGGCTTGCACTACAACAGCGCTCAACCGTGTGACGCAGCGAATTTTCTTCCCCGCCGTCCGGGCTTTGATCTGCTGCGGTGTGCCTTCCGCGATCATCGAGCCCTTATTGATCACCACCACCCGATCGGCGAGTGCGTCAGCCTCTTCCAGATAATGAGTCGTCAGCACCACCGTTTTGCCGAGCGTAAGCAGTTGCCGGATCTCATCCCACAGCAAATGCCGCGCCTCAACGTCTAGCCCTACCGTAGGTTCATCCAGAAACAACAAATCGGGATTGCCGCAAATCGCCAATGCGAACAGCACTCGCTGTTTCTGTCCGCCTGACAAATCGCCAAATTTACGGTCGCGCAGATTCTCAATTCCCGCAATCGCTAGCGTTTGCTTCATGGGTAGAGGCTGGGAATAGTAAGAAGAGAACAGATCAATGTGTTCGCGTACCCGCAGCGACTCCGGCACTCGGCCCACTTGCAGCATGGCTCCAACTCGAAGATGAGTTTCCAAGGCCGTAGGGTCGCCACCAAACACCGAAACTCGTCCCGAGGTTGGCCGTACCAGCCCCAACAGTAGCTTGATCGCAGTTGTCTTTCCCGCGCCGTTCGGACCTAACACCGCAGTCAATTCTCCCGCCCGGACGTCGAGACTAAAATTCTTCAGCGCCTGCACCGCTCCGTAATTTTTGCTGACCTGGTTTAATTTCGCCGCTATCAGCTCTCCGGTCTGTGGACGCCGGGCGAACGCTTGTACTGTTGCCATGTCTGTTTCTTTTCCCATCGCACATTCATAATGCGAGATTCCGATTTTCGGCACCAGTGCGGATCATCACCGTTTGCGTCTGACAAATGTCAGCCCCGTAATCGCGTATAATTGCCAACTTTTGGGGGCTGTCTAGCGATGAAAAATCGTCCTGGCGTGGAGCTTGCCAGCCTCACGGACGTCGGATGCCAGCGGGAAAATAACGAAGACAGTTACGGCTATTGGGAAGCCGCCAATGACACAGACTTTGCGGCTTCAGGCAGGCTTGCCATCGTGGCTGATGGCATGGGTGGTCACGAGGGCGGTCAAATCGCCAGCCGCTTGGCGGTTGAGGCGTTCGCCAAAGCCTATGCTGGGGCAAGTGATTCCGATCCACAAAAGCGGCTTCTCACCGCCCTAAAAGATGCGCATCGCCGTATTCAGCAGCGCGCCAAACAAGATCCCCAACTGAGTTCGATGGGCACTACCTGCACGGCCGTGGCTCTGATCGATAGTCACCTTTATTTTGTCCATGTCGGCGACAGCCGACTTTACCTTTTGCGGGAAGGGAAGCTTCAGATCTTAAGTCGCGACCACACTCTAATCGCCCGCCTGATCGAGAACGGACTCATCCGGCCTGATCAAGCTCAGGATCATCCGCAAAAGCACGTTCTTACTTCAGCCCTCGGCGTCTCCGATGATGAAATTGAAATCGACGCTCCCCCAGAACCGTTGTTGCTCCATAAAGGCGATATCTTGATGATCTGCACCGACGGACTATGGGGCCAAATGGAGTCTGGGGAGATCAAACAAGCGCTTGCTTCTCAGTCCCCAGACGCCGCATGTCGTTCCCTTGTCCACCTCGCTAAAGAGCGGGGTGGTCCCGATAACATTACTCTGCAGGTGCTGCGCATCGGCTGATCCTGCGTAAATAGTTTTCCCTGAATTGCAAAAAGTTGCAGCCATATCTTTCTGATCATTAGCATTGCCTTTCGGAGCTCCCGCCAATTGAACTTTTCCTATCAGCAAAGAATGGCAATGTGCTTGCTACACCCGAATGTCTATTAACTAAATAGGGTTTATGGTATAGTGCCTCCATGAAGATCTCCCAAAAAGGGCTGTACGCCTTGCAGGCCATGATGATGCTGGCCCGGCACCACAATCAGGGCGCGATTCGCATCCGCGATATCGCTTATGAAGAAGAACTGCCCGAGAAATTCCTGGAACTCATTCTGCTCGAACTGAAGAACGCTCGCATGGTCGAGAGCGCGCGCGGCGCGAAAGGCGGTTATCAGCTTAGGCGCCCGCCCTCTGAGATTCACCTCAGCGAAATTATCCGTTTAATCGACGGCCCCTTGGCTCCGTTCGGCGATGCCGATCAGTTACGCACGTTGATCGACCGTGACGCCGCCCATCGCGCTCTTTACCAGGTTTTTCTCGACGTCCGCGACGCCGCCGCAAAAATCCTCGAGAGCACCACTATTGCCGACATTGCGAATCCCTCGCCATCTCCGCGTCAAAAACGCCGAAAAAAGAACGAGGCCACTTTATTGCCCATGGTGGTACACGGCAATTTTCCGCGGACCGACAAATGAAATTCAGAATGTTGGGCTTGTTTATTTTGACTTTGTTCTTCTCTGTGGCTCTTAATGCGCAGACCACAGCAATTCGTGTCGGCGCTTTCCCGAATATTACCCATGCTCAGCCAATGATCGGCAAAGCCAACGGTTGGTTCGAAAAAGCCATGGGACCAAACGTAAAGATCGAGTGGCGCAGTTTCAATGCCGGCCCTTCCGCAATCGAGGCGCTCTTCGCCGACGCCATCGACATGACCTACGTTGGGCCGAATCCGGCGATAAACGGATATGTTCGTTCTAATGGAGAAGCGCTGCGCATTATCGCTGGCGCAACCAGCGGCGGCGCGGCCCTGGTTGTCAGGGGAGATTCAGGAATCAATAAGGCGGAAGACTTTCACGGCAAGCGCATTGCGTCTCCGCAAATGGGCAACACTCAGGACGTCGCACTGCGAGCCTGGTTGAAATCGCAAGGCCTTAAGACTCGTGATAAAGGTGGCGACGTGACCGTGATGCCGATCGCCAATCCTGATCAGCTCACGTTATTCCTCAAGAAAGAAATCGATGCCGCATGGGCTCCCGAGCCCTGGGCATCCCGGCTACTGCACGATGCGAGCGGAAGAATGTTTCTCGATGAGCGCACGCTCTGGCCGCAGGGCCAGTTCCTGACTACCGAATTAGTCGTCAGTACGAAATTTCTTCAGATGCATCCCGACCTCGTCAAGAAATGGCTGCAGGCCCACGTCGAACTCACTGATTGGATCAACAGTCACGTTGCTGAGGCGAAGCAGGTTTTGAACCAGCAGATTCAGCGGGAAACCGGAAAAGCGCTCGCACCGCCAGTTCTGGACGATTCGTTCAGCCGCCTGCAGGTCACTTACGACCCGCTGCGCGCACCACTGTTGCGGGCCGCGCAACTAGCTTTTGACGCCGGATTCCTGGGCCGTCAAATGCCCGATCTGTCGCGCATCTACGACCTCACGTTATTGAACCAAGTGTTGACTGCAGAAGGGAAGAAGGCGATTCAATGACCAGCCCGCTTCGCAAATCCGTGGTCTCTGTTCCTGTTGAGCATCGCAGTCCCCATAGGCCGGTAGCTTCTTACCGCGAAGAACTGGCGGTGATATCAGAGCTTGATCTCGCGCTCAAGGTTCCAAAGTTGGCCTTGAAAAATGTTTGCTTGAGTTATGCGACAAACTCGCACAATCGGCTCGTCGCTCTCAAGAATATCAGTCTCCAGGTACAGCCCGGCGAGTTTCTCTGCATCGTGGGCCCATCCGGCTGCGGAAAATCCACCCTACTGCATCTGATCGCAGGTCTGCACCAGCAGTCGTCTGGGGATGTGTTGGTCGACAACACGCCGGTGCAGGGGCCAGGAACCGATCGAATTCTCATCTTTCAGGAACTCGGCCTTTTCCCATGGCTGACGGTTGCACAGAATGTCGAATTCGGAATGCGCATGAAGGGAATCGCGAAGCCACAGCGAGATGCCAACGTACGTGATTATCTTCGTCTGGTTCATCTCCATCAATTCAAAGATAGCTACATTCATCAGCTTTCTGGTGGCATGCGGCAGCGTGTGGCGTTAGCAAGGGCGCTCGCCACTGAACCCGACGTCTTATTAATGGACGAACCCTTCGCCGCGCTCGACGCGCAAACTCGTGACCTGCTTCACGATGAGCTGGAACGCATCTGGGCTAAAACCCGGCGCACCATCATCTTCGTGACCCATAACGTTCGTGAAGCGGTGCGGCTCGGAGATCGCGTCATTCTGCTGACCTTCCGTCCTGGCCAAGTCAAACGCGAATACCGTATTGACCTCCCTCGTCCACGCCATTTGGAAGACGTGCACGTTGCCTGCAGCGCCCGCGAAATTCTCAACGATCTTCGCGAGGAAATTAACAAATCGATTGAAGAGGAGTACGGGCTTGAAGCGCACGCTTAGATACGTCCTCTTTTATTCATCGCTGATCGGACTGTGGGCCCTCCTGGCGAAGCTTCATGTCTGGCCACCATACATATTCCCCACCCCCTGGGGCGTCGCCGAAACTCTTCGATCGGGATTCGCCGATCACAGCTTCTGGGTCGCCATCGCGGTAAGCATGAGACGAATGCTGATTGGCTATGGCGTCTCAGTCGTGCTCGGCTTAGCCCTTGGATTAGGCATTGCCAGCAATAAATTTCTTGAACAAACCATTGGCGGATTGCTGGTCAGCCTGCAGAGCCTGCCGAGCATCTGCTGGCTGCCTATCGCCGTGCTTTGGTTTGGACTGACAGAGAAAGCGATCCTATTCGTCGTCGTAATGGGCTCGTTGCTTTCCGTCACCATCAGCATGGAGACCGGGCGCAAGCAACTTCCGAAAATTTACACCATGGCCGGGCGTAATCTCGGCGCACGCGGAGTTCGTTTGTTCTGGCACGTAACATTACCGGCCAGCCTGCCGTATATCGTGACCGGGTTGAAGCAGGGCTGGGCATTTGCCTGGCGCTCATTGATCTCGGGCGAAATGATTTTCGTTACTCTTGGCTTGGGTCAGCTGCTGATGATGGGCCGCGATCTGAACGATATGAGCCAGGTCATCGCGGTAATGATTCTCATCGTGGTGCTTGGTTATCTGGTCGACGGCGTATTTTTCCGGACAATCGAAAGACAGTTGCAACAACGCTGGGGATTAGCGACTGCAGCCTAAAACGGCTTGTGCGTTTCGACTGTGAGTTTTTGTCGTCCGATAGTCTACTAAACTAGTAAGGATACTTATAATGACGCCATTTCGCGCGGATCATCCGCGTTCAAGGAGAGCAACAGCAATGAGGCAGAGTTTTCGTTGGTTGGGGATTTTCACCATCGCGCTTGCACTCAGCGGGTCGCTTCTAGCGCAAACTACCGCTACGCCACCGCCGAAACGAAAGCATACCAAACCGGCCACTGTTTCCGCAGCGCCAGCAGCGTCCCAGGAAGACGTGCAATCGCTTCGCGATCTTGTGCTGGCGCAACAAAAGCAGCTTGAGACCCAGAATCAACAGGTGCAACAATTGCAAGATCAACTGCACCAGGTGTTGGACGCGGTCCAGCAATCCAACGCCAATGCCCAAAAGCTGCAGAGCGGCGCCGAACAGGCCCAAGCTACCGCCGCCCAAGCCCGGCAATCGGCATCTGACGCTCAACACGCCGCCGCGGAAGCCGCATCAGCTGCAGCTTCGGCTACCTCCGTCACCAGCTCGCTTCAGACTCAGGCCAAAGCCGAGCAGACCAAACTTGAAGCATTCCAGAATGCTCTTGGCCGTTTTCGGTTGTCTGGCGACATCCGAATGCGCGGCGAGAACTTTACCCAGGACGGAACTCAGGACCGCAACCGCGCCCGCGTTCGTATACGTTTCGGATTAGACGGACAGCTTAACGAGGATTTCGTCGGAAGCATTGCGCTAGCCACCGGTTCGATTGGTGATCCGACCACCACGAATGAGACCCTGACCAATGCTTTCGACCGCAAGACGATTGCGTTGGACCGCGGTTACATCACCTATAGTCCTATTTCCCATCCCTGGCTCGCACTCACCGGAGGCAAGTTTCCTTATCTCTGGCAGCGCACCTCCGTGACCGGCGATCCCGATCTGAACCCCGAAGGCTTCGACCAGAAAGTTTCTTTCAATCACAACGGCTTCCTGCAAAATTTCACGGTACAGGCCTTGGAACTGCTGTACAACGAAAGCTCGACTGGACAGGACTCCTACGTACTCGGTGCGCAGGCACAGACAAAACTCAAAGCCGGCCCGTGGACCGCAATCGTATCAGTCTTGAATCAGCACTGGAATCATCCGGATGCTCTGCTTCAGGCAACCGCATTTGAAGTAGCCGCCACAACTACTGGGTCATCGACTGCCGGCCCTTTCCCGGTGCTCGGCGAAGGCCAGGGTTGCTCGACCAGTGGCAACTTGCCGAAATTCGCGCCGTGCGCGTTGGCTCCCAATGGGATGACCAACGCAACGTCTATCGATGCAGCAGGCAAGCCGCATTTCTATTCGGGTTTCGATCTGCTGGACTTCATCGTCAACAATCAGATTCAAACGGGGGCCAGAAAATTTCCCATCAATCTAGTTGCGGAATACGAACAGAACCTGGATGCGTCCGCGCATCCACTCTCCGCCGCAAAAAACAATCCCCTGCTGACGAACCTCGGTAGCCAGAATAAGGCCTACAGCGGCGATTTCAGCGTAGGCCGCGCCGTGAAGAAAAATGACTTGATGTTTGGCTATGCTTGGCTGCGGCAGGAACAAGATGCGGTGTTGGCGTCGATCGCCGAGAGTGATCAGCGCGCGCCCACAAACATTCTTCAGAACCGTACGTACGCAACCTGGAAGGTACGCTCCAACACTCTGGCCAGCTTTACTTGGTGGTATGGTCGGACACTGAATACGAATCTGGAGAACAACCCCGCGCTCTTTAACAACTGGGGCGGCTTCGTGGACAATGCCGCTGTAACTGGAAAGAGCACAATTGCCGCACCGGGCCAACAGGAACCGTGGCTGAATCGTTTCCAGTTTGACCTGATCTACACTTATTAACAGGCGGGGGAGGCCGTCCTGATTGGAGGATCGACGAGGCGCCTCCTCCCGCTTGTGTGTAAATTGGCTTCCTCGATTATCATCAAGCTAAGTTCCAGGAGGGACACTTGGCCGTTCTGGTAGTTGGGGGCGCCGGATACATTGGCAGCCATGCTGCTCACGT
>Ga0207695_10007986_pt1 | contig 13338 bp, 11 predicted proteins | sample KBSC54metaG_FD_184354 | JGI IMG/M metagenome (GOLD analysis project Ga0207695, IMG submission 184354) | Corn rhizosphere microbial communities from Kellogg Biological Station, Michigan, USA - KBS C5-4 metaG (SPAdes) (version 2) | ecosystem: Host-associated > Plants > Roots > Rhizosphere > Soil...
GAGAAGGTCCGCGGCGATGTCGGCGCTTTCCGGAATGTCGGCGAGTGGCTCGGGCGCCTTCGGAATCGCGTAGGGCCGCTCGTAGCAGGGCGCCTCGTCGGCGAGCGGGCCGAGCGGGATGTCGGCAACGGTCTGGCCGTTCCACACGAGCTCCATCCGCCCGGTGTCGGTCACTTCGCCGATCACCGCGAAGTCGAGCTCCCACTTGCGGAAGATCGCCTCGGCCTCGCCCTCGCGGCCGGGCTTCAGCACCATCAGCATGCGCTCCTGGCTTTCGGAGAGCATCATTTCGTACGGCGTCATCCCCTCTTCGCGGCACGGCACCTTGTTCATGTCGAGCCGGATGCCCGCGCCGCCCTTGCTCGCCATCTCCACCGACGAGCTGGTGAGGCCCGCCGCGCCCATGTCCTGGATGGCGACGATGGCATCGGTTGCCATCAGCTCGAGACAGGCTTCGATCAGCAATTTCTCGGTGAACGGATCGCCGACCTGGACGGTGGGGCGCTTTTCCTCGCTATCTTCGGCGAAGTCGGCGCTCGCCATGGTCGCGCCGTGGATCCCGTCGCGCCCGGTCTTCGATCCGACATAGACAATCGGATTTCCGATGCCGGTTGCGGCCGAGTAGAAGATCTTGTCGGTCTTCGCGACGCCGACGGTCATCGCGTTGACGAGGATGTTGCCGTCGTAGGCCGCGTCGAAATTGACTTCGCCGCCGACGGTGGGGACGCCGACGCAATTGCCGTAGCCGCCGATGCCGGCGACCACGCCCGCGACGAGGTGCCGCGTCTTAGGATGATACGGTCGCCCGAACCTCAGCGCATTCAGGTTCGCGACCGGCCGCGCACCCATCGTGAAGACGTCACGCAGGATGCCGCCGACGCCGGTCGCCGCGCCCTGGTAGGGTTCGATGTAGGACGGGTGGTTGTGGCTCTCCATCTTGAAGATAGCCGCCTCGCCGTCGCCGATGTCGATGACACCGGCATTCTCGCCTGGACCCTGGATCACCCACGGCGCTTCGGTCGGCAGCTTCTTCAGGTGGACGCGCGAGCTTTTGTAGCTGCAATGCTCAGACCACATGACCGAGAAGATGCCGAGCTCGAGCAGGTTCGGCTCGCGGCCGAGCGCCTTCAGAATGCGGTCGTATTCGTCGGGCGCGAGTCCATGTTCGGCGACAATTTCGGGCGTGATGCGAGGTGCGTCCAGAACTTCCATGCGCGGGCCATTAGCCGCCGCGGCTGGCCCGGGCTAGGCCGACCGTAGCCATGAAAAAGCCGGCGGCTCCCAACTGGAAACTGCCGGCCTTCGAACTCAGCTGATTGTCAGGCTTTGCAGCTTTGCGCCGGGTGACCCGGAACTGCGATCTTGGCCTCGGAAGCAGTAGCGCTGCCTTCGACAGAATAGCCGCCGGCGGCCGTCATCGGCTTGCCCGCCTCCGCCGCGCTCACCTGCGTCGGGCTTGCGCCCTTGTCGGTGCGCACGTTGGCGGTCTTTCCGTCCGAGAGCCAATCGACATAGACAACCTTGTTGTCGGCGCAGCGGTAGATTTTGCTCGCGGTGATCGACGGCGGCATTGCAATCGGTACATTGCTCTCGGCGGCATTGGTGTCGTTTCCGGCGTCGGGACCACTCACGATGGTGTGGCTTTCCTGCTTGCAGCCGGCTAGCGCTGCGGCCGCAGCAAGCGTGATGAGGAGGGGAGCGCGAGTCATAGCGCGCCACTTCACTACCTGGGCCCGGCTCGTCAAGGGCGCGTTCTTGCATATTGTCGAAGTGGGACATAGCTTCGTCGAGTGCCCTATCAGGCCGGCAGCAGCGCACAGCGCATTCGTATCGGCCTGACGGGCCTCGCCATCGCATTCCTCCTGGTGCTGCTGGGCTCGGTCGTCAGCCGTTCGAGTCGCGACAATGCCAGCAACGCGGCAGCGCAGGCAGCAGCGAACGAGCCGAGTGAGCCCCTTGCCGAAATGGGTGTCGCGCCGGGCGCTTCTGGGACGACAAACACAACGAACAACAACAGCACGAGCAAATGAGTCCGGCGCGCGGGCGCGCGTTGATCTTCGCCGTCATTGCTCTCGTCGGGGCGGTGATTGCCGCAGCTTCATTTACAAGCCGCGAACCGGTGCCGCTTCCGCCACGCGCCGCGGCCGAACGGCCGCGCTTGCTTCTGCTCACCAGCCTGCCCCTGCTGTTCAGCGAGGGCTTCTCGCTCAGCGGCGGCGGCTCGGCTGCTTTGACGCGCCTGCAGACCCGCTACAATGTCGTGCCCATCAGCGTCACGGAGCCGCGCGAGCTCGCAAAAGGCCGCTTGCTGCTAATGGCGCACCCGCTCGCACAGCCGGCCGAAGACCTGGTCGCTTTGGATGAGTGGGTTCGCCGCGGGGGCCGAGTCCTGCTGCTCGCCGACCCGATGCTGGAGTGGCCGAGCCGGCGGCCACTCGGCGACCCGCTGCGCCCGCCGCCGATGTTCATGGACACGGGGCTTCTCTCGCATTGGGGGCTGAGCTTGGATGCACCGAACGAGAGGCGCCCTGCGATGCGCAATCTCGGCGGCTTCCACATTATGACGATGTCGCCGGGATCGCTCTCCGGTACCTGCTCGATCAGCAACGACCGCCTCGTGGCGCATTGCCGTGTCGGGAAAGGGGAGGCGACGATCGTCGCGGACGCCGATTTTCTGAATTCAGACCGACTCGGGTCTCGCGCCTCGCATAATCTGGACGGGTTGCTCGCGGAACTCGCGAGTCTCGAACGGTGATTCGCCAGTCACAGACTTATCCACAGGGTTGGAGTGTAAGAACGAGGCGCGAACAAACAGGCCCGTTTCCATTCGAAAACCGCAGAATTCCGCCACGAACCCATAGAAACCCACTTTAAACCATTAAATCCCATTGTATCCCGTGACCTGTTGGGTTACCAACATGTCTGGAGCGCGGGGGCTAACCCTTTGATTCGAACTTGAACGCGGCGCGCGCGACGGCGCGCATCCGCGATCGCTCGCTCGAGCGCTCCAAACGGGGAGTGGTTTGGCGTGGCGCTAGAGCATCTGTTTCAGGGCAGCGCTTTGAACGCGGTCGATGCGAAGGGCCGCGTGTCCATTCCTGCATTCCTGCGCGGCGTGATCGAGCGCCGTGGCGACGCCCGCACCATCGTCCTTGCCAAGCATGAGGCGTTCCCGTGCCTCAGCGCCTACGACCCCGCTTATGCCGCACTGAAACACGCCAAGCTCGAGCGGCTGCTCGAAAAGGAAGAGACCAGCCCCGACGCGCAGCTCGAATATCAGCAGCGCAATCTCATGGCCTTCGCGGCGACCGAGGAAGTCCCATACGACAGCTCCGGCCGAATCCTGATGCCGCCGATGATGCGGCGGAAAGGTGAGATCCGCGACCTCGCCCTGTTCCTTGGCACCGGCGAGACATTCCAGATCTGGAATCCCGATTTGCTCCTCAAGGATGCGCGGATTCCCGACGACCTCAAGGACATCGCCCGTTTCCGCCTCGAAGAGCGAGGCGGCTCATGACCAGCACCGGCGCAAACACGGCCCCACATGTGCCGGTGCTGGTCAACGAAGTGATCGCGGCGCTGGCGCTCAGTGCCGGCGACACGGCGGTCGACGGAACATTCGGAGCAGGCGGGTACACGCGCGCAATGCTCTCGGCGGGGGCGGGACGAGTGATTGGGCTCGATCGCGACCCCGACGCGATCGAAGCGGGAAGGTCACTCGTCCCGGACCCGCGCCTGATGCTGATCGAGGAGCGCTTTAGCCAAATGGACCGGGCGCTGGCCGACCGCGGGATCGGTCCCGTCGATGCGATTGCTCTCGACATCGGAGTTTCCTCGATGCAGCTCGACCGAGCGGAGCGCGGCTTCTCATTCCAGGCGGACGGTCCGCTCGACATGCGCATGAGCCGGTCGGGCGTGACCGCCGCCGAGTTCCTGAACACGGCCGAAGAGGCCGAGATCGCCCGGGTCCTGCGCGACTATGGGGAGGAGCCGCGCGCCCGGGCGATCGCCCGCGCCATCGTTGCCGCACGTCCGGTCGAGCGCACCGCCGAGCTCGCGGCGATCGTCCGTCGCGCTGCCGGCTTCCGTCCCGGTCAGAAGAGCGATCCAGCCACGCGCACTTTCCAGGCGATCCGGATTCACCTGAACGCCGAGCTCGACGAGCTCGAAGAGGGACTCGAAGCCGCAGAGCGCGCGCTGAAGCCGGGCGGCCGGCTCGCCGTCGTCACCTTCCACAGCCTCGAAGACCGGATCGTCAAGCGCTTCTTCCGCGAGCGGAGCGGCGGAACCCCCGCCGGTTCGCGTCACCGCCCGCTGATCATGCACGAGGTCGAGCCGACCTTCGAGCGCGTCGCAAAGCCAGTCTCTCCATCCGGGCGCGAGCTCGCCACCAATCCGCGCGCGCGCTCGGCGCGGCTCCGCTCCGCGATCCGCACGTCTTCACCAGCTCGCAAGGAACGCCTGCAATGAGTAGCCGCAGCTTCCGCTCAGTCTTCATGGTCGCCAGCTGCGCCGGTGCGGCGCTGAGCTGCTACCTGGTGTCGCTTCGCGTTGCCTCCGAGCGCGCTGCGCTCGAGGACGTCGAGGGCAAGATTGTCGTCGCACAGCGTGACATGCGCGTGCTCCAGACCGAGATCGGCACGCGGGGCCGCCTTTCGCAGCTGGAGCGGTGGAACGCCGGTGCATTCGCGCTGTCGGCGCCGGCGGCCGACCAGATCCTCAAGGGCAGCTTCGAGCTGGCGCAGCTCGCCCGGCCCGAGCGCAAGCTCGATTTCCAGGCGCCGGTGGTGCTTGCGTCGGCCCCTGCGCCGGCGCCTTCGAAGCCGCTTGGCCAGCCGAATACCTACACCTCCGCTCAGCCGGAAGCGGTTCCCCCCAGTTCGCTGCTTCATGAGGCAAGCCTCAAGACCGAGACGCGCGAGGTCCTGGCGCGGACGGCCGCCGTATTGCCCCCGGCGGCCGCCAGAACCACCGACAAGCCGGCAACGGCGGCTAAGCCGGCTCAAAGCAAGTCGGTGGGGAAGCCAGGCCTCGCGGCCGCCCAGGCGGAGGGGAAGAAATCCGTGGATAAGCGGGTCATCGCCACGGCGAGGCCGGTGACAAAGCCGATTCGCCTTGCGAAGGTCGACCCGCTGGCGCCGCTCCCGGCGAAGCATTCCGGCAATTTGAAGGGCTCCGCTACCGAACGATGAACGCTCCGACGCCCGCTCTCGTCGCGCCACGGCCCGAGCGGCTCCGACTCGTCGGTCAGCGCCGGCAGCTGCTCGCGCTGATGCACCAGCGGCTGATGTTCGGAATGCTGGTCTATGCCGGCATCGTCGCGATCATCGCTCTGCGGATCCTCTACCTTGCGGCGTTCGGTGATCATGCCGGACGCAAGGAGGAGCTGACTGCCTTCGTTCCGGAGCGCGGCGACGTCGTCGATCGCGACGGCGTGCCCCTCGCGCGGACCATCGATGCGTGGACCATCGCCGTCCATCCGAACAAGGTCATCGGCGACAAGCTCGCGCTCGCCCAGCGCCTCGCCCAGTTGATGCCGGAGCAGACCGCGGAGCAATATTTCGCGCTGCTTCGTTCGAACAAGCCCTTCTTCTACCTGAGGCGCCGGGCCTCGCCGGAGCTGGTCGAAGCAGTCAACGCGATCGGTGAGCCGGGGCTTGCGATCGAGCGCGAACCTGACCGGCTTTACCCGCAGACGACGCTGGCTGCTCACGTGCTCGGATTCACCAACATCGACGGGCGCGGCGGGGCAGGGGTCGAGCGCGCGTTCGACTCCTATCTTTCGGATCCGCAAACCCGCGGGCAGCCGCTCGTGCTGTCGATCTCGAGCAAGGTGCAGCAGGCCCTCGAGGCCGAGCTTGGCGACGCCATGCAGCATTTCTCCGCGATCGGCGCTGCCGGCGTCGTCATGGACGTTCACACGGGCGAAGTGCTGGCGATGACGTCGCTGCCGAACTTCAATCCGAACGCACCAGGGCAAGGGACGCCCGACCAGATGTTCAATCGCGCCACGCTCGGCGTGTTCGAACTGGGCTCCACGTTCAAGCCGTTCACGCTTGCGATGGCGATGGACTCGGGTGTCGTCTCGGGCCCCGGGCAGATGTACAATTGCCCTGAGGTTCTGCCTGCGTATGGCCACCTTGTTCACGACACACACCCGTTCGGCCGCATGTGCTCCGTTGCCGAAATCATGATGGAGAGCTCGAACATCGGCATGGCGCAGATCGCCGACCAGCTCGGAACCGCGCGGCAGAAGGCGTGGCTCAAGAAGATGGGCTTTCTCGACAGGGTCGAGATCGAGCTCAAGGAGAAGGGCCGTCCGCTCACACCGGGTTCGCGCTGGGGCCCCTTCGAGACGATGACGATCGGCTTCGGCCAGGGCATCGCTGTCGCGCCGCTGCAGCTGGCAATGGGCTATGCGACCTTGTTCGACGGCGGCATCTATCATGCGCCGACAATCCTCAAGGTCGGTCCCGGTCATCCGCTGTCGCAGGGAAGGCGCGTGTTCACCGCCGATACGAGCTACCGCATGCGCTCGCTGCTGCGGCTCGTCGTTATGAAGGGCACCGGGAGGAAAGCGGATGCTCCGGGCTATCGGATTGGCGGCAAAACCGGAACCGCGCAAAAGATCATCGACGGGCATTACAGCAAGACGATCAATCTCACGAGCTTCGCCGGTGTGTTCCCGATGGACGACCCGCGCTATGTGATCGTGGTGATGCTCGACGAACCCAAGGCAACGCCCGAGACCTACGGCTTCACGACAGCCGGCTGGAACGTCGCGCCGGTCGTCAGCCGGACCGTCAGCCGGATCGCTCCCATGCTCGGCGTCGCGCCGGACATGAACCGCGAACCCAATATGGGCGAAGTGCTGCCGTTTGTGCAGGAAGCCAAGAAGCAAGACTCAAGCAAGGACTGACGGCGGGTGAAATTGCGCGACATCGCCGAGGTCGACTCCGATTCCGAAGTGACCGGCTTTGCGATCGATCATCGCAAGGTCGCGCGCGGAAGCGTGTTCGGCGCCTTCAAGGGCGCGGTGTTCAACGGCGAGGACTTCATCGGCGCCGCGGTTGATCGTGGCGCGGTGGCGGTTGTCGCTCGGCCCGAAGCGCAGCCAAACCGTGTACCGCTGCTGGCGGACCCGCAACCGCGACGGCTGTTCGCCGAATTGGCCGCAAAATTCTATGCGCCTTACCCGCACACCGTCGTCGCGGTCACCGGGACCAACGGCAAGACCTCGACGGTCGAGATGACCCGGCAGATCTTGCGCATGTCGGGCCACCGTTCGGCATCGATCGGAACGCTTGGGGTGACGACCTCCGACGAGCAAGTGAAGACTGGCCTGACGACGCCCGACATCGTCACCTTCCTCAACAACATGGCCGGCCTTAATCGGATGGGCATCAGCCATGTCGCTTATGAGGCTTCGAGCCACGGCCTCGACCAGCACCGCTGCGAAGGCGTGCCGCTGGCTGCCGCAGCCTTCACCAATTTCAGCCGGGACCATCTCGACTATCATCAGACGATGCAGGCCTATTTCGAGGCCAAGATGCGGCTGTTCGACGAGCTTCTCCCGCCAGGAAAGTCTGCCGTAATCTGGACGGATGATCCGAAGTCGGACGAGGTGATCGGTCGGGCACGGAAGCGTGGTCACGAAGTGCTGACGGTCGGCCGAAAGGGCGAGACGATCCGCCTTGTCGAGCAGAACCCGACGTCGCTCGGCCAGACGCTCAGGCTCGAGTATGCGGGAAAGCCGTACAAGCTCGCGCTTCCGCTGATCGGCGCCTACCAGGCGTCCAATGTCCTCACCGCGGCGGGACTGGTGCTCGCGACAGGCGGCAAGTGGGATGCGACCTTCTCCGCGATGGAGCGGGTCGCGCCGGTGCGCGGCCGTTTGGAGCGCGCCGTGATCAGCCGCTCGGGAGTGCCGGTCTATATCGATTACGCCCACACGCCCGACGCGCTCGAGGCGGCGATCGCCGCGCTCCGTCCGCACGTTGAAGGCAGGCTGATCACCGTGTTCGGCGCGGGCGGCGATCGCGACCAGGGCAAGCGCCCGGAGATGGGCGAGGTCGCGACGCGCCTTTCGGACGTGGTGATCGTGACCGACGACAATCCAAGGAGTGAGGATCCCGCGTCGATCCGCTCGGCGATCATGGCGGGAGCGCCTGGCGCGACCGAGGTTCCGGGTCGCCGCGAAGCCATCGCCGAGGCGATCCGCATCGCGCGCGAAGGCGATATCGTGCTGGTCGCCGGGAAGGGCCACGAGACCGGGCAAATCATTGGCGACAAGGTTCTGCCCTTCGACGACGCGCTGGTAGCGCGGGAGTGCGCAGCTTGACGGAGCACTCAGACAAGGACGTGCGCGGCATGAGCGCGCTCTGGACCTCCGAAGAGATTGCGGCCGCGACCGGCGGGACTGCAAGCGAGGCGTTCGAAGTGACCGGCGTGACATTCGACAGCCGTGAGGTCGAGCCGGGCGACCTGTTCGTCGCGATGCCGGGCACCGTCCACGACGGCCACCGCTTCGTCGATGGAGCATTCGCCGCTGGAGCCGGGGCGGCCATCGTGTCGCAGCCGGTGAGCGGTCCGCACGTGTTGGTCGCCGACACGTTCGCCGGGCTCCGGGCGCTCGGCCGTGCTTCGCGCGAGCGCAGCGGAGCGACGATCTTCGGAGTGACCGGTTCTGTCGGCAAGACCAGCACCAAGGAAGCGCTTTATGCCGCGCTCGACCGCAATCGGCCGGGCAAGGTCCATCGTTCCGTGAAGAGCTACAACAACCACACCGGTGTTCCGCTCAGCCTCGCGAGGATGCCCCGCGATGCCGAATATGCGGTGCTCGAGATGGGAATGAACAATGCCGGCGAGATCCGCGCACTGACGGCGCAGGTCCGCCCGCATGTCGCGCTGATCACTGCGATTGCCCCCGCACACATCGAGAATCTCGGCTCAGAAGAGGCGATTGCCGATGCCAAAGCAGAGATCTTCGACGGGCTGGAGCCCAACGGGACGGCGATCGTCCCCAACGACACGCCGCACCGCGACCGGTTGGTGAAGGCGGCGCGGCGCCGTGCCGAGCGGATCATCACCTTCGGCAGCGGCGATGCCGACGTCCATGCGGTGCACGCGGTTTCGGCGGAAGGGGGCGGGAGCCTGATCAGCGCTGCGCTGCTGGAGCGCGAGCTGACCTTCACCATCTCGCAGCGCGGCGAGCATTGGGTGTCGAATGCGCTGGCGGTGCTTGCCGCGGTTGAAGCGGTCGGCGCCGATGTCGCGCTCGCGGGCCTTGCGCTTGCCGATTTGGGCGGCCTCAAGGGCCGAGGGCAGCGCCACGTCGTCGAGATCGACGGAGGCGAGGTGCTGCTGATCGACGAAAGCTACAATGCCAACCCCGCGTCCATGGCCGCGACGCTGAAGAGCCTGGGGGCCGAGAAGGACGTCGTCCGTCGCATCGCGGTGCTCGGCCCGATGCGCGAGCTCGGCGCGCACAGCAGCGCACTCCACGCAGGGCTCGCGCCGGCGGTGCTCGACGCGCACGTCGACCGGCTGATCCTCATCGGCGAGGAAATGCGTCCGCTCGACGAGGCGCTCGGCGACCGGGTGCCTGTCGATCGCGTGGAAACGGTGGAGGAAGCGACGGACACGCTGCGCCGTATCATCCGGCGGGGCGATGCTGTGCTGGTCAAGGCCAGCAACAGCGTGGGCCTGGCGAAGCTAGTCGAGAGCATGGCGAAGGAACTGACATGCTCTACCTGATCGCCGACCAGCTCGGCTTTCCGGGCATCCTCAATCTCATCCGCTACATCAGCTTCCGCGCCGGCGCCGCGAGCGCGACCGCGCTTTTGATCGGCCTGCTTCTGGGACCCAAGTTCATCAGCTGGCTTCGAGTGAAGCAGGGCAAGGGCCAGCCGATCCGCACCGACGGGCCGCAGAGCCACCTCGCCAAGCGGGGAACGCCGACCATGGGCGGCCTCCTGATCCTGACCTCGGTCGCGATCTCGGTCCTCCTGTGGATGGACCTTCGCAACCAATATGTCTGGGCGTGCCTGCTCGTGACCGGCGGCTTCGGCCTGATCGGCTGGCTCGACGACTATGACAAGGTCAAGAAAGCGCATCACGCGGGGCTGTCCGGCAAGACGCGGCTCGCGCTGGAATTCCTGATTGCAGGCATCGCCACATGGCTGATGGTCCGCACGGGCGGAACTGGCCTGCATCTGCCCTTCGTCAAGGAAACGGTGGTCGACCTCGGCTGGTTCTACATCTTGTTCGGCGCGTTCGTGATCGTCGCCTTCGGAAACGCCGTGAACCTGACCGACGGGCTCGACGGCCTCGCGACCATGCCGGTGATCATCGCCAGCATCGCCTTCCTCCTGATCAGCTATCTGGTCGGCAACGTGAAGTTCGCCGCCTATCTCGGAATCCCCCACGTCCCGGGCGCGGGCGATCTCACCGTGCTGCTGATGGCGGTGATCGGCGCGGGGCTCGCCTTCCTGTGGTTCAACGCGCCGCCGGCGGCGGTCTTCATGGGCGATACCGGCAGCCTCGCGCTGGGCGGAGCGCTCGGGGCGGTCGCGGTCGCCACCCACCACGAGTTCGTTCTCGCGATCATCGGCGGGCTTTTCGTCGTTGAGGCACTGTCGGTCGTGATCCAGGTCGTCGTTTACAAGCGCACCGGCAAGCGCGTTTTCCTGATGGCCCCGATCCACCACCATTTCGAGCATCTCGGCTGGTCTGAGCCGACCGTCGTGATCCGCTTCTGGATTATCAGCTTCGTGCTCGCGCTCGCCGGCCTCAGCACGCTCAAGCTGCGGTGATCACGGCCAAGGCCTTCGCGGGCAAGCATTATGCGGTCTATGGCCTGGCGCGGTCGGGGATTGCGACGGTGCATTCGCTGTTGGCGAGCGGGGCGCGTGTCACAGCATGGGATGACAACGCCGGTGCTCGCAATGCCTTGACGACGCAGATCAAGGAAGATCGGCAAAAAACCGGGGCCGGGATACCAACCCTTCAGCTGAAGAACTGGGTGCCCGCGAAGGTCTTGACTGATTTTGACTCGATTGTTGTTTCGCCCGGAGTGCCCCTGAACCGGCATCCCATTGCTGCGCGAGCCCGCGACGCGGGCGTCGAGATCATCGGCGACATCGAGCTGTTCGCCCGCGCCCGGCCCGAGCTTCCGCCGCACAAGGTGGTCGGGATCACCGGCACCAACGGCAAGTCGACCACCACCGCGCTCGTCCACCACATTCTCAAGACCGCGGGCGTGCCGACGACCATGGGCGGCAATATCGGCCTGCCGATCCTCGCCCAGGACCCGTTGCCGGAGGGCGGGGTCTACGTCCTCGAGCTGTCAAGCTACCAGATCGACCTGACGCAGAGCCTCGACTGCGACGTCGCGGTGCTGCTCAACATCACGCCGGACCATCTCGACCGCTACGAGAATTTCGAGGCGTACGCTGCCTCGAAGGAGAGGTTGTTCTTGATGCAGTCGCCCGAACACTTTGCAATCGAGGGTTCCGAGGAATTCTTTTCAGGTTTGGCACGCCCTTACACTCACAAATACGGCGTGATCGAGGACCGCGAGGGCGGTGATACGGACTGGCCCAATCTGCAGGGCCCGCACAACAGGCAGAATGCCGTTGCCGCCCTTGGTGTTTGCGAACGCCTCGGCGTGCCGGAGGCAGAGATTTATTGGGGCCTCCGTACCTATCCAGGCCTGCCCCACCGCATGGAGCGCATCCGCGAGAAGGACCGCATCCTGTTCGTCAACGACAGCAAGGCGACCAACCCGACCGCCACCGCGCCGGCGCTCGCCGCGTTCGACCGCATCCGCTGGATCCTCGGCGGGCAGGCGAAGACCGACAATCTCGACGAATGCGCGCCTCAGTTCGGCCACGTCCGCAAGGCCTATACCATTGGCGAAGCGGGCGAATTGTTCGCTAGGCTCTTGTCCCCGCACATGGCTGTGGCAGAGTGCGAAACGCTCGAAAGGGCGGTGGGAGAAGCTGCGGCGGAAGCCGAGGCTGGCGACACAATATTGCTGTCGCCGGCCTGCGCCAGCTTCGACCAGTTCCGCGACTTCGAGGACCGGGGGGACCAGTTCCGCAAGCTGGTGGAGGGACTATGATCAAGAGCATCTCGGGCCAGATCAAGGCCAAGGCCGCGCTGCTGGACGCGGAGCGCTACGGCCGCTCCGACACCAGCGCGATGGGCCGCTGGTTCTGGGAGATCGACAAGGTCCTTCTGCTGCTGATCACGGTGCTGATCTCGATCGGCCTGATCGCAGTCGCTGCAGCGTCGCCCGCCGCGGCCCAGCGTTATTCGGGCGGCAACGTGCGCTTCAACGAGCTCTATTATTTCTGGCGCCAGCTCGCCTGGATCGCGTTCGGGATTCCGGTGATGATCGGCATTTCGATGATGCCGAAGGAGCGGGCGCGGCGCCTCAGCCTGTTCGGCGCGGCCTTCTTTTTCGTGCTTCTGATCTTCGTTCCACTGATCGGCCCCGAGCATAATGGCGCCAAGCGGTGGGTCGAATTCGGCCTCGGACAGGTGCAGCCGTCGGAGTTTTTGAAGCCCTTCTTCGTCGTCTCGATGGCGTGGCTCCTGAGCCTAAAGGAGAGCGATAAGTCGCTGCCGGTCTATCCGATCTCGGCCGTCCTTACCGGCGCCATCGCCTTCCTGCTTATGAAGCAGCCGGACTTCGGATCGACGATCATCTTCTGCGCGGTGTGGGTCGCGATGCTGGCACTCGCCGGCGTCAGCCTGAGGACGCTCGGAATCCTCGCGGCTGGTGCCGTCGTCGGCGTGGTCCTCGCTTACTTCTTCTATCCGGTCGCGACGCAGCGCATTGACGAGTTCCTGTTCAAGACCGGCGACAATTTCCAGGTCGAGAATGCGATGCGGACGCTGACCGCTGGTGGGCTGTTCGGAATGGGCCCGGGCGGCGGGACGCGGAAGTTCGGCCTGCCCGAGCCTCATACTGATTACATCTTCTCGGTGATCGGCGAGGAGTTCGGGCTGATCGCCTGTCTCGCCATCGCCTGCCTTTATCTCGGGATCGTCGCCCGGGTGCTGATCAAGCTCTTGGACGAGGACAACAGCTTCTCGATCCTCGCGGCGGCGGGTTTGGCGGTCGAGTTCGGGCTGCAGGCGCTGATCAACATGATGGTCAACGTCCAGCTCGCGCCGTCCAAGGGCATGACGCTTCCGTTCATCAGCTACGGTGGTTCGTCGATGCTGGCGCTGTCGATCGGCATGGGCTTGCTTCTCGCCTTCACGCGCCGGAACCCGTATCTCACACGTTCGCCCTATGTGGTGAAGTGGAGCGGGGAGAGCCTGACG
>Ga0207695_10007991_pt1 | contig 13329 bp, 11 predicted proteins | sample KBSC54metaG_FD_184354 | JGI IMG/M metagenome (GOLD analysis project Ga0207695, IMG submission 184354) | Corn rhizosphere microbial communities from Kellogg Biological Station, Michigan, USA - KBS C5-4 metaG (SPAdes) (version 2) | ecosystem: Host-associated > Plants > Roots > Rhizosphere > Soil...
GATCTTCCCGAACGGTCCGACCATCGTGGGCGTCCTCGCGCCCGGCTTCGAATTGATGTTTCCGCCGGATGCCAGCATCGAGCAGTCGCCCGACTATTGGACGGCGGCGCGCATGGCTTACGATGCGGCCAATCGCAACAACGTCCAGTGGCGCGTGATCGGCCGCCTGAATAAGGGCGTGTCGCTGGAGCGCGCGCAATCGGAAGCCGACGCCGCATCGCTCGCCGAACAGCAGCGCGACGCCATCCTCCGCACCGCCGATTTTCACGCGCGCCTCGAGCCCATGCAGGCCCACATGGTCGCGGAGGTCCGTCCGGCCATCCTGGCGTTAATGGGCGCGGTCGTGTTCCTGCTGTTGATCGCCTGCGCCAATGTCGCCAATCTGATGCTCGTGCGCGTGTCCCTGCGTGAGCGCGAACTGGCGGTGCGCACCGCCATGGGCGGCAGCTGGTTCCGCCTGGTCCGGCAGATGGTAGTGGAATCGATGCTGTTGGCCGGCGTCGGCACGGTCCTGGGAGTCGCGCTCGCGGCGTTCGGCATTTACGAACTCCGGCAGATCGCGCCCGCCAGTTTGCCGCGACTCGATGCGATCCGGCTCGATCCGCAAGTGCTGCTCTTCTCCGTCCTGGCCGGCCTCGGCGCGGCGGCGATTTTCGGAGTCCTGCCCGCGCTGCGCACCACGCGGCCCGATGTCATCACGGTGTTGCGCGCCAGCGGACGCAGTTCGAACCTGAGCGGCGCGCGCGTGCTCCGCAATTCGGTAGTGGTGTTGGAAGTCGCGCTGTCCTTCGTGCTGCTGATCGGGTCGGGACTGATGTACCGCAGCTTTGTGGCTCTGCAGCACATCGATCCGGGCTTCGATCCGAATCATATGCTGACGTTCCAGGTGCTCGCGCCCGCCGGTCGTCCGAATGCGCAGCAGGGGGCGGAGCAGCGCGAGTTGCAGACGCGCCTCGCGTCGCTGCCCGGCGCGCAGGGCGCCACCGCGTCGTTCCCATTTCCGTTGACGGGACAGTTCACGCCCATCCGCTGGGGTCTGGAACCGGCGCTGGCGGATCCCAGCAAGTTTCTCGCGGTGGATTGGCAGGTCGTGTTGCCTGGGTACTTCCACACCATGGGGACTCATATTCTCGACGGCCGCGAGTTCACCGATGCCGACAACGTACCCAACCGCAACCTGGTCATCATCGACAAGGTCCTGGCCGAGAAGGCCTTCCCCCGGCAATCCGCGGTGGGCAAGCGCATTCTCTCGCGCATCATCACTCCGCAGGCGCAGTGGTACGAAATCATCGGCGTCGCCGCGCACCAGCGTCAGAGTTCGCTGGCCGACGCCGGCCGCGAGCAGATCTACTTCGTCGACGGCTATTTCGGCAACGGCGTCGCGAACCGGTGGGCTCTGCGCACCTCGGGCAATCCGGGCCAGTACGCCGCGCAGGTCCGCGCCGAAATCGCACGCATCAATTCCAAGATGCTCGTCACCGAGTTGGAGCCCATGGACGCAATCGTGGACAAGGCGCAGGCGGGCACCCGCTTCTCGCTCCTGCTGATCGGCGTCTTCGCGACCGTCGCGGCGCTGCTCGCGGCAGTCGGATTGTACGGCGTGCTCTCGACCGTGGTTCGGCAGCGGACGGCCGAGATCGGCGTGCGCATGGCGCTCGGCGCGGCGCCCGGATCCATCTTCCACCTCGTCGTCGGCCAGGGACTCCGTTTGAGCGCCGCCGGCATCGTCGTGGGCCTGCTCGCCGCCCTCGCATTGACCCGCGTCATGACCACCATGCTCGTCGGCGTCAAGGCTACCGACCCCCTGACGTACGCCGCCATGGCCGTCCTGTTCTTCGCCATCGCCGCCCTGGCCTGCTGGGTCCCCGCCTGGCGCGCCGCCGGCCTCGATCCGACCACCGCGTTGAGGGATGAATAGATTCTTCTTGTCTTCTTTGCGGCTCTGGAATACCAGGTTAAGCCTGGCTTGATCTTGTGAACTGAAAGGAGTTCACCAGAGGATTGCTCCTATGGGTTTCGTCCTGGACGCTCGGCCCACCAGGCGCTGGAGGAGATACGCGGGCACATTAAGGCCGGGTATCAAGCGGTGTATGACGCGAAGCTGAAAGCCTACTTCGATACGATACCCAGGGACAAGCTGATGGCTTGTGTGCGCATGCGAGTAGCGGACCGGAGTGTTCTTCGCCTGATTCGGATGTGGCTGGAAGTTGAGTCGTAGAAGAGGGCAAGGGAGGCAAGCCGGATGAATGGAGTTGGCCGCGCAAGGGGACTCCCCAGGCGGGGTGATCTCTCCTACTCTACCGTGAAGCGCGAAAACCGCACACTCTCTCTACCGGCAGCTATTCTCGACAGCCTTCGGTTTCAGGAACGCCACCGCTTCCGCCGACACGTTCAGGTTTCCGCCGTGCGATGCGCGGATGACGTCGACGAAGCGGGGCAGGAACCGGCCGTACTTGGCCAGCGCGCCGACATCGCCCGCCGCCAGCGCCGTTTCGATCGTCTCCCGCATGGCGGGCGAGAGCACCTCGACGCGCCCCACAAACACGCGTACCGTCTGCTTGGGCGCGGGCTTCACATCCAGTGGCAGCACGCCATCCACAAACGCCCGCGGCACCAGGCAGAACACGCGCATGCCTTCCTCGAACCACGAGTCTCCCCATGTCGCCAACATGGCCTGCGCCTCCTTGGGATACAGTCCCATTTCCTCCAAAGCCGCCGCCAGTTGTGCGCGCACGGCCGCGGCGTTGGACGCCAGATTCGGCGCGTCCAACGAAACCTGCCCGGTCAGCCCGCGCACCACCCGATACCCCATCGCTCCCCCGCGATTCTCAAATACCAGCGCCACGGGAATCGGTGCAGACCCGGTGTTCCGCAGTCGCAGCGACGTGCCCTCGAATACCGGTTCGACCGGCACATCGAAGTCGCCCACCCCGCGATAGAAGAGCAGTTTCTCGCGCTCCTCGCCCACCTGCAGTGGCGCAGCATCCGTCGCCCGGGCAGCATAGTAATGGCTGGCGCCCTCGCCGGTCGCGAACTGCGAGTCGCCGGGCGATACCTGCACGTCCTGCCAGTCGATAGATTTCTGCACGGGGCCGGCCGCCTTCGGATACCACTCGGTGATCAGCCCGGCCGGAAATCCGACATGCACGCTCACCGTCTGCGGCTTGGGCGTGTAGAAGTACAGAACCGGGGTTTCCATCCTCACCAGGCTGTACATCGTGGACTTCGGATTGGGATTAACCCCACCCCGGTGCACGAAGCAGGGCAGATCGGACGGCCCCGACAGCGGCAGCCATGCGATCGCATTTCCGAGAGGTCCGGCAATCGATGTGAACGTGCCCCATTCATGCACGATCAGGGTGCCGGGCGCCGGTAAGGTGCTGGCGGCAAACGACGAAGCGGTGAGTACAGCGGCGAGCGCGTACCTGGAAGACAGCATAGGACCCTCCTTGCTGCCGGATAGACGGTATGGCGGCCCGAAGTGTTAGCCGCCTATCTTGCTGCCGTCGATTCGCGCGCGATCAAGGTGGGCTCGATCAACAGGGTGGACACGGGCTTCTTCCGCTTCGCCCCGATGGCCTTGACCAGCATCTCGGCCGCCTGCTGTCCGATGCGCGTGCTGGCCTGATCGACCGTCGACAGCGGCACCCGCAGCAGGTCGGAATAGTGGACATTGCCCGCGCCGATCACCTTGATCTGTTCCGGAATTCGTATCCCGGCTTCCAGAATGGCCTTCAGCGCACCCGCCGCGGTGGGATCGTTATACCCGAAGATCGCGTCGGGCGGCGTCTTCAGCGACAGCAGCCGGCGCGTAGCTTCATATCCGCTGGCATCGTCGGTGGCCGCCACGATGTACGACTCCGGCACGGAAATCCCGGCCGCCTGCAGCGCCGCGCGATAGCCTTTCAGTCGGCCGCTCCCGGGATTCGGCTGCGGACCCGAAATGTGGGCAATGCGACGGCAGCCGCGCTCGATCAGGTGATTGGTGGCGAGCATGCCGATGGCTTCATCGTCCGACCCCACATACGAAGTGCTGCGATCCGGAAATCGCCTGTCGATCAGAACGTACGGAACACCGCGCGCCTCGATGCGATCGAACACATCGGTGGCGGTCGGGCGCTGCGCGGATGCCAGAATCAGGCCGTCGACCTGCCGCCCCAGCAGCCGGTCGATCTCGCTGGCCTCCACCTCCGCGTCCTCTTCGGAGTTGCAGATCACTGCGTCGTAACCGCGCGGTCGGATGGCGGCAGCGATCCCCTTGGAAATCTCCGCGAAGAACGAATGCATCAGATCGGGCACGATGATCCCGATCATGAACGTACGCCGTGCGGCCAGACTGCGAGCCACCCAATTGGGCTGGTAGTTGAGTTCTTTGATGCGAGCCAGGACCCGGCTGCGCGTCTCGGCTCCGACGTCCGCGCAGTTCCGGACCACCTTCGAGACGGTCATGACAGACACGTTCAGATCTCGCGCGATGTCTTTCAGACGTACCGGTGCGGTGGGCGTGTTGGACATGAGTGAGAAGCCCAATTATAGGCCTCGAAGTTTATGTTACTGGAAATCGCACACGCTGTCGAACATCGCAAACTGGTACAATCTGCTAAACCATATGGCACCGGAAACTCGCTACTGTTCCGAATGCGGGCGCGCCACCGCCGCGGACGAGCTGGCCCACTTCGGCGATCGACAGGTTTGCGCCTACTGCAAGGCCAATTATGCGCAAAAGCTCCGCGAAGGAGTCGCACCCGTCGGGGTGGTCACTTACGCCGGATTCTGGATCCGCTTCGTCGCTTACATCATCGACGCTCTCATTTTGGGAGTCGTCATGGGGATCATTCAGTTCGCCATCCTCGGCAGCTTCTTGAGCATGCCGCATTTCGATGCGACGACCCGTCCCGAAATGCTGATCGGGCCCATGCTCGGCATGATCGGTATCGCCTCCCTGATCAGTATCGGACTCGGTTGCGCCTACGAGACTTTCTTCATTTCCAAGTACGGCGCCACGCCTGGCAAGATGGCCCTCAGCCTCAAAGTGGTCCGGCCCAACGGCGGTCCGGTCGATGTGGGCCGTGCGGCTGGACGGTACTTCGGCAAGATCCTGAGCGGCCTCATCCTCTACATCGGGTTCATCATGGCAGGCTTCGACGCCGAAAAGAAGGCGCTGCACGACATTATTTGCGATACCCGAGTGATCAGGACCCGGAGCTGATCGCGCCGCATGCCCCTTCCGTGCGCCCGGTGCCAGACGCCTCTGCCGAAATGGGAATTGACCTCCGGCGAGCGCGCCATCTGCACCAACTGCGGGTCGGAAAACACCGTCCGCGTCTTTCCCGCTTTATTCGCTGGTGAAACCGCCGCGCGGCCGGAAGCCGCCGCCGAAGGCGAAGCCGCCTGCTTCGACCATCCGGCCAAGCGCGCCGTGGGCGCCTGCCGCCAGTGCGGACGCTTTGTCTGCCAGCTCTGCGCCATCCAGTTCGAAAATGAAACGTGGTGCCCCACCTGCGTCGCCGCGGGAAGCGGACAGGCGCGCGCAGCCAATACGGAAACCACGCGCACGCTCTACGATTCCATTGCGGTAACAATCCCGCTGGCGTCCTTCATCTTCTGGCCCATGACCATCCTCACGGGTCCCGCCACCGTGGTGTACGCGCTCATGAAATGGCGGCAGCCGCTCAGCCTGGTGCGCCGCTCCCGGTGGCGATTCGTTGTCGCGATGCTCATCGGACTGGCCGAACTCGGCGGCTGGATCTGGGGCATCCTGTATGGCATCGCGCGCGGCAGGATGGCCACGCCATGACGCCCGAACGCTACAAGAAGCTGCCCGGACGCCGCCGCGGCCTGATCCGGGGCGCATCCCTGTGGCTCGGGTCGGGCTACCTGCTCTCGGTGAAATCCATGCGCTTCCGCGAGGATTACAAGCGCTTCTATTTCCGCGACGTGCAGGCCATCGCGGTGGCGCGCGCGCCGCGATTCCACATCTCGACGCGGGCCATCTTGATCGGCGCGCTGTGGCTGACGGCATTCGGCATAGCATCGGCCGCCGCCCCGCAATACCGCGCCGCGCTCTGGGGCGTGGCCGCCGCGCTCGTAATCGCCTGGGTCGTAGTGTCCGGCTTCTTCAGTTGCCGGTGCCGCATCTACACGGCCGTCAGCCGCGAAGAGCTGCCCTCCATTTACCGCGTCTGGACGGCGCGCAAATTCCTCGATCGCCTGACTCCCCACATCGCGCAAGTGCAGGGCGCGGTCGATCCCAACTGGGCGGAACTGGCGCAGGAACTCGAGCCGGCCCAAGCCTCGCCCTTCGCCGCCCTTACGGCCGACCCGCTCCGGTCCGACGCGCGCGTTCACACAATGGCCGCCGATGTCCTCATCGCGACGCTCGTTCTCAGCGGCCTGGCCGACCTGCTGCTGCTTCGATCCACCGCGGGGCTTGCCACCCAGGAGCAACTCGTCTCGGCACTGGCCCTGATCGTCGAGTCGGTGATTCTCTTCGCGCAGTACCAACGAGGCATGCTGCGGGCGCCCATGCGCAACCTGGCGATCGCGACCATGTTTTCCGTCGGCGCCATGTACTATGTGAAGCAGATGATGTTCAGCTTCTACCAAGGGATGCAGCAGGGCGCCGCCAAGACAGCCGTGAAAATCCCATTCTTCTTCAGCGGCAGCGCTCTGACGCGCGGCATCGACGCCGCCATTTGCATCATACTGGGGCTTGTGGGACTCGGCATCATCTTCCTGAACAAGGACCGCCGCGGTCCCTCCGACCTGAACCTGTAAATGACGGCCGCCATCCATCAACGCTGCTGGAATCACGAGAGCCGGGAAGCGGTCTGCCGCTGTCCCGAATGCGGCCGGTCGTTCTGCCGCGAGTGCGTGACCGAGCATCAGTCGCGCCTGCTGTGCGCCGCATGCCTCACGCGCCTCGCGCAGACGGCCGCGCCCGCCTCCGCGATGCGGCAGGTCGTCCCGGCGGCGCTGCTCGCGATCGGGCTGGTCCTCGGGTGGCTGATTTTTTTCGGCGCGGCGGAAGGCATGCTCGCCATGGTAGGGCGCGGGTAGCTGGACATGGCCAGGCCGCGCGTTCGCTTCAGCGCTCTTTCGCTTCTCGAAGAAGCCGTGCACCTGCTGCGGCGTGAAGGACTCGGTTCGGTCCTGCGCCATTGGAGCGGCAGCGTGCCCTTCGGGGTGGGCGTCCTCTTTTGTTGGAACGGCCTGGGCGCGGGTGGCGCCTCGGACGCCCAGGTTGCCGCCGCGTCGTTCGCGATGACGCTGCTGCTCATCTGGATGAATTGCCGCCGCGCCGTTTTCGCCGGCCGCCTTGTCCGCCAACTGAGCGGCGTTCCCGAGACGCCGTGGACGCCGGGACGCAAGTGGCGCCTGGTGGCCCTCCAGGCATTTCTCGCGGCCACCAAGCCGTTGGCGCTTCTGATTTCGGCGCTCGTGCTGTTTCCGTTCGCCCGCACAGTCGCCCTCTACCGCACCGCAGCCGCACTCAGCGACCGCGAAGATCTGGAGCCGCTCCAGGCCATCCGCAAAGCCAACCAGATGGCCGGCATCGAACCCGGCCAGTCGTGGACCCTGATCCCGCTTCTGTTCCTCTTGTTTCTGCTGGTGTGGGTCAACGTGACGCTGACGGTCGCCATGCTGCCGCAACTCGTCCGCATCTTCACCGGTTATGAATCGTCCTTCACTCGAAGCGGCGTGTATTTCCTGCAAACGCCGCTGTTCTTCCTGCTGGTGACCGTGCTGGCATGGCTGGCCTTCGACCCGTTCCTGCAAGCCGTGTACTGCGTCCGCTGCTTCCAGGCCGAATCGCTGGAGACTGGGGAGGATATCCGCGCCGGCTTGCGGCAAAGTGGCGCCGGCGCTTTCGCCCGCGTTCTTGCCCTCGTCGTCCCGATATCCCCCGTCGAACTCGATGACAGCATCCGCCGCAACTTGCAGCGCGCCGAGTACGCCTGGCACAATCCCCCACCCGCCGCCAAGCCGGGCGGAAAAATGCCGTGGATTGTCTCCATCACCGACCGCATGGTTCACGCCATGAAGAGCGGTTTGGAAGCGCTGGGCCGTCTCATCGTGAAGGTCCTGGAGTGGATCTTCGACCATCTCGGCGTCCGTCCGAATTGGCAGGGCGGGGCACTGCCCGGCGGCGGACTGCACTGGAGTCTGTACGTGGCCACGGGCATCATCATCGCGGCGCTGATCTGGGTGATCTGGCGTCGCCGCCTGTTCGCGCGCCGTCAAGCCAAGCCCGCAGCCGGCGAAACCGTGCCCGTCGTCCGCCTCGACGAAGAGGGACTCACGGCCGATCGTCTGCCGGAAGCCGCATGGCTCGAGTTGGCCGAACAGAAACTCCGCGAGGAGAAGTTCCTGCTGGCGCTGCGCGCATTCTATCTGGCCAATCTGGCATGGCTCGGCCAGTCGGAGTTCCTCGCCATCCATCCCGGCAAGACCAATCACGAGTACGAGATCGAACTGCGCCGCCGCGGACGTCCGTACCCCGAGGCCCGCGATCTGTTCGCCGCCAACGTCGCCAGCTTCGAGCGCGCCTGGTATGGCCGCCACGAGGTATCGCGCGAGCAGGTCGAAGAGTTCCGCGACCGCGCCGTCGCCATGAAGCGCATCCTGGCGCCGCCCCGCGAGGTGGCCGCATGAGCCGCAAGGTCGCCACGCTGCTGTTCGTCATCGCGCTCGCCGGCAGCATCGTCTACACCGCCATCTATCTGTTCGGACTCGAATTCGCGTCGGGCTCCGTGTACCCGGAATTCTCCAGCCTGCGCACCGATCCCATGGGCTCGCGACTCCTCTACGACAGCCTCGCGGCCCTCCCGGATATCACCGTGGAGCGCAATTATCGCGCCCTGGAGTTCCTGCCCGATAATGCCGGCACCGTATTGCTGCTGGCCATCCCCGCCGCCGATTTCGGCAACGACACCGAGCCCTACCTGCGCAGCCTGGAAGACGCCGCGCGCCGCGGCAACCGCATGGTCGCGGCCCTCACGATCACGCCCACCGACTCGCTGCCGAAATTCGCCGAGCTGAAGAAGAAGTGGAACGTCACCTTCGCGCTCGACGACAAGACGCGCCGCCACTCCCTCTACTTCGCCGACGCCAACGGCTGGTCAAACCTCTACCGCCAGGGATCCAAACTGCTGGTCATCGAGCGCGCGTTCGGCAAGGGTAGCATCGTGCTGTTCGCCGGCAGCAGCGACTTCACCAACCAGTCCACCGCCTCGGCCGATCGCCTGGGACTCGTCACGCTTGCGATCGGTCCCAACTCGCACGTCATCTTCGACGAGCAGCATCTGGGAATCGCCGATTCGGGCAGCGTCATGGCGCTCGCCCGCCGATTTCACCTGCTCGGATTTGGCGTGGGCCTGGCGCTCTGCGCGGCGCTCCTACTGTGGCGCAACGGCGTGGATTTCCCGCCACCCGTGCGCGCCCGCGCTGCCGGCCGGCTCGCTGGTCGCACCTCGCACGCCGGACTCGTAACGCTGCTCCGCCGCCACATCCCCGCCAAGGCGCTGGCCGCCACCTGCTGGCAGGAATGGCTCAATGGCAATCGCGGCAAAGTCTCGCCCGCCAAACATCGCAAGGCCGAATCCGTTCTGACCGGCGCCGCCGACCCCGTGCTCGCGCTGCGCGAAATTCAAGCTGTACTGCATGCGAAAGGAGAGCTTTGAACCTCGACCAGTTTCAGTCCGCCATGGAGTCCGCCCTCGCCGGAATCCGCAAGGTGATCATCGGGCAGGATGACGCCATCCGCTATTCGCTGGTGGTGGTGCTCTGCAACCAGCACGCCCTCATCGAAGGCGTCCCGGGACTGGGCAAGACGCTGCTGGCGCGCACGCTCGCGGCCGTCCTCGGCTCCGAATTCAAGCGCATCCAGTTCACGCCCGACCTGATGCCCGCCGACATCACCGGCACCAACATCTTCAACCTGCAGCGCAACGAATTCGCGCTCGTCAAGGGGCCGCTCTTCACCACCTTCCTGCTGGCCGACGAAATCAATCGCGCTCCTGCTAAAACGCAATCGGCGCTGCTGGAGGCCATGCAGGAGCGCACCGTCACGATCGATCGCGAGAGCCATAAGCTGTCGCCGAATTTCACCGTCTTCGCCACGCAGAATCCCATCGAATCGGAAGGCACCTACCCCCTGCCCGAAGCGCAGAAGGATCGCTTCATGATGAAGATCTCGATGACGTGGCCCTCGCAGGAGGAGGAGCTTTCGCTCGCCGGACGCAGCCTCGGCGCCGAAGCGCCGGAGTCCGTGTTGCACCGCGGCGACGTACCCGCGTCCCTCTCGGAGATCGAGCTGACCGGCCTGCGCGCGGCGCTCGACGAGATGCAGGTGAGTCCCGAGTTGATCGAATACGCCGTGCAGGTGGTCCGCCGGACGCGCTCGGACGACAGCATCCTGGTCGGCGCCGGTCCTCGCGCCACCCAGTCGCTCCTTCGCGCCGCGCGTGCCTGGGCCGCACTCTCCGGCCGCGATTTCGTGAGTCCCGACGACATCCGCTCCATCGCCGTCCCCGTCCTGGAGCACCGCCTCCTGCTCCGCCCTGAATCCGAACTGGAAGGCGTCCGCGCCCTCGAAGTCCTCGACCGCATCCTCCACGAGGTCCCGGTGCCGCGATAGGCAATGTCATGATAGGGTCACATTCATCCGCGAGAATCGTGGGGCAGACCCCCTGGTCTGCGCGGCTCCCCCTGGACCCGCTTCCCGCTGCCAGGAATCAAGCGCTTACGAGCCGAAAAGCCGACCAGGGGGTCGGCTGCAGACGAGGGCGTCTGGCCTACACTTTCTGCATGCGTCCGTGTTTCTCCGCGTCTTCCTCCGCGCCTCCGCGCCTCCGCGGCGGCTTGGATCCATGCCCGCCATGCTAGTCCCCTCCCAGCGACTTCTCCGACTCTCGCTCGCGGTCATGCTCCCGCTGATCGCCGCCGCCGGGATCTCGCCTCGCCTCGCCGCGCCCTGCGGAGGCATGTTCGCCGTGTGCGTCTTCATCGCCGCGATCGACGCCTGGGCGGGATGGCATCGCGCCCAGCAAATCCACGCGCGCACTCCGGACACCCTGCGCCTTACCAAGGACATCGCCGCCACTCTCCCTATCACCCTGAAGAACGCTACGGGCGCGTTGATTCACTTACGCATCGGCCTCCGCATGCCCGAGGGGATGGAATCCGAAAAGCCCGTGCTAGACCCGAAACTGCCTGCCGGATCCGCGCTCCTCAACTGGCGCTGCATCGGACGCGCGCGCGGCGATCACCGCCTCGAAGAGGTCTACGTCGAAGCGCCCTCGCCGTTCGGACTCTGGCAGGCGCGTGCCGCCAAGCCCGTGTCCTGCTCCTTCCGCGTTTATCCCAATATGCGCGACAAGGCCACCGCCGGACTCTTCCTGAAGAGCGCCAGCCTGGGCGTCCGCACTTATCGCCAGGTCGGCAAGGGCCGCGAGTTCGAGCAGTTGCGCCAGTACCTCTCCGGCGACAGCTTCGAGGACATCCACTGGAAGGCTACCGCCAAGCGCGGCTATCCCACCGTGAAGTTGTACCGCGTCGAGAACGCCCAGGAGATTTACGCCATCATCGATTCGTCGCGCCTCTCGGGCCGCGAGGCGATCCTGGAAAATTACGTGAACGCCGCCCTGCATCTCGCCCTCGTCGCCGAGCGGCAGGGCGACCGTTTCGGCCTCGTCACCTTCAGCGACCGCACTCACAAGTTCCTGCGCGCCCGCAACGGCATGGACCACTTCCGCCTCTGCCGCGAGACCATCTATAACCTGCGGGCCGAACGCGTCAGTCCCGATTTCCGCGACGTCATCACCAGCCTGCAGATGAATCTGCGCCGCCGCGCCCTGCTGCTCTTCTTCACCTCGCTTGACGACGCCCTGCTCGCCGAGACCTTCGAGAAAGATATCGGTCTGCTCTCGCGCCGCCATGTCGTGCTGGTCAACGTCACCCAGACCGCCGCCATGACGCCGCTCTTCACGCACGAGCCCGCCGACATCGAATCGGCCTATCAGGACCTCGCAGGACAGATGCTCTGCAATCGCATGCGGACCCTGCAGATCGCGCTGCAGAATCGCGGCGTGCGTCTCTCCGTGGTCGACCCCGAGCGCATCAAGATGCAGGTGACCACGCAATACCTCGACGTCAAACGGAGGCAGATCCTGTGATCATCGACCTGCCGCGCTTCGTCGCCGCCGAGCGCCCGTACTGGGATGAGTTGAACGGATTGCTGTCCACGATGGAGACGGAGCCCGAGCGTCGCATGGGCATGGCGGAGATCCAGCGGCTGCATTATTTAAACGAGCGCTGCTCGGCCGATCTGTCGCGGCTCGACACGTTCGCCAGGGACCCATCGCTGCGCGCCTTCCTCGAATCGCTCGTGTCCCGCGCGTATTCGGAGATCCACGAGACGCGCGCGCCTATAAAGTTCAGTTGGAAGAATGCCATCCTGGCATTCCCGCGCGCCTTCCGTCGCCACCTCGGCGCCTTCCAGTTGTCGTGCGCCGTGACCCTGCTGGGCTGCGCCTTCGGCTGGTTCGCCATCCATCAGGACCCGCACGCGAAGGCCGTCCTGATGCCGTTCTCGCACCTCTCCGGCTCGCCCGGCGAGCGCGTCGCGAAGGAGGAAGGCGCGAAGGAAGACCGCTTGAGCGGTGTGAAGTCCACGTTCGCTGCCGAGTTGATGACGCACAACATTCAGGTGACCATCCTGGTGTTCGCGATGGGCCTCACGTGGGGCTTCGGCACCATCGTCGAGCTGTTTTACAACGGCGTGATTCTGGGCGCGGTGTGCGCCGACTACATCGCCAGCGGGCAGGGGACGTTCCTCACCGGCTGGCTGCTGCCGCACGGTGCGGTTGAGATTCCGTCGGTGTTGCTCGGCGGACAGGCCGGCTTCGTGCTGGCCAGCGCGCTCATCGGCTGGGGAGGCCGCACCTCGCGCGCCGACCGTCTGCGCGCCGCAGCCCACGATCTGTTTGTGATCGTCGCGGGCGCGGCCTGTCTGCTGATTTGGGCCGGCATCATCGAGAGCTTCGTGTCGCAGTATCACCAGCCTGTGATGCCGTATGCCGCCAAAATCGCGTTCGGGGTTTGCGAGTTGATCGCGCTGACCGTGTTCCTCGGATGGGCGGGGCGCGAGCGATGAGCGCGTCCCGGCAGCGCTCGCTGCTGATCGAGACGCCCGAGGGCGTGGTCTTCAGTTACGAACTGGCCACTCCGGCACTGCGTGCGCTGGCGTGGGTCGTCGATGCCGCGGCCATCGGAACGGCCGCCTATGTCCTCAACAAAATCGCCGGTGTGTTGAGCGGCATCAATTCG
>Ga0207695_10007994_pt1 | contig 13327 bp, 12 predicted proteins | sample KBSC54metaG_FD_184354 | JGI IMG/M metagenome (GOLD analysis project Ga0207695, IMG submission 184354) | Corn rhizosphere microbial communities from Kellogg Biological Station, Michigan, USA - KBS C5-4 metaG (SPAdes) (version 2) | ecosystem: Host-associated > Plants > Roots > Rhizosphere > Soil...
GGCCCGCCAAACCGCCAAACGACTCGTCGCCTCTGAATTCATCGAAACCAAGAACCTGCAAGCGGTTACAGACAAAATTCATGCTGCCATGCTGGACGAATTTGGCCTCGAAGACCGCATCAATGACGAAGTCCGAGTGATCCTCGAAGCCTACTCAGACGAGATGCGCAACAGCGGCGCGGATTATCAGGAGATGTTCCGCAAAGTGAAGAATGAACTTGTCCGCAAGTACAAGGCGGTGCTATGAGGGTCAACCGCGATAAAGCCAATAAGGTTGCGCACGTAGTTACCGACGCCCTTGCCTCTACGGATGAAGTTGATTTCGTCGAGGACCGCAATACCATTCGGCTGGAAGTCCGCAAAATTCTTGAAGATCTCTTGAATCAGGAAGAGCGCATCGATAAGTCTGCCAGGCAGAAAATTGAAAGTCAGAAGCGCACCATTCTTGAAGGCAGCCAGGAATGGGACATTCTCTACCGCAAATACTACAACGAAGAAGTGAAGAAGCTCGGGGTATAGGGCTTTTCGAATTTCCCTCTCAAATCGGCTCTCCCCCTCCATTATCCACGCGATAATAGAAGTGTGAGCGATGCCACCAAATTCTCCGTTTTGGTCAAAAAAGCCGCCTCAGATTCTGGCTTCGATCTGGCCGGGATCGCGCCGGTTCGCGAGTTCGGGGAGTTGACTTATTTCCCGGAGTGGATTGCCGCAGGTCGTGCCGGCGAGATGAAATATCTGGAATCAACAAATGATGCGGGCGAACTGCGGCGGGCCTCGTTAGCCAATAGCTTCCCGTGGGCGCGAAGCGTGGTGGTATGCGCAATCAACTACAACACGGCACATCCTTATTCGAGAGATTTCAATGATCCCACGCGCGGATGGATCTCGCGCTACGCATGGAGCCGCGAGGATTATCACGAATCGGTCCTGCGCCGCGTTCGCGAAGTTGAAGCGAGGCTGAAGCAGGCCATCGCCAGCGACACCCCAGTTGAAACGCGCTCTTACGTCGATACCGGACCCGTAGTGGAACGCATTTACGCGAAATATGCCGGCGTAGGCTGGTTAGGGAAAAATACCTGCCTCATCAATCAGCAGATTGGATCCTGGCTTTTTCTCGGCGTGATCGTGACGTCGGTGGAGTTGACGCCTGACTTTCCCGCGCCCGACCGCTGCGGGACTTGCACGCGCTGTATCGATGCATGCCCAACCCAAGCGCTGATTGCACCATATGAGCTCGATTCCAACAAGTGCATTTCGTATCTGACCATTGAGAAACGCGGGCCAATTTCTGAAGAACTGCGCGAGGGCATGGGGCGCCAGGTCTTCGGTTGCGACATCTGTCAAGACGTCTGCCCGTGGAACCGCAAGGCGCCATCGAGCGAAAAGCCTGAATTTCAAGCTCGCGAAGGACTGGTGAATCCGGCGCTGGCGTGGCTGGCAGAAATATCCGAAGAAGAATTTCGTGAAAAATTTCGCGGCTCACCGGTGAAGCGCACCAAGCGTTCGGGGCTCAGGCGAAATGCGTTAATCGCAATCGGCAACAGCGGAGACCGCTCATACACACCTATTACCGAGCATGCCTCGCATGATGCCGACCCGGTAATTTCCGAAGCTGCGCTTTGGGCCAGGCGGCGCTTGCAAGAGTAAACATATTTCCAAAAGCAGTTTCCAGTTGACCATCCGCCTTGGGTCGCGTAGGCTTTGCCGGTTTGAAATAGTCCATCATTTCGTCGTTCACAAGGAGGAAATATGGTTCCTATTCACGCGTTGTGGTTACCAATCTTACTTTCGGCAGTGATCGTATTTGTGGCGAGTTCGATCATTCACATGGTGCTTCCCGTTCACAAGAGCGACTACCGCAAACTGCCGGATGAAGCGAAAGTGCTCGACAACTTGCGCGCTGCCGGAGTCACGCCGGGCCGCGAATATCGTTTCCCTTTCTGCACCCAGAAAGAGATGAAGTCGCCTGAAACGATCGAGAAAATGAAGCGAGGACCCGTCGGCCTGCTCGTCGTCATGCCGAGCGGAGAGCCGAAGATGGGAAAGTTCCTGGGCCAGTGGTTTGTTTATTGTGTGGTGGTCAGCATCTTTACGGCTTGTCTCACCGGTAGCACGCGCGCGCCTGGTTCTGAATATGTGCAGGTGTTTCACGTCGCAGGCCTGACAGCCTTCATCGGATATTCGCTGGCGCAATTGCCGAACTCGATCTGGAGGGGCGTAACCTGGGGTGTAACTCTGAAACACATGCTGGATGGCCTGATCTACGGCTTGCTGACGGCGGGAACGTTTGGCTGGCTCTGGCCGAAATAGGGTGTGCACTTGCACTATAGAAAAGGAATATAGGCCGGTACGCTGCGCTTGTATTCCTTAAACTCTTCGCCGAAGTGTGACGCCAACAGACTCTCCTCGATACGGACTCGAATTTCCGTCCCCATAATGAACAGCAGCAATGCTGCAACAAATATTTTCCATCCGGCGATAATCACTGCGGTCGCACACAGCACTAACATCATGGAAGTGTAAATCGGGTTTCGGACAAGAGCATACGGCCCGGACCGAATCAGCCTGTGGTCTGCGCCGAGCGCCGCATCAACACGCAACTGCCCCGAAAGAGCTCGCGAAGCAGTCCACGAAAGAACTGCGGCGAACGCGAATAAAGCAACGGAAACAACCGCCCGCCAGAGGGGCAAGGATCGCGCCCAGAAATGCCCCTGCCATAACAACGTAAACGCCAGAAATTGAAGTAGAACACCCCACCGGGAACGGGAGTTCACAACACTGGCGCCGCTGGTTCCGCGGTGAGCCGGAACAAACGGGTAGAACCAGACGGTCACACCAACGGCTATGAGCAGGTAAGCGTATGCAGGCATTGCAGTCAGGAAAGCGTACTCGCAATCGTAAATCAGGTTTGCAGGTCTAGAAGGAAAAGAGCAGCGCTAGATGAACATCTCGTCCTGAGGAGCCGACACGGAATTTCTTTCCCGCCGGCGCGAAAATAATGCTTCAAAACCTGCGCTTACGCCGCGCATCAATCCGGAGAGCTGCCGGACCGGAGAGACCACGGTTTTCTGCACGACTTCTCGGGTCTCTTCCAATTTGTCCATTGTGCTGTTAACGAATTCGTCGGCACGAATCACTTGCAAACGAGTGCGGTCAACGATGTCTGTAAGCGTCGCGTCCACCCGCTCCATTTGAGTGCGCAGCATGGTGGTTGAGACGCTGACATTATCGACAACCGTAGTGATCTTGGGGCGCAATTCGCTCATCATGGAATGCGCTAGTTCGGCTGTAGGAAGGACTTTAGTCTTGACTTCTTCCGCCAGGGATTCCACCTTAGCGCTGGTTTTGCGCATGGCGAAGTACATGCCGGCAAGTATGCCGGCCTGCAGAAGCACCGCCGCCGCAGTCACCGCGATAAAAATTATCAACAAGCCATTCATCTTCGCGCCTGGATCCGCAGGTTAAAAGCTAAACGTTGTCGCCATCACCTTTTGCCACAGAAACTTTTTCGCGATACGCACGCCGCCCCGCATCGACTGCGGACCGAACCTGTTCTCTCTGCGCGTTGTAGACCTCGCGGCCCTTTTCGGCCCATGTCTCAGCGTGTTCGCGGGCGTCCTCGGCACGCTTGCGCAAAAAATCTCGCCCCTCTTCAGCTTTAGCCATCAGGATTTCACGCGTCTCATTGCCCGACTGCGGTGCGTACAGAAGTCCAACCACCGCTCCGATGCCTATTCCCGTCAGGAACCACAAAAAACCGCCGCCACTTCGCTCAGACATACCAAGCCTCCACAATCTTCGAACACACGGATGGTAGCATCCGTCCTAGCGAATTACAATTCCACCGCCCTTGTGCTCAGGCCGGTCGCGCGAGACAATGTTCCGTTCCGACTCACGTCTAAAATCGGGAGCAGTCCCTTTGTCTGATCGCAAATACCGCCAGCACGGATACCAGGATAGTGGCGAGAAACCCCAAAAGTCATTCTCACCCCAATCGCCTGCTCGCAAGGACGACACCTACGGCCCACGGCCGGTCCAGATGCCCGGCACACATTCGGTTTCTCGTTGCTCTCAGTGCGGAACGCTACTGAGCGCTCTGTCAGAACCGTTAGGGCAGTGTTCGAAATGTGGCTTTGAGTTGCACTCCTGCAAGCAGTGCACCTACTTCGATCCCTCTCGCCGATTCGAGTGCATGCAACCGGTAGCGGAAAGAATTGCGAAGAAAGATGCCCGCAATGAATGCACCTTCTACTCGATTAGCGTGCGCGTGGAAAAGCAGACCTCGACCGGACCGGCGGCAAAGCCCAAATCTGCGCGGCAGGCGTTCGATAATCTGTTCAAGGACTAAGTCAGAATGCAGATTTGAGGACCGACACACAGGGCGGCAGTCCCCCACGAAGATCAAAAAGCGTCGGACAACAGGTCCGACCCAAACAGACAGCGCTGGCTGATCGAAAATCTCTAGAGTGCTATGGTTTTTGCGTCGGCCTGAGTAAGACCTCACTGGCAAACGATTGCGGCGCCTGGGTGACCAGCATTGCAACTATATGGGCCACATCGTCAGGCTGAAGCATTCTGTTTGGATCTTTTCCAGTGTGCGGGCTTAACTCAGTGTTTACCGATCCCGGGCAGACAACAGCCACACGAATGTTATGGGGCCGTAGCTCCTCGGCTACGGAATAGGTCAGACCATTGAGTCCCCATTTCGATGCGGCGTACGCGGCGCCATTCGGCAGGGCATTTTTCCCCGCTAGTGATGAGATGTTCACGATATGACCGGTCTTGGCCCGAATCATTATGGGAGCAAAGCTGCGAATGCAGTGATAAACGCCGCGCAAGTTGGTATTCAGGACCTTTTCCCACTCTTCCGGTGTCAATTCATGCAGCGGGGTCGAGAACGACCCGACGCCCGCGTTATTGACCAGGATGTCTGTCCGTCCCAAGCTTTGGTCAACGAATGAGGCCAGCGACTGAACCGATTCGAGATTGCTGACGTCGCATTGCATGACCCTGGTCTGTCCGCCATTCGCGGCGATCTGAGAAGCCGTCGCCTGCAGTGGCTTCGGTGTGCGACCGCTCAAAACTACGGCTGCGCCAAGAGCTGCCAGTTGGCGAGCAATGGCCGCGCCAATACCGCGTCCGGCGCCAGTTACGACCGCCACCTGTCCGGACAGAGGCTTAGAGTCACCGCTATTCATATGCCCGATTTCCTTTCAACCAAGTCAAAACCACCGGAAATATCCCGTTATGCATCTTAATCAATGCGCAGTGTGGGTGTGGAACCGAGAAACTTGCTTAACTTGAATAAGATACATATAATCCCGCTCACCGGAACTCGTCTTTTGCATTTGCCCCGGAGGTCCCCAAGGGGCGCTGTGGAGTCCGGAGTCTTGTCTTCGCTCTACCGCGATGTGGTCGAGGGTTTAGATTCAGATTTGTCGTTGCAGCGATTTCCTGAAATTCAATTTCCTAAGAATTCGAGGAGCGATTGGAAATGAAAACAACTGTTCTGGCGTTTGTGCTAGTGACTGCCTTAGCGGCAGGCGCACAAGATGCGACTCCACAGCAAACTCAACCCGCTGCACCGCCCGCCAGTGGCCAACAGCCTGCCGCTGGACAACCGCCTGCCGGACAGTCCGGTGCCGCCCCGGAAATTAAAGACCCGGCCGAGTACAACGCCTACCTTGGCGCTTATCAACAGAAGGATCCGAGCGCCAAAATCAGCGCTCTCGAAGCCTTCCTCACCCAGTATCCCAACAGCGTGATGAAGACTACCGCGCTTGAGCTGCTGATGGCTACGTACCAGCAGGCAGGAAACCAACCCAAGGTGGTTGAAACAGCGAAGCGCGTACTGCAAGCCGATCCCTGTAACTTACGCGCATTGGCATTGCTGACCTTCCTGTCGCGGCAAGCTATCTCCTCGGGACAGAACCCGCAGCAAAATCTGGCTGACTTGGCGCAATACTCGGGCAAAGGTTTGGAATGCATCCAATCGGGGCAAAAGCCAGCAGGAATTTCCGACGCCGATTACGACAAGCTTAAGAAGCAGGTTTCTCCCATCTTCAGTGGCGGCGCCGGTTTCGCGGGACTGCAAAACAAGGATTACCCGCGCGCCCAGACCAATCTGAAAGCAGCAGTTGATGCCGAACCGAACGATCTGCAGAACGTTTACCCATTGGCCATGGCGTACTTAACGGCCAACCCGCCGGACACGTTGAACGGTCTGTTTTATATTGCGCGGGCTGCGGGACTAGCTTCCCCTGGGCCGGCGCAGAACCAGATTCAGGCCTACGGCGAAAAGGTTTACAAGAACTATCATGGTTCGGACGAGGGCTGGACAGACTATGCTCTGCTGACTGCAAAAACCGCCACTACGCCGCCGGCAGATTGGGGAGAAAAGATCACGAAGTACGTTCCTCCCACTCCCGCTCAACAGGCGCATGATTTGGTAAAAGACAAGACTCCTGATCAGATCAAGCAGCTGAGTTTTGGCGAATGGGAACTCGTTCTCTCAGCTGGAACTCCGGAAGATCAGGACAAAGTCTGGAATGTAATTAAGAATGTGCCGTTACAGATGGAAGGGAATGTGGTTGAAGTTGCGAGTCCAACTGAACTGCACATCGCCGGTAGCCAGGACGACATCGAGCAGAAGCGCGCGGACATCACTTTGACGATGTCCGGACCAATCCCTAAGCTTCGCATGCCGAAGCCTGACGATACATTCGACTTTGAGGGTACGCCGGCATCGTACACTGCGACGCCGTTCATGATGATGATGAGCGATGGAAAACTGCTGAAGAAGGCAGGGACTCCGGCGCCTAAAAAACCTGTCCATCGGCGGCCTACCGCGCATCGGTCGCAATCACAATAGAAACGATTAGTTCAAAACTAAAGGCAGCCCTTAAACGGGCTGCCTTTTTTATTTGTAAAATTGAGCGAATTAGCGGGCGAATTTTTTCTCGAAGGTCACCGGCCGAGTGCCGCGTGGCGGACGCCTGCCACCATCGCGGAACTCACGAACATCGAGCTTCAGTTCGCTGATCGTGCGACTTAGAGTGTTGCGATGCATCCCCAACTGCCGCGCGGCGCGGCATTGGTTCCCTTTGTTTTCCTCAAGCACAGTTGCGATGAAGCGCTTCTTGAATTCTCTGACCGCTTCGGAATAAAGAATGTTGCTCTTATACATCTGGTGTACGAGTGCTTCCAGTTGATCTTTCACAGGATCTCTCTTTCCGTTTTATTTAAACGGCCAGACTACAAAAGCGTTTACTTACCGCCTTGGCGCGGCTTGGGGGCTTGCCCGCGTCGTAAATAATCCAGTCCCTGATAAAACTGCGAACGCAATTCTGACGGCGCGACCCAAATTGCCGCCCGCCCTACAACCTGAAAATACGGCGCCAGCGACGATCCTTGCAGCCAGCGCGAGTTGGGAGCAAACGCCGTCATCCCTAAGAGCACAATTGCAACCAATAGTGAGCCGCGGACAAAGCCCAGCAGCGCTCCCAAGAATCGGTCGATTCCGCTCAGTCCCACTTCTTTTATCAGCCAGCGAACCGTCCGACCCAAAAGTCCGGCCAGAACCAGCACCAGGCTGAAAATCAATAAGAAAGCTACAATTTCTGCCAGCCACCGTGAACTGATGTACGGCGAGATGTAAGCGGTCAGACGCTGATATTGCCAGGCGGCAACGATATATCCGAACACCGCGCCGGCAATAGCAAATGCTTCCTGAAAGAAACCAGACATTGCCGCCTGAACTACTGACATCAGCAGCACCAGCACAATCATCAAATCTGCAATGTTCACGCGGCGCGCTCCCCTAGGGCGCCGTTTCTACACATCCAACTCACGTCCAGTTAACCGACGGTACGCTTCCACATACTTTTCGCCAGTCTGGCGAGCCACCTCTGGCGGAAGCGCCGGCGCCGGCGGTTGTTTGTTCCAGCGAATCTCCTCGAGATAATCGCGCACGTATTGCTTGTCGAACGACTCTTGCGATATGCCGGGCGAATACTTGTCCGCAGGCCAGAAGCGCGATGAGTCGGGCGTAAGCACTTCGTCGGCAAGCGTGATTCCGCTGGCGGTCTTGCCAAATTCAAATTTCGTATCCGCTATGATGATCCCTTTTTGCCGGGCGTAGTCCGCCGCTTTCTTATAAATCGCGAGACTCAGGTCCCGCAGTTGGCGCGAATCTTCAGGATCCACCAACTGAGTCATGTGCTCGAACGAAATATTCTCGTCGTGGCCGGTTGTCGCTTTGGTCGCCGGGGTAAAGATCGGCTCTGGTAGTTGGTCGGACTCGCGCAGTCCGGTTGGTAGCTTAATGCCGCAAACGCCTCCCGAGGCTTTGTACTCCTTCCATCCCGAGCCTGACAAATATCCCCGAACTACGCATTCGACGGGGAACATTTCTGCGCGCCGCACCAGCATGGACCGGCCGCGAAGCTGATCGGCATAGGGCTTGACTTCGGCGGGATAGCGGTTCACATCGGCCGTAACCAGATGATTGGGCACAACATCTTTAAGGAAGTCGAACCAGAACAAGGAGAGTTGCGTGAGTACCCGGCCTTTATGGGGAATCCCTGTAGCCAGCACGTAATCGAAGGCCGAGATGCGGTCGGTGGCAACGAAAAGTAAGTGGTCGCTTCCCACCTGGTACACGTCGCGGACCTTGCCGCTGGCGAAAAGTTCCAGTTCCGGGAAGTCAGTTTGTAAGAGAACGGAATCGAGAGTTTGGGTAGTCATGAGGAAATCTTAGATGTAGAAATCGTCGCGTATTTTAGCCGCTCAGAAATTTTTGTCAACGGGAGAGAATGATAGCTGATTTCGAACTTCTCTGTTTTCCACTGATGTGCGATTGACAAAGGAAAACTACAGTGAAAGTGGCGGCCAGAGCGGAATCCAGAGCTGATGGGTTGTGGAAATTGTGAGTTCAACTGCAATGAACAACACATCGCCAGCAGTTTTCAGTTTTTGTTATGTCGGTCTGTGGCTATCCCCAGCGGGGAGGCCTTTGCAATTTTAGCCTCAGATGCCTTGATCGTGCCACTCGCAACCATTGCATCGATGACTTCATTTCTTCTTGAGAGAGCACGGTCAGGGTGCTTGAGTGGGGAATACAGAGAAGGAGATTTGATCAGGCCTGCCAGGAGCGAGGCCTCGCCTACGCTGACATTATCCGGTTCTTTATCGAAGAATTGACGCGCAGCAGCCTCGACTCCGATCAAGTCCTGCCCGAAGTAGACACGATTTGCAAAAATCGTGAATAGCTCTCGACGTGAAAAGCGACGCTCCAGTTGCGCTGCGGCTCTAAGTTCCGCAAGATTTCTGTGAAGCATTTTTGATGGGGTGCAGAACAGAGTACGGCTGATCTGCATAGACAACGTCGCTCTATGCATCGTGCTACCAGTGAAGCTCCGATAAGTGGCAGTCAGGATGCTCGGATCATTTTCGCGAACATCCACAGCATTAAGAGCATTTCTGAGATTGTTCCCTATGGAATCGTAAGGAATCACAACGGATTCATGCTTCCAGCAAAGGTCGTAAGCCGTGGTGGCTTTCATCGGCGAAAAGCTCGCAACAACTCCAATATCGGGCAGATCGCGTGAATCGTAATAAAGCCACAATAGGGTCCCTGCGAACAGAAGTGCGATCACTACCGTGCAGAACACAATTAGCTTTATCAGTACTCGCATCCGACTTGCTATGCAAATGCTCGCTACGCTGTGGCTCCGAACCGCACCGAAACCAGCTTCGAAACGCCGGGTTCCTGCATCGTTACACCATACAAAACAGGCGCGATGCTCATGGTCTTCTTGCTGTGCGTGATGAGCACGAACTGGGTCTGCACACTCATCTCTCTCACGAGTTCGGTAAAGCGGCCGATGTTGGCTTCGTCGAGCGGCGCGTCTACTTCGTCGAGAATGCAGAATGGGCTGGGCTGATACTGGAAGATCCCGACCAACAGGGCCAGCGCGGTCATGGCTTTTTCACCACCCGACAGCAGCAACACGTTCTGCAAGCGCTTTCCCGGAGGCGATGCGACCACGTCAATGCCGCTCTCCGCGCTGTTTTCCTGGTCGGTGAGGCGCATCATGCCGTTGCCACCGCCAAAGAGTTTTTTGAATGTGACCTGGAAGTTTTCGTTGATCTTATTGAAGGCTTCTTCAAACTTCTGCCGTGAGAAGGTGTCGATTTCTTTGATGGTGGCCTGCGTGTTCTCGATCGAGTCGAGCAGATCTTTTCTCTGGGTTTCAAGAAATGACTGACGTTCGGCAGCTTCCTTGAATTCCTCGAGCGCCATCATATTCACCGGCCCCATTGCGTTGAGTCGCGAGCGCATCTCTTGGCAGGATTGATCTTCGGCGACCAGTTCCTCACCGGACACTCGCGGCAGAGTCGAGTCCGCCATCAATTCTGTCCGCTCCAAGCTAAGATCATTCATGCAGGTCTGGGCCAGATACTCTGCGTCTGATTGCAGCTTGACCGCCGCGGTCGAAACTTCAGCTTTGCGATCGCGCAGGGCATCGAGCGCGTGCCGCGCCTCGCGTAACATGGCATCGATCTCGCCGATCCGGGCACGCACCTGTTCGGACTCAACATGCAACAAGCTGGCGCGAGTCTCGCAGGCATTTTTTTCGGCGTCGAGATCCAGCAATTTGTCCGCAATCGTCAGATTTTCCATCTCGCGTTGAGCTTTTTCCGATCGAGCGGATTCGATCTGCGATAACAGTGACGCGATACGCGCCTGCATCTCCGCCACCAACTGCTCGATCCTCTGTAATACGGACGAAGCCGAGCGATGCCGCTCCTCGAGCGCAGCCACTCGCGCCTGCCGCTCAGAAACACCCATGGCGGTGGTGTTGCGGTTCTCGCGCAATAAAGCAAGCTGCTCTTGGGCCGAGGCCGCCAGCCGCTCCAACTCGGCACGTTTTTCTTCTGCTAGCGCAATGTCAACCTCGCGATCAACCATGATTTGCTGGTGTGCCGCGCGTTCCGCCGTCAGCCGCGCCAGTTCCCTTTCACACACATCGCAGCGCTCGCGCACCCGCGTCATTTCAGAATCAAGCTGTCTTAGAGCGTGGCCTGAGGTCATTGCCTGCTTTTCGGAATCGCGTTTGTCCGCTTCTAATCGATCAAGCAGAGAACTCAGTTCCTTGATCTCATGCCCAAGATGCAGCACGCTGCTCTCCTGATTGCGCAGCGCCATTTCCAATTCGTTCAGCACCCGCATGACGTCGCGCAGTTCACGCTTCATGGAAAGCGGGCCTTCAGCGCGCTGCTTGCCCCCAGTGACGGTCACGTTGTGAAAACATTCCCCGCTTTGTGAGAGGAAAAACGCGTCCGGATTTTCGAGCGCCAGGTCACGAGCGAATTGCGGATCGGGAACGATGTAACCATCGCGCAGCTTGGGAAGAATGACTTCGAGTGATTTTCCAAATCCATCCAGCACGCGAATGGTGTGCTTGAGAGGAACAATGGAAGCATTCGGGGGCGCAGGCTGACCCTCGGCAACTGCAAAAGAAAACCGCGCCTGTGAATCTTCAGGATGGACCAAAAATGTCGCGCGGCCGTTTACGTCCGAACGCAGCAGCCGCAGGCCCTCGTCGGCGGCATCCCACGACTTGACCACGATGTAATTCAACTCATCGCGGAGAAAATCTTCGACCATCGATTCATAGCGCGGCTCGACTTCAAGAAAATCTGCCAGCACGCCTACTGGCGCCAGACCTCCCTGCATCGTTCCGGACTGAAATAGGCGGCGGACCGATTCGGTTGAATAACCGTGCTCTGCGATCACCGCTTCCAGCGAACTTCTTTTACCAAGAGCAGAAGCATATTCCGCGCGCAGGCCGTCGAGATGGTTCTTGCCTTCCGTTTCCTGATGACGCTTGAGTGCAAGCAAGTCTCGAGTCTGCGCAATTTCCTTAGTCAAAGCCGAGACTCGCTGGGATACGGATTCAAATTCCAGCGCCAGCTGGCCTCGTTCGCCTCCGAAGTTTTCGGCTTGCGTCCGCGCCGAAGCCATTTCGGTTTGCAGGCGCTGCGCCTCGCGGTCTGCTGCCGCCATGCGCTCCTCGGCTTGCGTCAACTGGTTGCGAAGATTGGATAGTGACGCGACGCATTCCAATGTGGCAACTCGCGACTGCTCTTGCTGCCGCTCAAGTCCGGCCAATGCTTCCGCCGCTGACGTGGCTTGCAATTGGCTGGCTTCGAGCTCCTGCTGCGCCAAGGCCAGATCTGCAGCGGCCGACTCGAGCACCTGGCGGTTCGAATTCAGTTCCTCTTCGAGCGCCGTCAAGCGGGCGCGACCCTGTTCGAGTTCGGCCTCCGACGAAGCCGACCGCAGAGTCAGTTCATTGCAGCGCTCTTCGTTGTGGCGCCGCTGCGCCTGGTTGCGATCGACTTCCAGCTTGATGTCGTTGAGCTGTCCGTCATTCTCGCGGACTTCGGCTTCGATGGCATATCCGCGCTGCCCGCGCTCCGACAGCTCAACCTCGAACTCCTGCATTACGCTGGACTGTTCCCGCATTTCATCCGATAGTGTGTTGATCTGAAGATCGAATTCCGACGCCTGCTGATCGAACTGAGCGAACTTGCTGGCAAGAACAACGCGCAATTTAGCCCGCATCTCGTCGCGCAAGCGTCCGTAACGCTCGGCCTTTGACGCCTGGCGCTTCAACGAGTTCACCTGCCGGGTCACTTCATCGAAGATGTCATTGACGCGATTCAAATTCTGTTTGGCATCTTCCAGGCGCGCTTCGGCGAGACGCTTTTTAGTTTTGAACTTAGTGATTCCGGCGGCTTCTTCAATGATGGCGCGGCGATCAGTGGGGCGGCTGCTCAGAATTTGGCCGATGCGTCCTTGCTCGATGAGCGCGTAGGATTCCGGCCCGAGACCCGTGCCCATGAAAAGTTCCTGGATGTCGCGCAAGCGGCACAGCTTTCCGTTCAGTAGATACTCGCTATCGCCCGAGCGGAACAGGCGGCGCGTGACCGCAATTTCCCCGGTGCGGAACGTCTGCTGAAACTTGCGCCGACGAATTTTCAGGACCACTTGACCCGCCGGTGCTTCTGTAGCCGCCGTTGCTCCCTTAATCAAATGGATGGCGAAGTGGGGCTCATCATCTGGAAATGCGACCGCAATGGTGTTGATCTTCGAGCGTGGAACTTCTACTTCTTCCGTCGCGCCAGGCTGCGCCTCTTCGGTTAATTTTTCCACTTCGTCTGCGGCACGAGCGCGAATCTCTGCTTCGTCCCAGTCTTCGGCAGGCATGTCGTCCTGTAGCACCAGTTCGGTCGGATCGTTTTTGTCAGCTCCTTCGTA
>Ga0207695_10007996_pt1 | contig 13326 bp, 15 predicted proteins | sample KBSC54metaG_FD_184354 | JGI IMG/M metagenome (GOLD analysis project Ga0207695, IMG submission 184354) | Corn rhizosphere microbial communities from Kellogg Biological Station, Michigan, USA - KBS C5-4 metaG (SPAdes) (version 2) | ecosystem: Host-associated > Plants > Roots > Rhizosphere > Soil...
TCGCAGATCTTCGCCTCGAAGGCGGGCGCGGCCATTCAGCCCAGGTACTCGAATTCCTTCACCACGCGGCTCACCCCGCTCGTGGTGCGCGCGACCTCGACGGCGGCATCCGCCTCCTCGCGCGTCACGAGGCCCATGAGGTACACGACCCCGGACTCCGTCACGACCTTCACGTGGTTGGGCGAGAAGCGGTTGTTGTTCACCATGCGCGCCTTCACGTTCGAGGTGATGAGCGCATCGTTGCCGCGGGAGGCGAGCGAGGAGGCGCCGGCCACCTCCGTCTCGTCGATCACCTCGCGCACGTTCGGGATGGTGCGGACCGCCTCCTGGATGCGCTTCCTCACCTCCGCCTCCGGGACCTGGCCCGTGAGGAGGACGCGGCGGTTGAAGCTGGTGGCGCTCACGTGGGCCGCCGAGAACTCGTGCAGGCGCGCGAGCGCCTTCAGCTCGATCCCCTCGTCGTCGACGTAGGTGCCGGTGCTGCGCCGGTCCGTGGCCATCAGGGCCGCCGTTCCCGCCCCCGTGATCGCGAGCGGGATGCAGCCTTCGACGAGCGGGAGCGCCGCGAGCGCAAGGAGGATTCCCAGCCGGGTTCGCATCATTTCTTCTCTCCGAATAGCAGGTTGTCGACGACCTCGCACAGGCAGTGGATCGCGAGGAGGTGCATCTCTTGCACGCGCATCGTGCGCGGGTGGGCCACGTTCAAATGGAAATCCCCTGGGCGCAGCGCCTTCGCCATGGCGCCGCCGTCGCGCCCCGTGAGCGCGATCACCACGAGGCCCTTCGCCTGCGCGGCGCGGATGGCCTCGACCACGTTCCGCGAGTTTCCCGACGTGGAGATCCCGAGGAGCACGTCGCCCGCCACGCCCAGCGCCTCCACCTGCTTCGAGAACACGCGGTCGAAGTCGTAGTCGTTCGCGATGGCGGTCAACGCCGAGCCGTCCACGGTGAGCGCCACGGCGGGAAGCCCGGGGCGCTCGCGCTCGAAGCGGCCCACGAGCTCCGCCGCGAAGTGCTGGCTGTCCGCGGCCGAGCCCCCGTTGCCGCACGCGAGGGCCTTCCGCCCGGACTTGAGCGCGGCGGCGAGCGCCTCGCCCGCGCGCGCGATCTGCGCGGGCAGCGTCTTCGCCATGGCGAGGCGCAGCTCCGCCCCTTCCTCGAAATGCGTCCTCAGGTGTGCGGTGAGATCCATGGCCGGATATTAAGCGGTTTCGAAGGCGGCGCGGTGCCACTCGATGGCGCTCGCGCCGTCCAGCGTCACGACGTCGAAGCGGCACGCGGGCTCGCGCCCCAGGCGCGCGAGGAAATGACGCGCGGCCGCCTCGATGCGCCGGCGCTTGCGCGCGTCCACGCTCGCCGCGGCGCCGCCGAAGCGGGCCGCGGAAGCCGCGCGCATGCGCACCTCGACGAAGACGAGCGTGGCGCCGTCGCGGGCGACCAGGTCGATCTCGCCCAGGCGCGTGCGGTAGTTGCGGGCGATCACCTCGAGGCCGCGCCGGACGAGGAAGCGCTCCGCGACCTCTTCCGCCTCGCCGCCGGCGAGCTGTGCCGCGGTGCGCCGCCCCGTGGGGCTCACGGGGCCCTCAGCGGGATCACGTGGCCGCCGTCCACCTCCGCGGGCGTGAGCGTGCGCTCGAAGGCGTTGCCGGGCTCGAGGGTGATGCGCCCCGTGACGCCGTCCAGCGGGGCGCGGCGCGCATCGCCCCGGAGGAGGTGCATCGCGATGCGGAACGCGTCGATGCCGAAGGCGTACAGCCGCTCCTGGTCCACCGACATCGGCGCGGGGGGCTGCGGATAGACCATGACGGCGGGATGGTCCGGCTGGACGAACCAGGGCATCTCCACATAACGCAGTCCCTGCAGGTCCAGGTTGACGATCGACTCCGCGCGCGGGTTCACGCTGAGGGACGTGGCGTAGAGCGGGAGCGTGGCGGGGATGTACGGCCGCACCGCGCGCGCCTCGGCGGGCTCGAGCGCGATGAAGGCCATGTCCGCCTTCGCGTTCTCGAGGAGCTCCTTCAGCGCCGCCGCGTCCTCCGGGTTCCCGGTGAAGGGAACGCGCCGGAAGTCTCCCGCGGCGGCCGTCCATTCCCGCTCGAAGGCGTCCTGCACGCGCCGCGCGAGGGGGGAGGGCGAGCCGATCACGATCGCCGAGCGCCGCCCGTCGGCCACCGCCATGAGCGCCACCTGGCGCGCCTCGCGCTCGATCGAGAGCGACACGGTGTAGAGGTTCTGCGGGAGGTCCGGCCCCAGCACCGCCTGCGGCTCGTTCAGCGCGAGCACGGGCTGGCTCGCGCACTCGCTCTTCGCGAGCGCCGTGGCGCCGTCGCGCGTGAGGGCGGCGACCACGAGGATGGAGCCCGCGGCCTGCGCCTGGCGGCAGGCGGCGAGGAGCGCCGGGCCTTCGTTGTCGACGGCGAGGAGGTCCACGGGCGGCGCATCGCGTCCCGCGACCTGCACGGCCGCGGCGAATCCCTGCCGGACGGCCTCCGCGAGCCGGCCGAGGACGGGGGAGGCGGTGGGAAGGATGAGCGCTACGTGCCCGCGCGCCGAGGGGCCGGGCACCGCGGGGCCCGCCGGAGACGCGCGTGGAACGGGTGCGGCCATCGGCGCCGGCGGCAGGTCGCGCAGCGGGCGCACGACGGTGCTGCGCGACAGCCCCGTCTCCGGATCGATCTCGTCCTGCGGAACGGGCGCGGGCGATGGGCCCGCGATAGCCCCAGGTCCAACGATCCGGGCACGCGTGGTTGTGCTGGTCGGCGCGTCGGCCGAGAATGCCGGCGACACGAAGACGGCGAGAGCGGCGAGGAAAACGGCGGTGAAGCGCGACATCGGGAAGGATCGGGGGGACAAGGGCGGTAGGGACCCCGAGGCGCCGCGCGCCGGCGCGGCGCACGGCTCGGTGTTGGAACCTGGATTATATGTGGTGGCCACCCCCATAGGGAACCTGGGCGACGTGACGCTCCGCGGGCTGGAGGTCCTCCGCTCGGTGGACTGGATCGCCGCCGAGGATACGCGCGTCACGCGCGGCCTCCTCGCCCACTTCGGCATCGCGACCCGCCTGGTCGCCGTCCACGAGCACAACGAGGCGGGCGCGGCCGAACGGGTGGTCCGCGCGATCGCGGAAGGCCGGGCCGTGGCCCTCGTGAGCGATGCCGGGACGCCCGGCGTGAGCGACCCGGGACGCGTCGTCGTGGCGCGGGTGCGCGAGGCGGGGCTGCGCGCGATCCCCGTGCCGGGTCCCAGCGCGCTCACCGCGGCGCTTTCCGCGAGCGGCCTGGAGGTGGCCGGCGTGGTCTTCGCGGGATTCCTTCCGGCGCGAGGGGCGCAGCGCCGGGAGCGGCTGGACGCCCTCGCGGCCGGCCCCTGGGCGATCGCGCTCTTCGAGGCGCCGCACCGCATCGCGCAGACGTTGGGCGACCTCCATGCCGCGCTGGGCGAGCGCGACGTCGTGATCGCCCGCGAGCTCACCAAGCGCTTCGAGACGATCGCGCGCGTGCCGCTGCGCGAAGCGCGGGCGTGGGTCGAGGCGGACGACGATCGCCGCCGCGGGGAGTTCGTGCTCGTGGTCGAGGGCCGCGCGGTGGAGCGCTCCGGCGGCATCGACGCGCGCGCGGTGCTCGAGGCGCTCCTCGCGGAGCTCCCGCTCAGGCAGGCCGTCGCGCTCGCCGCGACCCTCACCGGCGCCCGCCGCAACGAGCTCTACGCGCTGGCACTCACGCTCAAGCGGAAATAGCCGCCGCTTTTTCGCCCCATAATCGAGCCCATGCCCGAAACGATCAGCCTCGCGCGCCCCGACGACTGGCACGTGCACCTGCGCGACGGACCCGCGCTCGCCTCGGTGGCGGGCGCAACCGCCCGGCAGTTCGCGCGCGCCATCGTGATGCCGAACCTGAAGCCCCCGGTGGTCGACGTCGCGATGGCGGCGGCGTACCGCGAGCGGATCCTCGCCGCGCTCCCCCCGGGCGCCGCGTTCGAGCCGCTCATGACGCTCTACCTCACGGACCGCACGCCCGCATCCGAGATCGAGCGCGCGAAGGCGTCGGGCTTCGTGAAGGCCGTGAAGTACTACCCCGCGGGCGCCACGACCCACTCGGCCGCGGGCGTCACGGACCTCGGCCGGTGCGACGAGGCGCTGGAGGCGATGCAGGCCGCGGGCCTTCCGCTTCTCGTGCACGGCGAGGTGACCGATCCGGAGGTGGACATCTTCGATCGCGAGGCGGCCTTTCTCGAGCGCGTGCTGGCGCCGCTCGTGGCGCGTTTCCCCCGCCTGAAGATCGTGGTGGAGCACGCGACGACGGAGGAGGCGGTCGCCTTCGTCGGCCGGGCCGGCCCGAACGTCGCGGCGACGATCACCGCGCACCACCTCCTCATGAACCGCTCGGCGCTCTTCTCCGGCGGCTTCCGCCCGCACCACTATTGCCTCCCGGTGCTCAAGCGCGAGAGCCACCGCCGCGCCCTCGTGCGCGCCGCGACGTCCGGCAATCCGAAGTACTTCCTCGGCACCGACACGGCGCCCCACGGCCGCGGCGCGAAGGAATGCGAGTGCGGCGCGGCCGGCATCTATACCGCGCACGCCGCGCTCGAGCTCTACGCGGAAGCGTTCGAGGCGGCCGGGGCGCTGGACAGGCTCGAGGGGTTCGCCAGCCGCTTCGGCGCGGATTTCTACGGCCTGCCGCGGAACGCCGGCCGCATCACGCTGGAGAAGGTGGCGTGGGAGGTGCCGCGCGAATATCCCTTCGGAGCCGAGACGGTGGTGCCGCTGCGCGCGGGTGCCAGGCTCGGGTGGCGCTTCGCGGGTTGAGCGCGCCGGGCTGGCCCGAAGGGCGCGCGCGGCTCGCCGCGCCGATCTTCGCGCCGCTCGCCTCCGCGCTCGCGCGCCTTCCCGCCGGCCGCTGGCCCACCGCGGAAGAGCTCAGCGCCGCGGCCGAAGGCATCGCGACCGGGGGCGGCCGGCCGCTTCGCTTCGTGGCGCCCGCGCGCATCCGCTCCCGCGAGCGGATTCCCTACGAGCTCAAGATCGCGCGGACGGGCGAAGTCGAGACCCGGCCCGAGAGCTGGCACGACCTCTTCAACGCGCTCGCCTGGATCGCGTTTCCGCGCACGAAGGCGCGCCTCAACGCGGAGCACGCGGCGATCCTCGCCCGGGGCGGCGAGCGCGAGGCGCGCCGGCGCGGGCCGGAGCGCGATGCGCTCACGCTCTTCGACGAGAGCGGCGTCCTCGTGGCCTGCGCATCGCCGGAGCTCGCGCGCCTGGCGGCCGGGCACGAGTGGAAGGCGCTTTTCTGGACCCGACGGGCCGAGCTCGCGGCGCGGATGGAGTTCCTCGCCTTCGGCCATGCGCTCCACGAGCAGGCGCTCGACCCCTTTCCGGGCCTCGTCGCGAGGGCCGTCTTCGTGGCGGTGGACGAGGGCCACTTCGCGCTGCCGCGGGCGGCGAGGGTCGACCGGGTGGACGCGCTCGCCGCCGCGCATTTCGCGTCCCGCGCGAATTTCGCCTCGCCGCGCGCGATGCCCCCGCTCCCGATCCTGGGGATCCCCGGGTGGCACCCGGACAACGCGCGGGAGGCCTATTACGACGATGCCTCGCACTTCCGTCCGGGGAGAGGCGCCCCGGACGCGTAAAATGGTCGCGTGAAGCAAGCCAGGCGGTCGCTGCGCGATGAAAGTCGCGCAGAGGAAAGTCGGGACTCCACAGGGCAGCGTAGCGGGTAACACCCGTCCGCCGCAAGGCGAGGATCAGAGGAACAGAGACGAGTCCGTCCGCCCGCGAGGGCGGGCGGGGTGAAACGGCCAATCTCTACGCGGAGCAACACCAAGTAGGCAGACGACGACGTGGCCCACCGAGTCTGCGGGTAGGTGGCTCGAGCCGTGCGGCGACGCACGGCCCAGAGGAATGACCGTCATAGCCGGAAACGGCTGTAACAGAATCCCGCTTATCGGCTTGCTTCACACTTTCTCCTCCCCGCGCCCAAGCCCCGGCGCGTTCCGTCACTTCGGCCTTCCGCCGTCGCCCCGCGGCGACGAAACGGCCATTTTCGCGGTTCTGTGAAGCCCTTCACAGGAGCGCGCGGTCCAACGCCCGATGATTTCGTGCGTCGCGAGCAAGCGACATGGAAGCGAAGCGCACGATTCATGGAGGTTCGGATGAACGTCAAAAGAATAGCGGTAGTCGCGGCGCTCGCCGCGTGCGGGCTCGGGGGCGCGGGTTGCGCGCCGGTGATGCTGACGGCCCTGGGCGTCGGCATGGCGACCGAGGTCTCGCACACGCTGGGCGGCATGGTCTACAAGACTTTCACGGCGCCCCAGGCGCAAGTGAAGCGGGCTTCGATCGGCGCATTGAACCGGATGCAGATCAAGGTGGTCCGCGCGAAGCGCGACGGCTCGACCGAGACGATCACGGCGCATGCCGGCGATCGGGATATCGAGATCGAGCTGGAAGCGCTCACGCCGGCGACGACGCGGATGCTGGTGACCGCCAAGAAGGACGGCGGGATCCTGCGCGACGGCGCCACGGCGACCGAGATCATCCTGCAGACGGAAAAGTACGTCGGATCCACTTAATGGAGGCTCAGATGAAAGGCAATCTTCGACTTCTGTCCGCAGCGCTCGTGATCGCCCTGGTACCGGTCGCCCGTGCGCAGACCGCCGGAGAGGTCGATACGCAGGTGGGCACGCTCGACTCGACCGCGGCGAACCGGGGCCAGGCCCAGGTCGCTTCCCGCATCGCGGCGAGCTTCACCTCGCTCGCGGGCTCGAAGGACAATTCGCTCGCCCTCGTGAACGCGCTTCGGAACGGCACCGCCGTCACGTTGACCTCGCCCGATGCGACGACGGGCACGGGCACGACGACGGGCACCGGCACCACGTCCGGAACGGGCACGACCGGCACGGGCACGACGAGCACCGGCACGACGATCACGCCGCCCACGGGCAAGATGGGCTGGGGCGAGGTCTTCATCTCGCTGGCACTCGCCAAGTCGGAGCTCGCGAGCCTCGGCGTCACCAACCCGACCGCGGGCGAGCTCGACGCCGCGCTCACCGGCGGCACCCTCACCAAGGCCGACGGCACCACGGTCACGGTGAAGGGCGTGCTCGAGATGCGCGCGGACGGGATGGGCTGGGGCAAGATCGCCCAGGCCGAGGGCACGAAGCTGGGTCCCGTCGTGAGCTCGATCAAGTCGGCGCGCGTGAAGATGGCCTCGCTCCCGGCGACGACGAGCACCCCGTCGGCGACGCCGACCACCGCGGTCACCACGACCAAGTCCGTGTCGACGAAGGGCATCACGACCGCGGCGGGTACTTCCACCCTGTCCGGCCGCTCGGGCAAGGGCCACAAGGGCATCGTGACCGCGACCGGCTCCGGCTCGACCTTCGGCGGCGGGCATTCGTCGAAGGGCATCACGACGGCCTCCGGCGCCGCGTCGGCCTCGAGCTCCCACGGGATCATGACGGCGGAAGGCTCCATCGGCTCCGCCGGCGCGGGCCCCGCGAGCGGCTCCGGCCGCGGGCTCGTCACCGCCGCGGGCGGCACGAGCACCGGCGTCACCACCGCCCAGGGCGGCGGGCATGGGGACAACGGCAGCTCCCACGGACGCGGCAAGGGCGGCGGCTGAGCCGCAGCGCCCCGCGTCACCCGAAGGGCCCGGCGACGGGCCCTTTTTTCATGGGCCGGCGGCCGGCGGCCCGCCCACTCTTCGAGCACCACTTGAGGTTACGAATCCAAGTCACTGATTCGTAACAATTCCCATATCTCGATTTCGCGGGCAAAAGTGGCGCTAAGCCTTTGTCGCGCAAGAAAAATCTCCCGATCTTTCCGCTTGACGCCCTGTAGCTGCTTCTCTACAGTGTGCGGAAGTGGGAAAACGTGGGAGAAACGGTGTTTCAAGGGGCAAACCAGATCAACCTCGACGCGAAGGGCCGCATGGCCGTGCCCACGCGTGCCCGGGAGCCCCTCACGCAGGGCGGCACGGTTAAGTTAGTGCTCACTGCGCACCCGGACGCCTGCCTGCTGCTCTACCCCGGGCCGGCGTGGGAGCCGATCCGCGCGAAAGTGATGTCGTTCCCGAGCCTCGACCGCCAGGCGAGCCTCTGGAAGCGGCTGCTCGTGGGCTTCGCGCAGGAAGTCGAGCCGGATTCGGCGGGACGCCTCCTCATCCCGCCGGAGCTGCGCGAGTTCGCGCACATCGCGCGGCAGGTGATGCTCGTGGGGCAGGGATCCCACTTCGAAATCTGGGACCTCGAGACGTGGAACGCGCAGCTCGAGGCCCTGAGGTCCGGAGGCAGTCCGACGTTGCCTCCGGGGATGGAGAACTTCTCTCTGTGACGCGGCCGACGACCCTGGGTCCGAAGCCGCTCCCTCCGGAGAGAGCAGGCCCAGCGTCGACTCCCTTCCCCCGTGAGTGAGGTCTCCCATGTCCCGGTCCTTCTCGAAGAAGCAGTCGCTGCCCTCAACGTCCGTGAAGGCAAAACCTATGTCGATGGCACCTTTGGCCGCGGCGGGCACAGCGCGGCCATCCTCGCCCGTGTCGGTGTTCGCGGAAGACTTCTCGCTCTTGATCAGGACCCCGCGGCGATATCGCATCGTCCGCTCGAAGATCCGCGTCTTGAGCTGATCCACGCACGGTTCTCCGAGATGCGACGGGTCCTGGCCGAACGCGGAATCGAGCGCGTCGCGGGCGTGCTCCTCGACCTGGGCGTCTCCTCGCCCCAGCTGGAGGAGCCCGCGCGCGGCTTCAGCTTCGTGCGCGACGGCCCCCTCGACATGCGCATGGACCCGACCCGGGGCGAGAGCGCCGCGGACTGGCTCGCGCGCGCCGAACAAGAAGAGATCAGGGAGGTGATCAGGAACTATGGGGAAGAACGGTTTGCTCAATCGGTTGCAGCAGCGATTGTTGCGGCACGGGGCCGCGAGCCTCTCCGGACCACGCGGCAACTTGCCGAGGTCGTGGGTCGCGCGGTTCGGACGCGCGAGCCGGGCCAGCATCCGGCGACCCGCACCTTTCAGGCTCTTCGGATTCACGTCAATCAGGAGCTTGAAGAGCTTGCGCTAGCGCTCCCGGAAGCCGCGGACCTCCTCGAGCCCGGCGGGCGCCTCGCGGTGATCAGCTTCCACTCGCTCGAGGACCGCATCGTGAAGACCTTCATCCGCGAGCGCTCGACGGCGGATCGCCTGCCGCGCGGCGTGCCGGTGCGCGCCTCCGAGCTCCCGAAGCCGCAGCTCGCGGCTGTGGGACGCGCGGTGAAGGCGGGCGAGGCGGAGGTCCGCCGGAACCCCCGTGCGCGAAGCGCCGTGCTCCGCGCGGCCGAGAAGGCGGCCTCAGGGCCATGGCGCGCCTGAACGCGTTCCTCCTCGCCCTGGCGGTCGTCTGCGCCCTGGGCGTCATCACGTCGCAGCACCAGGCGCGCAAGCTCTTCGCGGAGCTGGATGCCGAGCAGGCCGCCGCGAAGAAGCTGGACGAGGAGTGGACGCAGCTCCAGCTCGAGCAGGGCACGTGGGCCACTCACAAGCGGGTCGAGGCGGTCGCCGCGAAGAGCCTCGGGATGCGCTTCGCGGCCCCGGACACCACGGTCATCATCGACCCGGCGGGCGTTCCCGCCGGCTCCTCGCCGGGGGCGCGGTGAGGTACGAGCAGCGCACGCCGGAGCTGCGCCTGAAGCTCGAGGGCTGGCGCTCGCGGCTCGTGCTGGGCCTCGCCGCGGCGGGCTTCGCGCTCCTCGCCGGGCGCGCCTTCTACCTGCAGGGCATGGATACGAGCTTCCTCCAGGCGAAGGGCGAGGCGCGCTACGGGCGGGTGATCGAGATGCCCGCCTCGCGCGGGACCGTGAAGGACAGGAACGGCAAGCCCCTCGCGATCTCCACGCCGGTGGAGTCGATCTGGGTCTCGCCCGAGGACGTGGAGGCGAACGCCGCGCAGCTGCGCTCCCTCGCGAAGGCGCTCGACGTGGACGCGGGCGAGGTCCGCCAGAAAATTGCCACGAAGGATCGCCAGTTCGTCTACCTCCGGCGCCAGATCTCGCCCGACCGCGCGGCCAAGGTGATGGCGCTGCGCATCCCGGGCGTCTTCGAGCAGCGCGAGTACCGCCGCTACTACCCGGCGGGCGCGGTGATGGCGCACGTCGTGGGATTCACGGGAGTGGACGACAACGGGCAGGAAGGCATCGAGCTCGCCGAGCAGTCGCGCCTCGCGGGCACGCCGGGAAGCCGGCGCGTGATCCGCGACCGCAAGGGCCGCATCGTCGAGGACGTGGAGAGCGTGCGCGCGCCCCGCGACGGCGAGGAGGTCGACCTCGCGATCGACGAGCGCCTGCAGTTCCTCGCGCACCGCGAGCTCAAGGCCGCGGTCGAGGCGCACCACGCGAAGGGCGGCTCGCTCGTGATCGTCGACGCGCGCACCGGCGAGATCCTGGCGCTCGTGAACATGCCGGACTACAACCCGAACAACCGCGCGCACGTGACCGGCAGCCAGACGCGCAACCGCTCGGTGACCGACCTTTTCGAGCCGGGCTCCACGATGAAGCCCTTCACCATCGCCGCCGCGCTGGACGACGGGATCGTGAAGCCGGACACGCCGATCGAGACGGCGCCCGGCCACATGCGGATCGGCGGCTGGACGATCAGCGACTCCCACCCGCACGGCACGCTCACGGTGGCGCAGGTGATCCAGAAGTCGTCCAACATCGGCACCGCGAAGATCATGCTGCGCATGCCGCCCGAGCGCATGGGCACGATGTTCCGCGACCTGGGCTTCGGCGTGGCCCCCAACACGGGCTTCCCCGGCGAGGCGAAGGGCCTCCTCAAGCCCTGGAGCCAATGGCGGCCGGTCGAGCAGGCGACGATCTCGTACGGGCAGGGGATCTCGGTCTCGCTCCTGCAGATCGCGCGCGCCTACACGATCTTCACGAACGAGGGCCGGCTCCTGCCGCTCACGCTCCTGCGCCGCGGGGAGGGCCGGCCGCTCGGCAAGCCCATCATCTCCGCGCGCTCGGCCCGGGAGCTCACCCGCATGATGGAGATGGTGGTGATGCCGGGCGGCACGGCGCCGCTCGCGCGCGTGCCGGGCTACCGTGTGGCGGGAAAAACCGGCACCGCGTTGAAGGTGGAGAACGGCCGCTACGCCGAGGGCAAGTACGTCTCGTCCTTCGTGGGCTTCGGCCCCGTGAGCGACCCGCGCTTCATCGTGGCGGTGATGATCGACGAGCCGGAGGGCCGCGCGAACTACGGCGGCGACGTGGGCGCACCCGTCTTCGCGTCGGTCATGGGCTCGGCGCTGCGGGCGCTCTCGATCCCGCCGGACGCACCGCAGACACTGAACGTGAAGGCCGCGGAGCCGGGCGAGGTCGAGGCCCAGGCGCGCGCGGCGGGGAGCGCCGGGTGAACGCCGCCGCGGGCTTCGCCGCCACGGATCCGCGCGCCATCGTGGCGCGGCTCGAGGCCCTGGGCGTGCCGCTATCCGACCTCACCGCGGACTCGCGCGCCGTGAAGATGGGCTCCGTCTTCGCCGCGTACCCGGGGACGGTGCGCGACGGGCGCGCGTTCATCGCGGACGCGATCAGCCGGGGCGCCGCCGCCGTCGTCTGGGAGCGCCAGGGCTTCACGTGGAATCCGCTCTGGACCCTTCCCAACGTCGCGGTCGAGGGGCTGCGCGCGCGGATCTCCGGCATCGCGGGCAACGCCTACGGCAATCCGTCCGACGCCCTCTGGATGGCGGGGGTCACGGGCACCAACGGAAAGACGTCGGTGTCCCAATGGATCGCCGCCGCGCTCGACGCGCTCGGCCGGCGCTCCGCGGTGATCGGCACGCTCGGCAACGGCCTCGTGGGCGAGCGCACGGAGGCCCGGAACACCACCCCGGACGCGATCGTGCTGCAGCGCCTGCTCGCCGAGTATCTCCGGCGCGGCGCGCGCCACGTCGCGATGGAGGTGTCCAGCCACGGCCTGGACCAGGAGCGCGTGGCCGCCATCCGGTACGACGTCGCCGTCTTCACGAACCTCACCCGCGACCACCTCGACTACCACGGCACCATGGAAGCCTACGCGGAGGCGAAATACCGGCTCTTCTCGGCGCGCGGGCTCACGCATGCGGTCGTCAACGCGGACGACGAATGGGGCGCACGCTTCGCGGGGCGGCTCGCGGCGGGCGGCCTGGAGGTGATCCCGTTCGGCCTCGCGCCGGAGCGCGGGGCCGCGAGGCGGCCGCGGCTTTGCGCCTCGGGCGTGCTCCTCTCGGACGCGGGCGTCCGGTTCCGCCTGGAGTCCGAATGGGGGGCGGGAACCGTCGAAGCGCCGGTGCTGGGCGCGTTCAACGTCTCGAACCTCCTCGCGGTCGCGGGCGCGCTCCTCGCGGCCGGCATCTCCTTCGACGAAACGCTCTCCGCGATCGCCGCGCTGGCTCCGGTGCCGGGCCGCCTCGAGCGGCTGGGCGGCGGGACGGCGCCGCTCGTGGTGATCGACTACGCGCACACCCCGGACGCGCTCGAGAAGGCGCTCCAGGCGCTGCGCCACGTCCTCGACTCGACCGCGCTTCGCAATCCGTCGCGCGGCCGCGGACGGCTCATCTGCGTCTTCGGCTGCGGCGGCGACCGCGATGCCGGGAAGCGCCCGCTCATGGGCGAAGCCGCCGCGCGCCTCGCCGACCAGGTGATCGTCACGAGCGACAACCCGCGCAACGAGGACCCGAAGGCCATCATCGCGCAGGTGCTCGCGGGCATCCCGCCCGGCCGCGCCGAGGCGATGGAGGACCGGCAGGTCGCCATCTTCTCCGCGGTGCACCAGGCGGCCGCGGGCGACGTGGTGCTCCTCGCCGGGAAGGGCCACGAGACCTACCAGGAGATCGCGGGAACCCGCCATCCGTTCAGCGACCGCGAGGTCGCCGCCGCGGCGCTCGGGCAGTGGGAGGCCGGCCGATGATGGACCTTGCGGAAGCCGCGCGCGTCCTCTCCGGCACGCTGAAGGGTACCAACGCGCGGTTCTCCGGCGTCTCGACGGACAGCCGCGCCGTGGGCGCGGGCGACCTCTTCGTGGCGCTCAAGGGCGAGCGGTTCGACGGGCACGCGTACGTGGGCGAGGCGGCCCGGCTGGGCGCCGTGGGCGCGCTCACCTCGCGCCACGTGACGGAGCGCGGCGTGGCCTTGCCGCAGGTGGTCGTGGCCGATACCCGGCTCGGGCTGGGCGCCCTCGCCGGCGACTGGCGGCGGCGGTTCGCGATCCCGCTCGTGGCGCTCACCGGCAGCAACGGCAAGACCACGGTGAAGGAGATGCTCGCCGCGATCCTCGCCGCCCACGGTCCGGCCGAGGACGCGGTGCTCGCCACCACCGGCAACCTG
>Ga0207695_10007997_pt1 | contig 13324 bp, 8 predicted proteins | sample KBSC54metaG_FD_184354 | JGI IMG/M metagenome (GOLD analysis project Ga0207695, IMG submission 184354) | Corn rhizosphere microbial communities from Kellogg Biological Station, Michigan, USA - KBS C5-4 metaG (SPAdes) (version 2) | ecosystem: Host-associated > Plants > Roots > Rhizosphere > Soil...
CCATCCCGGTGCGCCGGAGGTGAAGTTGTCTCCCATGTTGATGCCCGGAATGCCGATCGTGTTCGCAAACTCGACACCCTGGTCATACTTCGTGTCGATCACGTTGTACCGGTAGTAGCCGAGACGGAAGTCCGTCAGCAGCGTCGGGCTGATCGCATAGTCCACGCCGATCGCCAAGCTGTCGTTGGCTCCCTTCGAGTTGCCGCCGTAGTTGCCGAGTCCGAATCCCGGACCGCCGGCATCGCCGAACAGCACCTTGCCCGAGAGCGTGTCCCAGAACCGCGAGAACCGCACAAAAGCATGCGTTCTTTCGCTGATCGTCACGTCCTCGCGCGTTGTCCACGCGTTGCTGTTGAACAGGCCAGTGCCGCCGGCCGAGTAGTTGTTCTCGATCGCCGACAGTCCCGCCGTGCCCTGGTTAGGTGTGAACGACTTGAAGTACCCCAGCAGAGCCTGTGCCTGCGGAGATACCAGCGCCGCCGGAATCACGTTCGCTGCGAAGGCCGCGTCATACGCCGGGTTCCCCGTGTTGTTCGTTAGCATCTGCCCGGTGATGTTCTTATTGGCCGCGTAGATCGTCGCATACTCGCTGAAGTCGCACCCCGGAATTCCGGAAGGTCCGACCGTTGTGCCAAGGCAGGTACTCACCAGCAGTGCAGTAGGCACTGTGCCCGTTGCAGTCGTACCGACCTTCTGACGCTGCGATTCCCAGTTGAAGAATGCAAACGCGCGATCCTTCTTGATAGGTCCGCCGATCGATCCGCCGAAACGGTTCTTTAGGCCGGGAGGAATCGAGGGTTGCTGACCGTGTGCTCTCTGATACTCATCCGAAGGCTGATTGAACGGATTGCGCGCCAGGTTCGCATTGCCCGTACGGAAGTCGTATGCGCTACCGTGGATCTTGTTCGTTCCCGAACGCGTCTGTGCAGTCACAACCGCCGAAACGGCCTTGCCCAGCTCAGCGTCGTAGTTCTGTGTCGTGATCTTCGTTTCCGACAACGTATCCATCGCGGGATTGATCACGATGATTCCCAGAATCGGATCCTGGTTGTCGGTGCCGTCCAGCTCGAACGCCGTTCCGCCGAATGCCTGGCCATCAATTTGGATCTGCTGCGAACCCTGCGGGTTCTCATCGGCTGCATGCGACCACCCCAGGAGCTGTGCGCCCGGAAGCAGAAGCTGCAGGTTCGTGAAGTTCTGGTCGCCGACCGGAAGGCTCGATACCTGCTGCTGATCGAATACGGTGGCCACATCGGCCTTCTCCGTCTTCAGCAGCGGAACCGACTCTGCGTTGACTTCAACTGTGGTTCCGGTATCCGAACCCACATCCAGCGTGGGATCGATGCGCGGCGCTGTGTCTACGAGGACCTGGATGCCCTTGGTCTCGAATGGCTTGAAGCCCTGTGCGACGACCTTCAGGTCGTATACGCCAGAGGTAAGATGCGGAACACTGTAGTCACCAGAACCATTTGAGGTAGTGGTCACTGCGGTGCCCCTGGCTTCGTCCGTCACGGTGATCGTGGCGTTCGGTATGACAGCCCCGCTCTTGTCCGACACAGTGCCAAAAACCGATCCGTAAACCGATTGTGCACTGGCCGTCACAACGAGGAGCGAACTCGCGCAGGCAAATAGTGCCAGCACGAGTGCTGTGCGTAGGAACTTGTTCATGCGGTCTCCTGAAAAGTGTGCCGTTGTTCTTATCTGAACTTATGGTGATTCTTGGTGATTCTGCCGCCTGGCGTTTTCGACTTCGGCTAGTCGGCTTGCTACGCTTCTCCTGTCGCAGTGACAGGATTGCCGTCCGGTGCCACACCTCCCGAACACAGATAGGGAGCGATAAATTTAGAGACTCCGGAGCAAACGAAACCTTACTCAAAACAGCAATCCCCTGTCAACGTTAAATGACGGAAAACATTTAGATAAAAGGCTCAAATCGACATGACATTCCGGGGAAACCTTTACTCGGTTTAACGATCTCAGATCGGCACGCACCTTCATTCACCCAGCCGTCCCCTATAAACTGCATATAAAGCGATTTAGTTCCCAAACCGTCCATGGGCGCCTCCTCGCCACCTCCCCGAAAACGCCCTGAGATCAGGTAAGCCTTACATCTTAGCAACTATACAAATACATAGATGCTTGCCTCAAATGATATGACAATTCACGCGATGAATCGACAGTCTCTTCTCGGCAAAGCTCAGGCTGAACTCCACTCTCCGATGGTCCCCTTTCTCCACCAAACGATTGATTTTCAAGCACCTTCGGCGGAACTCAATCGCATCTACCGGCCGCGCCTCGGAGCTGACTCACACATTCAATGAGCCCGACGGCACCCCGTACATCCGCTGCACATTGCCCCGCCAGTCTGATCTATCGCGCTCCAAGCTCACTTCGGCATAACATTCCCGCCGCTCGCCCAACCCCATCCCCCGGATCCCTAGCCCGCGAATAAACCAGATCCGCCCAACCCCGCCCCTCATTTCGCTCCGCATCTCTGCCGACCCGCCTCAATAGCCAGGAGCATTCCTCGCGCCTTCTCCTGATCCGGAGAGAACTCTAATACTCGCTCCAACGTCGCCATCGCCGAGTCGCCCTCGCCCGCGGCACATTCCAGAATCGCCAGATTCATCCCCGTCGATATCTCCGCCGGATCACGTTCGAAAATTCCATGCCACAGCCGCTCGGCATCCGCATAGCGCTTTTCCTTCACCTCGATGAGCGCGAGATCCCCGGCCGCCGTCGCGTCGAAAGGATCAGCTGCCAGAGCACGCTCATACTCTTCCGCCGCCAGCCCGGTCTCCCCATTCACCTGCTCCAGGAAACCCAGGTTCTCGTGCAGCTCATGATCTCTTCGCGCTCCGCCCTCCGCCTTCTCTGCCCTCTGCAGCAACTTCAAGGCCCGACTCCCCGCCTTCTGATTACCGCGCAGTGCCATCGACGCGTAGGCCAGCCCAAGATCGCGCTCATCCGCCGCACTCCCGCTCACAGGCGCCAACTCCCCGCTCGTCGCTTCAACTTCCCGCCGATTGCTGATCCGCCTCCGAATCCAATGATCCGTCACCTGCTCGTGTGCAATGTCGTTTGCCGAAGGCCGTGCCATGTGGCAGCCGCTGCAGTCGCGCTCCTCCGGATGATGCCTCTCTGCAAATCCCCGCTTCGCGTGACATTGCAGGCACTTCGCTCGATAAAACTCCACCCTCTCCTCTGGACCGGGCGTTCCATGCGGATCGTGACACGTTGTGCACGTCATCCGCTCGCCCGACTTCCTCTTGCACTCACTCCTCGACAGCGCCTCCCACTGGCTCGTCGCCCGTCCTCCCGCCCCGTTCTCGCTCCTGTACACGAAGTACTCGGCGTAATCGAACAGATCATCTCCCGGCGCAAAATCTTCGATTCTCTTTCCCTGCCGCACAACCGCAGTCTCTCCCTCAAGATGGCAGTTCAGACACACCGAATCCCGCTGCGCCGGAGCAAGCCGATCGATGTTCATCATGTACGCCTTGCCTTCCGACGCCACATGCGCGCGCGCATCCCCGTGACACACCCCGCACGTGATACCTCCATGTGCGAACGGCTCCCCCGCATAAAGATTCCGCGCCTCTGGCAGCGATCGCGCCACATCCGATGCGTGGCAGTGCAGGCATCCCGGATCTACCGCCAGGGTCATCGGCATCTCCCGCGCTAACTGAAGGTTCGGAGCGATGTCCCACAGCTTCTTCTTCCCGTACCAGTTGATCGGCGCCTCGAACCAATACCCTTGCTTCCCGAACAGATACGTGCGGCCCCTCCTCCCGGAGCCGATGAAATACTTCAGTTCCTCGCGTCCGCTCATCGAGCGATCCGCAGCCGCGTTCTCGCGGCTATAGCTCAGCCACACCTTCCCGCCCTCTTGCGTCACTTTGTAGTGAACCCCGGAAGCTTCATGCGTGAATTCGCCGGCGATAAAACCTTCGGCAGCCGGCCCGCTCGCATTCGCCATTGGAGTCCTTCGATAGCGTTCGTAGATCTCGCGATGGCACGATGCACAAGCAGCATCGGGATCGCGCACCTCCGATTCCGGGCGAGCCTCCACCCGATCCACACGCGCACTCCACATGACCGTCAGAAACAGGACGGTCGCCAGACCAGCCAACCCAAGCCGCGACAGACTCCGCGCTCCCCAGCTCTCGCCGTCGTTCTGAACCCTGCTTACGATGACGACGGGATTTGCGAGCGTTCGGTTGACATTGAAATGTCAGTGCAATGTAAAACTCGTCGGTCAGACGGAAGACTCCCGGCATGCTGTTGCGCTATGCGAAAATCCAGTCCAGAAGCCACTGCCTTAAAGGTCGCAGCACAGAATGCCCGAGCCGCTAGAACTCCTGATCGATCTCATTCCCACGCCGATCGGCTCACTGATGATTGCCGCCGACCGGCAGGAAACTCTTCGCGTGGCTCTCTTCACCGAGGACGAAGTCGTGGTCCGCCGTCAGTTGACTCTCCAATACGGCAAGTGCGGCTTCACCTTCGAGCGCACTCGCAATCCGCAAAAACTCTCCACAACCATCTCTCGTTATTTCGCCGGAGAACTCAGCGCCATTGACCAGATCCCCGTAGTCACTGGAGGCACGCCATTCCAGCGCGCCGTCTGGCAGGAACTGCGCAACATTCCTTGCGGCACGACAACCTCATACGGCGAACTCGCCCGCCGCATCGGCCACCCCACAGCCGTTCGCGCCGTCGGCGCAGCCAACGGCGACAACCCCGTCGCAGTAGTCGTTCCCTGTCATCGTGTCATCGGAGCAAACGGCTCACTCACAGGCTACGGCGGCGGTCTCGAACGCAAACGCTGGCTACTCGACCACGAAACCCGCCCCACCCGTCTCTTCTGACAAGCCTCAACTGAGATCTGGAAATTAATCGAGCGATCTTTCGGCCTCGTCCCTCCAGCGCTGTAGTATGTCGGAGTCCTCGCTGTCCGATCGCTTACCAAAACTTTGAACCATCTGTCGGTAGTAGAGCTTGGCGGCTCTCCCCACCGCTTCATCTTGGAACCCGAGGTCAACAAGCGCACGAATTGCAGTGATTCTCGTTCCGAGATCGTTTGTGTGTTGCGCGATCGCGAGGAGCAGCGGTTGTGCTTCGACTGCCCGGAGACGTGCCAGCGCCCGAGCACTCGCAACTGCAACATCTCTGGACTCGCATTCGGCCAGCAATCTCACGAGCGCTGGAATCGCTCGGCGATCACCCGCCACTCCTAGCAGCATGGCTCGTTCGCGGTTTCGGGAATCGGATTGTGGATCGACCATTGTCTGACTGACTAGCGCATCGACGTGCTGAGACGACAAGATCAATGCGCCCTGCCATGAACAAGCTAGAGCGAGAAGCGCTGCATGATGCGCGACCGCACTCTGACTGAAGATTAGCCTCAAGGCAAAGTCACGAGTCCATACATCCCCTATCGCGATGCCAGAGCTGAAAGCGCAATGAAACCGGTCGAAATCCTGTTCCGCTAAGTTCGAGTTCTCTTCCAGAGACTCACGGATCAGCATCGGAACTTCCGAATGCTTCATTCGGACTAGATCATGGAGTGCATCACGGAACTGATCGCTTCTGAGGTCGTCCCAGTGACGAGCAAGGAGTTGCTCAACGCAGCGAGTTCGCTCGGGACTATGCTGAACGAGAATGCCGTTCCATACTTACTCGTCCGTCTCGAACCCTCCTGAATCATTCACGAGGAACGCATTGCGTTCGAACCCTTCGGCGACGGCACGAAAGAATTCTGAGAGCGATTCGGTTTCGATGCGCTCCTCCCCGTGATCCCAACGGTATGCTGGAACGGTCATCGCATCGCTACACCCGCATCTTGCCTGATATCCGCCGTCGTAACAGGGCTCCTGCAGAATCATCAGAGGAAATGATCCGTCGAAATACTCTTCGACTACGTTGCCATAGTCCACTGCTTCGTCGAACGGCTGGAATCTCAACACATCGAAAAGGGGAACCTGCCCGTTCTGGCCATTGCGCCATGCATACAGTTGCACAACTTCTTCTGGAATCCGAAATGTATAGCTTTGAGCCCTAGAATCTGCTTCAATTCTTCGCGCGTCAGACCGGGCTGCAAAGAAGAAGCCACGACCGGCGCATTCCTCTCCAGCCAAGATTGAATCCTCTCTAGAGCCTCGGGTAGAGATCCGCCTCGCATGGATGTCGGAATCACCCCTTCTTTTTAGCTGCAATCAGCTTCTCATCCTTCAGAATCTTCCCGCCCTCTTCCACCACATACAACCGATTCACATCCAGATCCTTCAGCGTATCCGCAGCCCCCGATGGCCACCGTATCTCCACCGAATCGACCTTCTTCGCCTCACCCAGCCCGAAGTGAATCCGCAGATCGCTTGCCGAGTAGTACCCGTTGCACGACCTCACATCCTCAATCTGCGTCAACGCCGGCACGTTCTTCCCGCCCACAAACCCAGTTCCCGTCTGCGCCGTCACCTTGATCCGTGCTCCAATCCCCGTCTTGTTCGACTTCTTTCCCACCAGCCGTATCTTTACCCAGCTCCGCTTCTGCACCGCCTTCGATAAATCGCAACGAAGTAGTTGCGGGACCGCATTGACGCAATTCACCACCGCATCCAGATCGCCATCGTTATCAAAATCGCCCACTGCAAATCCGCGCGCTTTTGCATCCGCAGTAATCCCCGGCCCACCGCCCATGCTCACATCCTCAAACTGCCCCTGCCGCAGATTCCGATACAGATACTTGCGCTCGGCGTACGCCGCATCCACCTGAGTCCCGTCCACCTCGGGATACACATGCCCATTTGCCACCAGGATGTCCAGCCATCCGTCGTTATCCATATCGATGAAGCTCAGGCCCCACCCCAGCAGCCGCGTATTGATCCCCAGTCCCGCCTGATAAGTCCGGTCATCAAACGAACCGTCTCCGAGATTCATATATAAGGAGTCGGTATCGCCGGCGAAGTTCGTCTTCACGATATCCAGCATGCCGTCGCGGTTGTAATCGCCCACCGACACACCCATTCCCGCCTGCGGCTTACCATCCGGCGAATACGCCACGCCCGCCTCAATCGCCTGATCTTTGAACGTCCCATCTTTCTGGTTCACGTAATACGTGGCCGAAGTCGAATCATTCGCAACGTAGATGTTCGGCCATCCCGAATTGTCCAGGTCCGCCGCCGCGCAGCTCAGCGCATACGTTCCCAGCGTCCCCCACATCCCGGTCTTTTCGCTCACGTCCTCAAACGTTCCGTTGCCCTTGTTGCGATACAGAATGTTCTTCCCGCCCTCCAGCCCCGGCGGACCGCACGCCACCACGATTCCCTTGTACGTGCAGTTCGCATCCTCCGGCAGCGGAGTCGTCTTCAGATCCAGATCGATATAGTTCCCTACGAACAGATCCAGATGTCCGTCCTTGTCGTAATCCAAAAACGTGCACCCCGAGTTCCACCTCAGTCGGTCCTGCAGCAGCCCCGCCTCCTTCGTCACATCCGTAAACGTCCCGTTCCCGTTATTGCGGAACAGGGAATTCTGCCCGTAGTAGCTCACAAACAGATCGTTCCACCCATCGTTGTTGTAGTCGCCCACGCAGCACGCCTGTCCCCACCCCGACCGCGCCAGCCCCGACTTCATCGTCACATCCGTGAACGTCCCATCGCGATTGTTCTTGAACAACCGGCACACCGGCTCTTTGCCTTTAGGAAATCCCTCCAGCCTCGATCCATTCACCAGAAAAATATCCACCCAGTCGTCCTGGTCGTAGTCAAAGAACGCCGCTCCGCACCCCGTCGTCTCCAAGAGATATTTGTTGCGGTGCTCGCCGCCGAAGATCATCTCCACATTCAGCCCGGCTTCCTTCGCCACATCCACAAACTGCACCCCCAGCGGCGTCCCCGTCACCGGCGACGGAGGTCCCTTCGGCGCAGGCCGCGGCGGTGCCTCATACGACTGCCGCGCGCTCCCTTTCGCCTTCTGAGTCGCCTGCCCCAACAACGGACGCGCGAGGCTCAACACATCTTCAAGCGATAAAACCAGAGCAGTCCTCGACAGCGACTTCAAAAATCCACGGCGGCTAAACGACAAACGATCAATCTCCCCGGCGCGCACTCCGCACCCAAAACCCCAAGTATATCGACGCCGCTCCACTGCGAATGTCCTACGCATGACCTTTCGACAACGAAGTCAGAAATGTGAAAACGACGCTATGCCCCATCCATCGCACAGTTTCATCGTGCGATGGGTGGGATCGAGGGATGTTCGACATCGTCTGACGCCGCTGCTTTGCAAACGACGACCGGGCTCTTACCGCGCCTCTCCCTGTAAAACTAGATACGCAAACTCTCAGAGGTCCCGAGTGATCCCAAAAGTCTTCGCCGTAATCGCCGTCGCTTCCTTCGCCCTCGCAACCTGCCAGGCCCAGCACGTCGATCGCATCCTCATCAATGGCAAGATCTTCACAGAAGACGACGCGCATCCCGAGGCCCAGGCCTTAGCCATCTCCGGAGACAAAATCCTCGCCGTCGGTTCCACCGGCCAGATCAAAGCCCTTGCAGCGCCCGACACTTCGGTCCTCGATCTGCACGGCAGGCTCGTCGTCCCTGGCTTTCAGGACTCGCACCTTCACTTTCCGGGCAAATCCGTCCACGAACTCGATCTGCACTCCGTCGAGACGCTGAGCGACTTCCAGCAGCAGCTTGCCGCCTTCGCCAAAGCTCACCCTTCGCTTCCCTGGATCACCGGCGCCGGTTGGGGCTACTCCGCATTCCCCAATCAAGCCGTCGACAAGAAGTACATCGACGCGGTTATCTCCGACCGCCCCGTCTATCTCTTCGAGCGCGACGGCCATATGGGCCTGGCAAATTCAAAAGCACTCGCCCTCGCGGGCGTCACCTCCGCCACGCCCGATCCGCCCAACGGACACATCATGCGTGAACCCAACGGCGAGCCGACCGGCGAATTCAAAGAGGCAGCGCAGGATCTAATCGCCGGCAAAATCCCGCCCACCACTCCCGACGATCAGTACCAGTCTCTTCTCCAGCACATGGATGAAGCCGCGCGTGGCGGCATTACCTCCGTTCAGGACGCCTACACCAGCCTCGATACCTTCCCCGTCTTCGAACGCGCAGCAGCAGCCAACGCGCTCAAGCTCCGCTTTCGTTTCGCGCCGCCCATTCTCCCCGTCGAAGGCGGCGCTCCCGCAAAGCACAGGCTCGAGAAGCCCCTCACCGAATCCGACCTCGCCACTTACCGCAAGCTGCGCGACGTATACCAGGGACCGCTTCTAAAATTCGGCGCCATCAAGGGCTTCCTCGATGGCACCGTCGACGCACGCACCGCGGCCATGTTTCAGCCATACGTCGGCGGCGGGACCGGCATTCCCTTCTGGGAGCAGGATGACCTCAACCAGGTCGTCGCACTCTACGACAAGGAAGGCTTCCAGATCATGCTTCATGCCATCGGCGACCGCGCCATTAACATGGCCCTTAACGCATTCGAGTACGCCGCGAAGACCAACGGCACTTCCGGCCGCCGCCATCGCATCGAGCACGTCGAAATACCGCAGCTCTCCGATCTCCCGCGATTCAAACAGCTCGGCGTCATCGCCTCCACCCAACCAATGTTCGCCAGCCCCGACGCCACCGTCCTCCAGAACTTCGCAACTCTTCTCGGACCCGATCGCGCCTCACACGCCGACTCATTCAAGATCTTCGATGACGCCGGCGCCGTGCAGGCCTTCGGCAGCGACTGGGGCGTCTTCCCCTTCGAACCGCTTCCCGCCATCTACACCGCTGTCACCCGCATGACCTCGAAAGGTACGCCCGCAGGCGGCTGGTATCCCGCAGGACGAGTCTCCGTCGAAGCAGCCCTCCGCCACTACACCCGTGACGGCGCCTACGCCAGCTTTGACGAGAACGTCCGCGGAACCCTCGCCCCCGGCAAACTCGCCGACTTCGTTGTCCTCTCTAAAGACATCCTCACCATCCCGCCCGCGGATATCCTCACCACCAAAGTTCTCCTCACCGTTATGGGAGGAAAAGAAACTTACCGCTACAGAGATCTGCCCTGAGAACAGCGCGGAGCATACGCATGGTTCAGGCACCTGCCCGCGCCAGATTGCTACCAGAAAAACGGAACCGGGTGGTTCGTCCAATTAACCAGCAAGTTCTGGAAGTACACCTTCCCGGTAAAAATTCCCGACTCGTTGTTTCCAATCCTCATCTGGAAAATGGAATTCCCTTTTCTTAGGTTCGAGAGGGAGACGTTCCCCACCAGCGTCCCCGTCGGCGTGTAGACCGAAAGAGCAGCCGTACCCGCCGACGTATTGTAGTTTGCCGCAAACCAGTAAGTCGCGCCCTGCGTCAGCTTGATGCACGCAGAATGCACCGTCCCAGCCGTCGCACTCACTCCCTCGATGTTCACCCCGAAGTTGCCGGTAACTCCGCCGCACGACGTCATCAATTGCGGCAGCACCGCATAGTAGCCTCCCAGATCTTCGACGACGAACATGTCGAAGAGAAAAGAATTCGAGCTCGCCGACATACCCATCACCGCGCAGAACAGCGTGCTTGCACTCGTAATGTTCGTTCCGGGAGTGGAGAACATGCTCGTGTTCAAAGTGCGCGTCGCGTCAAACGCCATCGAGCGATCGTTCCATGCTCCGGCGCCGTAGGTGTTGCCGAGGTTAACAGCAATGAGACCCGGATTCGCGCAGCCGCTCTGGCTTGGTCCTACCGTGAAAGCGCTTCCCGCCGCTGTCCACGCGCATGACGTACTGCCGGTTCCCCCCACAACGCAGTCGGAGCCGACAGTCGCATTGTTCAGCATCGCTGTCGTGATCGGAGTCCCGTTAGCATCTGCCACATTCAGCGGTACGCCAATATCTGTCGGTAGCGTGACGCTTACGAGCGAAGAAGCCTGCACGGTCAGTATGGTCGACGAATTCAGGCCGCCGTAGTTCACCGTAATCGTTGCCATTCCAAAGTTCACTGCGCTCGCCAAACCAGAACTATTGATCGCTGCAACTGCAGGCGTCGATGAGCTCCACGCAGCCAGGCTGGTTACGTCCTGCATACTCGAGTCGCTGTATACCGCCGTAGCAATGAACTGCTGTGTCGCACCGAGAGCAATCGAAGAACTCGTCGGAGAGATGGCGACCCCTGTCAAAACCGGCGCCGTCACCACCAGTGTGGTGCTCCCGGCAATTGTTCCGGACGTCGCACTTACGGTAGTTGTTCCGGTACTCGCTCCAGTTGCACTGCCTCCCGCACTGATCGTCGCGACAGTTGCGCTCGAAGACGACCACGCAACTGAATTCGTGATGTTCGCCGCACTGCCATCCGAGTAGTTCCCCGTCGCGGTGAACTGCACCGAAGCTCCCCGCGAGATCGAAGGGTTCACTGGAGTCACCGCAATCGAAATCAACTGAGGCGAGCCAACCGTAAGGGCGGTGCTCGCAGAGATGCCGCCCATTGCCGCTGAGATCGTCGTCGAACCCGCCCCCGCACTCGTTGCCAGTCCCTGCGCCCCGGAGTTGTTGCTGATCACCGCAACCGTCGCAGCAGAACTCGTCCAGACCACGTTTGTCGTGATGTTTTTTGTACTGCCGTCTGTGTAGGTGCCGGTAGCCGTGAACTGCTGTGAGCCGCCCAGAGCAATATTCGCATTCACCGGAGCCAGAGCAATGCTCACCAGTGTCGCCGGCGTAACCGTCAGTGAAGCTGTCCCGGAAGTTCCTCCCGAAGTCGCCGTCACCGTAACCGAACCGACGCTGACGCTGCTCGCAAGCCCAAAGGTTCCGCTTGCATTGCTCACAGTCGCCACCGTTGCATCCGAAGTGCTCCAGTGAACGCTTGGCGTCAGGACCTGCTGACTTCCGTCAGCGTAGTTGCCCGTGGCGCTGAACGCCTCTGTCGTTCCCAGCGGTATCGATCCGTCAGACGGGGCCACCGTGATCGAGACCAGCGGTGCCGACGTCACCGTCAGCGCGGTCGAGCCACTCACCGATCCTACCGTCGCTTTGATCCCCGCCGAGCCCGTGCTCAGGGCCTGCGCAACACCGGTTGAATCCACGGTCGCCACTAATGGCGAATCCGACGACCATACTGCCGTGCTCGTAAGGTCCACCGTCGTCGAGTCCGAGTAGGTACCCGTCGCCGTGAACTGCTGACTCGTCCCGGCAACAATCGAGGGATTCGCGGGCGTAACTGCGATCGACTCGAGCGCCGCAGGGTTCACCGTGAGCGTCGTCGACCCGGAAACAGAACCTAGCAACGCCGAGATCGTCGTCGACCCTGTACCGCCGCTTGTTGCGAGCCCATAGCTTCCGGCGCTGTTGCTGATGTTCGCGACACCAGAGTCCGACGAACTCCAGTGAGCCGTTGCCGTCAGGTCCTGCGTTGAGTTGTCCGTGTAGGTTCCCGTGGCCGTGAACTGCTGTGTCGTTCCAAGTGGGATCGACGGAATAGCTGGTGTTATGGCAATTGAGACAAGCTGCGATGCCGTCACGGTGAGACTCGTCGAGCCGCTGATCGAACCCGATGTCGCCGAGACATTCGCGCTCCCGATCGCAACTCCACGTGCGAGCCCCGACGATGATATTGCCGCCACGCCGGACGCATCGGATTGCCAGGTCACCGAAGCAGTCAGATCCTGGCTGCTGCCATCTGAATAGGTTCCCGTCGCTGTGAACTGCACCGTCAACCCTGCCGTAATCGACGGATTCGCCGGCGTCACTGCGATCGATTGCAGTGCAGCCGGCAACACGGTGAGCGACGCCGCATTCGACTGGACCGAGCCCAACGAAGCAGAAATGCTCGTGACACCTTGAGCGGCGGACGTCGCCATTCCCGTTTGTCCAACCGTCGCCACCGACGGAGACGACGAGGTCCAGGTCACCGAAGCTGAGACATTTTGAGCCGTGCCATCCGTATACGTTCCGGTCGCCGTAAACTGCTCGTTCGCTCCAAGCGGAATGGACGCGCTCACCGGCGTAACGGAGATCGACGCAAGAACCGCCGATGTAACCGTCAGATTCGTCTGCCCGGATACGCTCCCCGCGGTGGCCGTGATCGTCGCTGCTCCAACTCCATGAGAAGATGCCAGCCCCGCGCTGCTGACACTCGCCGTCCCGGTGTTCGTTGACGCCCAGCTGACCAATGAGGTCAGATTCTGCGTGCTGCCATCGGAATACGTACCGGTTGCCGTTAGCTGCTCAGTGGTTCCCAGAGCAATCGAGCTGTTCGCTGGAGTGACTGCAATGCTCTGAAGCGTCCGCGCCGCAACGGTCAGCGTTGTTGAGGCGCTCACTCTGGACAACGTCGCC
>Ga0207695_10008001_pt1 | contig 13314 bp, 17 predicted proteins | sample KBSC54metaG_FD_184354 | JGI IMG/M metagenome (GOLD analysis project Ga0207695, IMG submission 184354) | Corn rhizosphere microbial communities from Kellogg Biological Station, Michigan, USA - KBS C5-4 metaG (SPAdes) (version 2) | ecosystem: Host-associated > Plants > Roots > Rhizosphere > Soil...
CGCAGATTGCCGAGCAGGCCGGGGTGAAGCTGACCACCAACCGCATCGGCTCCATGTTCACCTGGTTCTTTACCGCCGGGCCGGTGACGGACTTTGCCTCAGCCAGCAACAGCGACACCGAAGCCTTTGGCCGCTTCCACCGCCGCATGCTGGAGTCCGGCGTATGGCTGCCGCCCAGCCAGTTTGAGGCTGCCTTTGTGAGCACCGCGCACGGCCCGGCCGAGCTCGCCTGGATCCTCGAAGCGGCGCAGTCGGCCCTGGCGAGCTGACGCCGCGATTCGATCGTCGCACGCCCGCGGCGGTGCGAGCGACGTATACTGACGCCGCTCCGGCGAAGAGGAGGTCTGCATGCGAGAGGTCGTGATTGTCTCGGCGGCACGGACGCCGGTCGGCAAGTTTCAAGGCGCGCTGTCGTCGCTGTCGGCGACGGAGCTGGGTGCAATCGCCGTCCGCGAGGCGGTGAAGCGGGCCGGCATCGATGCGGCCACGGTAGACGAGTGCATTATGGGATGCGTGCTGCCCGCGGGCCTCGGGCAGAATCCCGCCCGGCAGGCGGCGCTGCGTGGCGGCTTGGCCGATACGGTCTCCGCGCTCACGTTGAATATGGTGTGCGGCTCGGGCCTGAAGGCGGTAGCGCTGGCAGCACAGTCCATCGCAATCGGCAACGCGGAGATCGTGGTCGCCGGTGGAATGGAATCGATGTCGAATGCTCCGTATCTGCTGCCCGCCGCGCGCAAGGGCTTCCGCATGGGCAATGCCGTGGCGGTCGATTCCATGATCCACGACGGCCTGTGGTGCGCCTGCGAGGACTTCCACATGGGCAACACCGCCGAGCTGGTCGCGGAAAAATACCGGCTGACGCGCGAGCAGCAGGACGCCTACGCGCTGGAGTCGCATCGCCGGGCCGCAGCAGCCGAGCGCGAAGGCCGCTTCGCCGGCGAGATCGTTCCCGTGACGGTGAGTGCGCGCGGAATTGCGCCAGTGGTCGTCGCGCGCGATGAGAGCATCCGCGCCGCGGCGCTGGAGGACCCCGAGTCCGCGCGTGCCGCGCTTGCCGCGCTAAAGCCCGCCTTCAAGGAAGGCGGCACCGTGACTGCCGGGAATGCTCCAGGGGTAAACGATGCGGCGGCAGCAGTGGTGGTAATGTCGGCCGAACGCGCGAAAGCGCTGGGGCTTGCGCCCTTGGCAACCATTCGCGCGCAGGCCACCAGCGGCATCGCGCCCAAGTGGGTCATGCTTGCGCCAATCGAAGGCATACGCAAAGTGCTGGACAGAGCCGGCTGGACAGCGGACTCAGTGGACCTCTACGAGCTGAACGAGGCCTTTAGCGTGCAGGCGATGGCGGTGCGCGGTGAGCTGGGACTCGATCCGGAGCGAGTGAATGTGAACGGCGGCGCGGTTGCCATCGGCCATCCCATCGGCGCCTCGGGTGCGCGCATCCTGGTGACGCTGCTCTACGAGATGCAGCGCAGAGCAGCTCATCGCGGCGTGGCCGCGCTGTGCCTGGGTGGCGGCAATTCCGTCGCGTTGGCGGTCGAGAATGCGAGTAGGAGCTGAGCCATGAACTCACATGCATTCATGGAGTCGCTGAAGATGATCATGCCTCCGCCGGGACTGAAGCCGCCGCTGGAAGCTTTGTGGTGGGACGCGAAAGGCGACTGGTCTCGCGCCCACGGCCTGGTGGACGCGTTAGAGACCAAGGAAGGCATGGCCGTCCATGCCTATCTCCATCGCAAGGAAGGCGAGCAATGGAACGCGGACTACTGGTACCGGCGCGCGGGCGAGCAGTATCGCCGCACGACCCTCGAAGAGGAGTGGAACGCGCTGGTCGCTGGCCTGCTGGGATAAGCAGCGCAGTACCGTTTGCCCGGAACGGAATCAGACCTCCGACGTTGTGCCCAGTACGGGAACGCTAGCCGGCTTTTTCACGCGCGGTGTTTCCACCAGACGCGCAATCAGATTTGCGACAGCAATCGAAAGTGCGGCGGATATAAAGCCGCAGTAGAGCTGCCACCCGGGCGTGCTTGCGTAAGAGACGAGCTGATTGCGAACAATTGCGTTCAGCAGGAAGATCAGCAGCGAGCACTCGCCAATGCGAAACAGAAGACCAGAGTCGCGCACCAGGCCCCGTACCCGGTCATAAATCCAGAGCATGGCCAGCAGACTTCCGAAGGCGGCAAAGGGAAACAAAGCGGCGTAGGCGTTGCCGAGCAGCAGTACCGCAACTCCAATGGACGCGAGCCATCCGTGGATGCGCACCGGATAGCGCGCGGCGAGAATCCCAAGACAAATGGCAGGCATGCGGCCTATGGGCGTCATGAGCAGGTTAATGTTTCGGCTGGCCAGCAGCGGATTGAACACACAGGTAATCGCAATCCCTGCGGCCGCCATGGCCAGCAGGCCTTGCCAGCCGAATCGCCTTGCAACCCAGCGCAGCCCGAACCAGAGGGCGTACATCTGCATGATGAACGGGATGAACCACCACGGCCCCACCGGCGGAAGGCCAAACCCGAGCAGCGTCGAGACCCCGAGCAGCGCCGCCACCACAGGCAGAAGAATACTGTGGACCATGCTCCAAGGTCCGGCGAGGACGGTCGTGGCAATGAGCCACGGCAGAACGATGAGCAGAAACATGGGATAAAGCTTCTTGATCCTGCTCCGCATGAACTCCGTCCAGGTGGCCGGCCCGTCCCAGTGACTTTTGGCCAGCCCGTAGGCGGAGATGAAGATGAACGCCTGAATACCGAGGAATCCGAAGAAGGAAAAGAAGGCCTGGATTGCGTGTGAAGGCCGGACCACCTCCTGAAGGAACACGCGATAAGCGCCCGGATCAAAGGTGAACTCGTTCTGACGCGCCGGGCTGACGAAGTGGAAGAAATTATGCAGCACGATGAATACGATCGCCAGACCTTTGAGGAGGGTCGAGTCACGTTGATCCAGCTGCTGCAGGTTCCATTGCTTGCGCATCGGCATCTGCTCGGCGCCCAGGATGGGCTGCTGCACCGGTGAGCGGCAGAATCGGCCGAAAGAAAAACTCACGGGGAAGATTGATTTATATAGGAAATGCGGCGCTTGAGCATACCATTTTTCGGTCAATGCAAACCGGCGGAAACGTTACATCGACCCGCAATTACCGGGGCAGTTGCTGCAGGTAGGCGATCAGATCTCGACGCTCCTGCGCCTTCGGAAGCCGGAAGTCCATGTTGCTATTGGGAATAAAGGCGTCGGGCTCGGTGAGCCACAGGTCCAGCGAGAGCCGGTCCCAGACGACATTGCTGGAGCGCAGCGCAGCCGAGTAAGGAAAGTTGGGCACGGAGCCGATGTGGCGGCCGAACACTCCGGCCAGTGGCGGCCCCTCATGAGCCCTGGTGAGGGAGTGGCAGCCGGTGCATCGCTTCTCAAAGATGGCCTGCCCCCGAGCCGCATCGCCAGGAGAGCCGGCGTCCGAGGTATCGTCCGGCTTCGAGGAGGAACGCGCCCACGCCGTGAGCACCTCAATATCGTGCGGAGTGATGCTCGCGTTCCGGTGGATGAGGCGGTACTGCGGCAGGGGCATCGCGCCGGAGCGGACCTGCTCCACCATCTTGGCGCGCAGCGTGTCCTGCTGCTCGGGGGTATAGCGATTCCACGCGCTGAGATTGAACTGCGCGCGCGCCTCCAGAATGTCGCGCTCCAGCAGCCAGGAGACAGGCGCGAACCGGCGATAGAGCGGCGCTCGCGGCGTGGAGGAGTGACAATCGGCGCATTTCGCGTCGAGCAGGCTGCGGACTTCGGCGGGAATTGACGTCTCGGCGGGAATCCTCGCCCACGTCGGCGCCGGGCGGCTGAGGCCCGCGTCCCCAAACGGATGGACGCGGGCCAGCAGCAGGGACGGCGTGACAGTGAGCGCGAGCGCCCAGCTCGCCAGGTGCGCGAGCTTCATCCCTTCTGCTCCAGCGAGGAGTCGACCACGGCAAGCGGTCCGCGGCGGCCGATGTAGCGCGCCTCGGTGATGCCCAGCACGCTCTTCAGTTGGCCGGCGGGAACCACCATAGGCCCGGCGCTGGGAGCCTTGCCCGGCGCAGGTTGCGGGAACGCCGTCGAAGCCGCGGTATGAAACGAGAGATTGCCTTCCACCTTCTGCACGATCTGATGAATGTGCCCGTTCAGCACCGTGACGGACCCAAAGCGGCGCAGGTAGGAGAGGGCCTCCGCGCCATCGCGCGTGCCCCAGCCCCAGTCCGGATACACCATCCAGAGCGGGATGTGCGCGAAGACGACGATGGGCGTCGAGGCGGAGAGGCCCGCGACGTCTTTCTTCATCCAGGCAAGCTGGTCGGCGCCCAGTCCGCCCATCGCATCCACCTGCACGGAGTTGTTCAGCCCGATGAAGTGGACGCCCTTGTGGTCGAAGCTGTACCAGCCGCTTCCCACCGTCCCTTTGCCGAAGCGCTCGCGATAGAGCGTGCCATCGTCGCTGGCGGTGTCGTGCTCGCCGGGCACGTAGTGGACCTGCTGAATGCGCGAGCCGCGGATGATCTGCTGCGCCGTGTCGAACTCGGACGCCTTGGCGGACTGCGTGATGTCGCCCGTGTGCAGCATAAACTCGGGCGCGGCGGGCAGAGCGTCGATCTTGTCGATCGCAAGCTTCAGCGTGCCGGCGACGTCCTGGTTAGCGGCCTTGTTGAAGCCGATATGGCTGTCGCTGATCTGCACAAAGCTGAAGCTGCTGCCGGCACCGTGAGCCGATGTGGGCGCAGGAGAGGCGGCGAAGAGCTTTGAGCTAGGCACCCCGCCGGCGAAGGTCCAGAGCAGGCCGGTGCCGGCCCACGCCATGCAGCCGAGAAAGTTGCGGCGGTCGATGCCGTCGTTGTGCGCGGCCGGTGAATCGCTGGGCCCATCCTGAGGGTCGCGAGCGGTGCTGGGGGTATCATCCATTGTTGGTTCCTCCACCCACGTAACTGCGGCTGCGCAGATTTATTCCATCGCGGCGCGGAATAAAGTGTGAGCCGGACTTGTTTGCACAAGTGGAGGCGACGGAGTTTGCCGGAATGACGCTGTTGCCATGGAGGCGCGCGCCTCGCGAGGAGAGACCTGCGGCGCAGGGCTTTGAGGAGCTTGCCATGCCGCTGCTGCCCGGTCTCTACAACCTGGCGCGCTGGCTCACGCGCGACTCCGTGGAGGCAGAGGACGTGGTTCAGGAGACGCTGCTGAAGGCGCTGCGCGGCTTTGATGGATTCGAAGCCGGGACCAACTTCAAGGCGTGGATCTTCCGCATACTGCGCAATACATTTCTCAGCTCGCGCAGCGGACTGGCCGCCACCCGAACCGTGGCACTGGAGGAAGAGTTGGAAGGAACGGCCATTCCGGAGAGCGCCATCGATCGCGACACCCCGGAGCTCAGCCTCCTGCGGCTGGCCGACCGCGACGCCCTGGAGCAGGCGCTGCAGCAGCTTCCGCCTCCGCTGCTGGAAGTGGTGCTGCTGTGCGACGTGGAGGAGATGAAGTATCGGGAGATCGCAGCTGTGCTGGAGATTCCGATGGGCACTGTGATGTCTCGCATTGCCCGCGCGCGTGCCGCGCTGAGGATAAGTCTGGATGCAGGCAACACTCCGGGAAGGAGGTCGGCGAGATGAATCAACACCTGAGCGCGGAGACGCTGAACGCAATCGTCGACGGTGAGCTGAACCCGCCGGAGCTGGCGAGCGCCGAGCAACATCTTGCGGGTTGCCTGGAGTGCAGCTCGCGCTGCCTCGCACTGGGGATTCTGAAGCGGCGGGTCGCGGCTGCCGGAGCGAAGTATGAGCAGCCCTCGGGACTGGAGCAGCGGATGCGCCGCGTGATCGCGCCTGCTCCCCAACGCAGCGCATGGATGCCGTGGGCTTTGGCGGCGGCGGTGCTGGCCGTCGCTGTGGCCCTGGTGCCGCTCAGCCGGGACCATGCGGCGAAATCGGCGCTCGTGGCCGAGGTGGTGGACCAGCATATTGCCACCATGGCGGTGGACACGCCGCCCGAAGTCGTGTCCTCAGACCGGCATACGGTCAAACCATGGTTCCAGGGCAGGCTTCCCTTCAGCTTCAACCTGCCGCAGAGCCTGCCCGCGGACGTCACGCTCGATGGAGCCAACCTCAGCTATGTGGAAGGCCGGCCGGTCGCGCAACTGCTCTACCGGTTGGGCAAGCACCGGGCGTCCGTATTCGTAGCCCAGCGCGGCGGAGTGGCGGTTTCCGCGGCCGATCGGGCCGGGTTCCACGTCGCCGGATTCCGCACGCCGGAGCTCGAAGCCGTAGGGGTCAGCGATGCAGAACGGCCCCGCCTGGAGGAGCTGATGCAGGCTCTTAAGTCGGCGCAGTAGACAGATCCGCTTGGAATAAGCTATCGCTGCCGCTGTTTCGCAGGTACAATTGGGGTATCGGCTTCGAAGGTTCACCGCAATTGATTTGGTCCCGCGACAGCGTCATCCCTCTTCACTGGCAGCGACTCTTCCTGAGCAGAAATTTACATACGAACAGGTAACACAATGGAACAGGGAACAGTGAAGTGGTTTAACGATGCGAAGGGCTTCGGCTTTATCAGCCGCCAGTCCGGGGACGATGTCTTTGTGCATTTCTCGGCGATCAGCAGCAATGGCTTCAAGAGCCTCCAGGAAGGCCAGGCGGTCCAGTTCAACGTGACCAAGGGCCCGAAGGGTCTGCAGGCGGAGAACGTTCAGCCGCTGTAAGGCTTCGCGAGATCCAGGGCAACGAGATCCAGGGTAAGCTGCCGGCTGCGAGCAATCGCCGCCGGCGCTTGCTATTTAAGCCCATGGCAGACCGAACGAGATGCGACTGTTCTTGGAATGCACCGTCTCTTCGGGTCGCGCGGTCGACCCAAACTGACAACTCAAAAACCAGGACTCACAGGCGGGCGGGGTGTAAACTCGTTTCGCGCCTTCTGTCGGTCACCCCACTCTGCTTCGAACGAATGGACCCGAGTCCAGAGAAAAGTCCGGACCAGCCTCCCCGCGAAGCCAAACTCTCACAGCAAGCAACCATCGAAGCAGGCTATGGCGCAGAAACAGGACTGCGAGGTCAAGTGGGTCGACCGGATCGGGCGCGGCATCATCGTCACGTTTACCGATGACCGCTCTGTCCTGTTCTCGGCCGAGCTCTTATGCTCGCTTCGCCACCTCGCCCACGAGATTCGCGATGACTCCGGCGATGGGCACGCGGACCTTACGCAGGGCGCAGACTGAGAGCCTCTTCTCCGCGATAGAGCTTCGCGTGCAGATCCCGGATGACGCCGTAACAGCTGCATGCCACCGCCTCCAGCCCGGGCCGGTCCATCAGCCGCATGGTTCCCCGGCTGTACTGGATCAACCCACGGCTCTGCAGGTCTCCGGCGGCCAGGGTGACGGTGGGCCGGTGCGTTGCCAGCATCTGGGCCAGGTACTCATGGGTCAGCACCAGCAGATCGAAGCCGGTTTTATCGGACGCCATCAGCAGCCATCGCACCAGGCGCTCCTCCGCACTGTGCAGGCGGTTACATCCCGCAATCTGCGAGACCACCGCAGACTGGTATTGCAGGAACTCCAGCATTCGGCTGCGCAACTCTTCTGAGGCGGCGAACTCACCCTGCAGGGCCATGGGGATTCGCAGTCCGGCCCCGCCCAGCTGCATCGTGCACCGAGTGGGAATGGGCGATCCCCCGAGCACATGCATCCCGTTCACCACGCCCTCCCGGCCGATCATGTTCACCTCGGCCGAGGCGCCCCCCTCCAGATCCACCACCAGCGAGGCCAGCCCGTTCAGCAGAAAGTACGCATAGCGGGGCGCAACTCCGGGTTCATGCAGCACCGTTCCGGTGGGCAGTTCCACAGTGCTGGCGCGGCTCAACAACGAATCCCGGACAGAGGCAGACAAAACCGAAAGCAGCAGATTGGGAGCGGCAGGGGCCATCTCGAACTCTCCTTGCAGCGATGTAGCCCCGCCGCAGAGGAGTCTGAAACCTCATCCCCCGCCGCGGAGACTTTCGCCTACTTGGACAGAAAATCCTGCCGCGCAAGATGCCCGCCGCGACAGCCGGAAGACGGCTACTGTCAGGAACCGCACCGAGCGGTTCCCCACCCAGAAGCGACAATTCCACGACTTTTTCGGATAAGAGACACAACCTGTCCCCCCCCCCCGGCATTCGAAGGGGGGATGCCGCAAACAGCGAATCACACCATTCAGTCGGTCGACCGGGTGCAAAGCGATGTGATCATCGAATTCCGTGATGGACGCAGCGCCCGATACACCTCAGCGCTGCTCTACTCCATGCTGCCGCAGGCTCAGGAGATTCCGGCGGACTCGGCGGAAGACGAGCCGTCGTGAGGGATGCCACGGCCTCGCTCAGTGTCCACAATGGAGCGCACTCCGGAATCCAGATGACGCACGACGCCATAGCAGGCGCAGGCTGCCGTCTCCAGTCCAGCTCGGTTCAGAATGTGGATGGTGCCGCGGGTGTACTCGATGTAGTTGCGGTCCTGGAGCTCGGAGGCAACCACCGTCACCGTCGATCTCTGGGTCGCGATCATCTGCGCCAGGTACTCGTGGGTGAACTTGAGCGAGGTCGCCTGGGTCTTGTCCTGAGCCGTCAGCAGCCAGCGCGCCAGCCTCTGCTCGGCGCTGTGCAGGCGATTGCAGGCCGCAATCTGCGCCACGGCCGCGAACTGCACCTGCAGCAACCGCAGGACAAGGGTGCGGAGCTCCCCAGAGGCGGCGAACTCGCTCTGCATCTGGCTGAAATGAATCCGCAACGCCGAGCCCGAAAGTTGCATCACGCAGTGCGAAGGGATGCGAGCCGATCCGAGCAGGTGCTCGCCCCCGATCACCGCCTCCGGTCCGGCCATGCTCACCTCGGCAGAGGTTCCATCCGCAACGGTCACCACAATAGACGCAAGCCCGGAGAGCAGGAAATACATGTAGCGCGGCTGCTTGCCGGCTTCAAAGAATACGGTTCCAAATGGGAGCTCGACTGGAGTCGCGTGCTTCAGCAGAGAATTTCTGGTCTCCGTATGAAGTGCAGAGAGCAGCAGGTTGGACACGGGTGAGGTCATGGTGCTTCCAATCCACGGGGTGGTGTCGGCCGCAAGGATGCGGCTGATCGTCTCCACTGTCGCGGAGGCAACGCCATGGACTGATTAGAGCACCGGTGCCTCCACCACAGCCCTTATGTCGAAATAAAACATTCCGTTACGTGCTATATCTCACATATGCCGCGACCTGTTGCCGCTCCCCGGCCGCCCCGCTACGACATCGCGCTGGCATTGGAGCAACTTACAGCGGCGGACGCCCGGCTGGGCCGCCTGATCGAGCGCGCCGGCCCCTTCCGTCTTCGCATCTCCAGCACCCAGTCTCCCTTTGAGGCCCTGGTGGAGTCCATCGTCTACCAGCAGCTCCACGGCAAGGCCGCCGCCACCATTCACCGCCGCCTGCTCGAGTCCTTCGGCGAGCCCGGCCCGGGAGCCGCCCTCGCCCCACATCCCACCGCGCAGCACATTCTCGACGCGCCCAATCAGCAGCTCCGCGCCGCCGGGCTCTCGCAGAACAAAACGCTCGCGCTCCGCGATCTCGCCGCCAAAACCCTCGACGGCACCGTGCCCACGCTGCAGCAGGTCCGCCGCATGTCCGACGAAGCGATCGTCGAGCACCTCACCCAGGTGCGCGGCATCGGCAAGTGGACGGTCGAGATGTTCCTCATCTTCCGCCTCGGCCGCCCGGACGTGCTGCCCGTCACCGACTACGGCGTGCGCAAAGGCTTCGCCCTCACCTTCGGCAAGCTCAAGCCCACCGACAAGGTAACGCCCGCCGACCTGCCCACGCCCGCCGTAATGGAAAAGCGCGCCGAGAAGTGGCGCCCCTGGCGCTCAGTGGCAAGCTGGTACCTGTGGCGCGCCTGCGATCTCGCCGCCGGAAAGCTCCCGCCGCAGGAGTAAGGGCTCCCGCCGCGCTCTCAGCTATCCTGATCCTCATCCTTCAGTCCAGGAGCGCCCTATGTTCGAGCGGTACACAGAGAAGGCCCGGCGAACCATCTTTTTCGCACGCTATGAAGCCAGCAGGCAGGGCAGCCGGGTCATCCAGCCACATCACCTGCTGCTCGGCCTGCTGCGTGAGAGTGAAAAGGTCCGCGATTTTCTTCGCGTCGACATCGCGGAACTGCGTGGCAGCCTGAGCGGTGACTCACAGAACGAACCGATCGCGACCAGCGTGGACCTGCCTCTGGATGAGCAATCCAAACACGTCCTCGCCTACGCAGCCGAAGAGGCGGATTCCATGAATCACCGCCAGATCGGTCCGGAGCATCTCTTGCTCGGAATCCTGCGGGAGCCGCAGAGCATGGCCGCTCGCGTGGTGCGGGCGAGGAACACCCCGTCGCTGGAAGAGCTGCGCAAGAGAATTGCCACATCCGAACCGCAGGCAGAGCCGCCGGTAGCTTTAGCCGGTGGATTGGGGTCGGCCTTGAATCATAAATTCCTGGTGGTCGAAGAGGGTGGACGCGTCCTGTCCGATACCCTCCGCCTCTTCGGGTCGCTGCCTTCAGTGGGCCATCGCCTGGCGATCACCACCGATGGTGTCCGCGAGACCTATGAGGTCATCGACGTCCTCTGGGATTTCCGGAAGGGTGGGAACTCAATGGAGCTCGTGCTAGCCATCATTGAAGTCCGGGTTCGCAAATCCGCGCCGCCCAATCGATGACTCCAGCCACCCGCCGCGCCCTCTATGTCGTCCTCGCGCTCGCGACCCTGATCCTCGGCCTGCTCTGGCGATTCCTCTGGGTAGGCCTGCCGCCCTTCCTCTATAAGTACGGAGGCTCGGTGCTGTGGGCCGCCATGATCTACTGGCTCGCCGCCCTCATCCAACCGCGCGCCTGGCCCTCTCGCCTTGCCCTGGCCGCTGCCCTGATCGCCACCGCAGTCGAGCTCTTCAAGCTCGTCCACACCCCCGCGCTCGACGCCTTCCGCCTCACGCTCCCCGGCAAGATTCTCCTCGGCCGCTTGTTTTACCTCTCCGACTTCCTCGCTTACTACCTCGCCATCGCTTTGGCCGCCGCGCTCGATACCCAGCTCCGCCGCCGCACACTTTCCTGAACCGCCCCCAAGCCTGAACCGCCGCGCCCCAATCCACCAACCTCAGCCGCTCTTTTCCGCTTCCGATGTGACGACACCCCGCCGGTTGTCGTCTAATCCGGGGTATGGCATTCGATTCACACGGCGAAGGCCGCGACCGCGCGCAAAAGACGGCCAGCCGCCGGCTCGTCCTTCAACGCGCAGCAGCGGCCCTGTTCGCCGCCGTACTCTCCGCGCCTGCCGCCCTCGCCCAGACCCACAAGGTTGAAGCCAAGCCGCAGAACGTCGTCCGCGCCGTCGGCGTGTATGAGTGGACCGGCGATCTCGCCAAGCCCACCGCCAGCCGCCTCATCCCGGTCTCGCTCTTCATCAACGGCAAGCTGCAGGACGCCGGCGTCTATATGTCGCGCCCCATTCCCTTCGCGCTGCTCACCGGCAATGTCTACGAGCTTCAGAAGAGCGGCGTCGCTCAGGGGACGCTCGAGCTCGCCTACGCCCGCCATCTCGTCCCGCGCGAGAACCAGGCCACCGCCTTCGACGATGGCTGGTTCGGCTACGGCAAGTTTGCCAAGCCCGCTCCGGTCAAGGCCGCCCCGCTCAACGCCTCCATCAAGCCCATCCGCCTCGACGGCCTCGACGAGGACGACGACAAGCCCCATTTCTCCGCGCGATCCGCCGTCCCGGGCACCGGCGGCGCCGCGAACCCGCGTCCCGGCTCCGCGTCCAGCTCCGCCAGCAGCCCGTCCGACGATGCCGACCGCCCCACCATGAAGCGCCACAGCTCCAGCGCCTCGGACGCCGACACCGCCTCCGTCCCAGGCGACGACGCCGACCGCCCCACCCTCAAGAAGCGTTCCGGCAAGGATAAGGACCGCCCCATGAGCGACGAGGAGCGCGTAGAAAAAGTCGGCTCCGGCCTTGACGACCCCAACCGCCCCACCATCCAGCGTGGCAAGCCGGTCAATGCCCTGAGCGATGACGATCTGCCCAAGCTTCTCGGCCTGCCGGCGGAGAAGGAGCTGCACCAGATGGTTGCCGTCTCGGACGCCGTGGACCGCCCCACGCACGACTTCACCCGCGCCTGGCAGGATGACGACGAGCGCACCACCCTGCTCGCCAAACTTCAGACAGAAGCTCGCGCGCAGATCGCCGCCTACGTGAAGTCGCATCCCGGCACCGGCTCGGTCGCCGTCGCACCTGCGGTGAAGATGGCTCCCGCCGACCGCCGCCGCATCAACAGCAAGCAGCGCCACGGCGTCGCGCAGGAGGCCGCTCCTGCCGCCCCTCCGGTCGCGCTCCAGGACGAGGTCCTCCGCGGCTTCGAGCTCAGCTACAACGGCACCCCCACCTTCGTCTACACCGCGCACACCGACGGCACCGGCGCCACCCGCAAGGACGTCACCCTGGTCGCGCAGATGAACCCCGCCGGCGATCCGCAGTACGCCATCCGCAGCGTCACCGACGAGGCCCACCTCGACCAGTCCCCACGCATGCGCCTGGTAGACGCCGTCGACCCCGACGCCTCCAACCGCGCCAGCCTGCTGTTCGAACTCAAGGCCCAGAACGCCCGCCAGTTCTCCCTCTACCGCATCATCGGCGCCCAGTCCGAACAGATCTTCACCACCGGCAGTACGCAATAGCCCTCGCCTTAGCCCTTCTGATTGTCATTCCCGCAGGGAATCCGCTTCTGCCGTTGCTGTTGCATTTGCCCTTTTGGTTGTCATTCCCGAAGGGAATCCGCTTCTGCTGTGGCGTTGCCGTTGCCTTCGCCTTTGCATTTGCTTTTGCCTTTGCCTTTGCCTTTGCCTTTTTGTTGTCATTCCCGAAGGGAATCTGCTTCTGCTGTTGCTGTTGCTGTTGCCTTTGCATTTGCATTTGCCTTTTTGGTTGTCATTCCCGAAGGGAATCCGCTTTTGCTGTTGCCTTCGCTTCGATTTGCCGCCATCATTTCCGCCCAAACCCGGCATCTCATTCCATCAGGAGGGCAAACATGGCAAAGCTCAGTACAGCGAAGAAGAAGAGTGAACCGAAGAGCGATTTCGGGCTTCCGGAGAAACGTAAATATCCCATGCCGGACGCCTCTCACGCGCGCAACGCAAAGGCCCGGGCGACGCAGCAGGAGCATGCAGGCAACCTCAGTGCGGCGGACAAGAAAAAGATCGACCGCAAGGCAGACAAGGTCCTGAAAGAGAAGTGAAATCACTGAACGCCTGAGATCGTCTGCGTAGACCCGCGGCAAGGCTCCAGTG
>Ga0207695_10008004_pt1 | contig 13311 bp, 8 predicted proteins | sample KBSC54metaG_FD_184354 | JGI IMG/M metagenome (GOLD analysis project Ga0207695, IMG submission 184354) | Corn rhizosphere microbial communities from Kellogg Biological Station, Michigan, USA - KBS C5-4 metaG (SPAdes) (version 2) | ecosystem: Host-associated > Plants > Roots > Rhizosphere > Soil...
CATAGATTTCCTGAGCTGCGATGGCAGGGTCAATGGGAGGCAGATCGGCGCCTTCGGCTTATCCTCGGGCGGCACGGCAATTCTCGAGGCGGGCGTGGTCGACTTGCGGCTAAGGTTCCTGGTGGCGTTGGACGCCACCGTGCGGGATTCCATGCCTGCGGCCATGAGTTGGATGCTTAAGGGGATGGTCTGTGCCGGACGCGTCAAGCGGGCGTTGACCGGCAAAACCTGGCGCGTGCCCCTGGCAAAACTTTCCGTCGGACCCAAGATGGCCGCGGACCCGGAGATCAATCGCCGGATTATGTCCAATCCGCGTTCTCTGGCAGCGTTTATGGAATTTCCACTTCCCGGTGCAGAGCAGGCATTCTTTGTAAACACCATTGAGCGGGTCGGTGAAATCCGCGCGGCGACGTTGGTCCTCTGGGGAGAGAACGACGAGTTGGACCCGCCGGAGACCGGGCGACTGCTGTTTCAGGCGCTGCGGTGCAAGAAGCAACTGCATATTATTCCGGGGAATGGACACGTGGGTCATATGGATCGGAACCGGGCGAAAGTATTTGAATTGACGGCGGCGTGGATATTAGAAAATGTAGGGCCGGGCTCAGAGACTGTTGGCCCTACATTGCCTAATCCGTGCGCACAAACAGCGTAACCGTCATCCAAGGGGACCAAGCTAGGAAGCTCAGCCGCGCGGAAAAGTGGGAATTACTGTCCCCTCATATCCGTCAGCACGGCCGGGCTTCGCTGGCTTACGCCACCCTTCAGGAGGGGATGGAGTACTTTGTCGACGAGACCGGGTATATCGCCTTCACCACGGTCCAGCACCGGGTGTTTTCCCCCAAACCCAAACGGATCACCCTTTCAGATCCGGTGTGTGCGCCGGAGAACCTCGAGAAGCTCGTCGGTCGCTTTCTAGCCGATAACCCACGCGCGGCATTTTGCGTCATCTCGGAACAGTTTGCCGGGGTAATGCGCGGGATGGGGTACAAAGTGAACTGCATCGGCTACGAGCCGGAGTTAGAAGTGCAGAGTTACAACAGCCAGGGCAATTGGAAGGAGTTGGACCTTATCAAGCGGGCGCGGAACGAAGCCCGGCGGGAAGGCATCGTCATTCGTGAAGAAGCCGGTGAGACGCTCAAAAAAGAGGACCTGGCCGCCATTTCGGGCAAGTGGATGCAGACCAAAAAGATTAATGATCGTGAGATTTGGATCTACGCGCGCCGGCCCGTGTTCGAGCACGAGGAAGATGTCCGCAAGTTCGTCGCCTACGATCGGGAGGGCGGGGTGGCGGGTTTTGTCTTTTACGATCCAATGTACCGCGACGGCAAAGTCTTTGGTTACTCGGCCAATATCGTCCGTTGTGACGAACATCGGTTCGGGCGGTTGGCCACCGCGGTGCACATGACAGCGCTGGAGAAATTCCGCGAGGAAGGCAAAGAGGTGCTGAACCTGTTGCTTGCGCCATTCGTCAAGCTGGATGCGGGCAAATACAATGATGATTTGGGAGCCAAACTCTTTTTCAAACTGAGCGCTCGCTTTGGCAACAGTATCTACAACTTCAAAGGTTTATCTTTCCACAAATCAAAGTATCGTGGGCTCGAGCGGTCCCTGTACTACGCTTCTAACAGCCTGATGCCCAGCAATGATATCTACCTGGCATTCCTTTCAGCGGACATTACCCGCAGCTACTTTGCCACGCTCGGACAGCTCATTTGGGGCATGATATCTGCTGGGAAGAACCGTAAGTCCGACCGGTAGAAACCAACTCTGGGGCTGGGCATCGGCTCAGCCACCGTCCGGACGCTATATGAACGATACATCGCGTTATTGGAACGTACTGGCATTGGGCCTGATCGCAGGTGCGGTCACGCTCGGCACGGCCCTTGGCGAAGACAATACTAACGCCCCCGAAGACTCGGCCTTTATCCGCTTCTGTAAGCAGGATTATCTGCTGGGGGACTGGGGCGGCCTGCGGACCAAGCTGAAGGATCACGGGGTGGATTTTGAATTCGTCTACTTTGGCGCAGTCCCTTCGAATGTGGGCGGCGGGCTCAAGGAAGGTTCCGTGTACGAGGGCGCTGCCATGATGCTCATGGACCTGGATTCAGAAAAATTGGTGGGATACCCCGGCGGGCACTTCCATGTCGGCGGACTTTCGATTCATAACGGACCGGAATTTTCCGCCAATTACGTGGGGGATCTGAACAAAGTCAGTCTCCTGGATTTCCCGGATACTTTGAATCTCTGGGAGCTTTGGTACGAGCAGAAGTTCCTGGACGACAAAATATCGCTGAAATTCGGTCAGCTCGCGATCGACCGGGATTTCATCGTTTCGGATTATTACAATTCACTGGCCGGGATCACCTTTCTGAACCAAACGTTCTTTTTTCCGACCCTGGCGTTTAACGTTTACGATCAGCCGTATTTTCCGGCCGGCCAGCATGCGCTCGCCTCCACCCCTTACGGCACCCCTGGCGTCCGGTTGCGGATTGACCCCACCGAAAACGCATATTTTCAGGTCGGCGCCTACAGCGGCAACCCAGACCGCACTCGGGGCGGCACGGGTTTTCCATTGAGCGAAGCGTACGGGGCGCTGATCTACGCGGAGGCGGGACTGAAAATCAACCAGAGCAAAGATGCCGAGGGGCCTCCTGGAAACCTGAAGCTCGGTGGCTATTACCATACGGATGATTTTTATGACGAGTATCAGGGGGCTTTTGTCGCGCTGGATAATTTCCTGGTCGCGCACGGTCAATCCCCGCTTGGGATTTACACGACGGCGACGACGCACTCGGGGAATTACGGCGCCTATTTTCTTGCGGAGCAGGTCTTGTGGCGGGAGATCGGGAAAGAAGATCCCGCACAACAGGGGCTCACCGGGTTTTTTCGTGTGGAGGGTGCTCCGCCCGACCGCAATTTGGCTTCCTTCGGCGTTGACGGCGGCCTGGTTTACAAAGGCCTGATCCCGAAACGTGACTGGGATACTGTTGGCGTGGCGCTTTCTTACCTCCAGGTCAGCGATGACTTGCGGCGGGCCCAGCGCGATATCAACACGGTGCTCACGGGCTTCGGCGCGCCTCCGGCCTTTTCTACCCTGGCCGATTACGAAGGGGTGCTCGAATTGAATTACAAGGCGCAGTTGACGGCTTGGTGGACCCTGCAAACCAGTGTTCAGCGGGTTTTCCATCCCGGCGCTCGGATTCAACAAAATGTCCCAGATGCGTGGGCGGTGATTGTTCAAACCAGTTTCCGGCTGTGAGCCGGCGGGACGCGGAGCGCAAGGTTTGAAGGTGAGCGCTTCGGTAATTCATCTTGTGTGTGGGTAACAACCTGTTAGAAAAACTACTATGCGATCTGCGGGCCAACAGACAGCAGCTGGGGAAGCCGTGAGCGAAACCTCATGAGTGCCGAAAAATCTGAAAGTCAAGGCACCTTGGTGGCTTGCCAGAATAGTCAGGGGGTCGCCATCCGCGCCGGAGTGCTGCGCGTGAGCCGGCATTTTGCCGTTTTCGAGGTTTACAGCCCCGGTTTGGTCCTGCGGGCCTCCGAGGTTCTCAGCGAATTCCGCATTATGGCCGGCGAGCGAACGCTCTACTCGGGCCGGGCGGTGGTGCGCAGCCTCGTCAGTACGGGGCTCGTGACGGTCTGTGATGTTGGATTGGACGAGGGATCATGGCTCGACATCGAGTTCAATGCGGACATGCTCGGCAACGGGAAGCTGCGCGAGCAATTTGCCGCGTTTATCGCTGACTGGCAGCGCCTTTATCAGATCTCTACTGATTACAAGGTGATCGTCGCCGACATGCAGACCTATTTTACCCAGATGCGGCTGTGGCTCGACCAGGTGGAATTAGGGATTCGCTCAACGCCTTCGGGTGACCGGTCACGGTTAGAGGAGCAGGTGACGGAAGAACTGGCTAAGTCGATCATTCCTTGCGTTGACGTGCTCTTTGAGAAGTTCGAGACGGTGGCCAAGACGTTGGATGAAAACCTTTTACCTGCGCATCGCAGCTATATGAGGAGGCAGCTTCACCCGCTGGTGCTGTGTTCGCCCTTCGCTTACCGGACGTTTCAGAAGCCTCTCGGATACGCGGGAGATTACGAAATGGTGAACATGATTCTCCGCAATGGTTACGAGGGTGGCTCGCTCTTCGCCAAGGTGGTTAATACGTGGTTTTTGAGGCAACCGCCCGCGGCGGCCCATCGCAACCGCATCTCCCGGTTGGTAGACACCCTTCGCACCGAAGTTTTGCGAGTCCGCCGCCAAAGTCGCGAGACCCGAATTCTGAGTGTGGCTTGCGGACCCGCGCAGGAAATACAGCGATTTTTGAGTGTCGACCCGCTGAGCGACGAAACCCGAATCACGCTCCTCGATTTCAATGAGGAGACTCTCCGTTATGCTCGGACCGGCATGGACGCGATCAAAGCGCGCCATGGCCGCCACGCCTCCATCGAGTACGTGCGGAAGTCCGTCCAGCAAATCCTGAAAGAGAGCAGTCGAACCATTCAGCAAGCACCCGACAAAGGTTACGATTTTGTGTACTGTGCGGGGTTGTTCGACTATCTTACGGACGCGATTTGCCACCGGTTGATGAATGTGATGTATGAATGGCTCGCCCCGGGCGGGCTGCTGGTGGCGACGAATGTCGAACCGTCCAATCCTTTGCGCAATGGGATGGAACACCTGCTGGATTGGAACCTGATTTACCGGACGGCCGCCCACATGCGGCGGTTGGCGCCCACGTCCGCTCCACCAGACGCTGTGGTGGTGCACAGCGAAGACACCGGAGTTAACCTGTTCTTGGAGGCGCGAAAGCCCGACCATGCCTGAACCAACGCTCATCCAAGACGCCGATTTCCGGGCCGCATTTAAAGCGCGGGAGGAGCAGGAACGGGTGAACACCGGTAAGGTGGCGTCCGCCTTGGTGCTCGTCTTGATGCCCGCCGGGGTGGTGCTGGACCAATGGGTGAATCTCGCGGACGGTGAGCATTTTTGGACCTTTCTCCTCCTGCGGCTGCTCTGTTCGGTGTTAGCCGGAGTGCTCTGGTTCCTGCACTCGACTGCCTTTGGCCGGCGCCACTACAAAGTGTTGGGGCTGCCGATCGCGTTGCTCCCCGCCTTCTTCATCTGCTGCATGATCTGCATCGATGCGAAAGCCAGAGTGTCTTATTATGCCGGACTGAACCTTATCCTGCTGGCCGTGAGCGTCGTCGTCCGCTGGGATCTTTGGGAGTCGTTGCTCGCGGTTGCCGGTGTCCTCTTGATGTACTGCGGAGCCTCCTGGTACACCTCCGGGGAATTCTCCTACATCTTCAATGACTTCTATTTTCTTACCCTGACCGGGGTCATCGTCGTCACGGGTAATTATTTCTTCAACCGTCTTCGCTTCCGAGAGTTCTCGCTCAGTTATGAGCTGGACAAAAATCGGAAACAGTTGGAGGAAAGCAACCAGAAGCTGATGGAACTGGACCAGATCAAGAGTCGGTTTTTCGCCAACATAAGCCACGAACTACGCACGCCGCTGACCCTGCTGATTGCACCTTTGGAAACCTTGATGCACCGGTTCAATCCCGACCAGGATTCGAAGGAACTCCTGGCCACCATGCATTCCAATGGCATGAGGCTGCTCAAACTCATCAATGATTTGCTGGATTTGGTCCGCTTGGAATCTGGCCGCATGGAAGTCAAACACGAACCGCTGGAAGTGCTGGACTTCGTCAAAGGCTTGGCCAGCGCCGCGCGGCAGGTGGCTGAGGACAAGCGGTTACGGCTCGAGACACACGTGGACCCGGAGCTGGGCACGGTCTTTGCCGATCGTGATAAACTCGAAAAGATCGTGCTGAACCTCGTCTTTAACGCCCTGAAATTCACCCCTTCAGGCGGGCGCGTTCAATTGCGTGCCGAACACGAAGGCGACCGTTTCATTCTGGTCGTGGCCGATACGGGCATGGGAATTTCCGAAAAGAACCTGCCGCACGTCTTTGATCGATTTTGGCAGGCGGACGGTTCCTCAAAGCGAAAATACCAGGGTGTCGGCATCGGGCTGGCGTTGGTCAAGGAACTGGTTGAGATCCAGGGCGGCCAGGTCACGGTCCAAAGCCAGGAAGGTCAGGGGACCACCTTTACGGTGAATCTGCCCTACCAAAAAGGCGAGGCGCTGCCCAAGCCCAGTGTGGACCAGGAAGAGGTCGTTTCGCCCGGTGCCGAACCCAAGCAAACCGTCGCTTCCGAGGAGTGGCTGGCCAATCTGTATCGCCGTGCCGAACTATTTCCGGCGTTGACTCCCGTGCAGGATTCTCTGCGGCCCATCGAGGTCTCGCGCAACCGGTCTCACCCGACCGTTTTGATCGCCGATGACGAGCCGGACATGCTGCGGTTCCTCAAATCCCAGCTCAGCACCCATTACCAGGTGCTAGAGGCTGTCGATGGACAGCAAGCCGTGGAAAAGGCCAGCCAGTTTTTGCCGGATATGATCCTTCTGGACATGATGATGCCGGAAAAAGACGGGTTGCAGGCCTGCCGCGAAATTCGCGAGCACACGCCGACCCAGGGCATTCCTATCATCCTGCTGACGGCCCGGGCGGACGAGGAGACCAAGCTCGCCGCTCTTTCAGCCGGGGCCAGCGATTTCCTGCCCAAGCCCTTCTCGACGACGGAACTGCACGTCCGCATCAAGAACCTCGTGGAATCCCACCAGTTCCAGCGCAAGGTTTCCAAACAGAACCAGGTCCTCGAATCCACCATTGAACAACTTAAAGAGACGGAAACTCAGCTGGTTCAGTCCGAGAAATTGGCCTCTTTGGGGCGGATGAGCGCGGGAATTATTCACGAGATTAATAACCCCCTGAATTTTGCCACCACCGGCCTCTTCACGTTGCGCAACAAATCCAAGTACCTCGCAGCGGAGCACCAGGACGAATACAAAGAGATCCTGAAGGACATCGAGGATGGCATTGTCCGGGTAAAGAATATTGTGTCCGACCTTCGGACCTTCACCCACCCGGATACGGAGAGCCGTGACCAGGTGGAGATCACCGACGTGGTCAAAGCCTCGTTGCGTTTCCTGAGCAACGAATGGAAGGATAAGGTCGTGATCGAGCAGAAGCTCATCGAGCACCAGACCGTCTGGGCCAACAAGAACAAGCTGATTCAGGTTCTGGTCAACTTGTTGCAGAACTCGATGGATGCCCTGAAGACCAAAAAATTCGAAAACGAAAAGGCGCACATCTGGATCGAAAGCCGCCTCCTGCCGGGCAAGAGCATCCTGGCCGTTCGCGACAACGGCACCGGGATTGATTCCGAGCACCTCGATAAGATCTTCGATCCCTTCTACACCACGAAAGATGTGGGCGAGGGCATGGGACTGGGGCTGTCGATTTGTTACCGCATCATCCAGGATTGCGACGGCCAGATCACCGTGCGGACGGAGCCTGGTAAATTTTGCGAATTTGCGCTGGAGTTTCCGGCCAAAGGGTGAGATTACATGCTTATGCCCCAACAGCTTAGTGCCAGTCAACCACCGGCCCGGTAGCCTATTTATGGACCCATTCTACGACTACAAACGTTATGCCATCCTCTACGTGGATGATGAAGAGAAGTCCTTGAAATATTTCGCGCGGGCCTTTGAGGATCAATTCCTAATCTTCACCGCGATCAACGCCCAGGAAGGGCTCAAGGTGCTCGAAGCGCATAAGGATGAAATCGGGCTGCTCATGACCGACCAACGAATGCCGGGCGAAAAGGGAGTTTGGCTCTTGGAAAAAGCGCGGCAGCTCCGGCCCCGGATCATCCGCATTTTAGCGACCGCGTATGCCGATATGGACGCGGCGATCGCCGCAGTTAACACCGGCGCCATTTACAAGTACGTCACCAAACCCTGGGATCCGCCGCAGCTCGAAAACACCCTCAAACGGGGTCTGGAGTTCTTCATGGTCCAACGCGAGCGCGACCACCTGTTGCGGGAGAAGATGTCCGTTCTGCACAACATGATGATCGCCGATCGGATCGTCAGCCTCGGGTTGCTGGCCGCCGGTTTGAGCCACCACATCCGGAACTCCCTGGTGGCCGTGAAAACTTTTTTGGACCTGGCTCCCGCGAAGTTGGAGGAGGAGAAGATCGACCTGGACGGCTTGCGCAACCCGGATTTCTGGAAGGAATATTACCAGAACGTCCAGGGCCAGATCGAAAAGATCAATAACATGCTGAAGGATTTGTGGAGCGCGTCGGAAACCCCGGCCTTCGAGTTTGCTCACGAGGTCAACCTCCACGCGGTGGTGGCGGATCTCCTGGGCCGGCTCCAGGAGTCGCTGGCCGCCAAGAATATCCAGGTCGATAACCAAATTTCGGAGTCCCTGCCGCTGCTGCACGTCGATAAGCCGAAGTTCGATCGTCTCTTCGAATTGCTGATGAAGGATGAGGTGGCAACCTTGCCGCCGGGTTCGCGCGTGACGTGGAGCGCGACCCTGAAGGAGCCACGCCCTGGAGAAAAGCAGGTGCAAATCCAGGTGAAGGACAACGGTCCGGGAATGCCGAAGGAAGCTCTGCGACTGGTGTTTGACCCCTTTGTGGTGCGCAGCGATAGCCCGATGGAATACGGCATTCACCTCATGGCGTGTTATTTCATCGTGCATCACCACGGCGGGCATATTGATGCGCACAGCGCCCCCGGAGAGGGGACCACTTTCACTATTAGTCTGCCGCTAAATCCCGGCCAAATCCCCGCTAACTCGGAAGGTGATACCGAGTTTCTGCAAAAAGTACTGCTGAGCGACACGTTATGGGAAAAGCTTATCTCCGCGGATTAGGGACACGACCCCCGGAGATTCCCTTGGGCCAACGACCGTAGTGGCCCGCACAATAATTCAGTATTCTCTGACGTTGAGACTGAGCCCCGAACAGAGTTAGATCACACCTGAAGCTAGCAGGGCGTTTACGGATCGCCCGCTTCACGGTCTGAGCGCAGCGGTAATCAGAAGGGCCCTTCCCGCCGGTGCGGGAATTCCAGGATTGCCAACCATTGGAAAATGGTTCCTAATGCGGGGGCGTGCGTTCTGTGCTCTGAGCTTAAGCAGCCAACACTGCTTTTCGGAGCGGGAACATTAGATGAAAACACTTTTGGCTTTGGCAGATCATCCGGATTTTGCAGCGGCAATTCGCGAAGCACTTAACCCGGAGCAGTATCGCGTGATCCACCGCACCGGCCTGGACGAGGCGGAACCTCTTCTCGCGCACGGGCTGGCCGATGCCTGTGTGGTGGATGTCGAGCTGGCCCAGGTGCAGGGGCTCTGGATCATTGAGCGGCTGCGGCGGCGCGCGCCCAAGTCCCCGATCCTCGTGTTCACCGGACCGGCTCAATGGGAGTGGGAAGAGGAAGCCTATCTCCAGGGTGTTTCCCACGTGCTGGCCAAGCCGGTGCGCGGCCGATTGCTCTCAGCGCTCCTGGAACGTCTCTGGAGTTCCGGCCCTTCTCCGCGGCCGGCCCCCGCAACCGGGGTTTCGCTGCAAACCGATTTTATCCGTGCCCAGGAGCCGCCTCCCTCGGCACCCGACCTGCAGCCCATGCGTGCCTTACGGGATTTTTCCGGCGTGCTCACGCACTCCCTCAATTCCGAGGCCATGCTCAAGCAGTTTTTGCTCCTGCTGCGGGACTTGCTCGGAGTCAACCGGGCGGCGATCTTTCTGCGACCAGCCTTCGGCTCCGCTGGACTGGGACCGAACCAACCGGAGGGCAGACGGCTGCGCGCGGCCTGCTCGGTGGGTCTTTCTCCAGGCTTGCTGGAGCATTTCGAGCTTTCCTTCGACGCCGGCATAGGCGGGCACCTGTTCCGCCTCGGACGGGTCCTGCGGCGCCAAGGTGAAGAAATCCGTGGGGATGTGGAGGCACAGAAGGAATTCGAGTTGCTCGGGGTCCAGGTCGCGGTGCCGGTTCTCGACCGGGAAACGGTGCTTGGGGTAGCGGTTTTTGACGGCCGGATCACCGGGGAGCCGCTCGTCAATTCGGAGTTGGAGCTCATTTTTCACCTCCTTGAACAGTTAGGATTGGCCATTAAGAACATCTGGCTGCATGACCAGGCGGTGGCTAACCAGGAGATGATGGCTGAGATCCTGCGAGAACTGAGCAGCGCCTGTGTCCTCGTCAGCCGGGAATTGGTGATCCTGCATGCCAACAAAACCGCGCGGCGCTACTTTTTCCGCGCGGAGAATCGTTCGCGCGAGGCGGAATTCAGTGATTTACCCCCGGTCCTCGGCTCCAAGATTTATCAAGTGCTCAAAACGGGCGCGGGGCTTTCCAGTTTCCGGTATTCGCCCGAGGACTCCCCCGAGACTGTCTACAGCGTCAGCCAAGCGGGCCTGCCAGCCTCGGCGCTGCTCATGGCGGAGGACCTCACGCAAAGCGAACAACTCCGGCATCTCGAGATGGAAGCTGCCAACCTGCGCCTGGTGAAAAACATGGCCGACCGTTTGACCCACGAGATCGGCAACGCCATGGTGCCCCTCTCCACGCACCAACAGTTGCTCAGCGATAAATGGAAGGATGCCGAATTTCGTGCGTCGTTGGACCTGGCGCTGGCCGATGGGGTGAAACGGGTTACGCGGCTCATCAATCAAATGCGCTTTCTCGCCCGGGACAGCATGATTTCAAGCGAATCGTTCCCGCTGTCCCCGCTAATTGAGGAAGCTTACCAGGAAGCGTGCCGCTATCAGCCGGCCAAATCTGCCCAGCTGCGCTATGACCACGCGCCCAAGCCGATCATGCTCCAGGGAGACCGAGCTGCCCTCAAGCACGCCTTAGCCGAAGTTATGCTCAACGCGTTGCAAGCCAATCCGTCCGATCCCAAAATCGGGGTGCACCTGCACACGGATGCCAATGGGGCCGAGCACCCGGCCCTGCAAATTGAGGTTCAGGACAATGGCAGCGGCTTTACTCCGGAAGCGCTGCAAAAGGCGCCCGCACCCTTTTTCACCACGCGCAATGTGGGCCTGGGCCTCGGTCTAACCGTCTCCCGTAAAATAATCGAGACCCATCACGGCAAACTCGAACTGGTCGCCGGCAAGTCCGGCCAGTCCGGGAGGGTGCGCATTTCACTTCCCCTGGACGCGCCGCTAACGGTTCAGGCCTGAGGCCGCCCGTTTTTGCTTGTCTCACTTCCACGGTCTTGTAGCATGCCTGTGTGCTGGGCGCGCCTGGCCTAATCAATTGCTTGTTGAGTTGCCGCAACAACCTGTGACTATGTCCGCGGTGCCTCCACCGGAAATTTTGCAACCGCCGCCGGAAAGCGCAGTACCTTCCCGGCGGAAGGGGACGTTGTTGATCGTCGATGACGAGGATGGACCACGCCAATCGTTGAGGGTCATTTTCAAGGACGATTACGAGATCCTGATGGCCAGCGACGGTCCTGCCGCCATCCAACTGGCCCAACAGCACAAGATTGACGTCGCAGTGTTGGACGTCCGGATGGCCGGGATGTCGGGGATCGAAGTGCTGGAACGTCTCAAGTACGTCGCCCCCGCTCTCGAGGTGGTCATGATGACGGCGTTCGAGACGACCGACACCATGCGCCAGGCGCTGCGCTTGCGGGCCTGCGATTATATCAACAAACCGTTCGATGTCTCGACCATGCGCGCGGCGGTGGCCAACGCCATGCAGCGCCGCACTCTGGAAGGCGAGATTCATAACAACGCCGAACAACTGGAGCACCTGCTAACGGAACTTCAAGACCAGAAGATTGAAGAGCAGATGGCTCAGACTCGGGGCGAGATCTACGCCAGCATTATCCACGATATCAATGGCCCGTTAACGGTCATCTCGGGATTCGTCCAACTGCTGAACCAGCGGCTCGGTAACGCCACCCGGTTGGAGGTCGAAGACCTCGAGTTCATCAAGGATCGGCTGAAAACCATCACCCGGCAGGTGACGAATTGCATTGAGATTTCCCGCCGGTACCTGAGTTTCCTTCGGCGCCACACCGATGAGTTGCCGCGCGTCGGGTTAAACCAAATCCTCACCGACCTGGGTCACCTGGCTCGTGTTCATCCCGGTCGGCAGAACCATGAGTTTAACGTCCGGTTGCTGCCCACCGACATGGCCGTTCACATGAACGGTACGGATTTAATCCAGGTGCTCCTTAACCTGACCGTCAATGCCTTCCAGTGCGCTCCGGGAGCACACTCCGTCGATATCGAGGGCCAGGCTCTGGACCATCCCCTCGACCTCACTGTTTTCAAAGACAGCCCGCAGGACCGTTTGCTGAACGTGGAGAACTTCCAAAACCTGGCGCCGCTACTGAGGGTTTCGGTGCGCGACACGGGTCCGGGGATTCCTCCGGAAATCCTGCCCAAGATTTTCCAGCCGTATTTCTCCACCAAAGGCGCCCGCAACGGCACTGGACTTGGTCTCAATATCGTGCAGCGCCTGATCAAGGAGGCGAAAGGTGCGCTTCATGTGCACACTGAAATCGGGCGTGGCACCGTCTTTGCCCTCTATCTTCCAGGCGTGCCCCTGCCGCCGACCGCTTCGCAAAATTCGAGGTAATTCGTCAGCGAGTTTCCTCGCCGGCCTTCGACCTCTCCGGAGCAGCTTTCGGTCGCTGCGCCAGCCGCCGGTATAGCTCCCGGGTTCGCCTTCGGGCCGTAGGCAGAATCCACGCCGAGCGGTCCGCAACACTGATTTCGCTGATCTCCTCGAGCCCTGATACCGTCAATCGGAGCCGCGGATAAATGAAAAGCCCTCGCCATCCGATGCTCTGGGCGCGCAAATGGCGGATCTGCTCGCGTTCCAAAGTCAAATCGACGGAGTCCCCGCGGAAAGCCACGGCCGACTCCGTTACGGTCAGGAGCCCAATGTCATCCGCGTCCTCGACCAGGGCTCGGAGGCCGGAGCGCAGCCGTGGATGGAATGTCAGTTGGACCGTGAAGCTGTCCGGGGGGACCGGACCGGGCGGGGCGAGGGGGCGAACCAAACGCGTAATGTGCGCATTGCCGAAGCCGAAGGGCAGGACGAAAGTGGCGGCGCAGATGATTAGGAAGGGCACGGCAAAGGTAATCCAGCTAAACTGAAACAGGCTGACGGTCATCATCGCGAGCAGCACCGGGATCATCAGCATGAACCCGTAACCACAGACGATCAAGATTGCCCCGGTGGTGAACCTGGAGGAAGGTCGGACCTGGATTTTAGTGGGCATTGGAAACTTCAGGGCAGGGGTTGCTCGAGCACACGGTAAAACCGGGCCGAGCTACCCGGTGGGTCGGTGAGCGTCAGGGCGCCGCCCGTACCCGTCAAGCATCCCAGGTTCGTGGTCGTCACCCAGGGG
>Ga0207695_10008006_pt1 | contig 13310 bp, 10 predicted proteins | sample KBSC54metaG_FD_184354 | JGI IMG/M metagenome (GOLD analysis project Ga0207695, IMG submission 184354) | Corn rhizosphere microbial communities from Kellogg Biological Station, Michigan, USA - KBS C5-4 metaG (SPAdes) (version 2) | ecosystem: Host-associated > Plants > Roots > Rhizosphere > Soil...
TCTGTTATGAAGACCTCGCCCTCGACGATAACAACGGCCTCGTCTTGAGAGTACTGGCATTCAAAGCATCCGGCGGAGCATTCCCATATAACGATATCGGAGGTCAGGTCATGGCTTCTCAAGACGTCCCACGTCCGCGTCACAGGTGCGCCGCTTAGCACCCAACGCGGTAAAACGGGCTGCGTACGCGCTCCAGGTTCAAGAGTGGAGGGCGTGGTGATGACAATGGATTTGGGTTTCATGATAATGCTCCGTGGCTCGGTACATACTGACGACTCGGATTTTGGTGTTGTCGGCAACCTCACGCCCGTGATCAGCCCTGAAAGTGATTCCGCCAGCTGAAAGCGACCTTGGCGGTGTTTGCCACGGTGGGGGCGAAAGACCAACTCCACTGATGCCGCGAGCAACGCACCATTCGAATGCCTATAGCCGTCACTTGGCTCGTCCTACCGAGACTCGCAATTCTTCAGCGCCTCGCCCACGGAGGGGATCCACGCGTCGACCAAGTCACGGTCGCGCGCATCACCTGAGCTGACCCTTGTTCCAGAAATGTTTCATTTCTTTGTCCATCCGGCCCGAAGAGTAGGCTGCAAATCGAGGACCAAAGTGTTGTTAATCCCAGAGGCTCATTGGCGAAGGGCTGTCACGAACTTACGCTAGTCCGAAACTTAGAGGCTGCGCCGAAGGGTAGACGAATGCCGATCAGAAGAACCGAACTTCCCCGGGGTACTACTTCATCCATCCTTCATCTGACCTGAGTTCTCGGGCAAGGAATCCTGAAGCCTCTCACGTTCGCTGGAGAAGGCATCCTTTTTAACCACAATCATCAGGCCGCTGACAAACGCAAAGGCGGCCGCCAAGGCGATAAAGGGAACTGTGTGCTTCGGGAAGTTGACAGTTTCTCGAGTGATTCCGACAATTCCCAACACCATAAAGATCAATCCAAATAGAAGTCTCACAATTCCTCCCGCTTGACTTGTGCACGCGAAATGCCGAGATGGCGGGCCTTCCGGATGCTATTTGACTCTCGCTAGAGACTAGCGTCACCGTCGTATTGGGTGGGATACCAGGACTCAGACAGTAGGAGGGGCCGTTCGAGTGCCGGGTTAGTGATTCGGTAAAGATAAGACCACGCTTCTAATCTGCGGTGATACGGCGGCCGGATGAAATGGGACCGTTCCACCCAACAACCCACATTTTCCAGAAGATGAATCCTTTCGCGACGGCACCGCCCCAAAATAAGATCGAGCATAGCCGTACATAGCTGGTCATCTTTCGAAAGAAGCTGTAGGTCTATAAACAGTGCTCGCCTGAGGTCCAAGGAATGCACGTCGCGGCGTTCGAGAATGGCATACCCCACTAGGCGCGACCCCATGCAAGCCGTTAGAATCCATAGGCGCTTCTGCTCAAGGGCCGCCTTAAAATGCCAGTGCAAGGTCTGCGAGTTTCGTATTCCCAGCATCAGATTTGAATTGTGCTGTCTCAGGTCGCTGCAAAATGCGTCAAAGCGTTTGTCAAAGGTTACGCTCCAGTCTAGATGGGTAGCGCTTTTGAGCGTCTTAGTCCTGCGACGCAAGCTGTCTCTCAAGAGAAGCGGCGGAGCAATCAGCGAGGTGATCGATGCAGAAATCCACTTGGGGATTTTTGAGTCCAGATAGCTACGCACGACCTTTGGATGGTTCGTGATCCACAAGGCGGAGCGGTCCCATTCTCCTACCGGCACGGGTGACCAGCCGAGCTGCCGACAAAGAGCGGCCGTGGTCTGACTCGGAGTCGTGATCAGATTCATGTCGGCGCCGCGTTGTTTCAACTGGTGCGCCAACAGCATCACCGATAGTGCGCGGTGTTGTACATCCACCGCCCATCCGCGGCCGGCAGCCGACACATATCTTTTGCCGCCAAAGTAAAAAAAAGTAGGTACATTTCCCAGGGAACCGACGATCCGGCCGCCTCCATCCTCGATTACCCATCCGATGGGCCAGTCTTCCAATTCGAGAAACGCGGGATTGTCCAGCCACAGATCCAACCATTGGTCACGGGGCTTTACGGTGAGTCCGTGTCTCGCTTCCACAGCAGCGATTTGATCGTAGTCTTCGAACTTCGCCGTTCGAATGAACGAGAGCTTGGCCGGAGCGCCAAGTCTTGGCTGAGGACTCGTTGCGACAGTGTTCATCTGGTTAGGGCCGTGAAGAACCCGGCTGGCTGCGACCGGTCCGCGCTGGATCTTAAGGGCTGGAGCAATCCCATCAGGAACCCGAGCCCATAGGATATGTGGTGAACGGCAATAACGACTGGGATCGAGACGAGGGCCGGCACTTCGATTGAACCGGCGAAGCGCAGCGCTGAGAACACGCAAGCCAGCGAATACACCAGAAGTTCCGCGAAAAGAACACTACCGCTGAGCATCGCAAGCCCGGTCCAATCAAACACCGCGGATAGGCTCAACAAAAGCAGCTCCGCAAGTACGGAGCTTACGAACAGAGCCGGCACTAAGTGCCTCCAGGAAGCCACGCCCCGATGTTTTCGCATCACGAATACTTTCCAGAATCCATATTGCAGATATTGCCGGAAGAGTGCGCGGATGGAGGACCGCGGCGTGTACGAGGACTGGATTTTTGGTGACTGTAGAATTCTACCGCCACCGCGGCGAATTCGAAAATTAAACTCGTCGTCCTGATTCCGAACCAGACCGGGATCGAATAGACCAAACCGCTCGAAAGCGGAGCGCCGCCAGCATCCGAGATAAACAGTGTCCACTTCTCCTTCGTAGCTTCGGTCGTGGGATTTGCCCCCGCCGGCGCAAAAGGGGGACTGGAAGGCTGCGGCGATGGCTCGGCCCATATGTCCCTTCCCCACCGCGACCCACGGTCCGCCCACGTTGTCCGCCCGTGATGCTTGCAAAAGCTTCACGCATTGGAATATATAGTCTTTGGCATAGACTGTGTGGGCGTCCATCCGGATAATGATTTCGCCAGTGGATGCGGCGATGGCGGCGTTCAGACCAGTAGAGACAATGCGCCCGGGATTATCAATCATGCGGACGCTGGGTGCCTTAAGCATATAGTCTGTCAGTACCTTGCGCGTGCCATCATCGCTAAGTCCGTCCGCGACTAATATTTCAATTTCCCAATCGCGATCTAAGCTTTGATTCATGAGGGAATCTAAAAATTCGCAAATATGCCGTTTCTCGTTGCGGCAGGGGATCACGACAGATATCTTCATGGTGTTACCGTAAGGCCGCCCCACTTTCCACGGGGAGAGTGCCGTCAGCACAGGAACCCGGATGGCGGCTTAAACGGCTACATTTCAGCAAAACTTTAAGATTCGCGTACCAGATGGGATTTTCGGTATAGAGAGGGATCCGCGGCAGCAACCAGGGATCAGCGGACTCAACGCTCCCCAGAGTCATGGTGGCAGCCGAATCGTAAAACCGTTGAGCGATGGTAGCCGCACGGGTCCCAATACTTCGCTCGCTCCCGAACGGATAGGCCAAATGCCGGCAAGGTTGGCAGGTGTGTTCCGCGATCACATCCCGGCTGTGTTTCATTTCAAAAACGAGTTCTTCATCGGTGAGCGTGGACATCGCCGCATGGGTTACCCCGTGACTCTCAAAGCGGATCAACTCGTCCTGGCTAAGTTGAGCGACCTCGGCCCAGGTAATCGGCTCCGGCGGCCGAATGGAGTCGATGGTGAATCCGTGTTCCCGCATCACAATTTCCGCCAGCTCCAAAGTAAGAGAGAAATAGGTTTCCAAGCGCTGAGAATGCCACATGGCTTCCATGTTCTTCGACAGGTCACGGACCGCACCCTGTCTCGAGAGATCAATCACACCCGATTTCAGGGCTATTCTTTTTGCGGGAAGGAGAGGAATGAGATTTCGCCACCACTGAAACCCCATTCCCTCGGCTGACTCCACATATTTCGTCGCCAGATAGAAGGTACCCGGCCAACCGCGAGTTCGAAACAGGCGGGAGAGACCTCTCACGGTCTCTCCGACCCCGTCATCCACGGTAATCGAGAATAAGCCGCGCGTCGGTTTTGCGCGCTTACTGCGATCGACCAGTTCAGAGAGCGGAATGGCCTCCGCCGGTTGAATCGATTCGATTAGGTTTGCGAGACGCTCCGGCTGAATATCATGAAAGGCCAGCACGAATCCGTTCGAGTATCGCGTGCGCAGATAATTTAAGAGAGCAGACATGGAGCGCCCGTGCATCAACTGAGTTGAGCCATAAGTTTCACGTCAAACTGGTTTCCATCCGGACGCGGGACTTGGCCTTGGTATTCGGGAACCAAACGCGTCAAATGCGCCTTCACGGCTTGGGTATTCTCCGCAGCGAGTAGAATTCGCAAGTTGTCCAGCCAATCGACAAGCGATTCACGGCTCGGCACTTGACCTCTAAAACGCCGGATCTTTTCGTGATACGTGGGAAGGATATTTTCGCCTTCCAGACAAATCTCTTCAAACAGTTTTTCACCAGGACGGAGTCCTGTTACCGCGATCTCAATGTCGTGACCTTCGACCAATCCCGCCAAATGGATCATGTTACGTGCGAGCGTCATGATCGGCACAGGCTCGCCCATGTCCAAAACGAACACTTCCGAGCCCTCGCCCATGGTGGATGCCTGCAGCACCAACTGAACCGCTTCGGAGATACTCATGAAATAGCGGCGCATGTCGGGGTGTGTGACGGTTATTGGTCCACCCGCCGCGATTTGACGCTGAAAGATCGGGATCACGCTGCCGGAGCTGCCCAGTACATTGCCGAACCGAACCGATAGGAAGGCTCCTGATTTGTGGCTTCCGTCTAATGGCATAGCGGAAACAATAACCTCCGCGACGCGCTTGGTAAGGCCCATGATGCTGGTTGGGTTTACTGCCTTATCGGAGGAAATGAGAACGAAGTTATTCACGCCGTTCCGCTGGGCGGCTCGAGCGACGTTATAGGTCCCGATCACGTTATTTTCGACGGCTTCTATAAGGTTGTCCTCCATCAAGGGGACGTGTTTGTATGCCGCGGCATGAAACACCACTTTTACAGCGTGACGCGACATCACCTGATGAATTCGAGAAGCGCGATAAATGTCGCCGATCTCCGTGATCAAATTCAGCTGCGGGTGCCGTTTGCGCAGGTCCAGCGCGAGCATAAACATCTCGCTCTCAGCCTGATCGAAAATCACCAGCTTGCTGGGGCCATATTGGGCCAACTGACGACAAAGCTCAGACCCAATGGAACCACATCCCCCAGTCACGATGACCGCTTTCCCGGCGATAGCAGCAGCAATCTTGCTTTCATCAATATGAACCGGCTCCCGGCCCAGGAGGTCATTCGGCGAGACGTCACGGATCTGGCGGCTGATCTTCCCTTCCAGCAGTTCTCCGACGCTCGGGATGGTCTTGAAGGGCACTCCCGACGCACGGCAATTCGCGATCACGTTTTGCATTTGACGCCGCGAAGCCGAAGGCATTGCGATAATAATTTCGGCGATCGGTTTGCGGGCTCGCGCGAAGCGCGCTACCGTGCGCCTGGCATCCAGTCCGCTTCCGAGAATCTCCACGCCCGCCAGTGAACTGTGCCGTTTCTTCTCATCGTCATCTAGAAATCCTACAATCACGGTCTTCAGGCGGGAATTGGAGTGAAGCTCCCGACACAACATCAATCCCGCCACACCGGCGCCATAGATCAAAACGCGCTTGGCCTCGGTTCCGGGAGGATTGAGTAAGAAAACTTCCGAGTACATTCGCACGCTGAAGACTACGCCTCCCGTAAACAGGAAACATAGGATCGCGTCGATCACGTAAACCGACCGGGGGAACGCCGGTCCGACAATCACGGCAGTAATCAGGCAAGCAAGCCCGGACGCCGTAATATTCGTTAAAGCAATCCGGTGTAAATCGAAAAGACTCGCCGTTCGCCAACTGCTGGCATGGAGACGACTTGCCCAGAAAACAGGTGCCTTCACTACGAGGAAGATGGGCAAGCCTACTTGGAACAACCACAGCTCGGCGTGCGGAAGAATGAATTCGAAGCGCAGTAAGAGGGCGCAGGTATAAGACAATACGATTGCCGCAAGCAACGGAATGGTTTTGAGCGTGCGTGGCAGCAGGCTAGCCATGGCAGTTGAATCTCCTCCAGACAGTCATCATGCAGCCACCGGATTGTCGCGCCGCGGCGCCTCCGGCTCCCCGGCTAGAAATTTGGCCAAGACGGATGTGACCTCTACGACATTCCGCGTCTCGAAGACATGCCGGCGCGCGGACTCCCCCACCCGCTGAAGTAAGGCTCTATCCTGAAGCAACTTTTGCATCGCATCCGCCAATGGAGCGGCTTTGCCGGCGGGTACGAGGAAGCCGGTACCCGGTATCACCAACTCCGGCGTGCCTCCCGTCTCGGTGGCGACTACCGGTATGCCGTAGCTCATGGCTTCAACGAGAGCCACCGGAATTCCTTCGTGAACGCCGTTACCCAGGTCGGCGCTGGCCAGCACCACGATGGAAATTGGGGTCTCGCGATAGATGCGCATCAACTCATCGTGCGGCACCGTCCCCAGGAACTTGACTGAATGGTGGATACCGAACGAGTGCGCGAATGAATCTAACTGCGGCCTGAGGTGCCCGTCGCCGGCAAGCCACAACTCGCCGTGGATCCCGCGATCCCGCATCAGGCGCCAGGCCTCCAGCAGAAAACGGTGTCCTTTGACTTCAACCAAACGAGCGGGACAAAGCACTATAGGCCAAGGGCTGCTGCGCCTCCTCACCTCCGCCGGAAGGGCCACGCCCATACCCAGGACACGAGCGTTGGTGGCCGCTCCAATGCCGATTTGGTTCGCCATCCGCAAGCCGTCTTCAGAAATGAAACGCGCCACTCGAGCGTTCTGAACTTTCTCTGCTAGTAGATTGTTCTCGACTACGTCCCAGCGGTGTGCGGTGAAACTCCAAGGAATCCCCGACATAGCGCTCGCAATCATCGCTAGAGTAGCGGTGGTACCGGCCCAGTGCGAATGAATGTGTTCCGCGCCCCATTCCCGTGCGAGTGTCGACAGCCACAATGCTTTGGGCATAATGGCAAAGTTTTTTGCGGCTACAGCGGGGGTTCTGCTGCTTAAAAGCGTTCTTGCCGTTTTCATGGCTCGAACCGGGGAAGAGGCCGCTGTTCTGACCGCTTTTGACAACACCCTTGCTGAATAAAGGGATTCGCGTCTAGTGTGCTTCAGTAAGCTCTGACCGTGTATGATCGGTCCCTTAGGCGAACGGGGAACCACCAGAACTTGATGGCCTGAGCGGATGAGCTCATTTATCTCGGGCACCAGGAAAGCCTCGTCAGTACTGTGCGGCAAGTTGGCCGTAACCACAATTACCTTCATTTGGATTGCTCGCTCTGTATCTCTACCCGCGGCGCGGCCCAGTTATTCATTTGGCGGGATCGTGTTCGTCGCGATTTCGTCACCGCTTCCTGATATAAATCCGCATACTGTTGGACCATCCTTTCGACGCGAAATTCGTTGAAAGCTCGCGTCCGTGCGGCGTGGCCCATCGCGATCCGTTTTTCGGAATCGTTGAGGAGCTCTTGCATCGCATCTGCGAAGGCAGAACAGTCGCCTGCCCGCACGAGAATGCCCTCTTCGCCGGAACGTACTAATTCGGGAACTCCTCCGACCTCGGTGGCGATCACTGGCAATCCAGCCGCCATCGCTTCCATCACCGCGAGTGGATTCCCTTCCCAGTTGGAACCCAATACGAACACATCGGAGGCGGCCAAAATATTTGGAATATCGTTTTGCTTACCCAGTAAATGGACTCGGGAAGCCAGGTCATTGGACTGCACGTACTCGGCGACCTGCTCGCGCAACGACCCGTCACCTAACAACACCAAATGCGCGCGGGCATTACCCATTTTCGAGAGCGCCTTCAAAGCCAACAGAGGGTTTTTCTGGGGCTCCAGCCGCGCGACAGAGGTGAAAACAATCGCGTCGGGATGGATCCCGTGGCGTTCGCGCCAGACAAGACCGTCCGACGAGCTATTCGCGTAATGTTCGACCGGAATGCAATTAGGGATGACTGCTCTGCACTGCATTCCATAAAAACGTGAGACGCTTGCCGCGACCTCCTGAGAGATCCCGATCGGCATCACTTGGTTTCGGAAAGCGAACCAATGCACCAAGCGTCCAAAGGCATCGGTTTCATGTTCGGCGAGATTATGAATGGTATGGACCGCGGCTGCGATTCGGTTCCGCAGCAGAATGGGGAAGACATAGCGTTGCACTGCCATATGGGTGTGGACCACGTGAGGCTGAAATTCACGAAGGACTCGGCTCAGCGATGAAAACATTCCTGGGTCGAACCCCGGCCTTTTATTAAGATGCCATTGGGGTATGTTTGCCCTCTCTAGCCGGCGCTCGACCGGGCTATCGGCGGCTGGAAACAGTCCCACTGCGCCGACCGTGTGCGACTGGGACAACCCAATCATCAAGTGCGCGGCCATTTGTTCCGCTCCGCCGACGGTCAGCGTTGGCATTATGTGTAGAATGCGCAGACGCTCGGCGATCAAGGTAGGTTGGCCGTGACTAAGAAGTTGGGACACTGGAAGGTTCTCTCTTATAAATGTCAGCGCCATATCTGTAAACGAGTGCTTCGGGGTGCGGCGCGAAATACCTGATTTTAGTTCGGCGCGAATATGCGTGGGCGAGAAGGAGCCCAAACATCACCCATGTGGGCTTACTGTATTCCCACGTCAATGCGCTCACTCCCACTGCCCAGCTAGCCAGGATGCACAACCATAAACATCTCTCGAAATACTTCATTAGAAACGCAGTGTAGAACAGGCATAGGACCAGGGCGATTAATAGCAAAGCACCCACCACTCCGAGTTCCACCAAGACCGAAAGGAAAGTATTGTGCGCTACGTACGGCACGTCGACCACCCGTAAGACTGTGGCCGGGTAGGCACCCGACCCGACGCCTAAGAAAGCGTGGTCGCGTAAGGCAGCTAATCCAGCGGACCAAATGACCGTGCGGTGCGTAAGCGTGCCTTCCGTCAATTCGGTTGAGAGCTGCAGGAAGCGCGACCAGATTTCTGGCGGAATCAGAAAGATTCCGCAGATGGCAATACCTGCACACGCCATGGCAGCGGTAATCTTTTGCGACCAGGGGAGGCGTCCGATGGTTAACGGCACCATGAAGAGAGCGATCGCCGCACTGATCAACGCGCCTCGTGAGCCAGTAAGGAAGATGGCCGTAATGCAAGTAACCAACTGGATCCAGAAAAACAGTTTTGCGAGCCTCCACTTGCTGCGGATCGCAAGGTAGATCATCATAGGCAGGCACATCGCCAGCATCAACCCCAGATCGTTCTCGTTTACGCCCTCGATCGAAAAACGCGTCTCGTCCGACTTTTCTATACCCTCGGCCGCGTAGAGGGCGGCGGACGTGATTCCCGTAGCGTAGTTATAGATGGTGAGAGTCGAGGCGAGGAAAATTCCAGTTGCATAAGCCCGCAACAATCCCAGAACCCGGTTTTCTGTGACAGCCAGCTCCCACATCATCCACACCAACCCCAGTAACTGTACGTAGGTTCCAATTCGGCTGAGGGTAGCATCCCGATCCAAGCTCCAAAGCAGGCTAAGAGCGGACAATGCGACCAGGCTTGCCATCAAATAATGGAGTACCGTGAGTTTGCGGGCTTGCCCGCTCACGCCCGACCGCAGGATTAGAATTGCGAGAGCCGCCAATCCCAACCAGCGACCGATGGCAAAACCGCCCAATTGCGGCGCTTCTTCCCAAGGAAGCACAAACAGAAAACCGCAAAGACCGGCGTACGCAAGCATCTCCAATTTAGAAGTGGAAGCTGACTGGAAGAATAATGCCATGAGGGATCACGCATGCCTTTGGTAATGATCACGGTATCTTCCGTAAGCGCGAGTTTGGTCCGAATTCATCCGCCAATCATTCAGGATGGTCCCTAGTATCGGAATTTGATCGTGCTGCAGCCTCTCACACACAGCCTTTAGCTCCTCTTGGCTTCTGGTGTTCGCACGGATGACCATTACCACACCGTCTGACAGGCGACCGAGAATGCGGCCGTCCGCGTAAAGCATCAGAGGCGGTGTATCGATCAAGATCAACTCAAAGTCTTTGCGGCAGCGTTGCAGCAAAGCTTGGAGGTTTGCCGAGTGAAGCAGCGTGGTGGAGGTTGTATCGACCGGACCGCTGGGCAAAATCGACAAGCCCTCTGTCGTCGTCGGACGTATGAAAGAGTCGATCGGCAAATTCTCTGCCGCACCCGGAGCGTGACTACGGAGAAGGGCATCCGTTAAGCCGCGATCATTGGGCACGTCGAAAATATCATGGAGGCGGGGCCTTCGCAGATCGGCGTCGATAAGCAGCACGCGCTGCCTTCGTTCTGCGGCCACCACACCTAAGTTCGTGAGAATGGTGGTCTTGCCTTCCATCATGTCTACACTCGTCACCACCAGAACGCGGGCGCTGGCGGGCTGTGATCGCGGACCTCTATATCGGTCGGTTCCGAATAAAATGGAGGTCAAGGCCCCTCGAAAAGATTCGCTTAAGATCGATGTACTATGGTCACGCGTTACTAGCCCAACGCCGTTTGTTCGGAAGGTACGCACCAGGTTTCCGCTCCGATAATCCAAGGCGTGGGCGTCCTTGGCCGAAGGAATGACGCCGAGTTGAGGTACATCCAAAACTTTAATTTCTCGAGGCTGGCTGACTTTGTTGGTGCTCGCCGTAAACAGGACCAAGCCGATTCCGCCCAGTGTGCCCAGTGCAAACCCTATTGCCATGTTGAGCGCGGGGCGCGGACTGTAAGGCGTGGACGGAACCATCGCGGCATCGATGAGCCGGATATTGGTGGCTTGCAAAGCTGACGCCGCTCCGGCTTCCTTGGCCTTCTGAAGAACGGTTTCGTACAGCTTCTGAGTGGTGTCGATCTCACTTTTCAACATGTTGTACTGGCGGTCATTCGCCATCTCTTGCTCCGCAGTCTTCAACTGTCGGGCATGGGCTGCCGCAAGGATGTTTTCTAGACGGCTAGCGGCGGCATAGTCATTTCCCATACGCGCGACCGTGGCCTTGCGCTCTTCTTCCATGGCGCGCTCGGTCTCCGCAATCTGGGCCTGGAGACGTTCCACTTTGTAGTTGGTAGGTGTATAGAGCGTTTCTAACTGCGCCAGTTCCCGGCGCATATTCCCCAGGTCGATTTGATACTGGTGAAAGGGTCCCGTTGCCAGCGCATCTGAGAAAAGGTCGCTTCCTTTGGAGCTAGCAGTTTCGAATCGCGACTGCTTGGCTGCGCGGTCGGCCTCGGCACGAGCCAACGCTTCCTGGGTCTCCCGCGTGCGTTCCTGTGCCACGGTTCCTTCGTTCCCCGCCAGGATTAGGCCCGAAGATTGGGCGAAACTCTGCAGATGCTGATTGGCTTTTTCCACCGAAGCCTTTAGGTCCGCTGCTTGTTTGTTTAGCCAGTCAGTGGTATCCAGCACCAATTGCTCGCGCGCTTCGCGGTTCAGATCAACGAATGCGGATCTGACTGCGTTCGCGCCCTGCGCCGCGCGTTTGGGATCTGGCGAGTCAAAAAGAACCTCGATCACTTGCGATTGCAATGACGTCCGAACGGTTAGCGCGTCTTTGATCTTCTGAATTCGGCGCTCGTCCTGCGGCACTTGTGCTGGATGCAAGAAGGGGAACCAAGTCATCAGGCTGGCGGCGAATCCCGCGTGCGTAGGCTGCTGTGATGAGCTTTTATCTAAAGCATCCGCGACGCGTCTGGCCAGAGTGTCGCTTTCCAGTACTTTGACTTGATTCTGCAGATAATTTTCCGGCGAGGCATTTGGCAGCGATGCCGAGATGGGTGCGACTTGGTCGCCCGTAAAGCCCTCGAGCTGGACAGAAGTGCGCGCCCGGTACATGGGAGTCATCAGAAAACTCACGCCGCCACCGAGGAGTAGTCCCAACGCGGCCGCCGCCGCAATGGTTTTCTTGCGACGCCACAGCGGAGCAGTTAACGAACCGAGGGCAACGGGATCTCCGGGTCCCGCCGATTCGTGAAGCACGTAACTGGGCGCGGTAGCGTAGCTCGGCGCCAGGTGGGAGTAACCTTCTAGATCCATGCGTCGGCGGCTCGTAAGTTCACGCGACATGCTGCTTTTCCTCTCGTAACAGGGGTTTCAACACAGCGGCCGAAATCAAAAGCGCCCCCATATTGCGATCCCGGTGACCGTCTGAATCGCTGCCTCCAAGGCCCTTGCCGCAGCTTTCTTGGGAATGCTGGACGGGACGACGAGAATGTCGTTGGGGCGCAACGCAATATCTTCGGATTGCCCGGCGAGTATTTTGTTGACGTCGACGGGGATGTCTTTTCGTTCCGAGGTCCCGGGCGTAATCCGGACGATCTTGGACTTTTGGCCGGCCGCCGTGCTCCCGAGCCCTTCCGCGGTCGAAACGGCCTGCAGCACGGATAAGCCGTCGCCTTTCAGTGTGATCTCTCCCGGTTTCTTAACTTCGCCGATTACGAAGACCCTTTCGGCAGGGGGGACGGTTATTACATCATTAGGGAAAATCGGAATGTTCTCGGCAGGATGAGTCCCCGAGAGCAAATCTTTCACCCCCACGTCAGCCACGCTGAATTTGCCGCTCGAATCAGGCTTGGCGTTGGGCAGGGGAATAGTTCCGTACTGAATTTGGCGGCTAATATTTACCCGCGGACCCGCGTCCTGCCGTAGACCGTCAGCTAGCGAAATCGCTTCCATCAGAGTCTTGCGGCCCTCCAATTGATGAACTCCAGGATGATTAACGGCTCCCATTACGGAAACGGGTTGGCTTCCGAAATCGATGAGTTCAACCGAGACTTGGGGTTTCAGGAGATCCCCCGAGAAGCGCTTTGTGAGTTCGGACTTCAGTTGCGATGTGGAAAGCCCGGCGGCATGTACCCGTCCCACCAGTGGCAAATCCACGTCGCCATTCGGATCGATCCTTACAGGCTTGTCCCCCAGCTCTTCGACGCCCAGTGCCCAAATTTTTATCTGATCGTTAGGCCCTAATAGGTACTGTGTTGGCGGCGGAGAGGTCTGCTGCCCAAGTAGCGGAAGTGCCGCGAGCAAGAGGAAACTCAGACGAGGCGCTAATTTCGCATTGATTCCCACTGTCAATGTAGTCGAAAGGTTCAATGATTTAGTCATGGTGCGCCTGCGTGCTCTGTCTAGCATCCTTGCAACAAGAATGCCAATGAAATGAGACTTTAAATCTGCGCGTTTGGGCTGCGGAGCACAAATGCTCTGTGAGCTTCGAGAGCACTAGA
>Ga0207695_10008011_pt1 | contig 13305 bp, 12 predicted proteins | sample KBSC54metaG_FD_184354 | JGI IMG/M metagenome (GOLD analysis project Ga0207695, IMG submission 184354) | Corn rhizosphere microbial communities from Kellogg Biological Station, Michigan, USA - KBS C5-4 metaG (SPAdes) (version 2) | ecosystem: Host-associated > Plants > Roots > Rhizosphere > Soil...
TGAAGGCGTGCACCGGTTAGACTAGCTTTCAAGGCTGTTCTTTTTCTGCCCCCTCGTCCAATGGCAGGACATCGGTCTTTGGATCCGAGAATGGTGGTTCGAATCCACCGGGGGCAATGCAGTCGGGGGTACCCCCAAATAGCACCTCTTATTGACCGGCGCCCCAGGCGTCATTAACCTTAAAGGCTGTACAAAAATGGACGGCCTGTCCGTACCGAGTCACGGCGCCAAGCTACTCTCCGGAACCGCCAACAAGGCGCTCGCAGAAGAGATTGCGCGTTACATGGGGATCGAGCTGTGCAAGAACACGTCGACGCGATTCGCGGACGGCGAGCTTTTTGTCCGGATCGATGAAAACGTTCGTGGCAACGATGTGTTCATCGTTCAACCCACGAATCCGCCGGCTGACAACATCATGGAGCTGCTGCTCATGATCGATGCAGCCCTTCGCGCCTCCGCGGCTCGGGTGACGGTGGTCATGCCGTACTACGGGTATTCGCGACAGGACCGCAAGGACCAGCCGCGAGTGGCGATCGGCGCAAAGCTTCTGGCCAACATGATCCAGAAGGCCGGCGCCGACAGAGTTGTGGGAGTGGATTTTCACCAGCATCAGCTTCAGGGGTTCTTCGACATCCCCGTCGATCACCTGTACGCCGCGCCGGTGTTTACCGCACACTACAGAAAGAAGCAGTTGGTGGATCCGGTCGTCGTCGCGCCCGATGTCGGGAGCGCAAAGATGGCCCGTGGTTTCGCGAAGCGGCTCAACGCCACCTTCGCGATAATCGACAAGCGACGACCCAAGGCCAACGTGGCCGAAGTCGTCAACGTCGTTGGCGAGGTCGGCGGGCGGGATTGTCTCCTGGTCGACGACATGATCGACACGGCGGGTACCATGTGTGAAGCGGCGCGCGCGCTCAAGGCTCTTGGCGCGCGTGACGTGTATGTCTGCGCAACTCACGCGCTGTTCTCCGGCCCCGCCGTCGAACGGCTCAGCAGTGCGCCTATAGCGGAGGTAGCGGTGACCGATACCGTGTGCATTCCGCCGGAGCGGACGTTCCCGACGCTGAAGATTCTTTCGGTCGGCGAGCTTCTCTCCAAGGCGATTCGTTACATCCACTCCGAGCAGTCGGTCAGCTCGCTATTTGAATAGGGGTCCAGCATGGCAACAGCATCACTCACCGCAACTCGCCGCACCGGCACCGGAAAGGGCAACGCGCGCTCGCTTCGCCGCGACGGCCAGGTCCCTGCGGTCATCTACGGACATGCGCGCGAATCGCTGCCGCTCGCCGTCTCGGCGCGCGATCTCGAGAAGCTGCTGTCGCGCATCTCGGCCGACAACACAGTTGTCGAGCTGGCGGTGGACGGAACGACTTCCCGCGCACTCATTCGCGAGATTCAGCGCCATCCCTTCAAGCGCGCGATCCTGCACATCGATTTCCAGGAGATCGTCGCCGGCGAGAAGATGACCGTGCGCGTTCCGCTGCGTCTCATCGGTACGCCGGTCGGAGTGCGCCTGAGCGGCGGCATCATCGACCACCCGCTTCGCGAGCTCACGATCTCGGTCGATCCGGCCAGGATGCCGAACCAGATCGAAATCGACATCACCGACCTCGACCTCGGCGACTCGATTCACGTGAGCGGCGTCAAGGTTCCTGACGGCGTCACCGTGCTGGACGAGCCCGGCGCAGCCGTCGTCGTCATCGCAACACCACGCGCAGCGGTGGAAGCTGTCGCGGCGGAAGTCGAGCCGACCGCTGCCGAGCCGGAAGTCATTCGCGCCAAGAAGCCGGAAGAGGGTGCAGAGCCCGAGAAGAAGTAACTCACTCGTGCAACGTCAGAGGGCGGGCAACTCGCCCGCCCTTTTTCGTACCAGTAATCAATCGTGAAACTCATCGTCGGACTCGGCAATCCCGGTCGCGAATACGCAGCGACGCGCCACAATGTAGGGTGGTGGCTCGTGGATCATCTCGCCCAGCGCTGGCATTTCGACGGATGGCGCAAGGACGGTGATGCCCAGGTATCGAGCGGGATGCTCGGAAATGTGAAGGTTCGTCTGCTGAAGCCGCAGACGTTCATGAACCTGAGCGGCGACGCACTGCGACCCTACACACGCCGTCCGTTCTGGGCGCCGGCAACGGATCTGCTGGTAATCTCGGATGAAGTTGCGCTGCCGGTCGGGCGATATCGCACGCGCGCGAAAGGCAGTGCAGGCGGACACAACGGACTGAAGAGCATCGAGCATGTGCTGAAGACTCGCGACTATGCGCGTCTCCGCATCGGCGTCGGGCCGCCGGCAGACCGTCAGATAAGCGGAGACCTCGCAGATTTTGTTCTGGCGCCATTTGGCAAGATGGAGCGCGAGGAGATAATGGCACTCATGCCCTCGCTCACGGACGTGTGTGAGATATGGGCGAAGGGTGATATCGAAGCTGCGATGCGGTTGAATAATTGAGAAAGCGGGGACGGAGTGGGGACGGAGTGGGGACGGAGTGGGGACGGAGCGGGGACGGAGTGGGGACGGAGTGGGGACGGAGTGGGGACGGACTCCGAAGGGTTTTGTTACCACCAGGAGATGAAGGATCCAGCTGTCAATCGTCATTCCCGCGAAAGCGGGAATCCATCTGTTGCCGAGATTCCGCCTGCCGTCATCGCAGCCAGAGATCGATAACGTGGATCCCCAAGGCGCGGATGCATCCGCGCCCTACAGCGGGGATGACGAGTCTCGTAACACAATATTCTCAGTGATCAAATGTTAAAGCTCGGCATCGTAGGACTTCCCAACGTCGGAAAATCGACGCTCTTCAACGCACTCACCGCTGCGACTGCCGAGGCGGCGAACTATCCGTTCTGCACCGTCGAGCCAAATGTCGGCATGGTGGAAGTTCCCGACGCCCGGCTCGGTAAGCTCGCCGAGATCGTGCATCCGAAGAAGATCGTTCCCGCAGTCGTGCAGTTCGTCGACATCGCGGGCCTCGTCAAGGGCGCGGCGGACGGTGAGGGACTCGGCAACAAGTTTCTCGCGAACATTCGAGAGACCGACGCGATAGTTCACGTCGTGCGCTGCTTCGACGATGAGGACGTGACGCACGTGATGGGCAGTGTCGATCCAGTACGCGATCGCGAGGTGATCGAGTTCGAGCTCGCCATTGCTGATCTCGGAACACTCGAGAAGCGCCTCGACAAGACGCGTCGCACGGCCAAGACCGGAGACAAGGATGCAGTGACAGAACTCGTCGTGCTCGAACGGGCAAATGACTTCCTGAAGGAAGGACGCGGGCTCTGGCACGCCTCGCTCACGGCGCACGAGAAGGAAGTGCTCGCGCCACTGACATTGTTGACCGTGAAGCCGGTGTTGTACGCGGCGAACGTCAGCGACGCCGAGCTTACTGGCGAGGAAGGCCCATACCTGGCGGCACTGCGCGCCGCTGTTGCCGCGAGCGGCGAGGAAGCCGAGATCGTTCCCTTCTCCGCCAAGATCGAGGCGGAGCTCGCCGAGCTGCCGCCGGAAGATCGCGGCGATTTTCTTGCGTCGCTTGGACTGGAGAGCGCTGGACTGGATCGCCTCATTCGCGCCGGATATCACCTGCTTGGATTGCAGACGTATTTCACGGCCGGCGAGCAGGAAGTGCGCGCGTGGACCATTCATCGCGGCGACACGGCACCGCAGGCGGCCGGAGTGATCCACACCGACTTCGAGCGCGGATTCATCAAGGCCGATACTGTCGCATTCGACGCCTTTATCGCCGATGGCGGATGGAAGGACGCGCGCGAGAAGGGCGATGTACGATCAGAAGGAAAGGAGTACGTTGTAAAGGATGGAGATGTGCTGCTGTTCAAATTCAACGTCTAGATGATAGATATCCGGCGAGTCAACGATGCGGTAAGTCAGGGGTGGTCGCACGTGCGTGATACACCTGGATATCTGTCGGAGCGCGAGGCTCGATTCATCATGACCGCGCTCGCGCTTGCTCCTGCGGAAGGCGCGAACATAGAGATCGGAAGCTTCAAGGGCCGCTCTACAGTTGGGCTCGGGACCGTTGCTCGCATGCTCGAACTCGAGCCCGTGCATGCGATCGATCCGCACACGTCGCCGTCGTCAACGGATCCCGATCTGCATGGCGCTGCGACGTCGTACGACGAGTTCATCGCGCACATAGAGCGCACGGACAGCAGCACGCACGTCGTCCCGCACCGCGCATTCTCGCACGACGTCGCCGCAACGTGGAAAGGGCCGATACGTTTCCTCTGGATCGACGGCGACCATACCTATGCAGGCGCGCACGCAGACGTGGAGATGTTCAAACCCTTTCTGGCCGACGGTGCAGTGGTCGCGATGCACGACGTGCTCGGCACGTTCGAGGGCTCGCTGCGCGTGTTCGTCGAGGATCTCCTCGAATCGAACGAATTCGGCCCCGCCGGTTTCAGCGGATCGATCGGCTGGGCGCAGTTTCGGCCGAGGGACGGTCATGCACTCGGACATCGAATGCGGCGTCGATTGCTCGCGATACCGGCTCGCCGATTGATCCCCATCGCGCAGAGCGGACGCAACCTCGCAGGGTGGAACAAGTACGTCTACAAGTTCTGGCGTCCGCTGGCACCGCACGGTGATGTGAATGCGGAACGGCTAGCGCGGCGACTCAGGACCTAGTCGTTTGCCGCGTGATCACCTTTGTGACCACGCCCCCGTCCGGAAAGTTGCTTTACCCGAGTTGGTCTCCGACGTGGCGCCCAACTATATTTGAAGGCTACACAAAAACCCATCCCTTCCCTCGGTTCCGGCAACCACCCGGGGGCGGTTATGACCACAAGGAGGATTGCCAGCACATGACTCGTGAATACGAGGCGGTGTACATCTTCGATTCTGCACTCGAAGACGCCGCCATTACCGAGAAGCTGAGCCGCCATCATGGCCTGCTCAGCCTCACCGAAGACGCAAAGCTCGACATCTGGGGCCGCCGTCAGCTGGCCTACAAGATCGGCCGCCACGAAAACGGCTACTATGTCGTCGCGCGATTCGCCGCCGACACCACGACCCTGCCAGAGTTCGAGCGCTCGCTCAAACTCGATGACGGCGTCATCCGCTATCTCATCAGCCTCTACGAGCACGAGCTCGGCGTTCCCGCCGACCGTGTCGAAGCCAACGCCGCGCGCGCCCGCGCTCTGGCGGAAGAAGAAGACGACGAGGACGAGGACTAACCAATGGCCAGACGCAACAAGAAGGTCTCACCGGTTCTCGAAGCCGGCATTCGCTTCATCGACTACAAGGACGAGCGCTTTCTCAGCCGCTTCATCACCGAGAATGGCAAGATCCTTCCCGGCCGCCTGAGCGGCGTCGATGCCCGGCATCAGCGGCAGTTGGCGCGCGCCATCAAGCGTGCTCGCTACCTCGCCCTGCTTCCGTACACGAGGAGCCAGGGCGCCTAGCCAGGCGCTCGATCGAGCTGTGTCACGTCTCCTCGCACCCGGTTGGCGGGCCGCGCTCCTGGCGCTCTTCGCCTTCCTGGTGCTCCCGGGCTTCCCGAGCGCACTGCGGTCGGTGGTACCAATCACGGAAACGTGGATCCTGCTCGCTGCAACGCTCGCGGTTTGTGCGGCGCTCGGCTGGTGGAACGGTGGCGGCATCTGGCTGGCCGTCGTCGCGATAATTCTGGGTTGGTATGCCGCTACAAGCCCGGTCGGACCGGGACCTGGCAGCTACCGATCCCTGGTACACGGATGGACGTTGCTGCTGGCGGCGTCGTTCGGCCTGGCGTCGCTGCTGACGCCGGGCGACAAGTTTCTGGTAAGGGCACTGTCCGCTCTCGGAATCGCATCGGTCGTGGCGTTCGCGGTCACAATCTCGACGCCTGATGGGGTTCCGTCGGTCCGGTCGGTGATGAAGACGGAGTTCAACCGGCGCACGGACGAAACCGTGGCCGTCGTGAACGACATGGCCGCCTCGCCGGTATGGCAACGAGCGGTCGAGCGCAGTCCCAGTCTCGACAGCATGGTCAAGTCGAACGAGGCTGATCTGCGCACCATCGCGAACCGCTCCGCACGTACGGTTCCGGCAATGGTAGCGCTGGAGTCGCTACTGGCTCTGGTGCTCGCGTGGGTGATCTATCACCGAGTTGCCTCGGCCGATCTCGGGCCGGCGCTCGGCGCGGTAAAGCAGTTTCGCTTCAACGACCAGCTCATCTGGGGTCTGGCCGTTGGTGCAACGATCTTCTTCCTTCCGGTATTCGCGGACGGGCGGGATGCTGGACTGAACTTGCTGGTGTTCTTCGGTGCCCTCTACCTCTTCCGCGGTGTCGGCGTGCTGTCGTTCATGACACGCGGAAAGTGGGCTGCGACGCTCCTGATCGTCATGACGGTCTTCGCGCCGCTCATGCTCGGAGCGCTGGCGCTGGGTGTTGGTGTAGGCGATACGTGGATGGACTGGCGCACTCGCGCGAATGTGGATACGACCAGGTGATTGACGTTCAACAAGACGTTCAACAAACGGAGTTGAGGTAAACATGGAAGTCATTCTTCGGCAGGCGGTCGAGAAGCTCGGCCATACGGGCGACGTCGTGAGCGTCTCCAACGGTTACGGCCGCAACTATCTCCTTCCCCGCGGCGTCGCGTATCTCGCGACCGAGGGGAACAAGCGCAAGATCGAACAGGAGCGCCAGCGGCTAGAGTCCGCCGAAGAGGCACGCCGCGGATCGGCGCGCGAGCTGGCGGAAAAGCTGGAACAGGTGTCACTCACCTTCTCCGCACGCGTCGGCGACGAAGGCAAGCTGTTTGGCTCGGTCACATCGAGCGATATAGCCGCTCAGCTCGCCGCTCAGGGGCTGCATGTGGAGAAGCGCCAGATCGAGCTCCACGAGCCGATCAAGGCCCTCGGCGTCTATCGCGTGCCGGTACGACTGCACGCTGACGTGCATCCCGAGATCAAGGTCTGGGTCATCAAGCAGTAAGGGCGCGGATTCAAGGGATCGTCATTCCCGCGAAAGCGGGAATGACGACAGACGGACGAATTTCGTTGAGCTATCCGTGGTTCTTGTGACGAAAATCGGGGGACGGACGGTCTTAACAACCCGCTGTCCCCCGCAGTCGTATGACCATACACCGATCCCTTGCCGCCGTTGGCCCCAGAATGTGATCCCAGGCTCTGCCGCTGGCGCACGAAATGCTGTTTCGTGTGTAGAATTAGCGCCGTGGAGTGTACCGGCTGAAAACCGTAATCCAAATCCCGTTTCAGGAGTAGAATGGCCGCCACAACCGTTTCGACTTCCCTCGCCGCAGCGCAACGCGCGGCGGCCGTATGTGTCGACGTAAAAGCAAACGACGTAGTCATCCTGAATCTCGAAGGTGTCAGCGACATGACTGACTGCTTTCTGATTGCAAGCGGCACTTCAGACACACACGTGCGCTCGATCGCGGAGCACGTGATGGCCGAATTGCGCAAACAGGGAATGCGTGCGCATCACGTCGAGGGATTGAGTCAGGGGCGGTGGGTGCTTCTGGATTACGTCGATTTCCTGGTGCACATCTTTCACCCCACGTTGCGCGATTTCTACCAGCTCGAGCGGTTGTGGGGCGACGCGGAAGTCGTCCCGGTCAAGGCTGAGCACGTCACGGAGAGCATAAAATGACTGTCGCGTCGCGGGTGTTCGGGGTGCTGGCCGCTGCTGCGATGCTGGTTTCCGCAGCACCGGCGAGCGCACAGCGTTATTTCGGGCAGAATCAGGTCAAATACCGCTACTTCCGCTGGCGTGTTCTGGAGACCGAGCACTTCCTGATTCACTACTACCCCGAAGAAAAGCTCCCGGTGCACGATGCTGCGCGCATGGCCGAGCGATCGTACTCCCGTCTTTCGCGCCTGCTGGGGCATCAGTTCCGCGAAAAGAAGCCGATCCTGCTCTACGCCTCGCGCCAGGATTTCGGTCAGAGCAACATCAACGGTGATCTGGGCGAGGGCGTCGGCGGCGTGACGGAGCCGATGCGTCAGAGAATCGAGCTCCCGTTTACAGGCGACTACGACAGCTTCGAGCACGTGCTGACGCACGAGATGGTGCACCAGTTTCAATTCGACGTATTTGCTGAAGGAAAGGCTGGCGCGAACATCCAGAACCTCGAGCAGGTTAATCCGCCCGGCTGGTTCATGGAGGGGATGGCCGAGTACCTGTCGCTCGGACCGAATCATCCGCTGACGACCATGTGGATCAGGAATGCCGTCGAGAACGGCAGCATGCCCACGATCAAGCAGATGACGGACGACCCGAACGACTACTTCCCGTATCGGTATGGTGAGGCGCTCTGGCGCTACATCGGCGAGCGCTGGGGCGACGGTGCGATCGGCGAGATACTGCAGAGCGTTACGACGATGGGGATCGACCGCGGCTTCGAGCACGAGCTCGGCATCACCCTTCCGCAGTTGAGCGACCAGTGGCGTGCAGCGACGCGCGAGCAGTACCTTCCGCAGCTCGCGTCGATGCAGCGCGTGCGCGACTTCGCGACTCCACTACTCACGCCGAAGATCACTGGTGGCTCGATCTTCATCGCGCCGGTCCTGTCACCGGACGGAAAGACCATCGCGTTTCTGTCCAACGGAAGCGTGAAGAAGGGTGAGATATTCATCGATCTGTACCTTGGCGATGCGACCACCGGCAAGCGAATAAAGCGATTGGTGAAGACGACGACCAATCCTCGATTCGAAGAGCTGCGATTGCTGTATTCGCAGGGCTCCTTCTCGCCAGACAGCAAGAAGTTCGCGTTCACCGCACAGACGGAAGGACGTGACGTACTCTCGATCGCCGACGTCGCAACGGGTGACGTGGTGCAGTACGACAAGCTTCCACTGGACGGAGTGCTGAGTCCGTCATATTCGCCGGACGGCAAGCACATCGTCTTCAGTGGCTTCGCCGACGGAATCACGGATCTCTACATCGTCGATGTCGACGGCAAGAACCTGCGCCGTCTGACCAGCGACCGTTACGGTGACGAGATGCCGTCGTGGTCACCTGACGGTACGCGCATCGCATACGCCACGGATCGCGCGAGCACCGATCTCCCGACGCTGAAGCTGGGCAAGATGCAGATCGCGGTGTACGACCTGCAGACCGGCACGAGCGAAGTGCTTCCGGGACAGACCGGACTCAGCATCAATCCAGTGTGGTCGCCGGACAGCAAGTCGATCGCGTACGTGTCCGATCGCAATGGAACGCCCAACATCTATCTGCACGATCTCGCGTCGAATCAGGATCTGCGCGTGACGAATGTGCAGTCCGGAATCAGCCAGTTCACCGAGACGAGTCCCGTGATGAGCTGGTCGCGCGCGACTGATCGACTTGCCTTCACTTACTTCGATCGCAACGACTTCACAGTCTGGTACATCGATCATCCGCGGCAGTACGCGACGGCGATTCCCGCGCAGCCCGCAGCTACGGTCGCAGCCGCCGGTGCGCCGACGGCCGCCGTTCGCGATTCGACACCGGGTCGCCCGAGCAACGCGACGTCGACTTACAGATCCGCGAGTGGCGCGCGGCAATCGGGCGTACTGTCGGCAGCGGAGAAATCCGACAGCACCAACGTGTCGAGCGTCGCTACACTTCTGGCCGACCCTGTGACAGGAATGCCGGACACGCTCACGTTCAAGGATTACCCGTATCGTGTGAGCTTCCAGCCGGATTACATATCCGGCGGCACGGTTGGTGTGTCGACTGGCGGTGGATACGGCACGCAGTACGGTGGCGGAACGACGCTCGTCTTCAGCGATCTGACCGGCGATCACCAGCTTGCGGTCGGCGGCGGCGTGTACGGCCGGATCCAGGATGCGAGTCTGCTGCTGGCGTACGCCAACATGGCGCATCGCTGGCAGTACATAACGGGCGTGTCGCAGGATGTTGCGTATCTCAATACGGCCGCGCAGGTATCACCCGATGGTTCGCAGTATCAATTCCAGTTCCTGCGTTTCGTAATACGAAGTGCATCGATCACGGCGGCGTATCCGTTGAACCGGTTCCAGCGGTTCGAGCTTGGACTTGGCGCAAGCGCGATCGGGCGCGGCTACGTTACGCAGACGTACGACTACCTCGGCAATTTCTCCCAGACCAACGGGAAGTCGCTCGGCACGCTGTCCTTCCTGTCACCGAACGCGGCGTACGTTACCGACAACTCGCTGTTCGGCGTCACGGGGCCAGTAAGTGGCCGGCGCATGCGCTTCGCTGTGTCGCCCGCGATCGGCAACCTCAAGTTCATTAATTACACGGCCGACTACCGGCGATACGATCCGGTCGTGTTCAATACGCTGACATTCGCGACACGCCTGTTCTTCAATGGCTCCTACGGGCGTGACGCGGACCAGCTACCGATCTACGTTGGCAGTCCGGACTTCGTGCGCGGGTACGACCAGTCGAGCTTCTACGGCGGCTATTCATGCTCGTCGTTCCTCAACAGTGGCAGCGTGTATGCAAACGGCTGCTCGGCACCGCAGCTGATCGGAACGCGCGCAGTCGTGTTCAACGAGGAACTGCGCTTCCCCATCATCCGGCGCTTCGATCTGGGAGCGCTTCCGATCGGGATACCTCCCGTCGACGGCGCACTGTTCTATGATGCGGGCCTTGCATGGAACGCTGGCCAGGCGATCCACTTCGCGCGGCCGCGCAACTTCAACCCGAATCTGGACATCGACAGATACTTCCTGCGCAGCTACGGCGGGACAATTCGCGTGAATCTGTTCAATCTCGCGATACTGAACTGGTCGATCGCGCGGCCGTTGGACCGGCCGGGATATACGGGCTACAACTGGACGTTCTCGCTCGGCGTGGCTTATTAAAGGGACAGGCGCGGATGCATCCGCGCCCCACCTTCGCCACCGTCGTTTACGCCTGCCGCGTCAGGGTGTCGAATCCGGTCGTCATCCGTCGCCCGACGCGCGGGTGAATCCGCACCATGCGGGGGGCGATGAATTGCCGGCAAGGATTGTTGGGTGAGAAGCGTTTCCCCTGCTGGAACCGTCCCGAAGACGCGCTTCATCGGTTAAATTCCCGCGGTGCACAGACGGCTCTCCATCTCCTTGTTGCTTCTCTCCGCGATTGCCTGCGGCCGAGAGCGCAAAGCGAATACGGACACCGTAGGAAATGCGGCTCGCGCTGAGGCCGCCCGCGGTCCCGATCCAATTCTGATCCGGCTGCCCCGAAAGGGCGGCACCGTCCGCGCCTACCTCTATCCGCGGCTCGATTCCGTCATCTGGACGGGCCGTACCACCTCCGTAGACCGCGTCCTGGGCTTCGACCCGGAAGGCGGCGCGCTCGCCATCGTAGACGCCAAGGGCCAGCCAGGGCGCGTGGATCTGCGGATGAGCGCATCGGTAGTTGCGACCAAGGCCCAACTCACTTCGTTGACCGCCCCGACGGGAACCGACATATACGGAGTCGACGACAAGGGAACGGTCATTCGACTCACCCGCTCGGGGGACTGGAAGTTCACGCCGCCCTACCCTGCGCGCGCCGTCTTCCCGCAGGCAGATGGCGGCCTCGTGATCGACGCCCAGCACGGAAACGATGCAGTCCTCTGGCTCATCCATCCGCCGGACACAAGGCTCCGCGACACCGTCACGCTTCCCATCACCATGCGCGGCGTTCACGCGCAGGTGGGTGATCGCGTTTACGTCGCGACCGATACCGCGCTCGTGGGAGTGCGTGGACGCGACCTGAGCGAGGTTCCTTCGATCCGTGTGCGCGGACACATCGTCGCGCTGGCACCGACGCCGAGCGGCGACAGAATTTACGTGGCGACGACTGGCGACTCGTCGCTCGCGGTGGTCGATCGATACACCGACAAGGTCGCGTCCACGGTTCAACTTCCCGGCGAGATCTCGGATCTTCGCATGGACGGACTGGGCCGTTACGTGATTGCGCGACCCGCGCGCGGTGATTCCGCCTGGGTTATTGCAGTCGCCACGAATCACGTGGTCGGGTCGGTGCGCACGAAGTGGACGGAAGATCTTCCGGCAACCGCTCCCGACGGCGCGATCGCGCTGAATTCCGGGCGCGACGTGATCTTTGTCGATGGCGAGACCCTGCAGGCAGTGCGCACGGTCGCTGGGGGAGCGAGCGACTTCTGGTACTTCACGTTCTGGAATGGATTCCGGCCGCGCGCCGCTGGCGTGGATCAGCCCGTTTCGTTCGCGACCGCCGACACGACGACGAGTGATTCCGCGCGGCATGCCGCAGACTCGACACATGTTGCGACGGCCGACACGAGCGCGAAAACGGCAGCTGCTGCTCCAGTCGCAGCTCCCGTCGCAGCTCCAGCACAGCCCGCACAGCCGCCGCACCAGGCGGCGCATGTGCCGACGCTTCCTGCTGCCGCTCCGCCACCAACGGCGTCGGCCGCGGCGCCGTTCACTGTCTCGTTTGCAGCGCTTCTAAACGAGAGCAAGGCACGCATACTCGCCGACAGCATCTCTGTGGGTGGTACGCGTGCTCGAGTAGTACCCTCGCAACGCGCAGGTACTACTATCTATCGCGTAGTACTTGGTCCGTATCCGAATCGTGCGGCGGCCGAGCAGATCGGCCGCGATTCAAAGAGGTCCTACTGGGTATTCCCCGGGCAGCCATGATCAAGACCACGCCAGTGTCGACGCCAGTGTCCACCGAGACCGGAAATCACGGAACGGGTTGGGAGGCCGCCGGCCGGCAGATTGCTCCCATGCTCGGCAGCTATTCCGCAGCCGTTGTAACCGGAACCGACGCACTCGCGGCAGCCCACGTCGCCATCGGAATCGGTCTCGCGGAAGCCGAGCACCGGCGGATCGCGATCGGCGATCTGGTTGGTGAGATCGAGCCGATTCAGGCACTCGTGACAAGCGATGATCCGCACGGCATCTCGGACAGCTTCACCTTCGGCGTGTCGCTCAACAAGATCGCGCAGCCAATCGACACCACTGGCAATCTGTTCATCATGCCGAGCGGAACCGGCAGCGTGGCCGACCCGGAGATCTATCGCAACGCCCGCTGGCAGCGGCTCGCGAACGGGTTCCGCGAAGTCGGTGCACTGCTGTTGCTGGTTGCACCGGCGGACGCTCCAGGTCTCAAGGAACTGATCGACCAGCTGGATGGCGTCGTGCTGGTTGGTGCGACTCCGCTGGATTTCGCGCCGTACATAAACGTCCTGGCGCGCGTGCCGAACGCATTGCACGCGAGGCCGCGCGGCCCGGTCAAGAATCCACTGCCGATCTGGAAGATCGCGGCACTCCTGCTGCTGCTCGTGGCACTGGTCGGCGCGGGACTGTATTTCCGGTTCGCGAACGAGGCGTCCAGCAGCACCAGGAAGCCT
>Ga0207695_10008012_pt1 | contig 13305 bp, 9 predicted proteins | sample KBSC54metaG_FD_184354 | JGI IMG/M metagenome (GOLD analysis project Ga0207695, IMG submission 184354) | Corn rhizosphere microbial communities from Kellogg Biological Station, Michigan, USA - KBS C5-4 metaG (SPAdes) (version 2) | ecosystem: Host-associated > Plants > Roots > Rhizosphere > Soil...
CAACGCCGCGGAGTTCCTGCAGGAACTGCTCCACAGCCGTCCAGCCCCACGAATCGCGCGCGGTTTCCTTCACCAGCGCCGTATTGCCGAACTCACGTAAGGCATTCGAGCGCGCCTGTTCGGCCGTCTCGCCGCGCTCCATCCGATCGTGAATCGCCATCCGCAGATGGGCTTCGATCTCTTCGTCGAGTTCACGATGTCTCCGGGTGCGCCACATGATGTAGAGAGTCTACACCGATGGATGTAGATTGTCTACTGCCACAGCGCTTGGATAGATTATATCCATGTGCGACACGGAAATCGTTGAGTGGATGGGGACTGACGCCGCGGATCTGGAAGGTTTGGCCGAGGTGCTGCACGCAGCCGTGCACGCCGGCGCCAGCGTCAGCTTCATCCTTCCCTTCTCGATGGACGATGCGCGCGCGTTCTGGGTCGACAAGATCCTGCCGGATGTGCAGCGCGGCAAACGCCGTGTGCTGATTGCGCGCAGCGGCGGCACCCTCTCCGGGACGGTCCAACTGAATCTGGATGTCCCGCCCAATCAGGCGCACCGTGCGGAAGTGGTTAAACTCCTGGTGCATCCCGCCGCGCGCCGCCGCGGCATCGCACGTGCGCTCATGGCACGCATCGAAGAGATCGCGCGCGCCGAGAGCCGAAATCTGCTCACGCTCGACACGCGCACCAGCGACGCCGCCGAGCCGCTGTATCTGTCCATGGGGTACGTCCTCTCCGGCATCATTCCCCGCTATGCCCGCGATCCTGCCGGCTCCCACCTCGAATCCACCAGTATCCTCTACAAGGAACTATAGCCGCCTATTGCCTGATCGCCCGCAAGTCGGCCGAAGTGTTTTCGCCCGCCCGTACCGTGATGGCGCCGGCGTAGTTGACCAGGCTCTCGTCGTCCCACATGGTTGCGTACCACGGCGTGGGACTGTCTCCCGCGATCGCCACTGCGTAGTACTCGCCCGGGCGAACCGCCGTGATCGCGTAGCGACCGTTCGCATCGCATGGCGCGAAAAACACGAATCCCGGCCGCCACATCGCTTTGTCGTGCGGCAGCAGTCTCACCGTTCCGCCGGCGCACTTCTCGACCGTGCCGCGGACCGTTCCGCCGCCGAGCTTGTACGCGACCGTCAGCGGTGCGGACCCGGCCACGATCCCGACGCCTGATTCGAGCGCATCGCGGCCGCCGATCCGAATGGAATCGAGATAGTATTTCGGCGGCGCGGGTCCAGGCAAAATCTGATACGCGCCGGGATAAACATTTTGGATGTGGACGTCGCCCTTTGCGTCCGGGATCCCGGTCCGGAAACCGCCGGCATTCGAGGCGAGGACCACACTGGGCGGCTTAGGCGCAGTCGCTCCTTCGGGAACCTCCATGACAATTTTCCCCTGCATCGCGAAGGGCGCATCCGCCCGCAGTTCGAGATTCTCGAGGTCGTGAGCCTTCAACTCGACCGGCCGCGCCGCCTGATCCACATTCGGCGAGATTCGCCATTCGCCCTCGGTCACCGCCTCGAATTCAAACGCCCCGCCGGCCCGCGTCTTTCTAATAAGCCCGGGCGAGCCGATGCTCTTGCGCAGCGTCACTGTGGCATCACCCACGGGATTGCCACGAGGGTCGAGCACTACGCCGCGAATCCGATGCACCGGAAGTGCCGCCAGTTTGATATCCAGGTTCGAGACGTCGCCTCCGACCCGAACCATCACTCTTACGGCAAGCTGAGGATCGGTGACACCGGGATAAAATGTCTGCGCCCAACCTGGCTTCCACGACGACGGCGCAATTGCCGACAACAGCCACGCCCCCGGAACATCGAGGTCCGCGACCCTGTACTCCCCTTTTTCGTCGGTCTTCGTTTCGCGGAAAATGCCGGTGCACGAAGGCGCTTTGCACAGCCAGCTGTCGCCCCAATGCAACAGGATGCCGGCGTTTGCCACCGGATCTCCCGCCTGATCCAACACGCGTCCCGCAATCCTGCCGATCGGCGGCATCTTCACTTCCAGTCGCAGGGGATCGCTGCCGTCGCCGACTTGAAACGGCTGCCCGCCGCGCTCCGCCAGGAAGCAGCGGCCGCATTCCCGCTCGAAATCTTCGTCCACCAGGAAATTGGGAATAGGCCAGAAGCCGCGAGCCGTATAGGTCGCCATGTAACTGCCGGCCTCTACCCCGTCGATCCGAAACTTGCCCTGGGAATCCGTAATCGCCGAGTAGGCGACCTTGTCAGCGCGCATCAGATTCACGGCGACCTTGGGCACGCCTACCCCAGTCACGGAATTGACCACGTGCCCATCCACCGCCTGCCGCGCCAAAGCGGCCCACGCCATCATGGATGCGATGAGGGTCGCGCGCAACACACAGCTATCGTACAACTCTCAGCGCCGCTTGAACACGAACGTGAGGACGTAGTCGCTCGGCATCGGCTGTCCATTTCTGCGCGCCGGTTCGAAGTGCCAAAGCTTCGCAGCCTGAATTGCCGGACCCGCCAATAGCTTCTGCGCCACATTGAGTTCGCCCTCCGGCACCGCGCTCGATACTGCGCCCGCCGTGTCGATCTGCACCTTGATGTCGATGGACATCGAGTCGTGCGGCATGATGCGCTCCAAAACCGAACGCGTGGCCTGCGAAATCGAGGGATTCACTCTCCGGGACGGCACGGGCGCGGCGAACGTAATCGACGTCACCGGTGCCGGTTCGACCGGAGCCGGCGTACGGGCGGCGGGGGCCGCGGGCGGAGTCGCGGGAGTAACCGCAGGCGGCCGCGGCGCACTCAGTGTGCTCGAAAGACCTTCCACCGCTGCGCCCGTTCCGCCCGGCGAAGCCGATATCTGCGGCGGAGCGATCAGCGCCGGACTCTGTTTTGGTTGCGTGGGTGTCACCATGTCGCGAACGCTGGCCCGCGACGATCCGCTTTCCACTGGCGGCGTGACGACCGGATTCCGAGGTGCGCGATATGCCGGAGCGGGCACCGCCGCGGCCGGAGCCACAGGCGCGGGCGTAACCCCGGTGGCCACCGACAACGACTCGCCAATGAAATGGTCGCGATCCCGATAAATTTCGAGACGGAAATCCACCTGCCCGGTTCGCGGCACATACACCGCGCTGCCGTCGAGCAACTGACTGCGATCCAGGTTCAACTCCCGGCTGGTGTCGCCATCATGAATGGTCAGCCTTCCCGACGTGCTCTGCTTCACCACTGCGCTCTCACGATTCCAGGCCACGGCGATGCCTCCGATCGTGGCGTGAGCCGTCAATCCGATGGGCGTGGCGGCGCCTGCCGGGGGAGCGGGGCGCCGCCACAGGACGATAGCCAGGACTACGAATACGACAGCCGTCGCCACACAGAGCAATACGAAGCCGAGCCGTCGGGCCGGACGAGCCGCATTCGCAATCGGAGTGGCTGCGACAGTGGGCGGCACAATCGGAACGGGAGCCGGAACCGGACTCGACGCCGGAATAGCGCGCAGGTTCTCAATCGGTGAACGAAGCAGTTCGAGCCAGATGCCTTCGTGCCGCCGGTACACCCGCGCCTCGTTTACATTCTTGCCCTCGAGCGGAACCAGCAGCAGCAGAGGACCGGGAACCTGCAGCAGGTCGGCGATGGCATGATCGACATCCTGCGGCGCGGCTTCATGGAGCGGCGAGCCGCCGGTGCGCTGGCTGCGAAAGTGGCCGATAATTTTCTGCGCGCCGCTGCCTCGCAATTGCTCGATGGACTGCTTCCACTTCTCCACGTCGGCCGAACTCAGCCAGAACGACGGACCGAAACGGTATTCGATAGGCAGCGGCCGGATCTCGTCGATGTGAATGCCGCCGATCGTCGATCCTAACAGCAGGCCGCCCACTTCGAACTTCTGCCCGGGATGCCGGTCGACACCTTCCAGTACGGCCATCTGCAGATCCAGCATGGCGCTGCCGGCGGCGTGGATCGCGACATTTGTTTCCTGAGGATGCAGCAAGAAAGATGATGATAATCGTACGCGGCAGCCCTGTAAATACGAGGCCACCGCGCAGAGTTCGTGAAAGAACTAACACATGGAATGTACCTAAAAGCCCCATTACGCTTTGATGTCATCCATCAGCGATCGGTACGGCTTCCCGACTTCCTGCGCGTCGACCACAGCCACGGCGGCGAGGTGCACGATGTCGTTCACTTCCGACCCGCGCTGCAGCACGTGCACCGGCTTCGAGAGACCCGTGAGCAGCGGACCGATCAACTCCGCGCCGCCGATGCGCTGCAACAGCTTGTATGCGATGTTGCCGGATTCCAGATTGGGGAACACCAGCACGTTCGCACCGCCCTTCAGCGTGCTGAACGGGTACGTCTCCTCGATAATCCGCGGGACCACCGCCGTGTCCGCCTGCATTTCGCCGTCGACCATCAGGTGCGGAGCGCGCTGCCGGACCAGTTCCACGGCTCGCCGGACCTTATCGGCCAGCGGATGGCGCGTGCTGCCGAAATTCGAGAAGCTCAGCATGGCGACGCGCGGCTCCTGGTTGAAGCGGCGAGCCTTCTCGGCGGCCATGATGGCGATCTCCGCCAGGTCTTCCGCCGTCGGCTCGATATTCACGGTGGCGTCGGCCAGGAAATAAATATCGCCCTTGGGCGTGATCAGCACGTACACGCCGGCCACGCGTTTGAGTTCGGGCCGCACGTCGATCACCTGAAGCGCCGGCCGGATCGTGTCCGGGTAATGCGTCGTCAAGCCGCCGATCAGCGCGTCGGCATCGCCGAGCCGCACCATCATGCTGCCGAAGGTCGTGGGGTTCAGGATCAACTGGCGCGCTTCGGTGTGTGTGACGCCCTTGCGCTGCCGCAGGCTGAAGAACTCCTCGGCATAGACATCCAGGCGCGGATAGCTGGCCGGCTCCACAATCTCGATCCCGTTCAGGTGCAGCCGCAGTTCGGCGGTCTTCGCCTCGATGATCTTCCGATTGCCGAGCAGGATCGGGATCGCGATCTTTTCGTCCAGCAGAATCTGGCAGGCGCGCAGGATTTTGCCTTCCTGGCCTTCGCTGAAGACCAGGCGTTTCGGCTCCTTCTGGGCCTTGTTGATCATGCCGCGCATCACGCCGTGCGCCGTGCCCAGGCGGCGCTCCAGGGTCTCGCGATACTGTTCCAGATCCACCGGCTTCTGCGCCACGCCCGTCTCCATCGCCGCCTGGGCGACCGCGGCCGCCTCCCAAATAAGCACGCGCGGATCGAACGGCTTCGGGATAATGTACTCGCGGCCGAATTCGATGCGATCCACGCCGTAGGCGCGCAGCACGGAATCGGGCACGTCTTCCTTCGCCAGCGCGGCGAGCGCACGAGTGGCAGCCAGTTTCATCTCGTCATTAATGGTGGTCGCCCGCACATCGAGCGCGCCGCGGAAAATGAACGGGAAACCCAGGACGTTGTTTACCTGGTTGGGATAGTCGGACCGGCCGGTCGCCACGATCGCATCGGGCCGCGCGGCCTTGGCCACGTCGTACGCGATTTCGGGGTCGGGATTCGCCAGCGCGAAAATCAACGGACTCGGCGCCATGCCCTTCACCATCTCCGCGGTCACCACGCCGCCGCTCGAAAGTCCGAAGAACACGTCGGCGTCCACCAGCGCTTCGGTCAGAGTGCGTGCCGGCGTCGCCGAGGCATACCGCGCCTTGTAGGGATTCATCCCGTCGGTGCGGCCCTGATAAATCACGCCCTTGGTGTCGCACATCACGATATTCTCGACGCGGACGCCCAGGTTCACGTAATGCGCCGCGCACGAAATCGCGCTCGCGCCCGCGCCGTTGAACACCACGCGGATTTCCTCTATCTTTTTGCCGCTGATCTCCAGCGCGTTCAGCAGCCCCGCGCCGGAAATGATCGCGGTGCCGTGCTGATCGTCGTGGAAGACCGGAATCTTCATGGTCTTCCGCAGTTCTTCCTCGATGTAGAAGCACTCCGGCGCCTTGATGTCTTCCAGGTTGATGCCGCCGAACGTGGGCTCCAGAATCTGGCACGTGCGGATGATTTCGTCGGCGTTCTTCGTGTCCAGTTCGATATCGAAAACGTCGATATCCGCAAATCTCTTGAACAGGACGCCCTTACCTTCCATGACGGGCTTACCGGCCAGCGCGCCGATGTTTCCCAGTCCCAACACGGCCGTCCCGTTCGAAATCACGCCGACCAGGTTTCCTTTGGCGGTGTACTTGTACGCCAGGCTGGGATCCTTCTCGATCGCCAGGCACGGCACAGCGACCCCGGGCGTGTACGCGAGGCTCAAATCCAACTGAGTCCGGCAGGGTTTGGTGGGCACGACGGCAATTTTCCCCGCCGGGGATGAAGAGTGGTACTCCAGGGCATCTTCGGGACGAATAATCATGGACACTGCGCCTTTCAAGATAATTATACTCGCTTGTCTGATTCCACACCTACTAGTTTGTGGAAAATCCCATCATTACACCACTGGGCGGCGGTGGACGGGTATGTCCTTTGTTTCACCCCTTTATCGCCCCATCGACCCCCATAATCGATATATATGAACGCTGAGGAATTGCGCAAAATCGACGCATACTGGCGGGCCGCCAACTATCTGTCCGTGGGACAGATCTATTTGTACAATAACCCGCTGCTGCGAGAACCGCTCAAGCTCGAAGACATCAAACCGCGGCTGTTGGGCCACTGGGGCACCACGCCGGGACTGAACTTCATCTACGTTCACTGCAACCGCCTCATTCGCAAATACGACCTCGACATGATTTACGTTTGCGGGCCGGGCCACGGCGGTCCGGGCATGGTGGCCAACACCTACCTGGAAGGCACCTACACCGAGATCTACCCGAACATCTCGGAGGACGCCGACGGCATGAAGAAGCTCTTCAAGCAATTCTCGTTTCCCGGCGGCATTCCCAGCCACGCCGCGCCGGAGACGCCCGGGTCCATCCACGAGGGCGGCGAGTTGGGATACTCGCTGGTGCATGCCTACGGCGCGGTGTTCGATAATCCCGACCTGATCGCGACCTGCGTGGTCGGCGATGGCGAGGCCGAGACCGGAGCGCTTGCCACAAGCTGGCACTCCAATAAATTTCTCAATCCGGCGCGCGACGGCGCCGTGCTCCCCATCCTCCACCTGAACGGATACAAGATCGCCGGACCCACGGTGCTGGCGCGCATTCCCAAGCAGGAACTCATCGACCTGTTCACCGGGTACGGATACAAGCCCTATTTCGTGGAGGGTGACGACCCAATGGAAATGCATCCCGCCATGGCCGAGGCCATGGAGAAGTGCATCCTGGAAATCCGCGACTACCAGCGGAACGCGCGCGAGGAAGGACAGACCGCGCGACCCATCTGGCCCATGATCATCCTGCGTTCGCCCAAGGGCTGGACGGGTCCCAAAGTCGTGGACGGCCTCGCCATCGAAGGCACATTCCGCTCGCATCAGGTGCCGGTTACCGATTTCAGAGCCAAGCCGGCGCACATCAAGATCCTCGAAAGCTGGATGCGCAGCTACAAACCCGAGGAGCTCTTCGACGATCGCGGCACGTTCATACCCGAACTAAGGGCGCTGGCGCCGGAAGGCTGCCGCCGCATGGGCGCTAATCCGCATACCAATGGCGGACTGCTGTTGAAGGAACTCCGCATGCCCGACTTCCCGCAGTACGCGGTGGAAGTGAAGAAGCCCGGCGGCTCCCGCGCGGAAGCCACCAAAGTCCTTGGCGAGATGCTGCGGGACGTGATGAAGCTCAACATGGACGCCCGCAATTTCCGCGTCGTGGGTCCCGACGAGACGGCGTCGAACCGCCTGGGCGCGCTGCTGGACGTCACCGATCGCGAATCCATGGCGGAGATTCTCAGCTCGGACGATCACGTGTCGCGCGACGGCCGAGTCATGGAAGTCCTCAGCGAACACATGTGCCAGGGCTGGCTCGAAGGCTACCTGCTCACCGGACGCCACGGCTTTTTCTCCTGCTACGAAGGCTTCATCCACATCATCGACTCCATGTTCAACCAGCACGCCAAATGGCTGAAGGTGACGCGCGGCATTCCCTGGCGCCGGCCCATCGCGTCGCTCAATTACCTGCTCACCTCGCACGTCTGGCGGCAGGACCACAACGGCTTCAGCCACCAGGACCCCGGCTTCATCGACCACGTGCTCAACAAGAAGGCCGACATTGTGCGCGTGTATCTGCCGCCCGACACCAACACGCTGCTCTCGGTCGCCGACCATTGTTTGCGCAGCCGCCATTACGTCAACGTGATCGTCGCCGGGAAACAGCCCGCGCCGCAGTGGCTCGACATGGAATCGGCCATCAAGCATTGCACCATTGGCCTCGGCATCTGGGAGTGGGCCAGCAACGATCAGGGCGGCGAGCCCGACGTGGTGATGGCCTGCTGCGGCGACGTGCCCACGCTGGAAACGCTGGCGGCCGTCGACTGGTTGCGGCGCACCATTCCCGATATCAAAATTCGCGTGGTCAACGTCGTGGACCTTATGACGCTGCAGCCCTCCAGCGAGCATCCGCACGGCCTCTCCGATAACGACTTCGATTCGCTGTTCACGACCAACCGGCCGGTCGTGTTCGCGTTTCATGGCTACCCGTGGCTCCTTCATCGCCTGACCTATCGCCGCAAGAACCACGAGAATCTGCACGTCCGCGGATATAAAGAGGAAGGCACCACCACCACGCCGTTCGACATGACGGTGCTGAACGACCTTGACCGCTACCACCTCGCCATGGACGTGATCGATCGCGTCCCGCGCATCCAGAAGATCGCCGCGCATCAGAAGCAGGCGCTGCGCAATAAGCTGATCGAGCACAAGCTGTACATCGCCGTCCACGGCGACGATCTGCCCGAAGTGCGCGATTGGAAGTGGCCATCGTAGATGCGCATCCTCGTGCTGAACGGCGGATCCAGCAGTTTGAAGGCGACGTTGCGCGATGCCGGCGCGGTGGACGGCGACGCGCCCGCGCCACTCTGGGATGCGCACGTAGAGTGGGGCCGCGACCCCGCCAAGGCGTCGATGCGCATCGCGGGCAAATCGAGCACGCTCGCCATCCAGTCGCCCGCCGACGTCCTCAAGCCCGTCCTGGACACCGTGCCTCGTCCGGTGGACGTCGTGGGCCATCGCGTCGTGCACGGGGGTGTAGCCTATCGCGAAACGACGCGCATTACGCCGGAAGTGAGGGACGGCATTCGCAAGTACTGCGAGTTCGCCCCGGAGCACAACCGCCTCGAGTTGGAAGCCATCGAGGCCGCCGAGCAGGCCTTCGGCGGAGTCCCGCAGATCGCCGTCTTCGACACGGCCTTCCATGCCACCATGCCCGAGGAGGCGCGCGTATATCCCGGCCCTTACGATTGGCTGGAGCAGGGCATCCGCCGCTATGGCTTCCACGGCATCAGTCATCAATACGTGTCGCGCCGCGCGGCGCAAATGGTCGCGTGCAGGCGGCTGGTGAGTTGTCATCTGGGCAGCGGCGCGTCAGTGGCGGCGATCCGCGACGGCGCCAGCGTGGACACCACCATGGGATTCACTCCGCTCGAAGGCCTGATGATGGGAACGCGGTCGGGGTCGGTCGATCCGGGCATCCTGATTTACCTGGTGCGGCACAAGGGCTACGATGCGGCGGAACTGGATCGCATCCTGAATAAGGAATCGGGGCTGAAGGGCATCTCCGGGTTGTCCGGCGACATGCGCGAGATCCTGGCGGCGATGGATCGCGGCGACCCGCGTGCGCGCCTGGCCTTCGACATGTATGTCCACCGCCTATGCCGCGAGATCGGCGGCATGGTCGCGAGCCTCGGAGGCATGGACGCGCTGCTGTTCACTGCGGGAGTCGGCGAGAACTGTCCTCCGCTCCGCGCGGCCGTGTGCGACCGCCTTGGCTTCCTGGGAGTGGCCATGGACCCGGCGAAGAACGCCGCCACGGCCCAGGATATCGACATCGCCGCGCTGGACTCGCGAGTCCGCGTCCTGGTCGTCCACACCGACGAAGACTGGCAGATCGCCCGCGACTGCGTACGCCTCGCCGCCAATTAGTGCTTAGGAAATTGTGGGGCAGGATGGCATCCAAGAACGAGGGCAGATACGGTGACAGGCTTCGGGCTGGGTTTGATCGCACGCAGGCGGCGGAGCAAGAGCATTGGGCATTTGTTCGTTAACAGACTTACTGTCGATTCCGCCAGTGGCGCTTCTCTTCGTCTATGAAGTAACTCACCAGATCCCGATAGATCGTCTCGATGATATCCGGACTGATTCCGAGTTCAGCCGCCCACTGCCGGCGCGCCTGCAGCATGGCCGCGAAGCGCTCCGGAGCGGACACGGCGTGCTCGCTCTCCTTGAACCCCGCAGCGGCTTTCACGTAGTGGGCGCGCTCGCCGATCAGCGATACGATCTGCCGGTCGATGCGGTCGATCTGGGCGCGCACCTCTTCGAGCGAGGCGCAATTTTCCGCGTCCATCTTCATAGCTCCCGCACCACCCTGTGCCACCGATGCGTGTTGGCCTGGATGAACTCCGCCGGAGGCACGCCCGCCGCTTTGGCTTCCGTTTCGATCAAAGCCCGGAGCGCGTCCGCCTTATCGCGAGGCACCGAGATTGCATCCGCCATGAGAGTGGGCTGCTCACGGTAGATGGCTACGCGCGCGAACATCATGCCTTCGATGTCCGTGGGAGATGCCGTGGAATCGGGGAGTTGGGTCTCTTCGCCAGTGAATACATTCGTGATCGTGATCCGTTTGCCAGTGTCTACCCCGGTGACCTCGAACATGTCAAAAGTGGAGTCGCGCCAGGTCTCCAGCAGTTCCAGCACGTTGGCATCGAGGTGCGACCCGTGCTTAAGAAGGTGTTCCTCGATCGCTGTGCGGTGAACGGACGGGCACTCATAGTCCAAAATGAACCAGAAAAGAAACGGCACCGACGCCTCGCGTGTCACTTCCTCGCGGTCGAAATTCTTGCCGAAGAACAGGCGACCGGCCATCTCCATCTCGCGAGGTGTGAGCGAACGCTGCGCGGTGGAGAGCAATCCCTCCATCGCTTCATTTGCGGTGAAGTCGTTCTCATCCTCTTCGGGCGCGTTCCGTTCAGCTTCCTCGTCCGCCTCCAGATGGCACTTTTTGTATTTCTTGCCGCTGCCGCACCAGCATGGATCGTTGCGGTCTGGTTTTACGATGGGCTCATCTTCGTCGTCATCGTCGTCTTCGTCACCCCACCGGTCATCTTCCTCAGTGAACTCGTCTACATCGTCGTCCGATTCCATGAGCGCGCCCATGAAGGCGACTTGCTCAATATCGTGAGCCTGAATATCTTCCTCGACGATGCGCGGGATGAACTCGTCGATGTTGTCTTCGAACCAGCCGCGGGCTCCCTTCGGGAGCGAACGTTTGTGCCGGGCCAGCAACTCCTTGGCGGCTAGCGGCTGCCCCGAGCCCTCTAGCGCGTGGAAAACCGCCAGAAGCAAGTACGGAGCATCGGCTTCCTCGGCGATGCCGGAGAAGTCCGCCACCAATTCGAGCAGGGCCGGTTTTACATCGATAGAGCGGCTCATCAAGTCCAAGTGCTCGGCCATGCCGCATCGGAGGCCCACCGATGCATCCGGAATTTGGGCCGTTATGTTCGCAAGAGTCTCGTTGGGAAAACGCTGGCCCATGCGCCAGACTGCCCAGTGCCCGTGCCGAAACATGACCTCGTCAGAAAGCAGCGTGAGCTCCCACAGCTCGCCCAACACCACGGTCCCGGCGTATTCTCCGAGGAAAGCGACGCACATCGCAACCAGTTGGGGATTTTCGTCTCCCTCGAAGCGCGCCCACGACCGCACTGCCGCGCGCCATATCGGAACATATAGATCCTGGGCCGCCTTAATCGGGTCGCCGATCGTGTTATGGTACGCGCCCTCGCTCAATCCCCGGGCCAGTTCCTGAACGAGCTGGTATGGACGGAACCGCGCCCGCAACTCTTCCGGCAGTTCCCGCGACCTGAATTCTTCTTCCCTGGCCTCGGCAACTGCCGCATAGGTCTCCGGGTCCTGCTCTTCATCTTCTTCGTCCAGAAGAGGCTCGAATGCGTCGCTCACCCAACTCCGGACCGATTCCGCGCAGGCCGTCAGCCAAAGTCCGGTCAGCCAGAAGTGGCCTGCATAGCCGGCCGTCGCCGCATCCGATTCATACGCCTGCGCCAGCAAGGCATAGTTCGCCGGGTCCAGCGGGCTGACCTCCACGGCCTGCCAAAGCCAACGAATGGCTGCCTCGATATCGCCCTTCTGCAACGCATCTTTACCGACCGCGTTCAGCGCTGTGGCGTGCTGGGGATCGATGGCCAGGTACTCGGGCGCGGAGAGTAACAAGCTGTTCTCATCCGCTGCAAACTTTTCGTCGATTGCGTCGAGGCGCTGCTGCTCCGATTTTGAATAAAAGAGCATTCCAACAACAGGGTAGCGCGAGAACGGTCAGAACAGGAGCGCCCGCTCGTGAGTCAGCAGCCAGCGTTTGCGATCGATCCCGCCGCCGTACCCCACCAGCTTGCCGGCCGACCCGATCACGCGATGGCACGGTACCACGATCGCCACCGGATTCATGCCGTTCGCCATGCCCACCGCACGCGCCGCGCCCGGCGACCCGAGCTTCGCGGCAAGCTCCCCGTACGTTGCCGTCTTGCCGGCGGGGATCTCCCGCAACAGCCGCCACACGTTCTGCTGGAACGGCGTGCCGCCCGTGTCCACGGCGATCCGTTCGAGCGCGTCGAGATCGCCCGCGAAGTATTCTTCCAGGCAGGGACGGAAGCCATGCGGATCTTCCGCCCGGCTGAATTTCACCGGCCCGAAACGTCCCTTCAGCGACGCGGCCATCCGATCCTCGCGATCGTCGAAGCCGAGCGCGCACAGCGCCTCTCCGCGCCAGACCAGCAACAGGTTGCCTACCGGCGAAGTCATATGGTCGATGCACAGTTCCATCATTGCGATTGCTCCAGCCATAAATGCATAGCGGCGTAAGCTCGCCAGGGCCGCCACGCTTCGGCCTGACGGACCACGTCGGGTCCCGCCGCGTGAATCAGTCCGAGGTCGGTAGCCGGAAACGCATCCGGATCGCGAAACGCGCGCATGGCGACATACTGCGCGGTCCACGCGCCGATGCCGCGGAGTTCCATCAATTCGGCCGCCGTTCGCGGCGGATGCGGCGAGGCGAAAGCTTCCGCGACGCAGCTGAGTGCGGCGGCCCGCGCGCGCGGCAGTCCGATCGCTGCAAGATCCTGGCCTGCCAGCGACGCGGGCTCCGGAAACAGCTTGCCGTGCGCCACCGTGGGGCCAAAGCGTTCCACCAGGCGGCCCGTCAATGTCGTG
>Ga0207695_10008019_pt1 | contig 13294 bp, 13 predicted proteins | sample KBSC54metaG_FD_184354 | JGI IMG/M metagenome (GOLD analysis project Ga0207695, IMG submission 184354) | Corn rhizosphere microbial communities from Kellogg Biological Station, Michigan, USA - KBS C5-4 metaG (SPAdes) (version 2) | ecosystem: Host-associated > Plants > Roots > Rhizosphere > Soil...
AGGTAGCATCGCAACGAGATCGGTACTGGCCAGCACCGATTTCATGAACAGAAAATGCGGCACCGAAATCACGACGCGGCGCGTCAGTCCGACGGTCGCCAGCGCGGTGTCGGTAACGCCGCGAAAACCGCCGCCGTCGGGCGACACGATGACATGCTCGAGCTGGCAGAATTGCACCGGGGTCAGCCGCTTACGCAGCATCGGGTGCCCCGCCCGCCCCACCAGCACATACCTCTCGGTGAATAAGGCGCGCCGGCGCATGCCGGATGGCGCTTCATCGGTGATGTGAAAAGCTATGTCGATTTCGCCTTGTTCCGCCTGCCGTGCAATGCGCGAAGGTGCGAGTTCGACCACCGCCAGCCGCGTGCCTGGCGCCGCCTGCCTCAGACCGCCCAGCGCCGGCAGCAGAACGGCCGACTCGCTGTAGTCGGTGGCGGCAACACACCAGCTGTTGACGGCAGCCGCCGGATCAAAAGGCGCTTCCGGCGCCACCGCACGCTCCAGCGCATCGAGCGCCTCCCGCAACGGCTCGCGCAAAGCCTCGGCCCGCGCAGTCGGCTGCATGCCGCGCGGCCCCGGCAACAGGAGCGGGTCGCCGAAAATGTCGCGCAGCTTGGCAAGGTGCACGCTGATCGATGGCTGCGAGAAGTTCAGGCGCTCCGCAGTGCGGGTCACATTGTGTTCTGCCAGCAGGACGTCGAGCGTCACCAGCAGATTGAGATCCAGCTTACGCAGATTATTCATGCTAATACCTTGTATATCAGTAATTCATTTCCAATATACCTGAGCGTAGCCTAAGCTGAGCAATCTTCATTGATCTCAACGAAAACTCAGCCATGAACATTCTTCTCGTCTGCGCCCACCCCGAATCGCAGTCCCTCAACGGCGCACTGCGCGATTTCACCATCCGGCATCTGGAGCAAGCCGGACATACCGTGCGCGTCTCCGATCTGTATGCCATGCAATGGAAAGCGCAGGTTGACGCCGGCGACAGCAAGCAGCGCCTCAATCCCGCGTATTTCGATGCCTCCATGGAATCTCAGCACGCGTACCAAAACGGATTGCAAAGCGACGACGTCGCGCTGGAGCAGGAAAAGTTGCTTTGGGCGGACACCGTGATTCTGCAGTTTCCACTGTGGTGGTATGCGATGCCTGCCATTCTTAAAGGCTGGGTCGACCGTGTCTATGCCTACGGTTTTGCATACGGCGTTGGCGAACACTCCGACAGGCATTGGGGCGACCGCTTCGGCGAAGGCACGCTGGCGGGAAAGCGCGCCATGCTGGTGGTCACGGCGGGCGGCTGGGAGTCCCACTATAGCCCGCGCGGCGTCAACGGGCCGATCGACGACCTGTTGTTCCCGATCCATCACGGCATTCTTTACTACCCAGGCTTCGATGTCTTGCCGCCTTTCGTGGTGTACCGGACCGGCAAGATGGACGAAGTCCGGTTTGCTGAAATTCGCGAAGCGCTCGGCCGGCGTCTGGATGCCTTGTCGACCACGGCGCCGATACCGTTCCGCAAACAAAATGGCGGCGCCTACGACATTCCGCAGCTCACCTTACGCCCCGATCTCGCACCGGAACAATCGGGATTCGCCGTCCATCTCGCCTGACGATCGCGTGTTCGGACGCGATGCTTCGGAGACTGGCCCCGCCCTCCCGGGGTTCACTTGCCTCCTGTAACATCGAGGAAAGTACCTGTGATAAAGGAAGCCTCGGCGCCGGCCAGCCACAGAATCGCCCGTGCCACCTCTTCGGGCTGGCCTCCTCTTCCCATGGGAATCGAATCCTTGACGCGATCCACCCGCCCCGGCTCTCCGCCGCTGGCATGCATATCGGTGTAGATGTGCCCGGGGCGAATGCAATTAACACGTATTCCTTCCCGCGCCACCTCCTTGGCAAAGCCGGTAGTGAAGGTCTCAAGCGCGCCTTTCGATGCGGCGTAGTCCACATATTCGTTGGGGCTGCCGAGCCGGGCCGAGGCCGATGAGATGTTGATCACGGAGCCGCCCCGACCGTTGTGACGATACGACATGCGCTTCGCCGCTTGCTGCGCACAGAGGATGGGGCCGATCGCGTTGACGGCGAAGATGCGCCGCACCCGCTCGACATCGAGATACTCCACGCGGGACTGTAGCCCAAGCACCGCAGCGTTGTTGACCAACACGTCGATCCGGCCGAACTCACGGTCGATCGCGGCGAATAGTTGTGCGACCTGTTCCGGATCGGCACTGTCTGCGCGCACGCTTAAGGCACGCCGGCCGAAAGCTTCCACCTCCACCGTCACCGCGCGAGCGGCGGGTTCGTTGGAAACGAAGCTAATCGCCACGTCGTAGCCTTGTGCGGCGGCAAGCCGTGCAGTCGCGGCGCCGACGCCACGGCTACCGCCCGTTATCAGTATGAGCGGCGCCTGAGAGACAGTATTCATTCGATGAACCTCCATGCTGTGATGAAATGATGAGTGAGTCGCACGGGCGAGTTCCTGGCGCTTACATGCAGACGTCAGCCGATGATGATGACGCCGGCGGCAATTACCGCGCACGCCAGCATCTTGCGGACAGTCAGGGTCTCGCCCAAGAAAAAATAGCCGATCAGCGCCGCAAACAGCACGCTGGTTTCGCGCAATGCCGACACCGCTCCCATGGGTGCGCCGGACATGGCGTAGATGACGATTCCGTAGGCCAGAAGAGAGACCAGCCCGCCGATGAAGGCGATGATGAGTCCGGGCCGCACGGTAAATAAACTGCGCGCACCGCGCAGGCCGATGTAGACCGGCGGCATCAGGATGCCCCATAAGGCGCACATCCATGCCGTGTAAGCCATCGGGGCGCCGGACAGGCGCACGCCGATGCCGTCGGTCACGCTATAGGCAGCAATGAAACATCCGGTTCCCAGCGCATAGGGCAGGCTCGGCACGGCAAGCCTGCGGCCTTTGAGCGCCAGCGAAACGATGCCGCCCGACACCAGAGCAATCCCGAACAGCGCGCCCATCCCCACCCGCTCCCCCGCGAATGCCGAGGCGGCGACGGTGATCAGCAAAGGTGAGGAACCGCGCGAAATCGGATAGGTTTGCCCGAGCTCGCCAACCTGATAGCTCCTGACGAGAAACAGGTTGTAGCCGACATGTAGCGCCGCCGATAGTACGGCGTACATCCAGCTGGCTTTGGCGGGAGACGGCAGGAACAAGGCCATGACAGCACTGGCGATCGCTACCGCGAGACACATGACTGTCATTGACCACAGCCTGTCGGCGCCGCCGCGCAGGAGTGCATTCCAGCCGGCATGCAAGAACGCGGCGAAGAGTACGAGCGAAATGATGTGAAAGGACATGCGCCATACTAAGCAAGCCGGCGCTGTGATTAAAGCGAACTCTCCTCATCAGAGAATGAATAAATCCTCATACCCTATCGATAACCTTGTTCGGCCTTGCCGGATTCTGCCAGGAGCCAGTTGCGGAAACTGACGATGTGGGACTGCGATTCGATTCCTTTCGGGCAGACAAAATAGTAGGCGACCGGAGAGGGGAAAGGCACGTCGAACAGCCTGACCAGGCTACCGTCGCTGATTTCAGCTTCGACGTGGCCGCTGCGCGCCAAAGCAATCCCCTGTCCCAAGAGCGCCGCCTCGATGGTCATGTTGGTGTCGGCAAATCTGACGCTTTCCCTGAGTGCGGAAACGCCTACGCCGACATGCTGAAACCAAAGCGCCCATTTCGGCACCAGATCGGCGCCGTCACGCGTCAGCAGCGGATAGCGCAACAGGTCGGCCGGTTCGCGCGGCGTGCCAAAACGTTGCAGGAGATCGGGACTGGCAACCGGAAAAATCTGTTCCCTGAACATGAATTCCGAGTGCAGGCCGGGATAGTGTCCATTGCCAAAACGGATCGCCACGTCAGGCTCCGAGCTGGTGAAATGGATGGCTTTGTCGCTTGTTTCCAGCGTGACTAGAATCTCAGGGTGCTGTTGCGACAGACCCGGCAATCGCGGCAGCAGCCATTTCAGCGCGAAGGAATAGGTCGTGCTGACTTTAAGCCGGACCCTGCCTTTTTGCTCTCGCAGATCAGCGAGAGTCGTCTCCAGATTCAGGAAGAACTCGCGCACGATCGGCGCCAGCGCTGCTCCCGCAGGCGTCAGGCTCAATGACTTGCCGCGTTGAAACAACTGCAATCCCCAGATCTCTTCGAGGTTCTTCAACTGATGGCTTACTGCGCTTTGGGTGACATGCAGTTCTTCCGAAGCGGAAGTGAACGTAGCATGCCGGGTCGCAACCTCAAAGGCGCGCAAGGTAGCGGTAGGAGGCAGGTCTCTCATGATGATTCCGAGGCAAGCGCATCAGCGTCACCTTTTATGAACGATAACTCATGATAGAGCATTTCGAGCATTCGCCCGGAGCCGTCGGCTTCCGGCCATTGCCGCCCTGCAATTTGCCCTCATGGCATTTCACTAGATCCGCATCGAAGTACGCCGGTACACGCAAAATCTTCTCCTTTTCAAGAAGATGCTGCCCGATCAGGTAACCACATCCGGCCGGAACTCATTTACACTCAAATTCTCACAAAACGAGAATTCAATTTTCAAATATGAGAAAAATGAGGAATTATCCGCCCATGAACTCAGCTGCCAGCACTCCGCAAGTACCCGTCGTCGCCACCAGCGAACGCTCGCTCATGGTGTTGTCGGTCATCGCCCGGCATGGCAAACCGATCGCGGTACGCAAGCTGAAAGAACTGACCGGCTTGCCCCAAAGTACGCTGTACCGCCATCTGCTGCCGCTGAAAAAATGGGGACTGGTACAGGAGCAAGACAATTTTTATGCGCCCGGCCCATTGAGCGTGCAATTGGCCTGGGGCTTTGACCATACCTCTTATCTGGTCAGCAACGCCCAGCCGGAAATGCTGCAACTGGCCAAAAAATGCGGCGAAAGTGTCGGCCTGATGGTGGCCGTCAACGATCAGGTCACCTGTCTCGACATGGTCGACAGCGAACAATCGCTGCGCTGCTCGTTTTCCAAAGGCCGCTCGCATCCGCTGTCGCGCGGCGCGTCCGCCAAGGCGGTACTGGCCCATTTGCCCATCGCCATGGCCGACAACATCGTGCAGCGCCAATTGCATGGACAGGATGAAGACATCGCCCGCCTGCAAAAAGAACTCGCCGCCATCCGTACACAGGGTTATGCGGTCAGCGAGGGCGAAGTCGACTGGGGCGTTTGGGGTGTGAGTGCTCCCGTGTTTTACAAACCCGGTCAGGCAGCCGGTGCAATTACCCTGATGGCGCCCGCAATCCGGGCCGAAGAGCGACAGCGTGAGCTGATTGCCGCCACGGTTCAGGCTGCGGCCACCATCAGCGAACGTCTTGCCTTGTTTTAAGCACGCAGTTTGCAGTCGTCTCCGTAGTTACATTCAGTCGTCATATTCAGTCTTTACAAGCAGTCATCAGAACTATTCACTCCAGGGAGAAACCATGATTCACCGCCGCCGCTTTGCCAGCATGCTCGCCGTCAGCCTTGCTTTCAGTTTCGCCGCCAGTGCTGTTCCCACACTGGCCTCCGCCCAGACTGTCGACGTCATCCGCGTCGCTACTGATGCGACGTTCCCACCGTTCGAATTCTTCAAGGACGGCAAGCGCACCGGTTTCGATATCGAACTGATCGAGCTGCTGGCCAAGACCATGCACAAGAAAGTCGAATGGACTGATATCGACTTCAAGGGTCTGATCCCGGGTCTGGTGTCGCGCCGCTTCGATGTTGCATCCTCGGCGATCTACATCACCGAAGAACGCCGCCGTGTCGTCAACTTCACCGATCCTTACTATCCGGGCGGTCTGGTTGTGCTGACCAAGGCCAGCAATACCTCGATCAAGCAACCGTCGGATCTGGCCGGCAAGAAAGTCTCGGTACAGGTCGGCACCAAGTCGGCCAACTACCTGAAAGAGTATTACCCGCAAGCCGAACGCATCGAAGTCGAAAAGAATCAGGAAATGTTCAACCTGGTTGAAATCGGCCGCGCCGACGCTGCCGTCACCGGCAAACCTGCCGCCATCGAATACGCCAAGACTCGTCCCGGCATGAAGGTGCTCGACAAGCAGGTCAGCGTCGAACTGTATGGCTACGCCGTGCGCAAGGATCTGCCGCAGCTGACCGAAGAAATGAACGTCGCGCTGAAGAAGGTCAAGCTTGACGGCAGCTACGACAAGCTGGTGCAAAAGTGGCTGTCGTCGTCGGCAAAGTAATTTATTAAAACACTATAGAAACAAACAAAGAGCGACTGAGAAAACGTCGCCAGCAAGACGCATCGCCGCAGACAGTACGTGAGTACGGCAAGGTGATGCAACGCTGCTGGAGGCGCTTTATCAGACTCTTTATCAGGCGCCCCAAGGAGAACAGATGAGCTTAGATTTTTTGCCGGTACTTGAAGGCTGGCCCGACCTGCTGCATGGCGCGATCGTGACGGTGGAAATCACCGCCGCGTCGCTGGTGCTGGGTTGCATCCTCGGCCTGCTGGTCGGCCTGGGCCGGCTGGACCGCACCAAGCGCCTGCGCTACGCCATCTGCACTGCTTACGTCACCTTTATCCGCGGCACGCCGCTGCTGGTGCAGTTGTTCCTGCTGTTCTTTGGTCTGCCGCAATTCGATATCCTGCTGCCGGCCTTCCTGTGCGGTGTGCTGGGCATGGGCATCTACTCCGGCGCGTATGTGTCGGAAATCGTGCGCGGCGCCATCCAGTCGATCGACAAAGGTCAGATGGAAGCGGCACGCTCGCTGGGTATGTCTTCCGGCAAGGCGATGCGCACCATCATCCTGCCGCAGGCCATCGTGCGCATGATTCCGCCGCTGGGCAATGAATTCATTGCGCTGATCAAGAACTCGGCACTGGTGTCGCTGCTGACCATCGCCGACCTGATGCACGAAGGCCAGAAAATCATCAGCGTGTCTTACCGCTCGCTGGAAGTCTATATCGCCGTCGCGCTGGTGTATCTGGTGCTGACCAGCCTCACCAGCATGGCCCTGCAACGGGTCGAGAAACACTTGCGCGCAGGAGGAGCAGTCTGATGCAGCCGTCCACAACATCGCCCATGATCAACATCACCAAACTCGGCAAATCCTTCTCCGGCCACCGCATCCTGCATGGCATCGATCTGGAAGTCGCCGCCTCGCAAGTCGTCGTCATCATCGGCCCCAGCGGGTCGGGCAAGAGCACGCTGCTGCGCTGCTGCAACGGGCTGGAAGTCGCCGAGGAAGGCAGCATCTCCATCTGCAATCAGGATCTGCTGGTCAACGGCAAGATGATCGCCGACCACGCCCTGAACGATCTGCGCACGCAGGTCGGGATGGTGTTCCAGTCGTTCAACCTGTTCCCGCATTTGTCGGTGCTGGAGAACGTCACGGTCGGTCCGCGCAAGATTCGCGGCACGCCCAAGGACGAAGCAGAAACCCTGGCGCGCAGCCTGCTGGCGAAAGTCGGCCTGGCCGCCAAAGCCGATGCCATGCCCGCCACCCTGTCAGGTGGACAAAAGCAGCGCGTGGCGATTGCCCGCGCACTGGCAATGCAACCGAAAGTCATGCTGTTCGACGAACCTACTTCGGCGCTCGATCCGGAACTGGTCGGTGAAGTGCTGCAAGTGATGAAGGCGCTTGCCAACGAAGGCATGACCATGATCGTGGTCACACATGAAATGGGCTTCGCGCGTGAAGTCGCCGACGTCGTCGTGGTGATGGATCAAGGCCGCATCGTCGAGGCCGGCAAGCCAGATCAGATTTTCGTCAATCCGACGCAGGAACGCACACGCGGTTTCCTTCAAGCCGTATTGACGCGCAACAACTCCTCCGCCCCGGAATCAACCGCCGCATAAGATAGCGACAGACAAGAAAAATATGGATCACTCTCTCTGGAACGGTCGTCTCGACCATGACAGCGCCGGCGATACACGCCGCCTGCATCAGTTGGTACGCCCCTTCGACAACAGCATCAGAAACGGCGGCGCACTGATCGGTTTCGCCTCGGATGAAGGCGTGCGGCGCAATCACGGCCGGGTTGGCGCGGCGCAAGGGCCGGATGCCATCCGCCGCATGATGGCCAACCTGCCGGCGCACCGGATTGACGCGCTGTCGGACGCCGGCAATATCGACTGCAACGACGGCGATCTGGAACAGGCGCAGCAACGCCTGGCATCCAAGATTGCCGACGTCAAGTCGCAAGGCGTGTTCCCGCTGATATTGGGCGGCGGCCATGAAGTGGCTTACGGCACCTTCCTCGGTATCACGCGCTACTTCGGCAAGGCCATGGCGCAACGCAAATTGCTGATCGTCAATTTCGACGCCCACTTCGACCTGCGTGAAGCCGACCGTTCGACCTCCGGCACGCCGTTCAAGCAAATGGCGGAATGGTGCGAATGGGCCGACGTCGAATTCCACTACCTCTGCTACGGCATCAGCCAGCTCGGCAACACACCAGCGCTGTTCAACCGTGCGCGCGAACTGGATGTGGAATACGTGATGGACACCGACGTCGCACTCGGCAGTCTCAATACCCTCAATGCGCAACTGCATACGCGGCTGGAACAGGTCGACGATGTCTACCTGACTATCGACCTCGACGTCTTGCCCGGTGAAAAGGCCCCCGGCGTCTCAGCACCGGCTGCGTATGGCATGGCGCTGGAAAAAGTCGAACGGCTGGTCACCACCATCAAGGCCAGCGGCAAACTGGCGGCAGCCGACATCGCCGAATGCAATCCGGTCTACGACCGCGACGGCATGACGGCCAAGGTGGCGGCGCGACTGGCGCATCTGATCCTGCAACCTGTCTGAAATTGTAAGTTGCGGGATCACACCCGCCATTCGTCCTATACTATCTTCATGCCTCAGCAGATCCCACAATCCAAGCAACGCCTGATGCGCTGGAAAAACGGCGGTGGGATGACGTGCGAAATTCTGCGTTTTCCAGAAAACAGCTCGCTGGAATCGTTCGACTGGCGCGTCAGCGTCGCTACGGTACAGCAAGGCGGCCCGTTTTCGCTGTTCCCGGGGATCGACCGTTCACTGGCAATTCTGGAAGGCAAAGGTATCGCGCTGGATATCGCAGGCGTCTCGCAGACACTGACGCCGCGCGATCCGATATTGCGCTTCGATGGTGCAACGAACGTCCATTCCACGCTGATCGGCGGCGGCATCGTGGACTTCAACGTCATGACACGCCGTTCCGCCTTCACACACACGGTGGAGCAAATCACCGTCATACAGCAGACCGCCTTGCCGATGAATGGCGACGCGGTGTTGATCTATGTGGTCAATGGCAGCTGCAGCCTGGCTGACGAAACCAGGCTGCATGCCGGAGATGCGGTGATGTTCACCGCTGAAGAGAAGAGCTGCATCATCGATGCCAGCGCTGCAGAACTGATGCTGGTGCGTCTGTACCGGCAGGCTGCTTAAGCAGCCCCGGCACCCCAGACAGCCGCCAACACATCAAGCCCATCAAATCGATCAGCCGGTGGCTGATCCGTCATTGGCAGGATTATTTGCCGACAATCGCCAGCGCCACCGCTTCGGCAATCTTGATGCCGTCGATGGACGCAGACATGATGCCACCTGCATAACCGGCGCCTTCGCCGGCCGGGTACAAACCCTTGGTATTGAGACTTTGCAAGGTGTCGTCGTTGCGGCGGATACGCACCGGCGACGATGTGCGCGTCTCCACGCCAGTCAGCACGGCATCATGCATGGCGTAACCACGAATCTGCTTGTCGAAGAACGGCAGAGCTTCGCGGATCGCTTCAATCGCGTAGTCAGGCAAGGACGGACCGAGGTCGCCCAGCAGCACGCCCGGCTTGTACGAAGGAATCACACTGCCGAGTTGCGTCGACGGCTTCTTCGCCAGAAAATCGCCGACCAGCTGGCCCGGCGCATCATAGTTGCGGCCGCCCAGTTCGTAGGCACGCGACTCCCACTGACGCTGGAATTCGATACCTGCCAAGGGATGACCGGGATAATCCGCCGGCGAAATGCCGACCACGATGCCGCTATTGGCGTTGCGCTCGTTGCGTGAATACTGGCTCATGCCGTTGGTGACGACGCGTTCCGGCTCGGAGGACGCCGCGACCACGGTACCACCCGGGCACATGCAGAAGCTGTAGACCGAACGGCCGTTGGAGGCATGATGCACCAGCTTGTAGTCGGCCGCGCCGAGGATGGGATGACCGGCGCTGGGGCCGAAGCGGCATTTGTCGATCAGCGATTGCGGGTGTTCAGCACGGAAACCGATGGAGAACGGCTTGGCTTCCATATAGACGCCGCGGTCGTACAGCATCTGGAAGGTGTCGCGCGCGCTGTGGCCGATGGCCAGCACGACGTGATCGGCGGCGATGTGTTCGCCGCTGGCCAGCGTGACGCCGCGCACTTGTCCGTCTTCGATGAGGATGTCGTCGACCTTTTGTTCGAAGCGGAATTCACCGCCCAGCGCGACGATCTTTTCGCGCATCAGTTGCACCATCTTCACCAGACGGAAAGTACCGATGTGCGGCTTGCTGACGTACATGATTTCCGGTGGCGCGTCGGCGGCGACGAACTCGGTCAGCACCTTGCGGCCGTAGTGCTTGGGATCTTTGACCTGGCTATAGAGCTTGCCGTCGGAGAAGGTGCCGGCGCCGCCTTCGCCGTATTGCACGTTGGATTCCGGCTTGAGTTCGCGCTGGCGCCACAGACCCCAGGTGTCCTTGGTACGCTCACGCACGGTCTTGCCGCGCTCCAGGATCAGCGGATTGAAACCCATCTCGGCCAGGATCAGACCGGCGAAAATGCCGCACGGCCCTGTACCGATGACGATGGGACGCTTGCTCAGTCCGGCCGGCGCCTTGGCGACGAAATGGTAGTTGGTGTCGGGCGTCGGGACGATCGGTGACTTGTCCTTGAGGTTTTGCCTGCGCAATACGGCAGCCTCGTCGCTCACTTCGACGTCGACGGTGTAATTCAGCGTGATCGCGGACTTCTTGCGGGCATCGTAACTGCGGCGAAACAGGCTCACGCTCAACAACTCCGCGTCGGGCACGCCCAGGCGCGCCAGAATCGCTGCACGCAGGTCAGCTTCAGGATGTTCGAGGGGGAGTTGTATTTCACTAATTCGCAGCATCTACTTCTTTCCATTATTCATTGCCGCCTCGCCGCTGCACGTCTGCAGAGAGTCTTCCGGGGCAGCCGGCATTTTACTCTACCGCGGCCTGCCGGCGCTTTCCATACGAGCTTGCAGGATGGCAACACGACAACAAAAAACCCGCTTCGGCAGGAAGCGGGTCTTGTCGGATGCCCTGAATCGCAATTTCACCGCAGCGTTACCCTCACCACTGAGATGCGTGTTCGTCCTGATAGCTCAAGGCGGTCTTGCGACGAGAGCAACTTTCCCAGACTGCCGTAAAAACCAGCACCGCCGTCGTCAGTCCCGCGACCATCAGCAGATCCGTGACATGGGCGAACATCGCCAACACGGCCAGCAGCAGCAAACCGACAATGTGCGACAGCGGAAAACGCCGGTACACGACCTTTTTATAGACCGCATTACCGAACAGATACATGGCAGGTCCGGCGATCAGTACCAGCAGTGTCGTTGGAGCAATATGTTGATCCGGATGCGCAATCACCAGTTCATTGGCCTCCGCCGATACGATGACGCCTGCGACGATGATCACGTGTACGTAGTGGAAATAAGCACCGATACGGCCGGGATCATTGGAGAGCATGATGGCCTCGCTGCCGTCCTTGCTGCTGGTGTCGAAGTACAGCCACCACATCGCCAGGCTGCCGATGAAGGTGACGATGAATGCGACCATGACCGGCGCTTCCCACTCCTGCGCGTGCGCGACGGTGGCGCCGGTGATCAGCAGGGCTTCGCCCAGCGCGACGATCACGAACAGCTGGCAGCGCTCGGCCAGGTGCCCGCCTTCGATAGTCCATTCCTGCGTGTCCGAGCGGCCCATGCCCGGCAAGGCAAAACCCGTCATCGGCGAAAAATACTCACAGGCGACGGCAATGATCCAGAACAGCAAACGATGTTCCTGCGACATGCCGCCGGCAATCCAGAATGCCGCAGAAATTACCAGCCAGCCGAACATGCGGCGGAAGTTGGGCGTGAGTGCATGGCGCGATCCGAGACAGACCAGCACGAACAGCGTGCGGCCGACCTGAATGACGGCATAGGCAATCGCAAACACCAGACCGCGTCCGGCAAACGCGTCGGGGATCGCCGCCGCCATCAGCAGGCCGACCAGCATGATGGCGAACAGCAAAATGCGGATGGGCAAGGTCTCCGGATCAAACCAGTTGGTGACCCACGAGGTGTATTGCCACGCCAGCCAGACGGCAAACCACAAGACCAGAGTTTCGATGGCCCCGTTGAGGGTGAGGTTTTCCAGCAGGCGATGCGAGAGCTGGGTGACGGCAAACACGTAGATCAGATCGAAGAATAATTCCACGAACGAGACGCGTGCTTCGTGACCGTCGCGTACGCGCAGCAGACCGGTTTGCGATGGCTTTTTCATGATCCCCCCTTTTGCTCTCTACTCTTGAACCTTGACCTTGATTCACCTGACCCACAGTCCTATCGTCGCATGCGCGATGCGGCGGGGACAAGACAAGTGCCGTATTCGGCGACGGAAAGTGCTGCAGCAGTTGCGTATTTCTGACAGCCGACTGACGGGAGATTTGTTTCCGGCTATTTCCGTTTCGTCACTAGTGCGCCATAACGGATACACAAAATTACAGTCTGTACATTTCAGCTGCTCTACATTGGAGTCATCGGCTGAGTGGCAACGGAAGAGAGCCGCAAGAACCGACGACTCATTTAAAAACACGGGAGTACATCATGACCTACAAGAATATTGTCCTGGCAGTCTTGCTGGCCACGAGCGCTGCATCGGCAGTGCTGATGGCGCCGGTAGCACAAGCGCAAGCACGCACCTCGGTGGATATCCGCATCGGCACGCCCCCACCGCCTCCACGTTATGAACGCGCACCGCCTCCACGCCGCGGCTACGTCTGGGCGCCGGGTTACTGGGCATGGAATGGCCATCGCCACGTCTGGGTCGGCGGCCACTGGGAACGCGTGCGTCGCGGCTACCATCGCTATGCGCCACCGGGCTGGCATCAGGATCCGGACGGCTGGCGTTTCAACCGCGGTGGCTGGGAACGTTGATCCGGAAGCATCCGATCATCGCCAAAGCAAAAAGGCCTGCATGGTTACCATGCAGGCCTTTTAATTGCTGCAGCCTTGCCGCAAAAAACACCTGTCAGTACAGCGTCGTCTTCACGCGTTCCG
>Ga0207695_10008020_pt1 | contig 13294 bp, 11 predicted proteins | sample KBSC54metaG_FD_184354 | JGI IMG/M metagenome (GOLD analysis project Ga0207695, IMG submission 184354) | Corn rhizosphere microbial communities from Kellogg Biological Station, Michigan, USA - KBS C5-4 metaG (SPAdes) (version 2) | ecosystem: Host-associated > Plants > Roots > Rhizosphere > Soil...
TGGTTTCGTCTTGCGAGGACAGCGTGTATCGAGTACCACGCGATGTGTCCACGACATGAACACGATCTCGATTGAGCCAGAATGGAGTCCAGCAGCCAACGGCGGCGATGGCGAGTAACAGGAGCCATACGCGGGTCGCTTTCCAGGTTTCTCGGCGGGACCTTCGAAAAGCCATTACCGTCCACGGCCCTGGCTCAGTGCACTTCGCATCTTCGCGGTCAAGAGGATTCATTCAGTCACCATAGTCATCGCAGCACTTTACTTTTGACGCCCCACTCACCGGACGCTGCTCAACATCGCTCCTTTCGTCTCGAAGCCATCGGAGGCCCAATCGACTTCAGATGCGACACATGTGCGCCCTTGCCATGCTTATGCGCAACGTCAACCGGAAGTCGACCTTGGTGATCTGCCGCCGTTGGATCGGCGCCTGCTTCGAGGAGAACCTTTAGCGTTTCAATGTTTCCGTGACTTGCTGCCCAGTGCAATGGTGTGTAACCGTTCGACTCCGCGATGTTATAGTTGGCGCCGACACTGAGCAGATAGCGCACAACCCCGACGTGCCCCCATGCTGCTGCACCAAACAGCGCGGTCTCGCCAATGGAGTCCCGCCAATTCACATCAGCGCCGCCCTCAACCAAACGGGTAACCTCCGCAAGATCGCCGCACCACGCTGCTCCGTGCAGCTGCGACTCTGGAGAACCTTCATTAGCCGTAATAACTCTGTCGCTCATCAGAAATGGTCCTACACTGACGACGGTCCGTGCGCAGAGAAGTGAAACTACAGCTCGCAGCGCGAATACCGGCTGCCGCCCTTCTGTCCAGACACCGGGCATGGAGTATACGCTCAACGCCATTGCTGCTCCAAGAACGCCGGTGTGACCCAAAGCTTAGAATCGAACGGTTCGCATGCGGTGATCAGATTGGTGGGCGTTTTTTCAGTGTCGGCAGCAAGCCGCCCCGTCGCAACAAAATCGTCTGAAACGTGCAGCGCGGCTTGTAAACGCCCTGCAATCGACGTGTTGCCCAACTGATCCCGCCGCTGCATTGTCCGTGTTACCAGCAATGCCAATCAGCTGCAACCGAATCATCGGAAACATGTAACGTGCCCTGCATCGTATCCCGCACTCGAACTGTCTCCCGGCGTGCAGACACAGCGCAGACGACCAACCTGGGAAGGGAGACCAGACGAGGGAGAAGTGGGCAGCAAGATAAAAGGGAACGGCACGTCTGTGCCGTTAAGGCATTATCTGCACATCGGTTTTTATAGCACGCGTACTTTTCAGTCCGGGCCGTCAAACACCTAACACCGTGTTTTTGTTGGTTATTTCCAGTGCCGTCTTTTACCGAGTGCTCCAGACTTGGAACCACACACACAAGAGCGCCGCCCGGAGGCGGCGCTCTCGATCATCGGTCTCCAGCGCCTTTTTGGGCTACGGATTGGATGAGCTGGGCTCCTCTTTCGGGTCACTTCCCTTGGACGACTTCGTGGTCCCTCCCAACTGCTCGATGACGTGTGTGAGCAACCTGAGCTGCCTGGATAGCTTGTTGCACACAGACATGCTCAGAACGTTGGCGACATCGGGTATCCCGTACGAACGGGCCGCCTCAGCGGCTACGTTAACCTCGTCTTGGACGATGTCGAGACTGAAGAACAGATCCTCCAGCCGCCGACGCATTTTGGCTAGGCGAAGCTCGTTGTCTCTGATGATGGGAATGGTCGTCTTGGTAGTCTCATTGGTCGTCACGACATACCCCCAGTACGAGTGAACACAACCGACGACTTGGCTTCCTCCGGAATCTCCAGAATCAGTTTTCCAAGCCACCGTATTTCGTCCCGCATGGGGCACAGGACGGACCGGTAGATGACATTTGCTGTCTCCTCGATGACCAGCGCCCAATCCTTTTCAGAGATCAATGCGGCGTGGGCAACGTCCAGCAGCTCGGTCAAATCCTCCCAGCGCTCGCGGGCATCCCTGAGATTCCTGACCAGCGAACCGCCGCGCCCGGAAACCGGAAGCGTCTTGCCTCGCTTCGAGCGCGAGGACTTCTTCCGTGCTCCTGGCAAGCCCTTTCCTTGGGGCGTGCGCCGACCTGGGAGTATTGCGGGGACCCTCCCCGTCGGCTTACGCGCCGTGGGCGGAGGGGACGGATGGGTACGGGGACGATTGCCGCCCGGACGGGCATTGTGCCGTCCAGGCCGGCTAGAATTGACGCCGCTTGTGCGTTAAGTCCGCACGCTACCACTCTCGCGGGGGAACTTTGCGAGAGTCAAGGGATCAGGCACGGGAGGACAACTCTGTTTGCTTACCAATGACTTCTAAGTGCGACGCGAACAAACGAAGGGTTCTGCTCTTGAGGACAACTGAGTTTGGCGCCGCATTGATGATGGGGGAAGGCCCCCCGAGATCGGTGTGCAGACACGGGTCTCAAACCGCCCAGTGGTGCTGTGGCTCAAAAAGTCATGGTGCTGAGCAACTTGGGAAAAGGCGGCCTTGAGGCCGTCAGGTAAGTGTCGAGAAGGTAAACGAAAGTGAACCGGACCGAAGACGCATCGTGAATTTGAGAAGTGTTGTCAAAACCGTGGAGGTTAGAAGTCTGCGGGATCAGCCTGGGAGCTATCTGCTTACTGCCCAGGCGGCAACCGGTGTAAAGGCGGTACGAGCTCGATACGGGCATCAATGCGGAACGCGGGAATTCTGACTGTGGTGATGTGTAGCGAAATGACAAGTGGGTTGAACCCATGAGGAAGAATAGCGAGGCACCGGTCAGTTCAGGAGCCACTGATAGTAGCGTTGAAACCCCTGTAATGGGGGTGGAGCGATGCGGTGGCGTTGTCCGGACTGAGAGCGCCCGCCAACCCCGCAAGGGGGAGGAGCGGACGAGAGCAGTCAAGCCGTTTGCCATTGACAAATCGGTGGTGTGGGAAGCGTGGAAGCACGTGAAAGCCAACTGGGGCGCTGCGGGCATCGATGATAAAAGCATCGCGATGTTCGAGGTGAACCTGAAGGACAACCTTTATCGGTTGTGGAACCGGATGAGCTCCGGCTCCTACTTTCCGCCGGCCGTGAGGCTGGTGGAGATACCGAAGAAGACCGGCGGCGTGCGCACGTTGGGTATCCCGACAGTGGAAGATCGGATCGCTCAGACCGTGGTCAAGACCTATATCGAACCAACACTGGAACAGTTGTTCCACCCAGACTCGTACGGTTATCGCCCCGGCAAGTCTGCACTGCAGGCAGTCGGGGTGAGGCGGGAGAGATGTCTGGAGTATCACTGGGTTGTCGAGTTCGACATCCAGAAAGCGTTCGACGAACTGCGTCATCCCAAGGTGCTGAGAATGGTACGCATGCACGTCAAGGAACGATGGGCGGTGATGTACATCGAGCGGTGGTTGAAAACGCCCTTTGTCAAGGTGGATGGCACTGTCGTCCAACGAACCAAAGGGGTGCCGCAAGGCTCAGTAATCGGCCCTGTGTTGATGAATCTGTTCATGACGTACGCCTTCGATCGATGGATGCAGGAGATCCATCCGTACAGTCCGTTCGCCCGATACGCCGATGATGCGGTAGCGCATTGTTGGACTGAGAAGCAGGCCCATTACGTGATGGGAGCGATCAGCAGGCGACTGGTGAAGTATGGGTTGAAACTCAACCTGCAGAAGTCTTCGATCGTGTATTGCCGGGACAGCCGTCGCCGTGAGGCGCATGCGAGCAAGCAGTTCACCTTCTTGGGTTACACCTTCAGGCCCCGAGTCGCCAAGAGCCGCCACGGCAAGATCATCCAATGCTTCTTGCCCGGCGTGAGTACAGAGGCGAAGAAGAAGATGCTGCGCACGATCAGAAGTTGGAAGCTGACGAGACAAACCCCGTCCAGCATCGGAGAGCTGGCGGCCCGCTACAACCCAATTTTGCGAGGATGGTGGAACTACTATGGTCACTTCTACAAAACAGCGCTGCGCAGAGTCTTTGAATGCTTCGAAGCGACTCTGGCGCGTTGGGCACGCCGTAAGTACAAGAAGCTCTTGCGACATGAGGGTCGTAGCTTCCGCTGGATATGGTGTGTTGCACGAAGGCAGCCAGACTTGTTCACCCATTGGCGCGCATACGGTCAGGCCGGTGGTCGGGCAATGGGAGCCGTATGACGGGAGACTGTCCAGTACGGTTCTGCCAGAGGCCGGGGGCGCAACTCCCCCGGTCTACTAACCACTGATGCACCGGCGCGCGATTCTTACAGCGGCTCTGCTGGTCCTGACCACACTGCGGGCCGCCGCAGCGGCTACCGGCGAGGCCGCTGCACTCATTCATCAGGCAACGCCTGAATCGGTGGGATTCTCGAACGAGCGGCTGAAACGGCTTGATGTTGCGACCGAGCGCGCGATCTCTTCCGGAGAATATGCCGGTGCCGTCATCCTCGCCGCCCGGCACGGCAAAGTCATTTACTTCCGCTCCCACGGACACCAGGATCTCCACAGCGGCTCCCTAATGAAGCCGGATACGATCTTCCGGATCTTCTCCATGACCAAAGCGGTGACCGCGGCCGCCATGATGATCCTGTACGAGGAGGGCAGGTGGTCCCAGCAGGACCCGATCAGCAAATTCATCCCGCAGTTCGCGGGGCTCAAAGTTTACCAAGGCGTTGACCCCGCCTCGAGAATGCTTCTCGAGGAGCCCCAACATCCGCCCACGATGCACGAGCTGATGACCATGACCGCCGGGTTCAGCTACGGTCTGGACAGCAATCCTGCCGAGCGTCTGTATCGGGACAGCCAGGACCGGAATATTTTCTGGAGTGGCTCATTGTCGGCCCTGATTGAGCGGCTCGCGGCTGCGCCGCTCTTGTATCAACCCGGCACCCGCTGGATGTACAGCGTATCCGCCGACGTGCAGGGCTACATCATTAAAAGGCTCTCGGGCCTGACATTCCCCGACTTCCTAGCTCAACGGTTGTTCCGGCCGTTACGGATGACCGACACCGACTTCTTTGTGCCCGCTGAGAAGCATAGCCGTCTCGCCACTCTATATAAGATGAGTGACCAAGGCCAACTCCGGGTTACCGAAGAAGCGAAAGCCTTTGGCTATGACTTCGACAAGCCGCCCGCGTTGCCCACCGGAGGCGGCGGTCTTGTCTCAACCGCTGTGGACTTTTATCGCTTCGCCCAGATGTTGTCTAACGGCGGTGAGTTGGATGGAGTCAGAATCCTAGGTCCGCAGACCGTGAAGCTCATCATCTCCAACCATCTTTCCGCGGCTCTTATGCCAGAGTTCCGCGGGGGCGGTTATGAATTCAACAAGCCACGGCGCGGGGTGGGCTACGGTTACAATGGCGCCGTCATTGTCGATCCCGGCGAGGCTGATATGCCGCTTGGCAAAGGCAGCTATCTCTGGGATGGCGCCGCGGGCACCTGGTTTTGGATCGATCCCACCAACGACATCGTCTGCGTCGGTATGGCACAGCGCTGGGGCTGGGGCATTCAGCGCAATACCGCAGGGCTGCCCACCAGCCTGGAACAGCTCACTATGGCGACCCTTTATCAGGCACTTCTCAGACCGGATCTTTAAGGTCGCGTGTCGCGCCGAGCCTTGCAGACTGGCCGCCGGGCGGTAGCCGGCTTTACCCCGTCACGTCATTCATAGTTGCTTCATTGGGTTGGGGAAATTCCTCGGAATCCCGAGGTCGGGCCATTCAAGCCCCTGGCGCAGTCCGACCTGGACAAGACCCCCACCGTAGCCTTTTTTCCGCGGCGCAGGCTCTAATACACAGAAACCCTGGATTCCTGCAGGAATATGGCCTCGGGCACGAAAGATAAGCTTGCGTTTATCGCCGACTTAGCGGCTCGTCACGGGCAACGGCTACGTCGTTTCTTGACTACGCGGGTGCAAAACTCGACCGATGCAGCCGATCTCGCACAAGAGGTATTCCTCAGGCTGCTGAGAGTGCAGTGTCACGAAAGCATCCGTAATCCGGAAGCCTACCTGCTGACTGTCGCCAGTCATGTCATTCATCAGCACGCCTTACGGCGAACCACGGCGCCGCAGGTCGTCGACATCTTGAGCGCGCTAGCGGACTCGAGCGCCTTTAGCGAACCGGATGCCTCCGAGCAAGTCGATCTGGAGCAGAACGTCGCGGCCGTGGAGCGAGCGTTACTGGAGCTGCCCCCGAACGTCAGAGCGTGCTTCATTTTGCAGCGAGTCTATGGTTACTCGCTCGAAGAAATCATGAGCGCCGTCGGAATTGCGCGCTCTACAGTCAAGAAGTACCTCGTGCTCGCGGTGACTCACTGCCAGCGGCGCTGCCTGACCCAGAGTAGGGACACTGTATGAGCTCATTGAACGAGAATGGCGCAATCCGAGCCGAGATACTCGATGAAGCTGCGAGTTGGCTGGTTGAGTTGCGAACCGCCGAACTCAGTCTTGCGCAGCGCCGTCGATTTGATGCGTGGCTGCGCGCATCGCCCGAACATGTTCGCGCGTACCTGGCGATTGTGCCTACGTGGGAAGTCGGCGCTAAACTCGACCCAAGCACGCAGCAGGACCCGTTGGACCTCATTCGCGTGATGCGGGAAGCTGATCACAACATCGTACCTCTAGATGGACGAGCAGTTCTCACCGAGAACGGCGCGGAACCTGCCAAGGCATCGCAAGGGCAGGCGCGCCGGGAGCCAGCTGCCGGTAAGGGTGTACTGTGGCGGGTGGGATTGCCTGCACTGGCGGCCGCTGTTGGTTTGATCGCGTTTGGTGCGGGGTACTACGGGAAACAAGATGTCTATTCGACCGGCATAGGTGAGCAGCGTTTTCTGACGCTAACGGACGGGTCCATCATTGAAATGAATGCATTGTCTCGAGTGCGTTTGCGCTTTAGCAAGAATGAGCGCGCAGTGGATCTTCTCGAGGGGCAAGCCCTGTTTCACGTTGCACATGAGCCCGAGCGCCCTTTCATCGTGCTGAGCGGTAGAACGGATATACAGGCTGTCGGGACGGAGTTTGACGTTTATCGCAAGCCGGACGAGACCACGGTTACCGTACTAGAGGGGCGGGTCAACGTTAAAAACGATGACCACGGCACCGAGCTGCTCTCACTCTCCGCGGGTCAACAGCTAGAGATGACGCACGAGGTGATACAACCCCCGGTGATGGCAAACGTTCAAGCCGCCACAGCTTGGAGACAGCACCGACTCATCTTCTCGGGTACCCCACTCCACGAGGTGGCGGCGGAGTTTAATCGCTACAACCGGCGCCGCTTGACAGTTGAGGATGCTGCTTTAGGGCAGCTACGCATCAACGGTATTTTCTCCTCATCCAATCCGGCTGCGTTGTTGGATTTTCTGCGAGAGCAGCCTGATATTGCCGTAGTAGAGGATCAACGGCAGATTCGGATCACACGCAAATAGGGTCATCCGCGTGGCCTTTTTTCTGCGGCCGACGCTCTATAACTCCGTAACTCAGCCGCGTTTCGACAGCGGCGCACTTATCGCGGATTTATTGCGGAGTTGGGGAGCTTGCATGCGCGCAGTACTCATCGGGGCGGTCTTTTCGTTTGCATTCATCGCGATCTCAGCGGCCGGCGATGGGGTCGCTGCGATTAAAAAGCGTACTGACATACCAGCGCAAAGATTGGAGACGGCGCTGCAGAGGCTGGCCCAAGAGCGCGGACTGCAGATCGTTTGTCGCTCGGATGTGGTCGCCGAGCTGCGTAGCGCGGGCGCCTCGGGCAATCTCACGCAAGATGAAGCAATCACCCAGCTTTTGAATGGGACCGGTCTGACCTATCACTACTTGAATAGTGAGACCATCACCATAGTTCCCCGGACGGCGCCCCTCAAGGACGGTCATAACACCCAGCCACCGGCGATGCAAAACGAACCGACTGTAGAGCGCGCGATGAGGGATTTCAGAGTGGCTCAAGTGGATCAAGGGGTCAATCCCCTCGGTGCTGCTATAACACCAAGCGCCAAAGAGGCTGTCACATTGCAGGAGGTCGTTGTTACGGCGCAGAAGCGTGAGGAACGTTTACAAGATGTCCCAGTGCCGGTGTCCGTCATTAATGCCAGATCGCTCGTTGAGAACAACCAAGTCTTGCTTCAAGACTATGCCTCCAGCGTCCCGGGACTTGACCTGTCGCCGACTTTCTTAGGGCAGACGCAATTGTCACTGCGAGGTGTAGCCACCAGCAACGGAACGCCCACCGTGGGCATTGTTGTTGACGACCTGCCGTACGGCGGATCGTCGACTTGGACCGCGGGAGACTGGATTCCGGATATCGATCCGGGCGATTTAGCGCGAATTGAGGTCCTGCGTGGCCCCCAAGGAACGCTGTATGGCGCGAATACTATGGGCGGCCTGATCAAGTACGTGACCATCGATCCATCAGTGAGCGGCTACAGCGCTCGTGTTGAGTCCGGACTGAGCGATGTTCATAACGGCGCTCAGCCAGGCTTTAATGTTCGCGGTTCCGCGAATATCCCGCTCGGTGAGACCTTGGCGCTGCGGGTGAGTGGCTACGATCGTCAGGATCCCGGCTATATCGACAACCCCAAATATGACCTCTCCGGTGTCAACGAGGTGGAAAACTACGGTGCCCGCCTATCCGCGCTATGGCAGATCACAGATACCGTTTCGCTGAAGCTGAGCGCGATAACCCAGCACACGAAGGCCTATGGAGTGAATGACGTAGACGTGCCAACAGCAGGCTTTCCAGACACAGTGGGGCTCAAGGGCCTGCAGCAGAACTACGTCGCTGGACTGGGAGGGCCCGAGAGAAAAGTGCAGGTCTACAGCGCGGTCCTCAAAGCCCAATTCGCAGGCTTGGATTTCATATCGATCACCGGGTACAGCGTGAACAACACGCTCGGAAAGCTGGACTTTTCCTACCTTTTTGCGCCCCTACTGTCGAGTTTTCCCAGCCTTGCCGGTGCGGACGCTACGCCGTACTTCTCCAATGAAAATGTTTCCCGGGTAACCCAGGAAGTTCGTCTTTCGGGTACCGCCGGGTCCAACATCGAATGGCTCGTCGGTGGATTCTATTCGCACGAGCGCGACTCGGCGCACTCATATGTCCAGGCAGAGAACACCAACACAGGCCAGTTCGTGGGTACCTTCTACGACAACACGATCGTCCCTGTTTTTCAGGAGTACGCTGGGTTCGGTGCCCTCACGTATCACTTCACCGATCGGTTCGACATTCAACTAGGCGGGCGCGAGAGCCACGAGCAGCTGAATCTTGGGGAAAATGTCCAGTCGGGTCCTTTGGCCGGAACTTCTCCCGTGATTGCGCCGCCGCTGCAATCCAATAGCAATACCTTTACCTATCTCGCTACACCTCGGTTGAAGCTATCGGCGGATACCATGGTCTACGCGCGCTTCGCCTCGGGTTATAGACCGGGCGGACCGAACCCTCCCTCTGCAGGCAGTCCATCGGCTTATGCTCCCGATAAAACCAAGACGTACGAGGTGGGCGTCAAAGGAGACTTCCTCGATCGAAAATTGTCGGTTGACGCCTCGCTTTATTATATCGATTGGCGAAACATTCAATTGGGGCTAGTCAATCCGAACACGCATTTCAACTATGTCGGCAATGGAGCCAGGGCGAAAAGCGATGGGGTCGAGCTTTCGCTTCAATCCCATCCGGTGTCCGGGCTAACGTTGGCGGCTTGGCTCGCATACGACGATGCGGCGCTGACGCAATCCTTTCCGCCGGGCGGTCCGGGCCAAGCCTCCGGCGTCTCTGGAGACCGATTACCCTTTACATCGCGTTGGTCCGGGAATGTCTCGTTGAATCAAGACTTCCCTTTGTCTGCGCAGACTACCGGATACCTCGGCGGCGCTATCAGCTATGTTGGGGATCGCCAGGGAATATTCGTGGCCGACCCTCCGAGGCAAAGCTACCCGGCTTATACTAAGACCGATCTTCACGCAGGGGTTAAGTATGAGGACTGGACCTTCAACCTCTATGCCAACAACGTGACAGATCGACGAGGCGTGCTTGGCGGCGGCATAGGCAATGATCCGCCGTACGCGTTTGTCTACATCACCCCGCGCACGATTGGCCTCAATATTTCCAAGAGCTGGTGAGAACGCGGCGGCAGCTGCGATATCGGACCGTTGGGTGATTATTGGCCGGACTTGACCGTAAATCCATCCTCTATGACGCTACGTTTGACCGGCAAAAATCCCCTAGTCCTCTTCGTAAAGTTGCCACCCCGCCCCCCTTGGGCTACGGTGACTCGAACCTGCCCCGCAGGCAAGCGTCCCGATGCCCGAGTCTCGCGCCGATTTCTTCTCTAAGCTGTTTTCCGACAGCCACGCCGCGCTGCGTCGCTATGTTCGCCGGCTCGTGCGCTCGCGCGAGACCGCTGATGAGATCGTGCAGGAAGCCTTCCTACGCACGTACGAGCGTGCCGATCCGCGGCAGGCGCCGAAGACCTTCTTGTACACCATCGCGAGAAATCTAGCGACCGACCACCGACGCCACGATCGCATCGCCCAAACGGACGCCGTGGGGGATTTGGACAACTTGGATGTCGTATCGCCCCTCGAATCGTTTGAAGCGTGGTTGCTTGCCGAAGAGCGCACTCGGTTGTTGCGAGATGCCGTTGAGCAATTGCCGCCTCAGTGCCGCGCCGTGTTCGCTCTCAAGGTGTTTCATGCTTATTCTTATAAGGAGATCGCTCAGCGGCTGGGGATTTCCACCAAAACGGTTGAAAACCATCTTGCCCGAGGAATGAGCGACACTCGTAGTTATCTACGCCGCCGTTACAGGGAGGCCACGACAGATCATGACTGAAGTCCACCAGTTGCCCGATTCAGTCAAGGTCGAGCGCGAGGCGAGCGCGTGGCTGGCGCGGTTGAACGCTGACGATGTCTCGAGCAAGGAGCGTGAGAAGTTTGCAGCCTGGCACAGCGCGCATCCCCTGCATGCTCGTGTATACAGCGAACTGTCCGCTGTCTGGCAGGCATTTGCGGCCGCCGCTCCCGTGGTGCAGGCCGTGTCATTTGGGCAGTCAATGAACGAGGCCGCCCAGGCGCAAATACCGCCACGACGGAAATGGCCATTCGCTGCGGCTGCGGTTATGGTTCTCGCCGCTCTGGTGTCCTGGTACTTCCTCGGGCGCACTCCGGAAACGTTTCAAACTGCAGTCGGCGAGCACGCTGCGATCTCCCTGCCCGACGGCTCGATACTGGAGCTCAATAGCAATAGTCTGGCACGAGTTGAATACTCGGATCATACACGTGTTATTCGCCTAGAGCGCGGCGAGGGATTTTTCAAGGTGATGCACGACACCTCCCGACCCTTCTGGGTCGCCGGCCATGGTTCGTGGGTCCGGGCAGTGGGCACAGAGTTTGACGTTAACCTGCGTCCTGAGATGGTGCGCGTCACCGTGACAGAGGGAACGGTCAAAGTGGTTAATGCGGAGCCTTTGGCCAGTGCCGTACCTTCGGATGAGGTGCTCGCGCGCATCGCGGTGTCTGTGCTGACTGCCGGGCAACAGGCTGATCTGCATGGCTCGGCGACCGCGATTCGTGCGCTGGAACCTGACGAGATCAACCGTTCCGATTCCTGGCGCAACGGAACGCTGGACTTCGAAGGCCAGCCGCTGATTGAGGTCGTCGAGGAGTTAGGCCGCTATACGACGCTCCAGCTTATTGTGAGCGACGCTCACCTTCGCCAGCTTATTGTCGGCGGCACGTTCCACGCCAACCCCCAGGGGGCGGAAGCTTTCCTCAACACGCTCAGGGATGGATTCGGCCTGCGCATCCGCCGTGAACCCGGCCGCGTCTACATTGAGCGAGCGGGTCCGCGAACGCTGAAACACAACCCCGCTGGCTGACTCGGCGTACGCTGTCAGATCAGGATCTGTACCGTTCATGATCCCACTGGTGCCTCGATCCATAAATGTGACTAGGGACTTTTCGCTCCTCACTCGTATCACTCGACAAAGGGTCGCAATAGAAGACCCGAGACGGCATAACGAGGAGCGCTCATGGGGTCGAAGAGTCAACACAGGTCAGGTAGTCAGCAGGGGGCTCCTCGAAACGAACCGCGCGCGGGCTGTTTGATGGCCTGGAAAGCCGCCCTCTGCGCCGCAGGGTTACTCCTGAGCGCCTCGGCCGTCGCCAGAGCCGATTCCGCCAAGTTCGACATCGCTGCTCAGCCCTTGCCGGCGGCCCTCAAAGCGTTCGCTGCCCAGTCCCACATGCAGTTTCTCTATCAGTACAAGGAGGTCGCCGGGATTAGGGGCAACGCTGTCAGTGGTAACCTCGACAAGCACGCCGCGCTTGAGCAACTCCTGCACAACACGGGACTTGGGGTCGTATACAGTACTGGAGATGTTGCTACCATCCGCCCGTTGAATACCTCTAACCTTGCGCCGGGCGAGGAGGGCAACGCAGAAGAGGACGCAGCCGCGCAGGACAGCGCAGGGGAGGATAGCGCAAAAGACGCTAAAAAAAGCTCCTCCGGGTCATTTCGGATGGCTCAGGTGGGTCAAAGCTCGCCTGAAGCGGTGGCTTCCGTAGAGTCCTCTGCGCAGCAGAAGCCCGCGCAGCTCGAAGAAATTGTGGTGACCGCCCAGAAGCGCACCGAGCGCCTGATCGATGTGCCGATGAGTATCGTCGCTCTCAGCGCAGATGAATTACGACAGCGTCAGATTCTCGGCGTTGACGACTTAGCCTCCGCTGTACCCGGACTGTCAATGGAGAGCAACGGCTATCAACGGCGCATTGAGATCCGCGGTATCAGCAATGGAAGCTCCAACGGTAATGGCAACTCGTCCCTCATAGGTATGTATTTCGACGAGGCGGATGTTACCTCGTATGCGGCCACTCAGCTCGACCTCGGGATGTATGACCTAGAGCGAGTGGAGGTACTGCGTGGGCCTCAAGGGACGCTTTACGGCGATGGTTCTGCCGGCGGCACCATCCGTTTTATCACGAAGAATCCGGACCTGAATAATGTCGCTTTCGCTGCCGATGACGCTGCGACGTTTACCGACGACGGCGCTCCTGGTCAACGCGCCAATGTGATGCTCAACGTACCCTTGATCGATAGTCAGTTGGGTCTGCGTTTTGTAGGCCGATTTGAAAATGGGGGCGGGTGGATCGATCAGCCCGCCGCAGATCGAAAGAACTTCAACGGCCAAAATCTTGCTGAAGGGAGGCTGAAAGCGCTGTGGCAGCCGTCCGCCAGACTCACGGTGAACGCCCTGGCCGAGATCCATCGTAATCGAACGGCGCCGGGCATTGGTGAGGACGCCAACGGAAACTACACCCAGGTGTTTGGTCTTACGACCACCCCGTCG
>Ga0207695_10008021_pt1 | contig 13293 bp, 10 predicted proteins | sample KBSC54metaG_FD_184354 | JGI IMG/M metagenome (GOLD analysis project Ga0207695, IMG submission 184354) | Corn rhizosphere microbial communities from Kellogg Biological Station, Michigan, USA - KBS C5-4 metaG (SPAdes) (version 2) | ecosystem: Host-associated > Plants > Roots > Rhizosphere > Soil...
TCACCTTGCCGAAGACGGTGTGGACGCCATTGAGGTGCTTGGTCCGGGGTTCGCTCAGCACCATGAAGAACTGACTGCCGCCGGTGTCCTTGCCGGCGTGCGCCATGGAGAGCGCTCCCACCTGGTGCGTGCGCGGATTGTTCTGCGTCTCGCACTTGATCTTCCACCCCGGGCCGCCGCTGCCGATGCGCGGGTCGCCCGGCTGCAGATCGCGCGAGAGCGGATCGCCTCCCTGCACGACGAAGTCGGGAATGACACGGTGAAACCGGACGCCGTCGTAAAAGCCGCTGTTCGCCAGCTTCTCGAAGTTCGCCACCGTGTTCGGGGCATCGGTCTCATAGAGCTCCGCGACCATCGTGCCGCGGTTCGTTTCGAAAGTGGCGTGCTTGGACATGAATGGGAAAGCTGAGGAAATGCCAGCGGTTCGCGGTTACCTACCAACCTTACCCACGGATCCCTTCTTCGCCAACTGGCGTTCCAGCCTTTCAACCACCGCCCACTCCTCCTTCCGAACGGGTTGGACGGAGAGGCGGCTGCCTTTCTGCAGCAACGTCATGTGCTCGAGGCCCGGCACGCCACGCAGCTCGGTGAGCGTGATTGGGCGTGCGAACGGCCGCACCGCCTTCACGTCCACCATGTACCACGTTGGATGGTCCGCGTCGCTCTTCGGGTCGACGTGCTCCTGCGCGGGGTCGAACGCCGTGAAATCCGGATAGCCGTCGCGCACCACTTCGCAGATGCCCATGATGGCGTTGGGCTCGGAGCTCGAGTGGTAGAAGAGGACCAGGTCCCCCGTCCGGACATCATCGCGCAGCATGTTGCGCGCCTGATAGTTCCGCACGCCATCCCAGTGTGTCGTCCGTCCGGGTGATGTCCACAGGTCATTCCAGGAAAAACTGTCCGCTTCGGATTTCAGCAGCCAGTACCGTCGTGATCGGGTCATACGCGCGAGGATGGGCAGATGTCGGACAACACGCATGCCGCGCAGCGCGGCGTGCGCGCGATGCAGATGCGGCGGCCATGTTCGATGAACAGATGCGACAGCGGCGTCCACTGCTCGACCGGAAACAGCGGGATGAGATCTCGCTCGATCTTCACCGGATCGGTGGCGGTGGTGAGGCCCAGCCGGCCGGACACCCGCGCGACGTGTGTGTCCACGACGATGCCATCGTTCACGCCGAACGCGTTGCCAAGCACGACATTCGCGGTCTTGCGCCCCACACCGGGGAGCCGCGTGAGCGCGTCCATGGTGCGCGGTACCTGTCCGCCATGCTCCTGCACGAGCACGCGAGCCATGGCAACGAGATGCCGGGCCTTGTTGTGAAAGAAGCTGACCGTCGCAATGAGCGGTTCCACCTCGATGGCTGTGGCGTCGGCCAGCTCGGCCGGCGATGGATAGCGCGCAAACAGTGCGGGTGTCACGATGTTGACGCGAACATCGGTGCACTGGGCGCTGAGGATGGTCGCGACGAGCAGTTCGTACGGATTCCGGTGATGCAGGGCGGTCTGGGGATCAGGATACGCCGCGATCAGCCTCCGGTAGATTTCGGCGGCATGTTCGCGCGTGGGCTTTCTCCGGCGCCTGGATGTGCGGCGCGGTGCCGGCCTGGGCAGCTGTCTTCCGCTGCTCGTGCGGACGGGGCGCCCCGACGCGCGCTCACGCATGTGAAGCCATGTCCCTGCCGCTGTCTTCCACCCCGTCAACGATAATCCGTCGCACGCCCGCGTGCGTGTGGTCGTCGTGCAGCGCATCCGGATGCCGGTCCACGTGCCGGAGCGCTCGCAGCACGAGCGCTTCGAGCTCGCTCATGGTGGCGATGGTGCGATATCCCATGCGTTCGCCACCCGGGATGGCGTTGGAGAACGCGGCCGTTCCCTCGCGCCATGGCGCGCGGCCGCGGTCGGCCGCCGCGCGCGGATCGAACGTGGCGACATGCGACACCAGCGAGATGCCCGGTCGCTCCTCGCGGAGTCCCAGCACGAGGAGCACGCGCAGGTGCGCCCCGGCGTCGTCCGAAGCGCCGTCGCGCACCGCTACGAAACAGCCGTCCGCGGGCTCGTATGGCATGTCCGGCCCCACGCGGGCCCAAATGCGCTGAGCGGGAAACTGCAGGTAGCTGGCCGCTGGCGCGGCGAGAACCCAGTCATGCAGGTCGGATACGGGACGCGTGAATTGCGCGATCGCGCGTTCGCTCAGCACGTAGACCCGGCGGCCAAATGACCAGAGCTGATACCCCTGATAGAGCAGCTCCGTGTAGCTCTCGATCGCCTGGGCCGGTGCGTCGTCTGCGGCCATTTCCTGCAGCGTCGCGCCCACCAGGCCGAGTAGCGCGAACTGGTCGCGATTCGCGGGATCGCTGCCGCGTTGCGCCGCTTCCGCGCGAATGGCGGCGAACGCGGATTGCTCGAGCGGCTGGACGATCAACTCGTACGGGGTGAGGCGCCTCCCGGATGGCGCGGCGCCGAGGTGATCAGACACGCAGTTCTTCCACTCCGGCCACGTCGCGCAGGCGCGCCACGATTTCGTGGAGCTGCTTCTCTGTATAGTCGATTTCCTGCGCGGCACCTTCGAGGTCCAGCAGCCCCGCGCGCATGGACACGGCGACCTGATTGAGATACCGCACCTTGCGCAGGAATTCATCCGTCACGGTGCGGAGCGCGTGATAGCGCCGCGTGTGCGCCACGGCGCGCCCGTACCGGGCCAGCAGGTCGCTGTCCGACAGTCGCCGGGCCAGTGCGTCCACCTCGTCGCGCGTGCGGCCCGGCAGAATGCCATGATCGGGAATTCCGTCGTCGTCCCACTCGGATTCCGCGAACCAGAGCCGCCCGACGTACTCGATCCCATCGTGCGTAATTCGCAGTGTGACGTCATAGGTCCGGTCACCCACGGTGATGGCGGCAATGCGCGGCGGAGCGGTTTCGTCAACGGGTGACATGGCTCTCACGGGGAAGGTGTTCATCGTGCTCACTCAGAAAATGGCGCATCGCGCTGAAGAGTGGGATGGGGGCTTCGACATAGGGTACGTGCCCGCACTCGTCGAGCTCGACGAGTCGGGCGTCGGGCATCGCGCCGACGGCCAGTCGCGAGGATTCCAGCGGAATCGGATCGTTTCGTCCGTGCACGATGAGCGTGGGAGTGGCGACAGTGCGCAGCGCGGGGACGAGATCATAGTCATTCAGGCTCTCCCAGACGGACTGCTGGACCCGCGCGATCACGCGGAACGGCGTGAGATCGTGCGCGCGCTCGGGCCGCGCGAAGTAGCCAGCCACACTGATCTCGAACGCGCGCTGGCGGAACGCGGCCGGGTCGCGTTCACGCAGCCCCGACGCCGCGAGGGCATCGCGCATGGCGCGCACGGGTTCGCTCTGTTGGCGGCGGGCCAGCTCCGCCTCGAACACGTCGCGCAGGGGGCGGTTCACGGGCGCGGGATCGAGCAGCAGCAGGCGCGCGGGACGTGGTGGCGCCCCGGCCGCCCCGGCCGGGTCACTCGCGGAGGCACCGATCGCGTACAGCATGGCCAGCAGCCCGCCCCATGAGTAGCCAACGAGCGAGAGCGGATCGATCGCGAGTTCGCGCACGAGCGCCGCCAGGTCGTCCACGTGAGTGCGCCACGTGATTGCCGCGCGGTCCGCCGTCTGCGACCGTCCACCGCCGCGCTGATCGTAGAACAGCATCTCGTACCGGTCAGCGAGCTGCAGCATCTGCGGCAGCAGGTAGCAGTGATCCGCCCCGGGCCCACCATGCAGCACGACGAGCGGGGGGGCGCCGGCCGGCCCGTAGCGCACCCAGTAGAGCGGCACCGGCGTCGAGGCGGTGTATCCCTGCGCCCGCGGCTCCGGAATTGGAAGCGTCACGGGTGTCTCACGGCGAATGACGCCGCGATGCGCGCGGTCGCGACGTGAATCGCGACCGTCTCATGAATGTCGCGGCCGTATCCGCCGCCAAGGACGACAGCGACCGGAATGCCGACGTCCCGGCACATCTGTATCACCATCGCGTCGCGCCGCGCGAGCCCATCCGTCGTGAGCGACAGGCGCCCCAGGCGGTCGTGCTCGTGCGGGTCCGCGCCGGCCAGGTAGAAGACCAGATCGGGGCGGGCATCACGGATGATGTCGGGGAGCGCTCCGGCGAGCGCGGTGAGATACGCGCCGTCGCCCGTGCCATCCGGCAATTCGATATCCACGCAGCCTGCGACCTTGTGAAAGGGATAGTTTCTGCTGCCATGCATGCTGAACGTGAACACTGAATCGTCGCCCGCAAAGATGGCGTGGGTGCCGTTTCCCTGATGCACGTCGAGATCGACGACCGCAGCGCGAGCGATGCGGCCATCACGCTGCAGCACGCGAATGGTGACAGCGACATCGTTGAACGCGCAGAATCCCTCCCCGTGATCAGCGAACGCGTGGTGCGTGCCGCCGGCCAGATTCATGGCGACGCCCGCGGTGCATGCGGCGCGCGCGGCGGCGATGGTCCCGCCCACGGAACGTCGCGAGCGCTCCACGAGTTGCGGGGACCAGGGGAAGCCCAGCCGCCGGATCTCCATGGCATCGAGCCGCCCCCCGCTGAAGCGGTCCACGTAGTCAGCACGGTGCGCCAGGAGCAGCTCATCCCGCCGCGCGCCCTGCGGCTCCAGCACATCCGCCGCCGTCGCGATGCCCTCGGCCATGATCTCCTCGCGGAGCAGCGCGTACTTCGCCATGGGGAAGCGGTGTCCCGGCGGCAGCGGGATGGCGTAGGCGGCGCTGGACCAGAAGAGCATGGGCAGAGAGGAGGGAAGGGCGGCATGGGCCGGCGACAGGTCCCGGTTTCCACTCCCTGTCGCGGTGCCCATGCCGCGCCGGCGGCCTATTGCCGCGTGCCCAGCACCGCGGTGAGCGTCAATCGCTCCGTGCCCCGCAGCACGACCACCGCGACCGAATCGCCCGGTGCATGCGCCCGCAGCGCGTCCGTGTACGCGTAGAGATCCTTCACCGGAACGCCGCCGAATTGCACGATGATGTCACCCTTGCGCACTCCGGCCTGGTCCGCGGGACCTCCGGGCGTGACGCCGGCCATGCGCACGCCCGTCACATCGGCCGCGGCCATGTCGGGAATCGAGCCGAAGTACACGGACGTGTTTCCCGCAGTCGCCATGTGCGGGGGCGGAGCCGTGCGTACGTACGTGAGTCGCACGGGACGGTCAGCCAGCGCACGCGCGATGCGCGCCGCGAAATTCACGACGCGTGCTTCATCCGCCACATCCACCTTGGCCGCCACGTCCGTGGCGCGATGATAATCCTCGTGGATGTCGGTGAAGAAATGCAGCACCGGCACACTGTCCGCGTAGAACGAGCTCTGATCCGATGGCCCGAACCCGTCGCCAATCGCGGTGAGCTGGAAGGCGGGCGCGATGTTCGCGCTGTCTACCAGCTTCGGCAGCTCGGTGGCGGTGCCAACCCCGTACACGATCAGCCGGTTGTTCCGCATGCGACCCACCATGTCGAAGTTCATCATGGCCTGGATGCGTGATACCGGCACGGGCGAGTGTTCCACGAAGTATTCCGACCCGAGCAGGCCGAGCTCCTCGCCACTGAAGTTGGCGAAGACAATGGACCGCCGGGCGGGATGTCGCACGAAGAGTCGCGCGAGCTCCATGACGGCGGCGGTGCCGGATGCATTGTCATCGGCACCATGCCGAATGACGCCGCCGGCTTCCGGATCCATCGCGCCGAAGGTCGAACGACCGAGATGATCGAAGTGTGCGCCGATCACCACGTACTCGTCCCGCAGCGCGGGATCGCTGCCCCGCACCATGGCGACGACGTTTTGCGACGGCAGGGCGGCGGCGAGCCCGGCGTGGATGGCCGCGACGGACGTTGCCGAGAAGGGCTGCAGGTACGCTGACGCGCAGGCAAAGCGGGCATGTGTGCTTGCCGGCGTGTCGCAGATGGAATCGGGATGCACGGCAAGCGGCTGCAGTCCGAGCGCGGCGTAGCGGCGCGCGATGAACGCGGCGGCGCTGTCATTGCCAGGCGTGCCCGTGAGACGTCCCGCGAGCGCGTCGCTCGCCAGATAGTTCACGTCTTGACGCAGGATGGTGGTATCGGCGGCAGGAGCCAGGCTCACCGCCATGCCGGGAGCCACCGCGGCATGGCACCCGGCTGCCAGCATGGCGAACGCACCCAGCCTGGCGACGGCAGAGCGTACCGGAATCAGCATGATTCGAGTGATAGTGAGAGATGGTGCGACGTTCGAATGTTATGCTGTCGTGCACGGCACTTCCACCCGCATGCTACTCCGTTCGCAGCGTGATGGCGGGGTCAATGCGCGTCGCATGTCGCGCCGGGAGGAAACTCGCCAGCGCTGACACGATCGCTATGACGGATGTCACGACGGCGTACGTCACGAGGTCCGTGGAGGTAAGTCCGTACAGCAACGTGCGCAGCAGCCGCGTGGCCGCGAGTGCGCCCACCAGCCCGGCCGCGATTCCCAGGAACGACAGCCGCATCCCCTGCCGGACGATCAGGCGGCGAACGGCGCCGCGCTGCGCGCCGAGCGCCATGCGGATGCCCATTTCGCGCGAGCGTTGCGTGACGGCGTAGCTGAGGGTGCCGTGCACGCCGATCATCGCGAGCACCAGTGCGAGCAGGGCGAACGCGCCGAGCAGCCGCATGGTAAATCGCTGTTTGCCAATGGACTGTGACAGCGCCTCGTCCATGGTGGTCACGCCGTACAGCGCGACCTGCGGGTCGAGATTCCGCACGGCCGCTCGCACCTGGGGGAGCACGGCCATCGGGTCGGCATGGGTGCGGACGAGGAGCGAGACGGTGGCGAAGGGCACCTGCCAGAGGGGCGGATAGACCGCGGGCGGCGTCTCGGCGCCGGGCCCCTCGAATTTTTCGTCCGCCACGACGCCCACGATGCGCCGCGCCTGTCCCCAGAACCGGAGCTGCTGGCCCACCGCGTTCCCGTCGGGAAAGTACCGGCGCGCGCCAGACTCGTTGATCAACAGCACCGCGGGCGCCGTTGCGTCATCCTGATCCGAGAGCAGCCGTCCGCGCCGCAGCGCCACGCCCGCAGTGGGGAAGTACGACGGGCTGACGCTGCGGATGTAGATCTCCGCCTGGTGTTCCGCCTCTGCCTCGCGTCCCACGATCACGAAGCTGTTGGTGAAGCCTGCTTCGAGTGGGCCGTTCGCGGACAGGGACGCCGAGACGACGCCAGGAATCGCCTCGACCCGGCGGATCAGTTCCCGATGAAATCCTGACAGCTCGGGGAAGTGCGGGAACGCCGCCATGCTCTGCGGATAGCGCGATGCAGGGAGCTGGTACTGCACCCGCAGCAGCCGGTCGGACTGGAATCCCGGGTCGACGCCGCGCAGTGACCAGACGCTCCGGATCAACAACCCCGCACCGATCACCAGGACCACCGACAGCGCGATTTCCGCCACGACGAGGCCGTTGCGGAACCGCTGCTGTGCGGGCGCGGCCGAGCCGCTGCGACCACTGCCGGCCCGCAGCGCATCCTGTACATCGAGCGTGCGCGCGAGGAAGAGGGGCAGCAGTCCGAACGTCATGGACACCAGCACGGCGATGCCCAGCGCCACGCCGAGCACGCGCGGATCCATCGAGACATCCGCGAGTCGCGGAATGTTCCGCGGTGCGAGCGCGAGCAGCGCGCGGAGTCCGAGCGCGGCAATGCCAATGCCGAGTGCCGCGGCGGCCACGGAGAGCAGGAAACTCTCGGCGAAGAGTTGCTGCGCGAGTCGCCGCATCCCGGCTCCGAGCGCGAGGCGCACCGCCACTTCACGCCGGTGCGCCACGGTGCGGGCGAGCAGCAGATTGGCCGCATTGGCGCAGGCAATGAGCAGCACGAGCGCCGACGCGGCGAGCAGTGCGGCCAGTGCGGGGCGAATGCCGCGCACGAGCGACGCCGGGAGCGATTCGACGAACACGCCGCGTGCGCGATTCTCGCGAGGGTACTGGACCTCGAGCGTGGCCGCGAGCGCCGCCATCTCCCGTTGCGCGGCGGCCGGTGCGACTCCAGCGCGCAGGCGCGCGACGACGATGACATCGTGACGCTCGCGGGGCGACGACACGGGAGTCGCGGCAAGCGGTAACCAGACGTCCACATCCTGCTGGAGCGACCCGAATCCCGGTGGCATCTCGGGCAGCTCGATGCGGTCCGGGAGTACGCCGAGCACGCTGTAGCTGCTGTCGCCCAGCCTGATGCGGCGCCCGATGATGTCGGGTGCGGACGCGAAGCGGCTGTGCCAGAGCCGCTCGCTGATCAGCGCCACGGCAGGCGCGCCGGGCACATCCTCGTCGGGGCGAAAGCCGCGTCCCAGTCGCGGCGCAATGCCCACCGTCGCCAGGAAGTCCTTCGTGACCGCGGCTGCACTGAGCTGCACCGCGTCGGCGCCGGGCGCGGGCGGCGTGAAGCTGAGCGCGCGCGGCTGGAGCGCGGCGAGGTGGGAGAAGACGTGACTGCGCGCGCGGAAATCGAAGTAGTCGGGCACCGACGCCGGCTCGCGCGTCGTGCCGCTGTTGCGGTCGTTCTCCCACACCATGACGAGCCGGCCGGGATCGGCGTAGGCCAGCGGTCGCAGCAGCACCGCATTCACCACGGTGAAGATGGCGGTGGTGGCCCCGATGCCGAGCGCCAAAGTGAGCACCACGACGCCGGTGAACGCGGGACTCTTGCGCAGTGCGCGAAGGGCCCCGCGCAGGTCGGCGGCGCCGGCGTCGAGCAGGGAGATGCCGCGCGCATCGCGGCACTCCTCCTTGTAGCGCTCCAGGCCGCCGAAGTCGCGGAGTGTCGTCCGGCGCGCCGCCGCGGGCGTCATGCCCGCCCGCAGACGCGCGGCCACTTCCATGTCCACGTGAAAACGGAGTTCCTCCTCCAGCTCCTGATCCTCGCGGCGGCGCGCGAACAGCGCCCGCCAGCGCGTGGCGATCCGGGTGCGGAGGCTCATCGCGGCCGAATCCTCAGGCCGGCTGCGCGCGCAGCACCCGCTGCACGGCGAGCATGAAGCGCTCCCAGCTCTCCGTTTCCTGCCGCAACTGCGCGCGGCCGGTACTGGTGAGCCGGTAGTACCGCGCCCGGCGGTTGTGCTCGGACGTGCCCCAGCGGGCGGCGATCCAGCCCCGGTCCTCCAGCCGGCGCAGCGCCGGGTAGAGCGAGCCCTGGTTCACCTGGAGCACGTCGCGGGAGATCTGCTGGATGCGCTGGGCGACGCCCCAGCCGTGCATGGGCTCGAGCGAGAGGGCCTTGAGGATGAGCAGGTCGAGCGTGCCCTGGAGCACATCGGCGTTGGACGTCGCCACGGTCACTCCCCTTGACGTTCGACAAGAGCATACGACGTTTCCTGTCGAACGTCAAGGGGAGCCAGCCGGGCCCGCCGGTCCACGGCCCGGTGGCAGCGCCAGCCGCCCGGGTGACGGGGCGCGCCGGCGCACGCCCCTGGCAGCGGCCGGGCCATCCTTGCCTCGGTTTCGCGTCTCGCGCATACTCCCGGTCCGGACGCCGGCTTTCCCGCGCAGCCGGGCCCGCGCCGGTCCGTGGGCACACGGATCCACCGCCGATTTCTCCTGACTCCCACCGTCGAGACCGCCGATGCTGTCTTCCCGCAGAAGTGCCCCTGTCCGCCCCCGGACACGTGCATACGTCATTGTCGCCAGCTTTGTATTCTGTGGCGCGCCCGCCGGCAGCCTCCTGGCGCAGAACGCCCGGGCCCGCCATCGCGGCCGCCACGTCGCGCACCGCCAGCTTCACGCTGGACCAGGTGCTCAGCTACCCGTTCACGCAGGACCTCGTCGCCGCGCCGAAAGGCACGCGCATCGCGTGGGTGTTCAACCGGAGTGGCGTGCGCAACATCTGGACGGCCGACGGGCCGGACTTCGCCGCGCGTGCCATCACGGCCTACACCGCCGATGACGGCCAGGAGCTGACCAACCTGGGCATCACGCCCGACGGCGGGACGGTCGTGTACGTGCGCGGCGGCGATCACGACGCCAACTGGGAAGCGGAGGGCGGACTGGCGCCCGATCCTGATCATTCGCCCACGCAGCCCAGGGTCGAGATCTGGGCGGTGTCCACATCGGGCGGCGCACCGAAGATGCTCGCCGAGGGCGACGAGCCGGTGATCTCGCCGCGCGGCGATCGAGTCGCCTTCTCCCGCGGGCATCAGATCTGGGTCGTCCCGATCGATGGCTCCGCGAAGGCCACGCAGCTCTTCTTCTCGCGCGGCCAGAGTGAATCGCCGGTATGGTCGCCGAGCGGCGACCGGCTGGCGTTCGTCTCGAGTCGCGGCGATCACAGCTTCATTGGCATCTTCACGTCGGATTCGGTGCCGCTGCACTATCTCGCGCCGTCCACGTCACACGATGGCTCGCCCGTCTGGTCGCCGGACGGAACACGCATCGCCTTCGTGCGACGCCCGGGCACGGGCGGCGCGCCGCAGTCGCCGCTCACCCTCCACCCCAATCCCTGGGCCATCTGGACGGCTGACGCGACGACCGGCGCCGGTCACCTCGTGTGGCAGAGCCCGAAGACGCTCCGCGGGTCGTCGCCCACCACGGCGGGCGGAGCGAATCTCGCCTGGGGCACGGGCGGTCGCATCGTGTTCCTCGCGGATCTGGATGGCTGGCCGCACCTCTACTCCGTGCCCGAGGCGGGCGGCAAACCCCTGCTCCTCACACCGGGCGCGTTCATGGCGGAATACATCACCATGACGCCGGACGCGTCGGCCATCGTGTACAACGCCAATACGGGCACGACGCCCGGCGACGGTGATCGCCGGCATCTGTACCGCGTGCCGGTGGATCGCGCCGCGCCGGTGGCCATCACGTCGGGTGAGGGCCTCGAGTGGACGCCGGCGGTCACGGGCGATGGCCGCAGCGTCGCATTCATTGGCGCCGGCGCGCAGCGGCCGCCGCTGCCCATGGTCGTCGCGCTCGAGGGCGGTGCACCCCGTGTGCTTGCCGAAGACGCCATTCCCGGGGACTTCCCGACGGCCGCACTGGTCATTCCGAAGCCGGTGACGTTCAAGGCGGCGGATGGCACCGTGGTGCACGGACAGCTCTTCCGGCGCGACGGCGGGGCCGCCAGGGAGCCGGGCGTCGTGTTCGTGCATGGCGGTCCGCCACGGCAGATGATGCTCGGCTGGCACTACATGGACTACTACTCCAACTCGTACGCCGTGAATCAGTATCTCGCCAATCACGGCTACGTCGTGCTCTCGGTGAACTACCGGCTGGGCATCGGCTACGGCCATGACTATCACCATCCCGCGCACGCCGGCGCATGGGGCGCGTCGGAGTATCAGGACGTACGGGCGGGCGGGGTGTATCTGCGCTCGCTCCCCTTTGTGGATGCGCGACGCATCGGCATCTGGGGCGGTTCCTACGGCGGGCTGCTCACCGCGCTCGCGCTCGCGCGCAACTCCGACATCTTCAAGGCCGGCGTGGACATGCATGGCGTACACGACTGGGTTTCGGAATACGGCTCGCGCCTGACGGACCAGCAGCTTCGCTACGAGAAGGGCGACATCAAACAGGCGCTCGACGTCGCGTGGAAGTCCTCACCCGTCGCGTCCATCTCCACCTGGAAGAGTCCCGTCCTGCTCATTCAGGGCGACGACGATCGCAACGTGCACTTCCATCAGACGGTGGACCTTGCGCGGCGCCTGTCGGCCCAGGGTGTGTCGTTCGAGGAACTGGTGCTGCCGGACGAGATTCACGGCTTCCTGCGACACCACTCGTGGAGCATCGCGGATTCCGCGACGGTGGCGTACTTCGGCAAGCAGTTCGGGGTGAAGGAGTAGCGGGAACCGCGGCGGGCGGAGTCGCTGCTCCGCCCGCCGGGGCATCCCCTTGCGCGCGCTGACGCGCCGAGGTGAACGTATGCGCATGTCAACCCGAATCGCTCTTCGTGTCGCCAGCCTGGTCTGCGCCGCGGCGACTCTCGCTTCGCCCGTCATCGCGCAGGACCACGCATCCACCAGCCGGCTCGATGCTCAGGTGGACTCCATTGCGGCAGCGGTGCTCTCGAGCACCGGCGTGCCGAGTGCGTCCATTGCGGTCGTTCAGCACGGGCAGCTCGTGTACGCACACGCCTATGGCGCGGCGAAGCTCCAGCCGCGCGTAGCTGCCACGGCCGACATGCGCTACGGCATCGGCTCGATCAGCAAGCAGTTCACGGCGGCCGCCATTCTGCTGCTGCAGCAGGACGGGAAGCTCTCGCTCGACGACCCGGTAGCGAAGTACGTACCGGGCCTCACGCGCGGCAGCGAGGTCACGATTCGCGAGATCCTGTCGCACACCTCCGGCTATCAGGATTTCTGGCCACAGGACTATGTGCCGCCGAGCATGGAGAAGCCGATCAGCCCCGAGGGCATTCTCGATCACTGGGCTCGGCAACCACTCGATTTCGATCCAGGCACGCGCTGGCAGTACAGCAACACCAACTTCGTGATCGCCGCGCTCATCGTGCAGAACGTGAGCGGTGCGCCGTTCTTCCAGTTCATCCGCACGAAGATTCTCCAGCCGCTTGGCATGACGAGCGCCGTGGACTTCGATGCGCAGGGCCCGTCGTCGGTGCAGCCCGTGGGATACCTGCGCTACGCGCTCGGCCCGCTGCGTCCCGGCCCATCGACGGCACCGGGCTGGATGTTCGGCGCCGGGGAGCTCGCCATGACACCGAGTGATCTGGCCAGGTGGGACATCGCGATGATCCGCCAGTCGCTGCTCTCGCCGGCGTCGTACCGCACGATGGAAACCACCGTGCTGCTGCGCGACGGCGTCAGCTCGGGCTACGGACTCGGCGTCGATGTGGGGATGATGAACGGTCATCGCGCCATCTCGCATACCGGCGAGGTATCCGGATTCACCGCCATGAACGCCGTCTTCCCGGACGACAGCGCCGCGGTCGTGGTGCTCACGAATCAGGATGCCGCGCCGGCGTATGGCGCGATCACGCGCGGCATCGTGCAGTTGCTCTTCACACACCAGGACTCGCTGACCACGAGCCGTACGGCGCGGGCCCGCGCGATCTTCACGGGGCTGCAGCACGGTAGCGTCGACCGCACGCTGTTCACCGCGAACGCCAACGCCTACTTCGGCGCTCAGGCGATCGAGGATTTCAAATCGGGGCTCGAGTCGCTCGGTGCACCGACCGTGTTCGAACAGACCGGGCAGTCCGATCGCGGTGGCATGGTCGAGCGCACTTACCGGGTCGTCTGTCCCAGCCGCACGCTCCGTGTGTGGACGTACGAAATGCCCGACGGGACACTGGAGCAGTATCAGGTGGCGCCC
>Ga0207695_10008024_pt1 | contig 13288 bp, 7 predicted proteins | sample KBSC54metaG_FD_184354 | JGI IMG/M metagenome (GOLD analysis project Ga0207695, IMG submission 184354) | Corn rhizosphere microbial communities from Kellogg Biological Station, Michigan, USA - KBS C5-4 metaG (SPAdes) (version 2) | ecosystem: Host-associated > Plants > Roots > Rhizosphere > Soil...
ATGGAGAATGCGCCTGACAAGGTTGCGGTGCGGAAGAACCTTGCTCTTGCTTACTACAAGAAAGGCGATTGTGAACACGCGAGCGCGGAGTTCGAGGCGGTACATGCTGCGCGGCCTGGGGATCTGGGCGCGACGATGCTGCTGGGATATTGCGAACTGAAGCTGAATCGCGGTGAGAAGGCCGTTGCTCTTCTAGGCCCAATGGAGCAGGCAAATCAGAATGATATGGATTTCGAGTACGTGCTGGGTTCGGCGCTGATTCAGTCTGGAAAAGAAGCGGAAGGGTGCTCTCGGATGGAGCGAGTGGCGGAGAACACGCGGTCGGCCGAGGCATATGTGATTGCGGGTTCGGCACGACTGCAGGCAAGAGAGTTCAAGCAGGCGAGGACGGATCTGGATGCGGCCCTTGGACTGGATACAAAGATTGCCGGGCTTTATACGATGGCGGGACAGGCGAGAGATGCGCTGGGAGATACGGAAGCGGCGCAGGCGGCGTTTGAATCGGCGCTACGGGCCGACGCGCGCGATCCGGTGGCAAATTTGTATCTGGGCGCAATTCTGCTGAAGAAGCGGGATGTTGAGCGGGCGCAGCCGCTGCTTGAACTAGCTCTTCAGCTGCATCCCGATAACCGGCAGGCGCGTTTGCAGATGGCGAAGCTGGATGCGATGCAGGGCAAGAATGCCGAAGCTGTCTCGCTGCTGGAGACGCTGGAGAAGGCAGATCCGAACTGGCTAGAGCCGCATGTCGAACTGGCGCCGCTGTATTACAAGCTGCATCGTGCCAACGACGGGCAGCGTGAGCGGAAGCTCGTGGATGACATCCAGGCGAAACAGCAGCAGGCTGGGCCTGCAAACAACTAGCTATTTCTGCGTTGCAGCCGGAGCTGTTTCGGTGACGTTCAAAACGCGATCGGCATCGACGTTCTCGACGGTCTGGACAATGCCGCTGGGCCAGGTGATTTGGACTGTCAGGGCTTTTGAATCCGGGCCGAGACCGAAGTGTACGGGACCGAGGCTCGATGAGGCGTAGCAGACGCTGGAGGTCTGGTGATTGTACTGTGTGCCGGCCTTTGTGACGACCTTGATGCGAGCGCCTATCCCATCGCGATTGCTCTTTGTGCCGCGGAGCGCGATATCGAACCAGTGGCCCACGTTGGGGCTGCGATTCATCCAGAGTTCGGCGTTGGAATCCATCGAGGTGACTACGATGTCGATACGGCCATCGCCGTCGAAGTCACCGAGCGCGCAGCCGCGGTGGCGTGCCGCGGTGGATTGGACGAAGCCTGCTTCTTCAGTGAGGGGTTGCCATTTTCCGCTCGAGCCTAGATTGCGGAACACGGAGTTGGGCTGTTTGACATCCGCCCCGGGCGGGTGTGTGGCTGAGACGTGGCCGCGGGAGACGAAGAGGTCCTTCCAGCCGTCGTTATCGAAGTCATAAAGTGCAGGGCCGAAGCCGGACATGCCGAGGCTCTCGGAAGTCATGTTGCTCGGAGCGGTGACTTCAGCGAAGTCACCTTTGCCTGTGTTGCGGAAGAGCGGAAAGGTCTGGCGGTTGAGGGCGACGTACGCGACGTCCGGGTATCCGTCGTTGTCGAAGTCGCGGAAGTCGAGGCCCATGCCGGAGATGAAGGCACCTTCTTCGGGAAGGGCGATGTTGGCCTGGAAGGCGATCTCTTCGAACTTGTTGCCGAGATTGTGAAAGAGAAAGCTATAGCCTGCATCATTGGTGACGAAGAGGTCGGGCTTGCCATCGAGATCGAAGTCAGCGACTCCAACGCCCATGCCCTTGCCGACGTGGTCGCGGATGCCCCATTCCTTAGATACATCCTTGAAGGTGCCGTCTCCATTGTTAAGGAACAGCTGATCGGGGAGCCCCTTATAGTAGCGGGGATGGCAGTACTCGGCGACGTTGCTGATGGTGCAAAGCGGCTTGTCGGACCAGGTCCACTGAAGGTAATTGACGACGAACAGGTCGAGGAGGCCGTCGTTGTTGACGTCCACCCATGCCGCGGCGACGCCGTAGAGTGGGCCGAATTCGGGATCGATGGATTTGTCGAGGCCGGCTTTCTTCGTTACGTCAGTGAAGGTGCCATCGCCATTGTTGTGGTAGAGGGTATTTCCGTGGACGCCCATGACGAAGAGATCGGGATGGCCGTCGTTGTCGTAGTCGCCGGCAGCAACGCCCGAGTCGAAGCCGTGGCCCTTTAGGCCTGCTTGCGCCGTGACATCGGTGAAGACGCCGTTGCTGTCATTGCGGTATAGGCGATCGGAGTACTCATCGGAGGACTTCTTGAGGATCTGGAGGTCGGCGCCGTTGGTGAAAAAGATGTCGGGGCGGCCATCACCGTTGTAGTCGAAGACGGCAACTCCGCCTGCCATCGTCTCTGGAACATTGCGGGCAGTGGTGCTCTCGTCGCTGTCGAGGCGGAAGGGGAGAGACTTCAGCTCGAATTTGATGGGGGAAGGGGATTGCTGCTGGGCCACGATCCGCGCGACTGCTAAGACGGCAGAGAGCAGAAACAGAACGAAGAAGGCGATCGAGGGGGACTTGGGCATAAACAGGGAATCAGACCGGAGGAGCTACAACTAGTTTATCTTGTTTGCGGTTTGAACCGGTCCTGCAGGGGTACGGCGGCGTTTCAGGCGTTCCATGTATGTTCTATGCTTTGTTTATGCGGCGAATCTGGCTATCGGGGCTTCTGACGTGTGTCATGGCTGGCGGACAAGTCAGGCCGGATTCGGGAGGGGCTGCCGCTCGATTGGTGCAAGCGCGGGAGTACCTGGCGAAAGGGGACGTGAACCATGCGCGCCAGGAGGCTGAGATGCTGCACGCGCAGAATCCCCGCGATCTATCTGTGGCGATACTGCTGGCCAACTGCTACATCAAACTGGGCCGTGTAGAGGATGCGGTGAACATACTGAAGCCGCTTGAGCCAGGGAACGAGGGGAACAGCGAGCTAGAGTACTCGCTCGCTTTCGCGATGATGCAAAGCAAAGGGGACGCGGAGAGCCTCATCCGGATGGAGAAGGTGGCGGCCGCGATTGGCTCGGCGAAGGCGTGGACTGCGGCGGGCTCGTTAAGGATGCATCGCGATGAGTTCGAGAAGGCGAAGGCCGACTTTGATCAGGCTCTGGCGCTTGATTCCTCTGTAGTTGGATTGAATACGATGGCGGGGATTGTGCGCTACGCATTGCAGGATCCGGACGGGGCTTTTCCATACTTTCAGGCCGCGCTGCGCGCCGATCCCCGAGATTTCCAGGCGAATTTGTATGACGGGCTCTATCGGATGCAGAAGGGGGAATTCGAAGAGGCGAGAGCGCTGCTCGAGTTGGCGCTGGAGCTTCAGCCCGAGTCACCACTTGCGCGCGTGAAGATGGCGCAACTCGACGGAATGACGGGCAGGTACATGGAGGCGGTTGCGGTGCTGGAGAAACTGGAAATGGAGACGCCGAAGTGGCTCGACCCTCACGTGCAGCTTGCGTCTCTTTACTACAAACTCCATAGGCCGGACGACGGGCAGCGGGAACGCGAGATTGTGCAGAGGCTTGAGACGGAGCAGCAGAAGTCCGGCCCGGTGAAATAGATCTAATGAACACGTGTGGGAAAAAGTGAAGGGCGGCCGAGGCCGCCCTTCGAGTTTGGAGAAGTGCGCGGTTTAGAAGTAGTACTTGCCCGCGAACTGGATCCAGCGATAGCCCTGCTTGGCAGCCGGGATACCGGTGGTGCTTTGGTTGCTGTTGTAAACCATTGCTTGACCCGTGCTGTAGCCCTTGAAGCTCAGCTGGTTGTCACCCACACCGTTGATGCCAAAGGAAGCATTGGGGTGGTTGAGCCAGTTGGTGGCCGAGACGCGCACTTCGAAGCGCTGCGAGTCGTTGACTCGGAATGCCTTGAAGACTGCCAGATCGCTGCCGAAGTAGTGCGGCGTCCGGATATAGGGCCAGATCCACTGACCTTGAACACCGTTGGATGTCGCAGTTGGCGGAAGCGGTGCGGCAAAGCAGTTCGGGTTGAAGTACTGGTTCTTGAGCAGATGCTTTCTCGGGTCGCAGGTCAGGAGCGGCATCAGGCCGGGGTACTCGTCTGTACCGAACCAGCTGCTGGTGCTGATCGCCGTGGTCTGGTGACCGTTAGGCATCGTGATGTAGGGTTGGCCACCTTTTGAGGGGTTGGTTGGATCGATGAAGTTGCCGTTGTATACAGCCTGCATGTTGCGCTGCGTGGCCTGATACGGTGCTCCATCCTGGTAGGTGGTGTAGTTGGAGAGTTCCCAACCATTGATCAACTCGCCAAGTGCCCAGTTGTTGTGAATCGGCTTGGGCAGTTTGTAAGTGAACGACAAGTTGAAGACCTTCGTGTGGTCGTATCCGAGCGGCCCATAGTTGTTCGCGAGAACGAATGGGTCGACCAGGTTGCCATTGCCGTTACCGTTGGAGCTGCTTCCATCGCGGGTACCGAGCACCTTGCCGAAGGTGAAGTTTGAGAACAGGTACAGATTGCCGGACTGTTTCTGACCGGACACCTGCAGTGAGTTGTAGTTCGCGTATCCACCGTGCTGGTAGATGGCGATTGTCTGGTAGTTGTGCAGGGGACGGAAGTCCTGGGCCTGGAAGGAAGGATCGTTGGCATCAGGCAGGCCAGACGTCTTCGGTGGAGCGCCAGGGTTCTCGATCTTGCCGTAGTTTGCGCTGTACGGGTTGGTGACCGGTCCGAACAGAGCACCAATTGCTACAGGGTTTGCGTCGTACAGCTTGCTCGAACCATTCAGCAACTGGTTGCGGCTTGCGCTGCCCACGTAGGAGATTTCCATGACCGTGTGCGAGGGCAGAGCCTGTGCGATGCCGAAGCTATAGGTATCAGCAAACGGCACCTTATCGTCGTGCCACTTGTCAGCACTGATTGCGCCGCCAACCTGGTTGAGCGAATCCGGCACTGCAAGCTGCTTCGTCTTCGTGTGAGCCTGGTCGGTGTAGACCAAACCGTTGGCGACGTTATAGCCGTAGAAGCCGTTGCTGAGCTGGCCGCCAGTGTTGAAGTTGAACGATCCGAGCGGGCCGTTCATCGCGTTTCCGGCATCGTTATCGGAAACCTGATAGCGATAGGTGCCGAAGCCAGCGCGAATGACGGTTCTGCCGGTACCGAATACGTCATAGGCAGCACCGAGGCGCGGATTGTAGGTGAACAGCTTGCTGCTCCAGCCGGACAACGGAACCGCAGGATTGTTTTGATGCCATGCGAGGCCGGTGTTGGCAGGCGGGTTCGGGGTATTGACGTACGTCGAAGGATCCCAAACCTGGGTGCCGCCGCCCTTGAGGGTGTCATACCACTGGCCCATGTGATCAGCACGGAGGCCGACGTTGAGGGTCAGCTTGCGTGTGGCCTTCCAGGAGTCCTGAGCCCAGATCGACCACTGATGCCAGAGCTCGTCGGGTACTGGCTGGCTGATTGATTCATTGTAGTTGTTCTGGCGGCCCAAGAGGCGGTCGAGCACGAGGTTCGAAGTGCTGTTGTTGCCCCACGGACTGACGTTGAATTCGCCATTGCCATCCCAGTTGCTATACGCCTGCAGGTTCTCCTGGGTATCCCAGTAGAAGCCGGCCTTGACGCTGTGCGACTTGACGATCTTGGTGAACGTATCCGCGATCGAAGGAGCCTTTGAGGTCTTGCCGAAGCTGTTTGCACCGTAGATGCCGCCATCGAAGTTGAACTGACGGATATCGGTGGTGCCAGCACCAGCCCACGCGTCGAAGAAGTCAGGCATCTGGTTCATCTTGTGCCTGTCGCCGAAGACGCCTGTGGTGGCAACGCCCAACGCCGTACGGCTCACAGAGGCGGGATCACTCAGCTTGTTGGCGTTGACGAACTTCGAGTATGCAAACACGACTTCGTTCGTCGTGGTTGCACTGAAGGCGTGCGTGACGTTGGCAAGGTAAACGTTGGCCGTTTCTTTTCCGGAGGGCTTGCCGGGGTACGGGATAGCGTACGCAGGCTCCCACCAGATGGAGAGCGGGTGGTTGTCGGTCTCGTTCTGATAAGCGTAAGAACCCCAGATCTTGGTGTTGTCGCTGAATGCGTACGTCACCTTACCGGTTGCTTCCCAGCGGTTCTGAGGAGTGTTGGGCGAATAAACGTAGTTGCTCCAACCGTTGTTCTTGTTGGGAGCCTCATTTGGCTTCGGGTTGATGTTGGTGACCTTAACGCCATCCGGATCGAAATAGGACGTCAAGTTCGGAACAGCCGGATGAGACGCATCGAAGCCACTCGACGGAGCCCAAGGCGAATTGGTCGAGTCGCAGCCTTGCCAGGTCACGCCGGAGTTGCAAGGCACCGAGTAGGCATTGTGATACGCGCCGCTGTTGTCAGAGGGCTTATAGACCTGCTCGGGAATACCAGGGTTGTTGAAGTTTCCGGCCAGCTGATCAGTTGTGGGAACGTTCAGGTTTACCGGAGCGTTGTAGGGGTGCTGGATCATGTTCTCGTAGCCGCCCCAGAAGAAGAGCTTGTCCCGGTTCTTATTGAAGTGCGGGAAGAAGACCGGTCCGCCGATGTTGCCGCCAATGTAATAGAAGTACGACGGGTAGATCGGATTTCCCTGCGCGTTGTTATTCCAGTCGTTGGTGAAGCCTGCTGAAGAGTCACGTGCGTAGATGTAGCCTTCACCGTGGAACTTCTGGCCACCGCTCTTCGAGAAGGCCTGGAGAACAGCAGGTCCCTTGGCGTACTCGGCACCGTAGGAGGCGGACAGATACTTGACGCTGTCTGTCATGTCCTGGTTGATGTTGGCGACCTGCGTTCCGGCGTTTCCCGGATCGATGAGGTTGGCACCATCGAGGTAGACGTCGGTGGAGCCGTAGGGCTGTGTGCCATTGGCTGAGAAGCTTCCGGCGGGTCCGTTGTTGGTACCGGTGGTGGTGCTGCTGTAACCGCCCACGCCACCGTTGTTGTTGAACGTAACGCCGGGCATCATCTTGATGAGCTCAGCGGCGTTGCGGCCGGTGAGGGTCGCCGTGTCAACGAGCTCGTTGTTCAGGGTAGCGCTGACTTCCGCGTTGTCCACGGGAATCTCAGCATCCTGACCGGAGATGACGGTGACGGCTGTCTGCTCCCCGCCGATCTTGAGGCGGATGTTAGGAACCGTACGGCTGTCGCCCTGGTTCAGGACCACGCCGTTGATTTCCCATGGAGCGAAGTTGGTTGCGCTGACGTGAACGGTATAGGTGCCGGGGATGAGGGCCGTTACGGACCAGAATCCCGAACTATCCGCGGTGGAGGTACGTGTGTCACCTGTCGCATCGTTCTTCACAATGATCTGCGCACCGGGCACACGGGCTTCTGTCTGATCGGTAACGATACCGCTCAGAGTGCCCGTGAGCTGCTGCGCGTAGGCGATGGAAAAGGACAAGAGCATGACTGGGATAAGCAGCCATGGCACACGCCTGACCCACCGTGACACCACTGAGGATGCCACAAGTTGGTTTGAATACATTGACCAGCCTCCTGAAGCGTTTGTTGTTCTTGTTTTTGTACTCTGACTCAGCCTGACACCAACTTCTTGGTGGTAGCCAACGCCAGAAACCCATTTGGTGGAACCTCGGTATCGATAACATACCGAATACACGGTCGGCAAGTGGCTAAAAGCACTCAAAATACGCTACTAAACCGTTTATCCCCTATCGTTCAGATTCAACGATATTTAGTTCAGATCACACTTTCAGGTCATCCACACCGAGAGGGCTCTACGACCATGGTGTGAAATGAAACTCATCCGAAAGATGGAGTCCGACTCACAAAACGATACGCGTCGCTATGGGGTAGGGAAGTGACCTGGATCACTGCGTCCCCCGGCGGGTCTGGACGAGGGCGGAACATCCGAAGAGAACAGGATCCACGGCGATGAGCGCTTATCTGCCTCGGGTAGTGGGGGCCTCTCAGGAAGGTGGTAACGATGCCGAGGGCTTCTGGGCGGCCGGATCTCGGGCGAGCTGATCGCTTAGAGCACGTGCATCGGAGTTGTCAGGATCAAGAGTGAGGGCCCGAGCGACGGCGTCTCGTGCCTCGGAGAAGCGAGACAGGACAGCCAATTCGGCGGCAAGGTTCACCCAGGCATCGGTCCAGGCGGGGGCAAACTGGACGGCGAGACGGAATTGGTCGACGGCATCGGCCGCATTACCGGCTCGCGCCAAGAGGAAGCCGAGTTCGTTGTGGGCGGCTGCAAGTTTTGGGTCAAGCTTTAGGGCAGCCTCCAACTCGGTTCGCTCGCCATCCGAATCACCGGCCTTGCGGAGTGCGACGGAGAGCTTGTAGTGGTCGAGCGCGTCGTTTGGCTGGGTCTGCAGGGCTTCGCGATATTTGGCGATTGCCTCGTCGGTCTTGCCGCTCTCCATGTCCTTATCCGCGAGGGCTATCGCCGACTCTGCTGTGAGCGATGCATCGTGCACCTTCTTCAATTCCTGGTAGGTCTTCATTTCCTGCGCCGCACGTTCAGACTGGCCAAGACCGCGGAGAGCCTTTGCAAGTTCGAAGTGAGCTTCGGGGAGGGGAATCTGCAGGTCGATCGACTTCTGGAGATTTTCTACGGCTTCTTTCCACTGATGAAGCTGAACCTCTACAACGCCGAGGTGATAATGAGCGTTGTTATTGCCCGGATCGAGTCTCACTGCCTCTTCGAGATGGGTTCGCGCCTGCTCCGGCTCCCCGTCTTCGGTCTCGATGATGCCGCTCAGATAGAGGACTTCGGAATCGTGAGGACGCGCGGCAAGCAGTTTGGCGGCCATGGGTCGCGCCTTCTCAAATTGACTGAGGAGGACAAGGACCCGGAAGAGCTCGATCTGCTCGTCAATATTCTTGGGGTGGGCGTTGGCAGTTTCGGTGACGAGTTTGATGGCGTCGGCGTTGCGGTGCATGCGAACGAGCACGACGGTCATGGCTTTGGTGAGATCGATCGAGTCTGGGTGAAGGGCGAGACCTTCTTTAAGGACGCGCTCCGCGTCATTGAGGTATCCGAGCTGACCGAAGGCGCGGGAGAGATTGATGGCGAGAGGCTCGGTCCGGGGAGCATCGCGCAAAATCATGATCGTTTGGGGATAGTCCTGACGAGCCAGCAGAGCGGCGCTCAGGCCTTCGAGAGCAGGCTGGGAGCTGGGGTCAATGTGAAGCGCGAGATGCCACTGGTCTTCAGCTGACTGGAGCTTGCCCTGTTCCTGGTACAGGGAGGCGAGGAGCAGGTGAGGCTTGATCATGCCTGGTTCGAGGCGGGCGGATTCTTCGACTTCGGACTGCGCCCGATCGGTGCGGCGAAGGGCGAGGAGGGCGAGGCCATCGAGGTAGTGCAACTGGGCCGATTTTGGGTCTTTAGTGAGCGCTTGATGGAAGGTGTCCGCTGCGCACTCGAATTGCTTATGGCTCGCATACCAGCTACCGAGAACAACTGCGTTGTTCGTGCTGGGATGAGCCTTGAGATTGGCTGTGAGGGAGGCCGGTGCGTTGCACGCGGCGTGCGCTGACGAGGTCAACGTCAAGATGGCTGTCAGCACGCCTGCGGCGAAACTGTCGCCGGGCCGGATAAACAACACTGAATAGGTCTCCTGATGGCAGAATACCAATTTTCGAAGTTAATCGTCTTGCAAGGCGCGGCACGCGGGTGGATATGCCAAACTGCATCTGAGAGATAGAGGGTACGACGCATGGAATGGCAGGATAACGGGATCAGTTCGGATATCGAGGATCGCCGGGGTGGCGGCGGGTTTGGATTTGGCGGCGGAATGGGAATCGGCGGGTTCATTTTGCTGCTGATTCTAAGCGTGGTGACGGGGCGGAACTTTCTCTCTTCCGGAGGAGGGTCGTCGAACGTGCAGCCGGAGCCGGGACCGTCAGGTGAGCCCGTCCAGCAATCGCCGGGAGAGGAACGGGATGTTCATCTCATCAGCTTCGTTCTGGACGACGCGCAGAAGACCTGGAGCGAGATCTTCGCGGCGCACGGGCGGCAGTACCGGCACGCGAAGTTGGTTCTCTATCGGGATATCACATCTTCGGGGTGCGGGACGGCGCAGGCGACAACCGGTCCTTTCTACTGTCCGGAAGATGAGAAGCTCTATATCGACCTTGGGTTCTGGCGGGATTTGAAGCGGTTTGGCGGAGATACCGGCGACTTCGCGCAGGCGTATGTGGTGGCGCATGAACTTGGACATCACGTGCAGAAGCTGCTGGGGATTGAACAGAGGATGAGGCGGCTGGCTTCGCAAGATGAGGGAGAGGAGAATCCCTTGTCGGTGGATCTGGAGTTACAGGCGGACTGCTTCGCGGGAGTGTGGGGGCACAGCACGGAGAAGCGAAACATTATCCACGAGGATGATATTGCCGGAGCGCTGAGAGCGGCAGCAGCGGTGGGCGACGATCACCTGCAGAAGATGAGCGGGCGCGCAGTGAGCCCGGAGAGCTGGACGCATGGATCGAGCGCGCAGCGGCAGGAGTGGTTCAAGCGGGGGCTCGACGGCGGCGAGGTGAATAGCTGTCCAACGTTTGATGGGAAGCTGGCGCCGTAGAAGCAGTTCGTAGTTCATAGTTTGTAGTTCACAGAGATCAGAGATCAGAGATCAGAGATCAGAGATCAGAGATCAGAGATCAGAGAGTGCGACGAGGGTGAGGCGGTTGAGTTAGCGGTGTGGCGCGGAAATTTTTGGGGCGACGCGCAACTTTGGAAAAGTCTTGGGGTCTGGGGAGGGCATTGGGTTCTGCACGGATGGATTTGAACCCGGCACGGCCACAGACACTCGGAGCGTGACAGATCATTCTCCCGATCTGGCGGGCAGAGTTCTTCTGCGGTGAGGCAGAGTGAATCATTTCATCTGCGATTGAGTATTTTGGCACTCACCTGTTGAGCGGCGCTCTATTTTGACGAGGCCGGATTGTTCGGGGTCCGGGACGACTTCTCGTACCAACGCGCGGGCAAGACTGCTCGGCTGTTGTGGTGGGCATTTTCCATAGATCAATAGCCGGCTTTCGCCGGAGAGCGAGTGCGCTTGCCGGACGAGAGCTTTCATACCAGGAGGCTTTCGATGAGGAGCGCTCATGTGGCTCTCTGCGCGCTGTTGCTGTCTCCAACTCTTGTTGCGTACGCGGCGAGGCAGATATTGCCTGCCGGCGCACTGATTAACTGCACGGTATCGGAGGCGAAGCTGTCGTCGGGAACGGCGGCGGTGGGCGATCCGGTGCTGTGCCAGGCAAGCATTATGTCGAGAAACAGCGGCGCCCGTTTGCCGTTTAATACGTACCTCGAAGGGCGGTTTGAGGATTACAAGGATCCCGGGCACTTTGTGGGCAAGGGATGGATGGAGTTGAAGTTCGATCGGATGGTGATCCAACCGCGGACGGTGCTGCCTCTCTATGCGAGAGTGGTGGACGCGCCGGGCTTCAAGGTGGACCGAGAGGGGCGGATTCTGGGAAGGGGACATGCGACGCGGGACATCGTGCTGTGGTCGATTCCGATTTTGTGGCCGATCGACCTGCTGATGCTGCCGGGCCGGGGGCCCAAGCCGGTGCTGAAGGCGGAGACGCGGTTGACGCTGAAGGTGATGGACGATACAGAGGTTCCGATCGTGGATGACCCGGATCGCGATCCTTCGGGGTTGTATCGCAGGCCGAGTGCGTACGACGATGTTCCCCGGGATGAGCCGCAGCAGCGGTACTCGGACAACCAGATGCCTCCGGCGCCGCAGTATCAGCAACAGCAACAGTATCAGCAACCGCAGTATGCTCCGCCGCAGCAATATCAGCAGCCGCAGTATCAGCCTTCACAGCAGTACCAGCAGCCGCAGTATGCGCCGCCCCAACAACAGGCATACGCTCCTCAACCACAGCAGAATTACGTGCAGCCGGTGTATCTGCCGGTGATGCCGGTGTATTCGCCGCCACCGCAGACGGTGTACGTGTATTCGGCTCCGCCTCCTCCGGCGGTGCATGTGTACATGTATACGCAGCCGGCAGTCACGGTGTATTCGCCGCCCCGGGTGACGTACTATCCGAACTCGATGGCGGCTTACCGGCCGTTCGGATCTTACGGGCCGTATGGGTATGGGTATTGATGTGAGCTGATGATCTCGTTCCCATCCATCACACGACGGTGCTGTGCGATGGATGGGGCACGGCACCTGTTCGTATGCGGGACAAGACCCGCTCATGGCGGTGAGGCTGCCATGAACGAGGCACAGCTTTGAGACAGCTTTGTTAATCGTCATCCTGATCTTTTTGCAACTCGGCGATGAGGGCGCGGTAGTCCTCTTTCCACTGAGTGTCATTGCACTCGTAGCGTTTCTCGCATGTGGGACAGTCTTCGGGGTCGCATGCGGTCTTCTCGAGGGCGATGATTCCTTCGGTGGGGTCTTCGCAGAATTCGCGTATAACGTCACCGCGATCCAGATTGGGCGAGCCTTTGCGAAGGACGGAAGCAGCGACCTGAAGTCCGTAAAAGAAAGTGCCGGCAGAGTGGCGGTCGATGTGCCCTTCGCCGAATTCGCGCAGCACCTGGTTTACGGCGATGAGGACGCCCGCAGAGTCTTCAGCAGAGGCCAACCGAACAGGCCCGGTTTCCGGGACGCGGTTGGTTGCGGGGCGGCGCGAGAGCGTGTGGTGATAGCAGAAGGCTTTGCCCCGAAGGGCGGGTGCTTTGCACTTGTGTCCACCGGGCAGGATGTGTCGACATTCGTTGTGCATTTTTCTTAAAGCTCCTACCCCCTCCCCTACCTGTTTGGCTAAGTATGGCAATTTCACGACTTGGAGGAGGGGTCCGCTGCAGGTATTTCTTGCCATTGGACTTAGCTGCACGCAATTGCAAATAAAGGTCTTAGCAGCAGCCGGATGGCAGCCGACAGTGCGCCGTGAGTAGCAGACGGGATCTGTGACATCGCAAAGCTGCCGGCCGAAGTTTGCATATAGATCTATTGTGAGCTGATTCGCGAAATGGACTGCAATTGGGGGGCATACGGATAAGGTGAATGGAAAGAAGGATCTAGCGGTGGATCTCCGGAGAGGTGGCCTTGACAGGTGGGTGGGTAATGGCCGGCCAGCTTATTTAACCAATCGGTAATTTCCGGATTGGGGAACATGCGGACCGCAATCCATCTCAAGCACATATCTGCGGCGTCACGTCCGTACCCCGAGACTTCGTCGGCTTATGGTCGAATGATCGATTCAATTACAGAGAATGGGACTCGCAAGCGAGGAAGTAGCCGCCGATACCCGAAAGGTGGCGGAGTCGCTTATGGAGTCGAAGGCGAAGCAGGTGCACTCACA
>Ga0207695_10008025_pt1 | contig 13287 bp, 8 predicted proteins | sample KBSC54metaG_FD_184354 | JGI IMG/M metagenome (GOLD analysis project Ga0207695, IMG submission 184354) | Corn rhizosphere microbial communities from Kellogg Biological Station, Michigan, USA - KBS C5-4 metaG (SPAdes) (version 2) | ecosystem: Host-associated > Plants > Roots > Rhizosphere > Soil...
GAACCGTGATGGGAATGGATTGGCACTCCTCCGGTATAACAACGTCCGTCCTGGGCGCGCTGAAACGCGGGCTGAATTCACGTTCCGATGAATTAGGCCTTTTCGTCTGCGGCGGCCGCGGGCGGCACTCGCGAAAAACTCCGCAAGAACTGTGGCAATACGCTGAAAAGACTGGGCTGCAGGGGGATTCGCTGGTGCGCAGCAGCCGCCTGACGGCGCGGGTCGACAATAACGCGATCCAGGACGGATTCCAGCTTTACCTTCACGGTTTCGTGGTTACAACGGACGGTGAATGGAGTGTCGTCCAGCAGGGCATGAACGCTGACAACGCCATGGCCCGGCGTTATCACTGGCATTCGGCGACTGTGCGCGACTTCACGAGCGAGCCGCACAGTGCCATTGTTGGCGAGCACCAGGGTACGATCCTGAACCTGGTCGATGCGCGATCAGAGGCGGCGCAGAACGCCATACTCGCAACCGCGCAGGAGAGCCCGGAAAAAAATGTCGACACGATCCGCCGGCTGGTGCTGCCGGCTCACCACGAAGTGCGCTCCCGCAATGTCGATCTGAAGCGGCTCGGGGCAGTGTTGGCGGTTGCCCACGAGCGGGAATTCTCTGACTTCGCTTCGTTGTTGCTGCTGGAAAAGCTTGGCCCGCGCACGCTACAGTCCCTGGCTCTGGTCGCCGAAATCGTCCACGGCGCTCCGGCACGGTTTTCCGATCCCGCGCGATTCTCATTTGCTCACGGCGGCAAAGACCGGGAACCCTAAGAACCTGTCGCTTCTTTGTGATCATCAGGTGACCTCGAGACTCACGTACTGACGTCTGGCAGCGCCAAGTGTGGCGGGAGCAGAAAAAAGTGTACCAGTGTCCGCAATCGGAAAATGATCTGAATTGATAAACGATCAGAACATAACAGTTGTGATGTTGGCAGCTGGCGAGTGGAAGGCGCAGTTGGGCCTGTAACAGAGACGCTGAAGAAACCAGCCTTGCTCACCCCGGCAGTTGCAAATAATGACGGGCATTTCGGTAGCAGATGTCTTCAATCAAGCGGCGCAGAAGGCTTTCATCCTGGGGCAGTTCGCCGCTGGCGACATCACGGCCAACCAGATCGCATAGAACCCGGCGGAAATATTCGTGGCGCGGATACGACATGAAAGAACGCGAATCTGTCACCATGCCGATAAAGCGCGAGAGCAGCCCCACATTGGAAAGCGCGTTAATCTGGGCCGTAATTCCTTCCTTCTGATCGAGGAACCACCACGCGCTCCCGTACTGAATCTTTCCTGGCTGATCGCCTTCCTGATAACAGCCCGTAAGTGTGGCGAAAGAGAACGTGTCGGCAGGATTTACGTTGTACAGAATCATGCGCGGCAACGCATTCTCTCGCGCGAGCAGGTCGAGGTAGGCAGCCAGCGGCCTGATTTGGGGAAAATCTCCGACCGTGTCATAGCCTGTGTCTGGTCCAATGCGCTCGCGGGCGGCGCTGTTCACGTTGCGCAGAGCGCCCAGGTGAAGCTGTTTGGTCCAGCCTTTTTCCGAGTCCAGTTGCGCGAAAAACAGCATCATGAAAGAAACGAACTTCGCCCGCTGCTCCTCGCTGATACTTTGCGAAATACGCGCTTTGTCGAAGAGTGCCGCACATTCGTGTTGCGAGCATGGCGTGGCGAAACAATGGTCCAGGCCATGGTCCGACAAGCGGCACCCAAGCGCATGGAAGTCGTCGTGGCGTTTCCGCAGAGCATCCAGAAATCCGTTGAGGTTGCGGATCTCAATGTTCGCTGCACAGCCCAGTTGCTCAATCCAGCTTTCAAAGCCGAGCGTGCCGATGGCCAGGGCCTTGTCGGGACGGAACGCGGGAAACACCCGCGTCTTCAGATTGGATTTTGCAATGATGCGGTGGAACTGAAGATTGTCCGTCGGGTCATCGGTAGTACACACGACTTGCACCTGGAATTTCTCCAGAATGCCATGTGAGCCAAGGTCGGCCAGCACTTCATTAGCCCGCTTCCAGATCTCCGGCGCGTTGATTTCATCCAGCAACTCATCAATTTCGAAATATCGTTGCAGTTCCAGATGCGTCCACTGGTATAGAGGATTACGCAGGGTGTAGGGCACGGTTCGCGCCCAAGCCAGGAACTTGTCATACGGACTGGCATCGCCCGTAATGTATTTTTCCGGGATACCGTTCGCCCGCATGGCGCGCCATTTATAGTGGTCCCCTTCAAGCCAGATTTCGAACAGGTTGGCGAACCGGCGGTTTTCGGCAATATCTTTGGCTGGAAGATGGCAATGGTAATCGAGGATCGGCTGCGGCTCGGCGTAGTCGTGATAGAGTCGTCGCGCGGTCTCGTTGGAGAGCAGAAAATTGTTGTCCAGGAAGGGCATCAAAAGTTCGCAATGGTGACCGGAAACCTGCCCCAAAAATATATCAGTTTGGGCGAGAGGCGCAGTTGAACTCCCGGCCATCCCTATCGAGTCCGGCACAGCAAACGTCCATTCCAAGCCACGGCAACGTGCGTTGGATGATCTGCGGGCTGCTGTTCTTCGCGGCTTCGGTGAATTACATGGACCGGCAGGTGATTGGGCTGCTCAAGCCGACTCTGCAGGCCCAGTTCGGCTGGACCGAGATTGGGTACAGCAACATCGTACTGGCATTTACCTTCGCGTATGGCGCGAGTCTGCTGGTAGTCGGCAAGCTGATTGACCGCATCGGCACTCGCAAAGGATTTTCCTTCGCCGTTCTGTTCTGGAGCATTTCTGCGATGGCCCATGCGGCCGCAGGATCCGTGTTTCAGTTTGCCATCGCCCGCCTGAGCCTGGGAATTGGAGAATCGGGCAGCTTTCCCGCCTCCATCAAAGCGGTTGCCGAATGGTTTCCAAAGAAGGAGCGTGCGCTCGCCACCGGCATTTTTAATTCAGGGACAAACGTCGGCGCAATCGTCACCCCTCTAATCGTCCCCTGGATCACCTTTCGTTTCGGATGGCGCGCAGCATTCCTGGGTACGGGCGCATTGGGACTGCTTTGGATCGTCGCTTTTCTCAGTCTGTACCGCAAGCCTGAGGAGAGTTCACTACTGTCATCCGAGGAATTGGTCTACATTCAGAGCGATCGCGAGGAGATTGCGCCCACCGTGCCCTGGCGCGTTTTGTTGAAATTCCGACAGACCTGGGCCGTTGGCCTGGGGAAATTTTTCACCGATCCAATCTGGTCCGTCTACCTTTTCTGGATGCCTGACTTTCTTAGCCGCAATTTGAAGCTTGACTTGAAAGGGATGGCACTTCCTCTATTTGTGATTTACAGCGGCGCTAGTGTGGGAAGCGTTGCCGGAGGATGGCTTTCCTCCCGCCTCATTAAGGAAGGATGGAGCGTCAACGCGAGTCGAAAGATTGCCATGCTGATCTGTGCCCTGGCTGTCACCCCCATCGTTCTGGCCGGCCGCACGTCGAATCCCTGGAGCGCAGTGCTCCTGGTGGCGCTCGCCGCGGGCGCGCATCAAGGCTGGTCGGCGAACATTTATACTCTGACCTCCGATATGTTTCCCCGCAGCGCGGTCGCATCGGTTGTTGGATTTGCCACTCTACTGGGCACGGTGAGCGGGATGTTGCTCTCCAAAATCGTGGGCTACATCCTGCAAAGCACGGGTTCGTACTTGCCCATCTTTGTGGTTGCGGGATCGGCGTATCTGGTGGCCTTGATTTTCGTACAAGTACTGGCGCCTAAGTTGAACCGGGCGGAAATTTGAAGAAAGTTCGCAAACCAATTTCGAACCTGCGCTGGTGGATTGGCGGCCTGCTGTTCGCTTCCACCGTCATCAACTACATCGACCGGCAGACGCTCTCGCTACTCGCTCCGTATCTCAAGCTTCAGTATCACTGGACCAATTCAGATTACGCGAACCTGGCCATTGCCTTTCGTGTGGCGTACTCGATCGGGCAAAGCGTGTTCGGACGCCTCATGGACCGAGTGGGCACGCGTCGCGGGCTCACGATCACCGTGATTTGCTATTCGGTGATTTCGATGCTGACCTCGTTCGCGCGCGGCTTCTACAGCTTCGCCACGTTCCGCTTTTTGCTGGGCGCGGGAGAGTCAGCGAACTGGCCGGCTGCGACCAAGGCAGTCTCCGAGTGGTTCCCCAAACGCGAGCGGGCCTTGGCCACCGCCCTGTTCGATAGCGGATCGTCCATTGGCGGAGCCATTGCCCCTTTCCTGGTCCTGTGGATTTACTTCCGCTGGGGCTGGCGGCCTGCGGTTGCTGTCCCCGGCACATTGGGATTTCTCTGGCTCATTGCCTGGCGACTGTTGTATTACCCACCTGAAGTGCATAGCCGCATCACCCAATCCGAACGCGAGATGATAGCCGCCGACAAGCATGAGGCCGAGTCTGCCCAGGCTGGAAGCATGCGCCCCCGCTGGCGCGATCTGCTGAAGATTCCCCAGACCTGGGGAACCATCATCGCCAAAACTTTTACCGATCCCGTCTTTTTCTTTATTACCGAATGGTTCCCGATTTATCTTGTAGCAAAAGGAATTGAATTAAAGACGGGCCTCACCGCCGTTTGGATTCCATTCATCGCCGCCGATCTGGGCAGTTTCTTTGCCGGATGGCTCTCCGGGTATCTAGTGCGGCGCGGAATGTCCTTAGGCTGGGCCCGCAAGGTCCCCATCATCTATGGCGGATTCGGGATGACCTTGCTCATCCCCACGATATTTACCACCAATGAGTATGCCATCGCCACTCTATTTGCCTTTGTCACCTTTACCTATGCTGGTTTCACCATCATGGCGAACACCCTGCCTTCGGATCTGTTCCACAGTGAATCGGTCGCGTCGGTAAGTGGCCTTGGAGGAACTGGCACCGGCATCGGCACCATCATTGCTTTCAAACTTATCGGATACGTATCAGACGCGCGCCAGGCCACGGGTACGCACGCCTTCGATCCCATCGTGATTCTCGCCGGGATCATTCCTTTTATAGGCATGATCCTGACGCTACTGCTCATCCGCAATAACGAGGCCACTGAACGCGGCTTGGTGCGCCGAATTTGAGCTTTCGGTACACTCGTTGTTCAGCATGAGGAGAACGGTTTGAAGATTACCGACGCCAAAGTATTCGTCTCCTGCCCCGGACGAAACTTCATCACTTTGAAAATTTATACCGACGCAGGGATTTACGGCCTGGGGGATGCTACGCTGAACGGGCGCGAATTGGCCGTCGCTTCTTATTTGCAGGATCACCTCGTCCCCTGCATCCTCGGTCGTGATCCATTTCAGACGGAAGACTTGTGGCAGTACCTGTATTGCGGTGCCTACTGGCGTCGCGGCCCGGTTACCATGACAGCGATCGCGGCCATCGATATGGCCCTGTGGGATATCAAGGGCAAAGCGCTGAACATTCCGGTTTACAACTTGCTTGGCGGCGTGAGCCGCACCGGCGTGATGGTTTATGGACACGCCAACGGGCGCGACATCGAAGAAACCTGCGACGAGGTCGCCAAATACAAGGACTTGGGATATCTCGCAGTCCGCGCGCAAACTGGCATTCCCGGCCTGCCTTCCACCTACGGGGTAGCCGCCGACAAGCTGTTTTATGAGCCCGCCGAAAAAGGATTGCCCCCGGAGAATTCGTGGTCGTCAGAAAAGTATCTGATGCACGTGCCCAAATTGTTTGAGGCTCTGCGCCTGAAGTTTGGCGACGACCTGCATCTTCTCCATGACGTGCACCACCGGCTCACCCCGATCGAGGCCGCGCGGTTGGGAAAAAGTCTGGAGCCCTATCATCTGTTTTGGCTTGAAGACCCGGTCGCGGCAGAGTTGCAGGAAGGATTCCGCCTGATCCGCAAGCACACGACCACGCCTCTGGCGGTGGGCGAAGTTTTTAACGCGATCTGGGATGCGCACATTCTCATCACCGAGCAGCTGATCGATTACCTGCGCATGACGGTGGTCCACAGCGGAGGCCTGACGCATTTGAAAAAGATCGCCGCCCTAGCCGAGATTTACCACGTGCGCACTGGATCTCATGGCGCCACCGATCTTTCTCCTGTCGCCATGGCCGCCGCGCTGCACTTCGATATTTCCATCAATAATTTTGGCATTCAGGAATACATGCGGCACACTCGCGAGACCGACGACGTCTTCCCTCACTCCTATTCATTCAATAAGGGCTATCTGCATCCGGGCGATTCGCCGGGACTCGGAGTCGATTACGACGAGAAACTCGCGGAGAAGTTTCCCTACGAGCGGGCTTATCTGCCCATCAACCGCAAACTCGATGGCACAATGTTCAACTGGTAATTTCTTATTATCTTGAGGAACCATGTACAAGCAGCTTGATTTAGCAGGAAAAGTCGCGGTGGTGGTAGGCGGAAGTTCGGGTATCGGCAAAGTGCTTGCGCTCGGATTAGCCAAAGGCGGTGCCGACGTGGTCTCCAGCGCCCGGCGCAAGGATCTGGTCGACGAACTCGCGGGCGAGATTGAAGCTCTCGGCAAGCGCTCACTGCGCGTTACCTGCGACGTCGCTGATCGTACTTCATTAGAGCGGTTGCTCCAGGCGTGCCTTGATGCCTTTGGCAAAGTAGACATTCTGGTGAATGCCGCCGGCGTCACCAAGCGTGCTCCTACACTCGACTACAAGGAAGAGGACTGGAACCGCATCCTCGAGACCAACCTGACGGGCGCATTGCGAGCCTGCCAGGTCTTCGGCCGCCACATGATCGAACGCCGCTACGGACGTATCATCAATATCGCTTCCATGGGATCATTTCTCGCCCTGTTCGAAGTGGCGGCCTACAGCGCCAGCAAATCGGGATTGGCGTCGCTCACCAAGTCGCTCGCCATTGAATGGGCCAAGCATGGCATCTGCGTCAACGCCATCGCCCCGGGATACTTTCGCACTCCTCTCAGCGAGAAACTCCTGGTGGGTACGGGCCGCGGGAATGAGGTTCTGATGCGCACCCCCATGGGCCGCTTCGGCGAACTCGAAGAACTCGTGGGAGCCGCTGTTTTCCTCGCCTCCGACGCAGCCAGCTTCGTGACGGGGACCATTCTGCCTGTGGATGGTGGCGTTCTGGCTAGTGCCGTGAATCAGTGAATTCTCACCACAGGGGACACAGGGGAACCCCCAAGTAGTCAGGAAGCTTTCTTCGCTTTGAGTGCCGCTCGCGCGGAATTCACGGTATTGACGAGTTCCCGTGCAGCATTAGTGATCTTTTCCAGATTGCCTTCTCGCAGCGCTGCGGCGTCGACCAGGTCTGCCCCGACTCCCAGCGCGAAGGCTCCTGCGGCGATGAAATCCGCCGCATTCGCGGTATTCACACCTCCGGTGGGAATCAGCATGGCTTGCGGAAACGGTGCCTTCAGGGATTTCAGATATTTCGCTCCGCCCACATTTCCGCAAGGAAAAATCTTGACCAAGGTTGCGCCGTGCTCTTGAGCGCTCATCAATTCGGTGGGTGTGAGCGCGCCCGGGATCGCGAGAATCGAGTGATTCTTTGCCTCCGCCAGCACCGCACCTGATAAACCGGGGCTGACTAGAAATTGAGCTCCCGCGAGAATACAGGCCTCTGCTTGGGCAGCGTTGGTCACCGTTCCCGCCCCGATGAGCACATCTTTTCCGCGCTGCTGCACTACTTCCCGGATCACCGAGATCGCGTTCGGCACCGTCATCGTAATTTCGACGCTCGCAATGCCGCCCGCGCAGATTGCCTCCACCGCCCGGTTCGCTTCCTCGACTGAGGACGCGCGTACCACCGGAACAATTCCAATCTCTCCGATCCGGCGGACTACATCGTCAATGCTCAATTTGCTCACAGGCATATCAATCAGATCTCAGCGCTCAATTCTAGCGGTTCGCGAGGTCATCGCTTGCTGGACTTCTGCCATGGTAGCCATCGTCGTGTCGCCGGGCGTGGTCATGGCGAGCGCACCGTGGGCCGCTCCGCACTCGACCGCCCATTGCGGATCTTTCCCCGACATTAACCCATAGATCAATCCGGAAGCGAAAGAATCGCCGCCGCCAACGCGATCATAAATCTCGAGATCCTCGCGTACCGGAGCCTCGTAGAACCGCCCATCGTGATAGCAAAGCGCTCCCCAGTCGTTGCGGCTGGCGGTCTTCGCCGTTCGCAGCGTAGTCGCAATCACCGCCATAGACGGATATTCCTTCACCACCGAGTCGATCATCTTCTTAAAACCTGCGGCCTCCAGCTTAGAATGGTGCTCGTCCACTCCTGAAACCGCGAATCCCAATGCAGCGGTGAAATCCTCTTCGTTGCCCAGCATGACGTCCACCAGCGGCGCCAGGCGCCGGTTGACTTCCTGCGCCTTCGCTTTTCCCCCGATGGACTTCCATAACGATGCGCGGTAGTTCAAGTCGTAGGAGACGATCACCCCCGATTTCCTAGCCGCTTCCATTGCCTCCTCTGCAACCAGCGGAGTAGTTTCCGACAACGCACAGAAGATCCCGCCGGTGTGGAACCACCGCGCGCCATCGCTCGCGAAAATCTTTTGCCAGTCAATTTCTCCCGGCTTGAGTTGCGAAACAGCGGTGTGGCCGCGATCCGAACATCCCACAGCCGCGCGCGCTCCGAAGCCGCGCTCGGTGAAGTTCAGTCCATTGCGAACCGTCCGCCCAACCCCGTCATACGGAACCCATCGCAGGTATCTCTGCGAGACTCCGCCCTGCAACATCAAATCTTCGATCAGCCTGCCCACTGGATTGTCGGCCAGCGCGGTGACAATCGTGGTCTCCATTCCAAAACAACGCCGCAGGCCGCGCGCCACGTTGTACTCGCCGCCGCCCTCCCACACGCGGAACTCGCGGGTGGTGGAAATGCGCCCATCCCCCGGATCCAGGCGCAACATAACTTCGCCCAGGCTCACCAGATCCCACATGCAGTCGCGCTTTGGTCTGATATCGAGGTTCGACATGATCAAGATGTGCTGTACCGCGAAGGCTCACGAACGGCAGTGATTCTAAATGATCCTGCTGTTACACGCTCTCAATCTCCCCCGGGATTTTCACTGTGCGAATCGGCAAGGACAGGCTGTATGGGCGGCCTGCGCCCGATCACCAGCCACAAGCCCGCGCAGGTCATGGCGACCGCTGCGCCCGCACCAAGTGCCGGAAGCCAGCCGAAATGCTCCTCAATCACCGGCGTGACCGAGGTCGACACGATTCCCCCCAAGATTCCGGCAGTATTCATAATCCCCGAGACCGCGCCCGCATTTTCTTTCGAGAGATGAACCGCGGTCGCCCAGAATGCGGGCTCGGCAAAATAAAGTGCCCCCACACTAACGCACAGGGCCGCGATCACCGCGACGCGTCCGTTGAATTTGGCGGCTGCGAACAGCAAGGCCCCAGATAACCCATACCCCACAATGATGACCATTCTCGCCCCCGCAAAGCGCCCGCGAGCCTCGCTGAGCCGGTCGCAAACCAGTCCTCCGAAGGGAGCGAACACCATCGCAGTCAGCCAGGGCAGGCTGGCGACCAGCCCTCCATTCAACATGCTGAAGCCCCGCACCTCCACCAAGTAGATGTACAGCCAGAACACGAATATGAAGAGCACGTATCCCTCGCAGGTGTAACTCAGCGAAAGAAAAAGAATGTCGCGATCCCGCAGCACCTCGAACATCGAGGCGCGTTCAATGGCGGCCGCGGGCCGGTCGGGATTGATCCAGCTCAGTTCTTTGGGGCTGACCCACGGATGTTCGCGAGGATCATCACGAACCGCGACATACCATAGTGCCGCGATGGCAAACGCCAATATAGAAGTCATGTAAAACGCCCAATGCCAGCCAAAATGCACCATCAGCCAAGAGACTAATGGGCCAGATGCTGCAGCTGCCGAGGCGCTGCCCACCATCATGAAAGAGTTGGCAAAAGCGCGTTCACTTGGGGGAGTCCAGTTGCGAATGGCCCTACTTCCGACGGGAAAAGTGGCCGCTTCCGACACTCCCAGCACGAACCGCACCGCCACCATACACCCGAGCATCGCCAGAGTCCCGGCGACGAACACGGCGGGTAGTAGTCCCGTCAAAACGGTCGTGATGCCCCAGATCAGAGCTGCGATTGAGAGCGTAATCCGCGGTCCAATGGCATCTCCGAGTCGGCCCGTCGGCAGCTGAAAAATTGCATATCCCCACAGAAAGCTACTGAAAATTTGCCCCATCTCGATCTTCGTGAGACCGAGGTCGGGCATCATCAACTCCGCCGCCACCGAAATGTTCATTCGCTGGACGTAGCTGACGAACGCGAACGCCCCCGCCAGAGAGGCGATCAGCCATCGCACCGAACTGCCGCGCTCCATCGCAGCCGCGCTTTCAGCCTCAGTTTTTGCCATTGGAAGTCCCCAACTCTAACATGGCGAATGAGAAGGGAATCCCCGTGCCGGGTGGCGTAGAGACGTAACCAGTTGCGTCTCTACACTGGCGCACGCTGCCGGCATGTTGAGGATGGTTCTAGGCCCCTCCGCAGAACCGGCCGGATTCGTGCTGTTGACACCCGGTCACCACCGACTGAAATCGCAGGATAACGTAAGCATTCGCAAGATTCGTCTTGACCACAGCCATGCGCTGGAACGAAAATCCTCAGTTCATCGTGCATTCAAAGGGGGCGGTCGTGGTGTGCCTCTTTGATTTTCAAATCCGGCCGACTTAGGGCCCAAGGACCTACTATGAGACGTATCACTTCGTTGGTAATCATCGCGATAGTTTCACTAATCTTCTTCTGCCAGTTGTCCATGGGCCAGGCGGTATACGGGAACATTCTCGGTACCGTTACGGACAAAAGTGGCGCGGCTGTACCCAATGTCGATGTGAAGATCACCGACCTCGACCGCGGCACGACCTCCCAGGTCAAGGCCAATGAGAGCGGCAATTACGAGCAGACTCACCTGCTCGCGGGCCGATATAAGGTTAGCGTGACCGCGTCCGGATTCGCCCCCTTTGAAGCCACCGCCGAAGTCCAGATTGACTCTTCCACTCGAGTTGATATTCCGCTAGGCGTGCAGGGCGAAACCACGCAGGTGACCGTGACCGGCGAGACCCCGCTCCTGAAAGTGGACCGCGCCGACGTGAGCACCACGCTCACGACCGAGGAACTGGGCAGTCTCCCGATTCTGAACCGAAATGTCACGCAGATGCTGCTGGTAACTCCAGGAGCGCAACTGCACAGCGATTGGCAACACTCGCAGGCTGAGAATCCGCAAGGCGGTTATCAGATCGATGTCAACGGCCAGCAATTTACGTCGAACGGGTTCTTGCTCGACGGAACGGAAAACAACAGCGCGATCCTTGGCATAGCCATAGTAAATCCGAACATTGACTCTCTTCAGGAATTTAAGGTGACGACCAGCGACTACGACGCCGAGTTTGGATCTGTCGCAGGGGCGTTGATGCAGGCCACCACGAAATCAGGCACAAATCAGTATCACGGATCTCTGTTCGAATATCTGCGGAACGATATATTCAACGCCAACGACCGCTTCTCGGGAGTTAACCTACCGTTGCGCTGGAATCAGTTTGGCGGATCATTTGGCGGTCCAATCATCAAAAATAAACTCTTTTTCTTTACTGATTATCAAGGACTGAGGCGGCGGCGTGACGCAACCGTCACAACTACAGTACCGACCGCAGCCGAGCGGAATGGCGATCTCACAGCGTTGCTGGGAGATTTCATTTGTAGCGATGGATCGACTTCCCCGGCTGGCTGCGGCGCAAATGCCTTAATGGTTCCCACGACGGAGGGCGGCACGATAGCGGCACAGGCCGGCATGGTGTTCGATCCAAACTCGGGGGACATTGATCCGAGTTCCTTGTCTAGAAATGGAAACAATCGATCTGCCATCACCACGAACGGGAAACCGAACATGCTCTCGGTACCTCCGGAACTCACCAATATCCTGAATTTCCTGCCCCCGCCGAACGTACCGGGTGCGGGCATCAGTGATAATTACATCGCCACTGGAGCCGAGAAGTTCGACAGTAACCAAGTTGACGCCCGCATCGATTACAACTTCTCCGACCGGCTGCATTTGTTTGGGCGCTATACCATTGCGAACTTCAATTTATCCGCTCCGGGAGCATACGGATCAGAAGCTGGCGGGCCCGCATTAACTGGCATCAGCTTTGCCGGAAAATCCGTGGACAGGAACCAGAGCCTCGCGCTTGGTTCCACGTACACCATCAGCACCAGCCTGATTACTGACTTGCGTTTCGGCTTCTATCGATACCGCATTCGGGTGCAACCGAATGGCGTGGGGACTACGCCAGCAACAGACGCAGGCTTTCCCGGCCTGAATCAGGGCACGCCAGAAACCAGCGGCATGCCTGCGTTTTACGTTGACGGAAATGGCGGATTTAATTTCGGGTACGCCCTCGGTATCAACCAATGCAACTGCCCCTTGAAGGAGACGGAGAACCACTTTCAGTTCGTGAACAACTGGATGAAGACAAAAGGGAATCACAGTTTTGGCTGGGGCGTTGATATCCGTCGCGCTCAGCAGCAGAGAATTCCCAGTGATTCTCACCGCTCGGGCGAAATCACTTTCAGCGATGGCGAGACCGGGAGTGCGACTGTGGATGGAGTCGCTTCAGCCAGTGGCGTAACAACCGGCGCGGGGTTGGCTTCATTCCTGCTAGGTGAGTCTAGCCAGTTCGCCCGCTATTTCACCGGAGCTGGATTCCATCCAGGGCTGCGCCAGACGCGCTTGTTTTTCTACGGCCAGGATTCCTGGCGTGTGACCCCGAAGCTGACGGTGAACTATGGACTGCGCTATGAAAACTATCTTCCGCAGACAGCCGCAAGCCGGGGAGGCGCTGGCAGTTTTGATCCTAATACCGGCGAGGTGCTGGTTGCCGGTGTCGGGTCGGTACCGGCGAATATGGGTGTGAAACCGTACAATCTGGGATTCGCGCCGCGCTTAGGTCTCGCTTACCAGGTGAAAGAACACACGGTAGTTCGCGCCGGCTACGGACGCAGCTTTACCCCTGCGGGATTGGGTGCAGTGTTCGGGCAGGCCCCGGATTACGATCCGCCCATTGTGAATCCGCAATTCAACGGGGCGGACAACAATTATGCGACCGTCTTCAATCTGCTTACTGGCCCACCAGTGATTCCGAATCCGGTGGTCCCCAGCAGTGGCCGATATCCGCTCCCCAATGGCTTGAGCGTTTATTACTTCTTCAATCCTCCCAGCGCTTACCGGATTCCATTGTCGGATTCCTGGAACCTGACGGTGCAACATCAGTTTGCCAAAGGCTTTACAGCCGAAGTGGGATAC
>Ga0207695_10008027_pt1 | contig 13287 bp, 6 predicted proteins | sample KBSC54metaG_FD_184354 | JGI IMG/M metagenome (GOLD analysis project Ga0207695, IMG submission 184354) | Corn rhizosphere microbial communities from Kellogg Biological Station, Michigan, USA - KBS C5-4 metaG (SPAdes) (version 2) | ecosystem: Host-associated > Plants > Roots > Rhizosphere > Soil...
TAATAAGAGAGCCCGATCAATTGTGTAGCTTCGTTGTCCCCTGGATCAGATTGCAGTGCCTCTTTTAACGAGTCGATAGCGTGCACATAATCGCCTTTGCGGTAGTAAGCGGTCCCCAACTCGTGAGCTAAACCTTTCGTTCCCGACTGAGAAGCGGCGAGTTGCTGCAGTTCGCCAATGGCCTCGTCGTACTTACCTTGATTGAGAAGCTGGCGGGCATGGGCAAACTGAGGAGCGGTCTCGCCGGTTGCAACTGACGAATTGACCGATTGCGCGCCAGCCACAGCGCCGAGTCCCAAGACGAGTATCGCAATAAAGGATGGCATCTTCCTTACACACAGTTCATTCAAGAAAATATTGAAACACAAAAAAGAAGGAGGGAGTCATTGACTCCCTCCTCTAAAGCAATTCTACAGTAGAACTAGAAGTCGAAGCGTAGAGCAAACTGCAGCTCACGCATCGTGGTACCGCCTTCCAGGCTCGTGATCTTCCCGTTGTTACCGCCCTGGCAATCTATGCAGGTTTGGGCTCCGTTGTTTGCGCTGAAAGCGTAGACCGGATGATTGAACACATTGAAAGCATCCGCACGGAACTGCACGCTCAGCTTCTCGGTGACAAGGAATCTCTTTGACACCGACAAGTCGGAGTAGAAGCCCTTAGGTCCGTGGAGCACGTTGCGGCCGAAGTTACCAATGGTTCCGCAGGCTGGCGTGACAAACGGGCCGGAGGCCGGCCTGGGAAGCGAACAGGCGTCGGTTCCAACCGGCAAGGTATTAGGATCCGGAAGCGCCATTGCAGCCACCGGCGTGTAGTACGTAATGGTATGAGTGGTCTTGTCGAGTGAACCCAAACTGGGGCTAAACGAGCCAGAACCTCCTTTGTTCGGGCGGCAGAGGCCTATATCTTGCTCATCTCCGCACTCGCCAAAACTGGGGGTCCATGGCAAACCACTACTCCAGTTTGTGGTGTTGCTCACCTGCCATCCGCCCACTGCATAGTCCATGGCCTTACCCGAGTTAGCTAGGAAGCTCTTACCTTTGCCAAATGGTAGCTCGTACACAGTATTGAGCACCCACACCTGATTACGATTAAAGTCGACAGGTCCCCATGCGACCGCATGGCTACCCGCGTAGTAGTTGCTGTCGTAGTTGTAGGCATGAGAGAAAGTGTAATGCGTCAGGAACTGCAAACCCTGTGCGAAACGCTTCTCCACTTTCACTTCAAAAGCGTTGTAGGTGCTGGCAGCATCGTTACCGTAGTAGTTGCCGAGATCGAACGGAATTCGCGGGAACTGCGGCCGACGATTATTCTGCGGAGTAAACGCACTAAACCCTGCAAAGGTTGCCGGTCCGCAACCTCCCGTGTTTGGCGTCGATCCGGGAGGACATGGAGTTGTCGGACTCGCCAGTAAGAAAGCCTGGGTAGGATCTGCTCCCGGTCCGACTCTAGCAGGATTCACATCGTAATTAGGCCCGTCCCCGGCGAAGCCGTGCGTACCTTTGCTTCCCACGTATGCGATTTCAGCAGTAATCGTGTTCGTCACTTGCCGCTGCACAGTGGCATTCCACGCATCGACGGTTGGCAGAACCTGCCTAGTGGGACGGATGTGCGTTCCTGACAGTTGAGCTGTCAACGGGATAAAGCCGTTTGCGGGAACTGCCGGGAAGGCGGTCGCTGGATCAATTTGAGCGACGGAATTCGGCCCCGCGTCGAGGCTGAACAGGGAAACCAGATTCGCAGAGGCTCCGGCAGTAAAGCTGCTTGCATCGTAATTCTGCTTCAGCAGAACCGGAAGGTTCTGGGTTACCGTGTGCCCGAAATTCGAACCAAAAACTCCGATGTCATAACTTCTGCCATACCCCATCCGAACGACGGTTTTCGACGTTGCTTGGTAAGCGATGCCTAGGCGAGGCGCAAAGGCGTGCAAATCGTTGTTGATATTTCCGTTCAAACCATAAGGACCGAAGCCACCGACTCGAATTCCGCCGGCACCATTATTGTCGACGATGTTGCCGAAGCCACCATTACCCTTTGCGTTGACGGACTCAGGGAAGTAGATTTCCCAACGTAAGCCATAATTAATCGTCAACTTGGAGGTTGCGCGGAACGTATCTTGACCGTAAAAGAACCAACGCTTCTGGCGCTCTGCGGCGTTGTTAGCGCTAGGCAGGTTGGGATTGTTGACGTAGCGGGCGAAAGATGTCACGTCTCCCAACAGAAACGTCGCCAAATCGAGTCCACCGGCACCACCGTTCGACGTCCCTTCTGGACTAAAATTAAATTCGCCGGTTCGATTGTTGTCGCTCGGAATCCTGAGATTCTCGGCGTACCGAATGTCGGCCCCGAATTTAATGATGTGGTTGCCCTTCGTTTTCGTCCAATTGTTAACAAATTGGAACTGCTGTTCGCTCTCAGTCAGAGGGCAATTGCACCGAGCTACGCCAAGACCGTCCCCAAAACTGGATATCACGCAACCTTGGTTACCGTTATTCTGCGTGCAGTTTTGCCCGCTTATCGGATCCGGTCCAAGCAGGAACGCACCCAATCCGGCGGTCTTGGGATCACTCGTGTTCGCGCCCGGTATTCCAAATGCCGTCATCGGAGTGCCACCGTCAGGCTTTTGCGTCTGTGGATTGTACTTGAAATAACCGAACCGGAAGTCAGTCAATAATGTTGGGCTCAGAGTTTTCGTGAAACCTGATGCAAGACTATAGTTGTGGGTAATCGAGCTGCCCGCAAGCCCAAGCAATCCATTACCAGGCCCACCAACCGCCCCCAGTACTCCCTTACCCGACAATTTAAAATAGTCTAGGCTGAACCGACCGAATACGCTGATGGTTGGACTCGCTGCGTAGTCGATGCGCGTATCGAAGCTGTTCTGACTGAATGGACCTGAACCTGACCCGATGAAGTTGTTCAAGACACTACTGGTTTGCGGTTTAGGGAACGCAGCGAGTATCGCCCGGGCAGCCGGCGAAATCCTGCTGTTCGGAATCAGGTTTCCGGGGAATGCCGTTCGGCCGGCACCCGTATTTGGGTTACCGGTGAGCGGATCGTAAACCACTCCACCACCAGTTACGCCCGCCGTAAGGTACTCACTAAGATCGCAATTCCCCGTGGTCTGAGTACAACTATTAATTACTGTATTGGTGGGAAGCGTGAAGGTTCCGCTGACACCGTTCGATTGCCGCGTGCCCTGGTAATCACCGAAGAAGAATAGCTTGTTTTTAATGATCGGCCCGCCCACGGTACCGCCAAACTGCTGCCAGCGCGACGAAGGAATAAACCGATGAGTTATTGGATCTGGCGCATATTGCGTGAAAGGATCACGCGCCTGAGTTGCATCCGTACGCCTGAACCAGAAACCGCTACCGTGAATGTCATTGGTACCTGACTTGGTTTGGGCTGTAACTATACTGGAAACTGCTTTACCGAATTCAGCGTCATAATTCTGTAGCGAAACCTTGGCCTCGGTTACCGCATCAAGGTTGGGATTTACAACGATAATGCCAAGAATTGGATCTTGGTTGTCCGTTCCGTCTAACTCGAAAGCGGTCCCGCTAAAATGCTGGCCTTGAGTAAAGATTTGCTGGCTGCCTTGCGGATTCTCAGTGGCAGCATGGCTCCAACCCACGATTTTCTGTGAACCAGGTGCCATTAGTTGAAGTTGCGTAAAGTTCCGGTTGAGTATGGGCACATCTTCCACGTATTTCGAGTTGAACTCCGTTGCTACGTCGGCTCGATCCGTCTTCAATTGCGGCGCTTCGGTCGTAACTTCAATTGCTTCCGTTGTCGCGCCCAATTGCAGCTGAAGGTCTACGCGCGCGCCTGCGTCTACAGAAACCGGAACATTTTTCTGCTCGGTTGATTTAAATCCTTGCGCCTCGGCCTTTACGGAATAGAGGTCGGCAATCAAGTGCGTCACCGAATAATTGCCACTATCGTTCGTGGTTGTTTGCTGTGTCGTTCCCTTATTCAAATCCGTCACCGTGACTTTCGCGCCGACGACCGCCGCACCTTGCGGATCAGTGACTGTTCCAAGGATGCTGCCGTAGACTGCCTGCGCGCTAGCGCGCGAAGCCCATAGACCACAAAGGAGCGCTAGGACGAAAAGAGCGCTAAAGCTAACTGCCTTCTTCATTGAAGTTCCTCCCACGATAGGAAAACTGGTTGAGTGCCTGACAACTGAAATTGGATACACAGACAGCTATTACTTATTGGTAAGCAGTTTGAGTGCCGAACTTTCTCGTCAGCGACGTTGTTGAAATCACTCGAGATTTCTGCATTTCGATCCGGGCGTGCATACAGCAAATTGAATTTCTAGAAATTGTCTCTACTAAAAAATGAATTTCGTCTAGTGCATGATCGATATTTCCAAACGGGAAACGCTACTGCACGCGTTCGAAAGTTTCGCGAGCTCGCATTCTTCACAAAATGAAAACAATTAAGAACGCTTTCCCAGAGCGCGTCCAGCCACAAATTGGCCCATCATCGCCGCCACGAAGAAAAAAAACACTACCCTGAATCTCGCAAACGAAATTCAGCTCAGAATAAATTTGCGGAAGCATGATGCCATTCCGGCCAATTAGAAAGTCTCAGTGGGTTTGTTACGGTTACGCGCTCGTAAGTTTATGACTTGAAAGTAGCAGAATCGATTTGTTACTCTCTGTTACCGTGGGCGTAACAGGGCACGTAACCAACGTTGAGCCGCGCCTCGTCGAAATTGACAGGTTAGTTAACAGTCATACCCTGCACGGCTCCGAGTCTCTTTGCAAGCTTCTTCGCTATCTGGCTGACCAAGCGATCCGAAAACCTGGGATCGCACTCAAGGAGTATCAAATTGCGACCGAGGTGTTCGGTCGTCCAAGCGAGTTCGACCCACAGCTCGATTCATTGGTCCGAGTACAGGCGGGACGTCTTCGTTCGAAGATTGCCGAATACTATGCATCCGAAGGGCGCGAGGATCCTATCCTGGTTGAACTGCCCAAGGGAACCTACGCTCTTGCCTTTCATCCTGCGACGCCTTCCAGCAAAAGCCGGGTGCGCATCATGCACGAGCCCGACGGGGAGAAAGGTGGACCTCATTCACGCCGTTACCCGCGCGCTGTGCTCATTCTTTCGAGTCTGCTTGTCGTTTCACTCGTCATAATCGCTGGACTACTCGCAGGCAAGATTACCTCCAGCCGATCTTCCAATGGGGACGAGAGTGCACCGCCGGCCTTCCGCGCCTTCTGGCATCCCTTCGCCGCCGGGCCAGACACTCCATGGGTGATCTTCAGCAACGGAGCGTTCACCGGACGTCCGGAGACCGGCTTGCGCTATTTTGATCCCAAGCGCGATTCGCGAGAAGCGATCCTCGACCACTACACAGGCGTTGGGGAAGTCCTGGCCGTCTACGACCTCGACCAGGTGTTTGCCCAGTTGCATCGCGGGATACGAGTCAAGCGCGGAAGCCTTTTTTCTCTAGACGACGCGCAGAACAACAATCTGATCTTCGTTGGCTCGCCTGCAGAAAACCTTAGTCTGCTGGACATCCCCAGCACGCACCAGTTCGTCTTTCAGCGCTCGCCTTCGGGGCCGCGAAAAGGCGACCTCGCGATCGTCAATGTGCATCCGCGCCCCGACGAGCCGATACAGTTCTTTGCCAGCCCATCCGGGACACCACTGGTGGAAGATTATGCGATTGTTGGTCTGGTGCCGGGCATGAATTCGGCTCGATCGGTTCTGATTTTGGCAGGTACGACCACCATCGGAACCCAAGCCGCCGCCGAGTTCGTCTGCCGGCAGGATTCTCTGCAACAGCTACTATTGCGACTCAGTGTCTCCGACAATGGTCAGATGAAGCCCTTTGAAGCTGTTCTCCGCGTGAAAATCGCTCGTGGGGTTCCGGTGGGAACGGAATTAGTGGCTTTGCGTGAAGTTACGCAATAACATTCCATCCATCACTGCGCAGAATTTGTTCCCCCCAGCTGCGCCGCCTTGCGATTCTCTTCGTCGGCTTCCGCCTGCTGTCCTTTTTGCGCCAAAGCCTGCGCCAGTTGCCGATGTGCCGGAACGTAATCGGGCGCGATCTTGATCGCCGAACGGAATTGCGCGATGGCGCCATCAAGATCTCCTGCCTGAAGAAGTCTCTTGCCTGAATTGGTGTTGAAGGTTGCGGCTTGCAGCGTATTCGACTGCTTGAACAATTCCTGAGCCTGCCGGTTTTCTGCCTCGGCCCCGGCAGTATCGCCCTGCTGTCTCAGAATCGCCGCAAGATTAGTATGCGCTCCCACTAGGCCCGGATTAATTTCAATCGCCTTGCGCAAGGCCACTGCGGCGTCGTTTAATTTTCCATCCTGCTTCAATACCGTTCCCAGGGTGTAGTAAGCCTCGGCATAATCCGGCTTGGCAGCGGTAGCAGCGCTCAACTCTTTTTCTGAACCCGCAAAGTCGCCTTTCTGCCAAAGCGTCACGCCGAGCGTGTAATGAATGTCAGGCTGCTCCGGGGACAACTGCGACGCTCTCTGAAACTCCACGATCGCCTCAGGAAGCTGGTCCTTCAGCTTGAGCGCGAGCCCCAGGTCGTAATGCGCGGTCGCGTCTTGCGGAGCGATTTTCAGTGCCGCCTGAAATTGCTTGATTGCGGAATCGAAATCGGCGCGCTGCAAATATGCAGTTCCCAAATTCTCCGTGTAACCAGCATCGTCTGGCCGCAATCGCATCGCGGTTTCAAATTCCGGCATGGAACTTGCAGCATCACCAGATTGAATTAGAGCTAACCCCAGATTGTTGTGAGCATCGGGATTATCTGGACGAAGCTGCACCAGTCGCCGAAATGCCGCAACCGCGTCTTCTATGCTTCCGGCGCGCTGCGATAACAGTCCCAAATTCTCCTGCGCATCAGGAAAATCGGGCTGCAACGCGACTGCCTTTTTCAACTCAACAATCGCTTGATCATCCTTCTTTTCGTCTTCGAGCACGCGACCCAGGTAGTAATGGGTTTGTGGATTCTCTGGGGCGGATTCAGCGGCCCTAGCCAGCAGGTCCCCGGCCTCTGGCAGTTCGTGTTGTAGCCAACGAACAATCCCCAAATGTAGCTGCGCCGACAAATAATCCGGTTTGAGCTGTAGCGCTTCGGAAAACTGCGTCGCCGCCTCGTCAATTTTGCCGGATTGCTCGAACAGCGATCCCAAATCATCGTGTAGGTCCGGACGCTTCGGCTCGAGAGTCACGGCGGTCTGCAATTCATTGATACCCCCCGGGAGGTCCCCGCGAAAACTCTGTATCCTTCCCAAGGTGCGGTGCGCCTCAGAATCCTTGGCATCGAGTCGGACCGCTTCCTGCGCTTCTGATTCAGCCTCAGCAAAATCGCGTTCGCTGGATAAAGCGTTGGCGAGATTCACATGCGCCTGCACAAAGTTGGCCTTTAGCTTCAGTGCGACGCGAAACTGCGCAATCGCCGGATCAATTTGCGCTTGCTCCATCAACACCCATCCCAGAGAATTGTGGGCCTCTGGGCTACTCGGAGCCAGGCGTACAACTTTCTCGAACGACGCTCGAGCCCCCTTCAGATCGCCTTTTTGTAGCGCCCCCATTCCTTGGGAATAAATTGCCTGCGCCCGGTCTGCGGGTGCTTCACGCGGATCGGTTTGGCCCCAGATCAGCGACCCACTGGCAGAAAGAATCCACAGGACAGTTAAGCAGGCAGAAAGCTTGGTTGATGGGCGAAGGAACATCTCAGTATTAATTCTGATTCATGCTACTACGTCTGGAACCCTAGTCAGTGCCCGCCACGCAGCGGCTTATAGTATTGTGTGATGCGTTTTCGGGCTTCCAGTATTCGCCGCTTTTCCCAGGCAATTTTCACCCTTGTTCTTGCACTCACAGCATTGCGCGCGCCATTCTTCGCGCAAACTCCTGGCATCGCAGATTTCGAGGACGTCGCCGAAAAAGCCGGCCTCACCATGATGAACGTCTTCGGTGGCGTGGACACCAAGAAGTACATCATTGAGACCACCGGCACTGGCGTCGCAATTTTCGATTATGACAATGACGGCTGGCCGGATATTTTCATCGTGAACGGCACCACGCTCGAAAGCGCGTCCAGCGCTAGAGCTCCCACCAATCACCTCTACCGCAATAATCACGACGGCACCTTTACCGACGTCACCGTGAAAGCCGGCCTGGAGGCGACCGGCTGGGGCCAGGGGGTTTGCGTCGGCGACTACGACAACGACGGCTGGGATGATTTGTACGTCACCTATTACGGAAAGAATCGGCTTTACCAAAACGAGCATGGCGTATTCAAAGAAGTAGCCGATCAATCTGGAGTCGCAGGCTCCGGCGAAGCCTGGGGCAGCGGCTGCGCTTTTGTCGATTACGATCGCGACGGCCGTTTGGATTTGATGGTCGCCAACTATGTTGACTTCGATCTCTCAACCGCGCCTCGTCCGGGCGAACGCGCCGATTGCGTCTGGAAAGGCGTTCCGGTGATGTGCGGCCCGCGTGGATTGCCGGCCGCGAAAAATATTCTCTACCATAATCTGGGCGGCGGAAAATTCGAAGACGTCACCACCAAGGCCCATATCGACAAAGCTGCCGGCCATTATTCATTGAGCGTTTCCACCCTCGACTACGACGACGACGGCTGGCCCGACATTTACGTCGCTTGCGACAGTACCCCAAGCATCCTGTACCACAACAATCATGACGGAACATTTACCGACGTCGCCATCGTCGCCGGTGCGGCCTTTAATGAAGATGGTCGTGCTCAAGCCGGCATGGGCAGCACGGTTGCCGACTTCAACGGCGACGGCAAGCTCGATATTTTTCGCACAAACTTCTCAGACGACACATCGACCCTCTACCGCAATAACGGAAATGGCACATTTGACGATGTAACGTTTGCCGCCGGACTCGGTCTGCACACGCAATATCTCGGCTGGGGAACGATGTTCTTCGATTTCGACAATGACGGCTGGCCTGACCTTCTGTTGGTGAACGGCCACGTTTATCCAGAGGTCGATAAGCAGCACCTCGGCAGCAACTTTCAGGAACCGAAAATTCTGTATCGCAACAACGGTAATGGGTCTTTCACCGATGTTTCGGCCGAAGCTGGCTCCGGGATAACCGCCGCAACTTCGGCCCGCGGCCTTGCCATCGGCGACCTCTGGAACAATGGCCAACTCTCGGCAGTGATCAGCAACATGAATGCGCGCCCCATCCTGCTGGTGAACCAGGTGAAGTCGAAGAACTACTGGATCGCGTTTCGAACCGTGGGCACCAAATCGAATCGCGATGGGATCGGCGCTCGCGTCACTTTGAGTGCCGGTGGACGCGCCCGCGTCGACGAAGTCCGCAGCGGATCAAGCTATTCGTCCAGCAGCGACATGCGGGTGCACTTCGGCCTGGCGCAAACCGACAAGGTCGATTTCGTTGAAGTACGCTGGCCCAGCGGCCTGCAAGAGCGCTTCACTGGACTGACTGTCGATTCGATCCATGCATTAAAAGAAGGGACGGGGGCTGCAGTAAAGAATCCGAAGTGACGGCCTTTCCCGGTGATTCACTCTGTATCTTCCTCCGTGCCCTCCGTGTTCTCCGTGGTAAGGTTTCGCACTTTCACAACACTTCTTCGAATTCTCTTTGCGTTATCAACCAGTGAACGTAATATTCTCGGTCTGACTCGAAATACTGCCTTCGTGGGGAATCCATGTTGACTCCGATCCGATCCGCATTCCTTGTATCGCTGTTCGCCGTGCTGGTCACTGCTCCCTTTCGCGCCCAGGAAGCCGCCGCGCCGGTTTCGCCCGATCCCTGGTGGAAGCATGCCGTGATTTACGAGGTCTACCCACGCAGCTTCCAGGACTCAAACGGAGACGGCATCGGCGATATCAACGGCATCGCATCGCGGCTGGATTATTTAAAAGAGCTCGGCATCGACGCTATCTGGATCACGCCGATGTATCCCTCGCCGCAGGTTGATTTCGGTTACGACATCGCCAACTACGAGGCCATCGATCCGCAATACGGCACCATGGCCGATTTCGATCATCTGATGGCCGAGGCAAAAAAACGAAATATTCGCGTCATCATGGATTATGTCGCGAACCACACCTCCGATCAGAACCAGTGGTTTCTCGAATCACGATCATCGCGGACCAATCCAAAGCGCGACTGGTATATCTGGCGCGACGGGAAAGGACCAGGCAAGCCTCCGAATAATTGGCAATCCTGGTTTGGACATTCCGCCTGGACTTACGACCACAAAACCGGCCAATGGTATTACCACTACTTCTACGTTCAACAACCCGACCTTAACTGGCGCAACCCGGAAGTTCGCAAGGCCATGTACGATGTGATGCGCTTCTGGCTTGATAAGGGCGCGGCGGGATTCCGCATTGATGCCGTCTCGCGCCTGTTCGAAGACCCCAATCTGCACGACGACCCCATTCTTCCCGGGAAAAATGCCTTCGGTGATCCCAACATTCAACACAAGTACACCGATGATCTACCCGAAGTTCACGATGTGTTGCGCGAAATGCGCAGCCTGGCAGATGGCTATTCAGGAAACCCGGCGCTGATTAGCGAAGCCGACGAGCCCACTATTCAGGACCTCGTAAAAATGTACGGGCCAAACAACGATGAAATTCAATTGCCGATGGATTTCAAGGTCGCCGACCTGAACAAATTGTCGGCGCCGGAGTTTCGCCGCTTACTGGATGAGATCGAATTCAATTCGGCTGATGGCCAGCCATATTTCTTTTTCAACAATCATGACCAGGCCCGCACCTGGGACCGCTATGGCGACGGCGTGCACAACGATCAGATCGCCAAGCTCATGGCCACACTGCTGTTGACCACTTATGCCACGCCGCAAATGTATTACGGCGAAGAAATCGGAATGCGCACCACCGTTCCCACCCGGATTGAAGACGTTAAGGATCCCGTTGGACGAACTGGCTGGCCGAAAGATAAAGGCCGTGATGGCGAGCGTACGCCCATGCAATGGGACAAAGCGCCCAATGCCGGATTCAGCAACGCTGCCAAGACATGGCTTCCAGTTCCGCCTAATGCCGCAGAGTACAACGTCTCTACTGAACGATACGATCCCAACTCGATTTTCAATTTCTATAAGCACCTGATCGCATTGCGGCGCGAGATATCCGCGCTTCGTGATGGGTCCTACGTGGCAGTGAACCGCGATGATCCGAACGTGCTGGCATATCTGCGGCGCGCAAAGAACGGGACCGATCCCGTGCTGGTGGTGTTAAACATGAGTGCGCAACCTCAGACGGTAAATTTCACGCTGCAAGGTTTCGGGATAACCGGAAAGTCGTTGCATGTGCTGCTGGCATCGCCGCAGTCGTCAAATTCCGACCTGGGCATGACGGGTGTGAAGTTGGAACCATTCGGGGTTCTGGTTGCGTCCGTAGAGTAGCGAGCAGAATTGAGGAAACGCAGTCAATTTCAACCCTTATTGCCCCCAAATTTTTCTATGCCCACAACACCCGCGCCCTCTTTGATAGTAACCAACCGATTGACCGCCAAATCTTTCACCGTTTCCACTTGCCCACTAGGCCAGCGTATTTCGAGCAAATCTACTTTCTGCGCCTTACCGAGACCGAAGTGCACTCGCAGATCGCTTTGCGAAAAATAACCGCCGCCGCTCCGGACTTCATCGATCTGCCGATGAGGCTTGCTCTCGCCGGGAAAAATTGCAGTACAACTTACGCGTGCTCCAATTCCGCTGCGGTTCGATTTGGTACCGATCAGCTTCACCTTAATCCAGTTATTCCCAGAGCTCGAATCGCAACGCAGCAACTGCGGCAAGCCATTCACGGTATTCACGACGATGTCGATGTCGCCATCGTTGTCAAAATCTCCAAAGGCGCACCCGCGGGCCGCAACTGCCGCGGTAATTCCTGGCCCGGCCATTTCCGTGACTTCCTCGAAACGTCCGTTCCTCAAATTTCGATACAGCAGCTTGTGCTGCGCGTATCCAGCTTCCGTCTTTAATTGCTCGACTTCCGGATAGACGTGCCCATTGCAAATCAAGATGTCTGCCCAGCCGTCGTTCTCGAAGTCGAAGAACCCGCATCCCCAGCCGAGGTACTGTGTGTGCGCGCCGAGTCCAGCGGTGAAAGTTGTGTCTTCGAAATTTCCCGCGCCCACATTGTGATAGAGCGAAGGTGTGTCGCCGGCGAAATTCGTTTTGACGATATCGAAGTTGCCGTCGAGATCATAATCGGCGGTGGAGACTCCCATGCCTGCTTGTGGCTTGCCATCTGGGCTGAGCGCGCATCCGGATTCGATCGCAATGTCTTCGAACTTGCCGTCTTTCTTGTTGTGATAAAGCGCGCTCGGCGCTGAATCATTGGCCACGTAAATATCAGGCCAGCCGTCGTTGTCGAAATCACCCGTCAAGACCCCAAGACCATATGTGCCATTTGCGCTCAGGATCCCACTGGTTTCCGACACATCGCTGAAGGTTCCATCGCCATTGTTATGAAACAAAATATTTTTGCCGCCCTTTAATCCCGGCGGCCCGCAAGCAACCATGACTCCCTTGTAGAGACACGGGCCTGATTCCGGGACCGGCGCGGTCGCAAGATCCAAGTCGATGTAGTTGGCGACAAACAGGTCCAGCTTGCCGTCGCGATCGTAATCGACGAACGCGCACCCGGTGTTCCAGCGTTTTCCGTTTCCACCCACGCCGGCTTTGTCGGTGACATCGGTAAACGTACCGTCGCCGTTGTTGTGATAGAGAACATTCTTGCCGAAGTAACTGACGAACAGGTCATCGTGTCCATCGTTGTCGTAGTCCCCGATACAAACCCCTTGACCCCAGCCGTGATGGACAAGTCCGGCCTTCGCCGTCACATCGGTGAAAGTTCCGTCGCGATTGTTCTTGAACAGATGCGACGTCGGCTCCTCGCCCGATGGAAATCCCTCCAGCCGCCAGCCGTTCACCAGAAAAATGTCTAGCCAACCGTCATTGTCGTAGTCATAGAACGCAACCCCGCAGCCCGTGGTTTCAAGCAGATATTTGTTCTTGTGCTCGCCACCGTAGATCGTCTTCGCGTTAAGTCCAGCAGAGCGGCCCACGTCGACAAACGTCGCACCGATCGAGTCTTTGGATTTTTGGGGAGCTTGCGCCTCAGCCGACAACTGCGGTCCCGCTCGCGCCAGCACAAGAACATCGCTTAAAGAAAGGACCAGCGCGGAGCGACTGAGGGACTTGAGAAACGTCCGGCGTGAAGAAGACAAAAGAGAGAATACCTTCCCGGGTTTGGCGCTTGCTACTAT
>Ga0207695_10008028_pt1 | contig 13286 bp, 15 predicted proteins | sample KBSC54metaG_FD_184354 | JGI IMG/M metagenome (GOLD analysis project Ga0207695, IMG submission 184354) | Corn rhizosphere microbial communities from Kellogg Biological Station, Michigan, USA - KBS C5-4 metaG (SPAdes) (version 2) | ecosystem: Host-associated > Plants > Roots > Rhizosphere > Soil...
GGACCCTCGGCGCGTCGATCACTAACACCATGGAATGGCAGCTTCTTAACATTCGACGTCCCGCAAGGTTCGCTTGGCGCGGATGGCGCACCACTCGAATTGCCTTGGCAGTCGGATTCGCCTCGCTCCTTTCCAATCCAGCAGCGGCACACATGAGCACCGGCCTACCTGGTGGCTGGGTGGCCGGGTTCATCCACCCCTTCAGTGGTATCGATCACCTGCTCGCAATGATTTCGGTGGGTCTTTGGGGCGCGTTTCTGGGTCGACCGTCGATATACGTTTTGCCAGTGATCTTCCCCGCGATGATGGTCGTTGGGGCGATATTGGGAATGTTCGCGGTGCCATTGCCTCCAGTGGAGGTTGGAATCGCATTTTCGGTGCTCGTGTTGGGCGGCTGCATCGCGCTGGCGATCAAGGCGCCGTTTTGGGCCGCATGCCTCGTTGTCGCCGTGTTCGCGATATTTCACGGCGATGCGCACGGAAAGGAGCTCCCGTCAGCAGCCGATCCCGTCGGCTACAGTGCAGGTTTTGTCTTGGCCACCGGCCTCTTGCACATATCAGGAATCGCTCTCGGTTTGCTCAACGCTCGACCTAATGGAGTCGTAGCGACGCGTAGCCTCGGCTGCCTCATCGCGATATGGGGCGCCTGGTTTCTATATCAGGCGATTGGCATATGAGAGGTGGGGCGGCGCCGCCAGCCCTGCTCTTTGCCGCCCTCGGCCTCGCACTCGCATTTGCACCGCGCAGCTCTTGGACACCGAGCCTGCTCGCGCTCTTGGCAGCCCTGGTGGCATTCACCTTCTTGCCCGTGCCTCGCGTCTGGCTCGAGGGCATCTTTTTGGGCTGCTGGATCAGTGTGATCGCCACCGCGGGGAGCGTGCATCTTTTCCGTAGACTCACCCCTTACGCGGCGCTCACGTTGTCAATCAACGCCGGCGTTTGGGCGAGTGGCGTGGCCCGGCTGTCAGGATCGCGCCTCGACCTGATCGAAACACTGCCCTGTGTGCTGATATTTTTTCCGGCATCGTGGGTCATGAGTCGGCATGGCTCAATTCCGGTCATGGTGGTGGCGAGTTGGGTCATAGCCGTCGCAGTTCTGGCAGGTTCCCTTCAATTGCTACCCGTGACTCCCGGTTATCTGCCCGATCACTTGGAGTGAGCACAGTTGACCCTTCGTAGCGCGGCAATACCCGCGGAATCGCTGTAGTCCTATACCCGGACATCACTCGTCAGGCAGGCACCATACCAACAGGCGTTCGAGCCAGCACGCGCTCAATCGCTCGTCGCGCGAGCACGATGGTCAGGTGCGCACGATATTCAGGTACAGGCCATTCTCCTTGACTACTCCCCCGTGTTCAGCGATTTTTTACGCACCTGCACATCGTGCGAGAGCGTAGTGATCGAATGTCCCTCGATCTTGTATCTGGTTTTGTAGCGGAACTCGCCGGTCTCGCTGTTGGTTATATAGGTCCCCGTGGCATCGACAAAGATTTCCCCACCGTCTTGGGTTACTCTGATGCGGTCCCAGGTCTGCTGGTTCGTCGCCGTATTCGGTGTCGACTGGCATAGGTTTTTGAGCGAGCCGGGACGTTGTATGTCGATATATTTGTTGCGATCTGTCGCAGCCCCGGACATCTGCGGCACCGAGTTGAACCAAGCACCGACTAGCTGCAGCTGTGCGTCCGAGCATTGCGGGCCCACTTTCAACGCAGTGGTCAGAACGCAGTCTAGTTTCCCATTGGCGTCAATTTCTCCGCAACCAGCGCCGTTCTGTAGAGCGTACATCGCCAGAATCGCTCGTAATCCTTCAGTAAGCGGTGGAGACAGCTTCTCCAGTCGCGCTACCGGGTTGAATTTCGCATCCAACAGGAAAACCGTCACGGGTTCGGCGGCAAGAGTGGGCGCAGAGCTGGCGAATGTCATAGTGGAAACCAGTGCACAGCCGATCACGCGCGAGCCTATCAAGCGGGTCCGTTTCTTACGTTCCATCTAAAGCCTTTATAGAAGAATTGCTGCGATGCGCCATGTTAGCACCCATCCACCAAACTGACAAAGCGGGTAGCAGGATTGGATGCACGACGTCCCTTCGCTAACGTGAGGACAGCCTGTGTTAGACACATTCGCCGTTATGCGCACCTCGCCCGAGAGGCCAGACCCATCACATCAAGCAAATAACAGTCTGTAGTTGCGGATGTCCTCCTGAAATGCATTGCAGCGAGTGAGCGCATCGCGTAACGCGGGCCGCGGAAGGGTATAGTCGAGGGCTGCGGACCCGAAGGTTCAAGCCGCTGACAAACCCGATGACCGCCGGCGGCACAACTTCTCAACCTCTACACCAAATCGATTACAGCGCACGTTCATCGGCAGAGTCGAGTTGGATGTCCTTCGCGGCACGGCTCATCGCGATGCGCAGGTCAATCACCCGTTTCAGTTGGAAGGCAGGATTCTCTGTCGGCGCGGTGACGGAGAAGAAGTCGGCGCGGTTGACGTCCTCGAGATAGAACGACGGACGGGCGTCGGCAGTGGCCGGACGGACTTCGATGTGGCTCATCTCCAGGTTGCGGATATGCCGCAGAAAGAATCCCTGCGAGGGCATCGGCCCGAACATGCCGGGGTCGGGATACTTGGCCTCGTTCTCAGGCGGCCGGATCAGAGCGCGGCTAGCGGCGGCCCCGCCCTTGTGCTCGATGAAGATATTCGAGAGATGAATGTCTTCGAGAGCATGGGCGGGAATGCCGCTTAGGATGGAACAGATCTCCGAGCCGCCGTTCGAGCTGACGAGGTTGTTGACGCTGATGCGACGGAGGGCGCCAATCTGCGTGCTCTCTTTCGGGCCGCGCAAACGGCTGCCGAGCCGGAAGAAGAGCGGAGCGGAGACATTGTCCCGCATGGTGATGTTGGTGATGGTCACGTCCTCCAGTAGAGCGCCATCCTCGCTCTCCAACGCGAGACCCTCGCACCCTTCAAAGACGCAGTTCGAGATGGTGATGTTCTTGAAGCCGCCATTCGATTCGGTGCCGCACTTGATGCGTCCCGTCCGGTACCTCTGCACCCCGTCGGGAAACTTCTTCCATGTCCCATCGAGCACCGAGCCGATCTCATACGTTCCGGTCACATAGCAATTCGTGATCGTCACGTTCTCAGTCACCCGCGCATACCCGAGCGCAAAGCTGCTCTTGGGGCAGATGGCGTCGTCCCATGGCGAGTTGACGGTGCAGTTCGAGACACGGACGTTCCGGCAGCAATCGATGTCCATTCCGTCGCGGTCGGTGTCGATCTTCAGGTTGTCGATTGTTACGTTGTCGACCCCAGTCAGCAGCAGCCCGAAGTGACCGCCCTTCAAAATCGAAAAGTCGCGAAGTATCACATTGCGGCAGTTCTTCAGCGCGATGGTCTTGTTGCCGACTCCCGCTTGCTCCGCCTTGAAGGGCACGATTTCTTTCACCCAGTCGCGGCCGTTCGAGAGTCCCTTGCCATGGATCAGCCCCGGCCCGGTAATGGCGATATCGTGCAGTTTCTCGCCCCACAACAACGAGTTATGCCAGTGGTTGTGTCCATAATCCTGGTATTCGTCGTAGGAGGTCTTCGGCTCTGCCGCGTCGTAGGTCCCCCCGTTATAACCCGTCGCCTGGCCCGGCAGCGGCGAGTCCGCCGCCAGCAGCACCGCGCCCTGCGACAGGTAGAGCTCCACGTTGCTCTTCAGCCGGATGGAGAAAGTAAGCCAAGTGCCACCGGGAAAGTAGACGGTGCCTCCGCCAGCGGCCGCTGCTGCTTCTATGGCGTGATTGATCGCAATCGTATCCAGCGTCTTGCCATCCCCGACGGCGCCGTAGCTGCGTATATCGAAGATCATGACCGGCGGAGCGATTGCGGCCGGGTGCCGCAACGCTGCATGAGCGGCGGATGGAAGGGCGGCGGCAAGGCCAAGCGAACTGAGGCGAAGAAGATCGCGGCGGGCGGAGTCGAAGGTAGACATTGCGGATGATGGTAGCAGCGGATGGAGTGGTCTGACCATTCCGTCAAGCAAAACCCCGTATTGTCCGCAAAATCCCGCCGGGAGGAGCGCTTTGATTGAGTTGCGACAGCCCTATAGTAGAAACCAAGCATTCCTCCGAGTCGCTGGCCGCGCCGGATTGGCCCAGAGCTTGCGCTGCTCGCGAGAGGACTCCGCAGTAGGCGGTTGCCAACCCCCTGATGATTGCGCTCGTGATGGTAGTGCGCCATGAAGTGGGCAATCGCGTGCCGAAGCGAAGACTCGATCGACCAGCGTATGCAGTCCTTTGTGGCATGGCACGGCGAAATTCCGCAAGAAGCGAGGCGCCTCGAAGATCACGAAGCTCGGAGCACGGGGCGCCGTGGTTACGCCATCATATCGGCCGCGGAATCGTCCATAGTTATGTTGTCGGCTATCAACTACGCGAATTGAACGAACGTCCAGCACAGCCACGGACGGTGCCGAACAACGGTGGGTTGAAGTGTACGACTGTAACGGCAAAAGCCAGTCGGGAAACTACTACTACTTACTAGCAGAAAAACGGTGGCAACCGATTTAGGATGTTCTCCGACGAACCGTCGTATCCGACAAAGGCGTCAGAACGGCAATCGGATGCTCGCCTTGGGTAGAGCTCTCCGGCGCTCGCTGGGCCAACCGCTCTTGCAACTCCGCGAGCTGACTATGCAGGTTCAGACTTTGGTGCAAAGCCTGCACGAGCTGGCGCCTGGCGCTCATCAGGTGCCCTTGCAGTTCCGCATTCCCTAAGTGCTTCGCGAGGTCGTAGGCATCCCGCAAATGATCCAGCACACCAATTAGCGTAAGGCTCTCGTCGTATCGACTCACTGCTGCACCAAGGTTGAAACCACTCCCTATGTTGCCGTCCGACGACAGGGCAGCAAGTGCCGTACCGTGACGCTTAGCCGGGTCCCTGCCAAGGTTCTGGGACGCCAATGGGACACACGCACCTATGTGTGGTAAATTCTACGAGGTCACGCTAAAGCCAAAGATCCCCACCTAAGGAGACAGCTATGGCGTACTTTGAAATTCGGGGTGGTCTCAAGAAACTCGAGTTCGAGCACCTGGCAGGATCAGGCGGCGAAGCTACTGTTGCCGTGGTCGAGTTCGTCTACGAATTGCCGTTGGCTGCCGATCAATGGGCGCGCATTACCCTGGGCCGACATAACGGCGTCCTGCGTGAGCTCGTGGGCCTTCCACAGCTGGTGGCAGTCGATACCACAAAAGGCCAAGGCGAGTACTTGTATCGACTTCGTGGCGCCGTGACAGCAGCGCGCGACTGATTCACAGACAGAGGTGGGCATCGGCTCATTCCCGCGGCATATCGAATCAGCACTGCCTGAGTTTCAAAATGATAGATCAGCCGATGCCTGACTCCAGCCGCTGGCCGTGGAATACCAACATCTGGCGGACTCATCAGTCGCCCGCCAAGACATTTGCATCCGTGTACATTACAAATCGCGTTCGGGATTCCTGCACGCTGTGCGGCGCGATGATCTTTCCGGGTGAAATTGCTTGTGAGGTCGTGCTGCGGGACCCAAACGACTGGCGCGTGATCTACTTTCATCGGAACTGTTATGCCGACTGGGAGCGCCAAAGCTACTCTGCCTACTGAGTTAAAACTCCCAGGATGCGGAACCGGGACCGCCCGCGTGGATCATAGCAGCGCGCCGTCCCATCGGTTGAGTTTGAATACGGGTTGTACGCAACCTCCGGCTCTTCGGTATTCTCCGGCTCCAGAGACAGCCCGGCATCCAAGCGGACGATTTCAACGGTATGCCTGTAACCCCCTTGTTTGAGATCACTGTCACGGCTCCTTGGCTTGAATCTGATAGTGCGATGCAGAAAAAATGCTGTCGAAACGCGCGAAGCTTCGCGTGCTGATCCCCGCTGCCCTGGAATTGCATCACATCGTTGGGTGCAGCGCCCACGAGAACGCCGTCGCGAAGTTAGGTAACGACGGCGGCATTGCCTTCATTGGCTCATGTGCGGTGGCAGCACACGCGGTCGCGGCCAGTGGAATTTGATCCGCGTGCGACGCCCATCCTTTTTTCCGTCTCCGCTGCGCCGGAAAATTGCTTCTGCCGAGAGGATGGAGAAAATGCAGGCACGGCTGATCGCCCTCCATAAGCGGTGGGGGGCGGTACGGCAGACAATTTGAATCTGCGGACCAAGCAAGAAAGAATCGACGCCGGCCACGAAGAAGTCCGATGTTTGAGGTGGTACCTGATGATGCGTTTCGTCGAACTATTGGGCTTGTTCCTTTTGGTCTTTTTAGTGGGAGTTGCGTCGCTATCGCCCCTAGGAGACGCGGTGGCAGGTTGTCTGCACGCGTTGCTGGCTGTTCTGTCCAGGGCAGCTACAACGACGTAGCGTCGAGCCTGGGCACGCACACCGGGTGGCCCTCCCCTTCAGGTCCGGAAGGGATCAAGACGATAGGCCAGCTCATGACGTACCTCGAGGAGTGGCGGCCGACCTGCTCTCCCGGCACCTGCCGAACGTATTCCATCCGCGGAACCCTCTTGCACGACTCGCGTTATGTAGGCAACAGGAAGCAATGGACAGAGTGCTAAAGGAGGGGCCCCAACAATGCTCGGGGCTCTGGCGATCGATGCCACAGGTCTCATTCCAAGGAAGTTGCCCCCATGTATCGCTCTTGCCTCGGCGCGCTGCTGCTCGCGCCTGCTTTATATTCGACTGCTTTCGGCCAGACGGCCGCGCCTCAATTCGCTTTGGTCGATCTTGGACCTACGACTGTCGCGGGTTCGGGTCTGGCCTGGCAAGTGTTGCAACCCACGCCAGCCCCTGATTACCCCTCCACTGGCGGTAACGCCTGCTATGGTATTTCCACCAATTCCATTTACGCCGAATATGGCAATGCCGCCGTCGGCACCACCTGCACAACGACCCCCGCCTTGCATGCTGCGAAATGGACCTGGACGAGCTCCAATATTACGCTGACGGATCTGGGCGTCCTGCCCAACGCCCTCGGCGGCCCCGAGGGCGGTCCCTCGAGCGAGGCATACGGCTTCAACAATGTAGGCGATATCGTCGGCGGCTCGGATTCGCGCTACCCCTCGATCCACGATGTCTCCTCCTTATCTTACGTGGCGCACCACGCTTTTCTCTACAACAGCGGCGTCATGACCGACCTGGGCTCAATTGCCGGCCCGAACTACGACAGTTCGGCCATAGCGGTTAACGATTCGCACGAGATCGTCGGCACTACTCAAACCATCTCGAGTGTCGACGGATCCATCCTCTTCCGCGCGTTCCTTTACACTCACGGAACCATGTACAACCTGACTTTCTACCTTGTGGGCGGTCCGACCGCGCACCTGACTCGAGCTTTTGGGATCGATTGTCAAGGGAACATCGCGGCGGCAGGTACGCCGGCTTCAGGGGAGAATACCCATTCCTACCTGCTCATTCGCCAGGGGCCGGCACGCAACTGTCCGAACTAGTCCAACTTTCTGGCGCTCGAGGACCGCATATCACCGCGCAAAGCCGCTAGTTGGCTTTGCGCGGTTGGCTGCACAGGCAAGAGCCTGGCGCGCATTGTTTGCGCCGCACGAGCTCCCCAGCAAGATCATGGTTGGCTCCGACGATAGCGCTTCATCTTGACCACCGTGCCGCAGGTTTCCATTGCGCACCAGCGGCGGCGCTGATTCTTGCTCGTATCGAGGAATAACCAGCCGCACGAGCTCGTATTGGCGCAGCGTCGAAGCTGTGACACAGACGGATTGCTGATCAAGTCCAATGCATCGAGCGCAATGCGTTTGAGTGGCAGCCACACATTGTAGGCGTCGTCCCGCCAATGCATCTGCCCATCAAGTTCAAGCGATCGACTGGCCCAGGCACGATGTAGCCACTGGTCGAGGCAGTTCACGGCATCTGCAGGGGGTGGCACACCATCGATCCGCGACGTCAACAGCGCATGCAAGTGGTGGCGCAGTGTCCGCACTTTTCGCATCAACTCGGCCCGCTGGCCTGCGCCCTCAGGCGCGGCGATGTGCTCGCCAGAGCGGCAAGCACCGGCGCGCACACACCATTGGACAAAACGCTCCGGCTCACAGATGTAGTCCTCCACCTCCACCGCGTAGCGATCGTGAATCGTATTGACGAAATCCAGACACAACCGCCCGCCATCCAACCGGATAGCGGCGACCGGGCGGGCGGGTCGGTAGCACTTCTCGGAGCACATGCGGCGCCTATTGTCGCTTGCAGAGATGCCTCTCGCGAAGAAACTTGACGATACTGTCTAAATGAATTTAGATGGTAACACGCGCAAGGATCATCCGGAGAGCGTAGATGGGAAGCGCAACAACACCCGCCGAGCCTGCGTCCTCTATCGGAAAAGCGCTCAATTCAGAACAGCGAATTCTCGAGGTCTGGATCGGCATCATGACCTTGATTGCGCTGGGCGGTGTGATCGCGATCTTGGCGATCGGCGGCCGACCCGACCCACCCACATTGCGCGCCGCCGCCCCGTTGCTCGATGGCGCATGGCGATTCCACATCGGCGACGACCCGCACTGGGCCAATGCGGACACGGACGACAGTGGCTGGGAAACGATGGACCTGAGCGCACCGGCAAGCAGCAATGATGGCGATGTTGGTCTACCGAACTACGTCGCGGGATGGATGGCGCACGGGCACCCCGGTTATGAAGGGTATGCTTGGTATCGCCGCAGTGTGACGGTGCCGGCTGGAAGCCGTGCATGGGATATTCTGGGACCCACCGCCGTCGACGACGGCTACGAGCTGTATTGGAACGGCGTGCGGCTGGGCGGATCGGGCCGGCTCGGCGCGTCCCCCAGAGTCGTCGGTACGCGGCCGATGATTTTCGCGCTTCCCCCCGATGCGGCCGGTACCCGTGCGGTGCTCGCCATCCGCACGTTCAAACAACCGGGCTACGGTGTGAGCGCCAATGGCGGCGGCATTCACGTCGCGCCGACGCTGGCGCCGCGTCCCGAGAGCCACGCGCTATATCTCGTAGAATGGTGGCGTACGATCGCGGGCTATATCGTCGAGGTAGTCGAGCCGCTCGCCATGTTTGCACTGGTTGGTTTCGCGCTTGCGGTTCGGCCGCGCAGCAGCCACCAGAGCTTCATCGGGTTTGCCTGCATCGCGCTCGTGCTTTGGTCGCTGAAGCGCCTCGACAACGCGATTGTCGCGTGGACCGATCTGCTGAGCCTCCCCTCCTACCTTTGGTTGTCAAAAGCACTCTGGACGCCCCTTAGCCTTACTGTATGGACGCTCGCCTGGAACCGTTGGCCCCCACGCTCCTCGCGGGCAATCGATGCCGCAACCCTGGTGCTGGCCGCGGGAGGGGTCGCAGGTGGTGCAATGAATGTCATGGTGATGACCCGCATCTCTCGGCTCGGATTACTCGCCCTGCTCGTGCTGATTCTCGTTCGAATGGTTCGCGGTAGCCCAATGCGGATCATGGCGGTGGCCACGATGGCATTGATCTTGGCCGCACAATTTGCCGGCGAGCTAGGCTCGATCGGCGTGCCCGGCATCTGGTTTCCGTTCGGCATCGGCGTAACGCTCGCGCAATACGCCTACGCGATCGCGATACCGCTGCTCGCTTTGCTGATCGTGCGAACCTTGCATTCGAAGGGGCACGATGAAACTTCGAACCACGCACCTTACGCACCCATGTCCGCTCGGCCATTTGCTTGATCCAGATCTAAAACCAACAGGACTTTGCCTCACCTCCCGTGGGGCGGACGACGCCAAACAGGGAACGACTGCGCTCCGCGATCAGAAGGTGAGCGCGCGAGTCAAGTCGTTGTGCTCGAACGCGCTCGCAACGCGATGGATTTCGTTTCGAGTTGCGCCGGCAGCAGTGGCGACTGCGCGCCAGGTGGCGGTAACCAAGGCGACCTGCTTTACGATAGCTCTGGCATCTTTGGACCCGAGGCTGAAGTATTCGGCGCTCGAGACTGCGAGATCGATGTCACACGTTGCCTCGTCGAGATTGACATTCGTCGTGAGGATGCATTGAGAGCCCCGACAAAAACGGTACGCGCGTGGTCCCGGCACGGTCGAAGCGGCGCGAAAGCATCACGGGCCGTCCGGCAATCTTCAGCAGTTCATGGTCCGGAGTCCGGATGCCTGCGCGCCGCGCGACCGAGCTCGACCAAGCTGGGGACACCTGCAGATGTCGTCGATTGATACACTTCCTCTCCGACATGGCGGAACCGGAGCGCGCCGAGTCGCGATACATCGGACACGCCCAGCAGATAGTCAAGTTCCTGAAGCGTGCGTATCGCACGCCCTTCGCGTTCTGCGCGACGTCTTTCTGCACGCTGCATCAAACGGCGTCCCCAAGTGTCCGGGGCAGAGTCGCCGATCGAGCCAAAGATAGGAAGGCTACCCGCCGGCACAAACGCCCCTCGACCAAGTGCCAACGCTGGCTCCAGCGAGAAGCACGCGCGATCTTCGAGCCAAGCGGTGTTGTATTCGAAGCTGATCGCTTCGCCGCCGCGGCGCGGGTGATGGTGCAGCGTACCTACCCGTTTCAAGCCACTCTCGAAATCGATGTAAACCTCGATGTCAGCCATCGCGGCTCTCAGATGACCGGCGAAGCCGGATGCGCTGAGGCAGTTTTTCCGTAGCCATGGCCACTCCGGCTACGTCGCGCATGTGATCAGCGAGTTGGCTCAGGCCATCAAGGAGCCCAAGCGCCTGGAGGACAGCCGCGTAGATGCCGATACTCACCGACGTGTCGCCGCGCTCAACCCGCTGCAGCGTCGGGCGGCTCGTAAAAGCGCGCTGAGCGACGACGCCCGCAGGCAGCCCCCTGCGGCGGCGAGCATCGCGCATGTCTAGGCCGAGCTTGCGAAGTGCATGACGAACGGCAATCGATGGGCGATGAGGTCTGGGCACGTGTAACGTTCCTATTGCGCTAAGTGGCATTAGTGTAACACGAAATTTACATTTATCTGAATTAAGGCTCACGCGGAAGCTGGTGCCGACACAGTGCTCGTGACCGGGGGCGCGGGTCGCCTCTACAGAAGGGCAGGCATACAGGTGTCACTGATGAACGTGACTCGCCTCCAGCGACTCGGGATAACATCCTACAAAGGTCAACCGATCCGGTCGGTAGCTTGCGCGCACGGATAACAAACAGCGCGTCTTCTTCCTCCGTACCTCCGCAAGTTGGGTACCGTTGCGTTTGAATGTACTCCGATGCCTTCCGTCTCTACCCGCCAGCCGCAGCACGCTCATTCCGGCAGTACCTAACCGGTAACCTATAGGGGTCCCGCCCAACCAAGATTGTTCCCCATCGTCCGGTGAGTTGCGCGGAGCGACCTATGGCGGACGTTCCGTGTTGGAAGGGGAACGGCGGGAAGTTCCGCCGGAACGTGCGTCATATCCATGCTGGTAGCTCGAGCGGGAGATGTCCTAGACTGCGATCACAAGGGACGGCGATTGCCACGTCAGGGAAGACAGAACAATGAACTCGATCGACGCGACGCGCGCTTCGCGGAGCGCCCGTGCGCGTGTCGCGCGCTCCGCGATGGGGGACGCTCGTTGGATGGTGGGCGACTGGATTGTCCATGCGGCGGCTCAGCGAATTGAGCGCGCAGGCATCTCGATCGCACTTGAGCCGCGCATGATGGCGGTACTGACCGAGCTCAGTCGCCAACCGGGCTCGGTCTTGAGCGCGGACAGTTTGCTCCAGACCTGCTGGCCGGATGAGGCATTGGGCGACAACCCCGTGCACAAGGTGATCGCCGGATTGCGGCGCGCCCTCGGCGACAGCGCAACGACCCCCCGTTACATCGCAACGATCCGCAAACAGGGATATCGGCTGGTCGCCCCGATCCGGGTGCTGTTGGACCAGGGCCCGCGCGGCCACCAGGACAGTCGGCGCGGACAGTCGCCGTTCCGCGGGTTGGTGGCCTTCGACCGCGCGCATGCGGACGTCTTCTTCGGCCGCGACCAGGCGGTATCCACACTGCACGCCCGGCTGGGCGCCCAATGGGATCGCGGCTCCCCGCTGATTGTCCTGCTCGGCCCCAGTGGCTCAGGCAAAACATCGCTGGTGCAGGCCGGGCTGGTGCCGGCGCTATTCGCGACGCGGGTGACCGATAAGGCCCATCCGCTACTACGAGCCAGCACGGCGGCGATCGTGGATCTCGGCAGCTTGGACGAATTCGGGCCCTGGACCGCTGTGGCCGGCGGGCTTCTCGATTGGGAAATCGACGGAACTCCGCTGTTGCGTGGCTTCAGCATCGAGTCCCTCGCGGCGAGATTGCGGGACGATCCGGACCACGTCATTCGGCTGATCCGCATCGGCCTAACCGCGAAATCCGCCAGCAAAAGGGATCCGCCGTTGCTTGTCCTCGACCGGCTGGAAGGCCTTTTTCAGCTCGCGGATCCGCGCGCGGCCGGTGACGTGATCGAGTGCGTTGACCGCTTCGTTCGCCTGCGACTGGTGCTGGTGGTCGCGGTTTGCCGCAACGACTTCTACCCGAGCCTCGCGGCCCATCCGGCGTTGATGCGCGACCAGGAACACGGTGCGCACATGAACCTCGCGCCCCCGGACAACGAGGCCATTGCCCAGATCATCCGGCTGCCCGCTCGCGCCGCTGGCCTCACCTACGGCACCGATGCGAGTGGATTGAACCGCCTCGACGACCGTTTGTGTGCCGACGCGATGCAGATGCGCGACGCATTGCCGCTGCTGCAGTACACGCTCCAAGAACTCTACTTGCAGCGCGCACCCGGTGACGAATTGACGTGGGCCGCCTACGACGAAATGGGCGGGCTGGAAGGCTCCATCGGCCGCCGCGCCGAAGCCACACTAGCAGCGCTGCCTCCTGCCCAACAGGACGCGCTATCTCGCGTATTGCCACGACTGGTCGGACTGCCGGTCGAGGATGCCGCGCCAACGGGCCGGTGGGTCCCCATGACCGAGCTGAGCGACGAACACGAGCGCGCGCTGCTCAGTGCGCTCGTGCAGGCGCGGCTGCTGGTGGCCGATCACTTGGCCGGTAAGCCTGGATGCCGCGTCGCCCACGAAGCGCTGTTGCGCAGCTGGCCGCGCGTGATCACGTGGGTTGCGCAGCACCGCGCCGCTCTTGCAGCGCGGGACCAACTTCAGCCCTGGGTGCAAAGGTGGGCGGACGGAGCGCGCCCCAGCGCGCTGTTACTGCCGCGTGGCTCGATGCTGTGGCAGGCAAGCACTGCCATGGCTGAGGCACCACAGCTGTTTGGCGGCGACGTGCGCGAGTACATCACCCGCTCCAACGCACGCTTG
>Ga0207695_10008036_pt1 | contig 13281 bp, 14 predicted proteins | sample KBSC54metaG_FD_184354 | JGI IMG/M metagenome (GOLD analysis project Ga0207695, IMG submission 184354) | Corn rhizosphere microbial communities from Kellogg Biological Station, Michigan, USA - KBS C5-4 metaG (SPAdes) (version 2) | ecosystem: Host-associated > Plants > Roots > Rhizosphere > Soil...
GGGCGATGTAGATGATGAATGAGCTTCTCGCCTGACGCCGTCTCCCCCGCGAGCTTCACCGACGCCCTGAGCCGCATGCAGCAGCTCGAGGCGATGGTCGACCAGATCTCCTCGCCGAGCCTGCTCAGCGCGGCGACAGGCGCACCGGCCACGGCGTCGGGCTCCGCCTCGTCGTTCCAGCAGGCGCTCGCCGCCGCAAGCGGCACGAGCGGGGTGGCAGCGACCGGCGACACGAGCGGCAACGCGGGTCTCGCCGCCCTCCAGGTGGCCGAGAGCCAGGTGGGCGTCACCGAGCAGCCCCCGGGCTCGAACGACGGGCCGCAGATCGCCATGTACCGCACGGCCACGCAGGGCGCCTACGCCGGCGCCCCCTGGTGCGCCTACTTCGTGTCGTGGTGCGCGAACCAGGCCGGCGCCCCGATCGGCGACCACGGCCAGGGCCTCGGCTCCGTCGCCGAGATCACCGACTGGGCCCGCTCGACCGGCCGGCTGACGCAGACGCCCGCTCCCGGCGAGCTGATCCTGTTCGGCACCGAGCATGTGGGCATCGTCAAGTCGGTGAATGCCGACGGCTCGCTGACGACGGTCGAGGGCAACGCCTCGAACGGCGTCCGCGAGGAGACCCGCTGGCCCTCCGAGGCCACCGGCTACGTGACCCTGTAACCGGGGTCAGACCCCGAACGGAAGTGCAACAGAAGTGTCACGGCCGGCGTTCGGGGTCTGACCCCGGCGTCGGTTACGTGCGTTTCGGCACGAGAAGGCGTAGACTCGCTGACGTGGCAGGGAAGTGGCCCGGGAGGAGACGGGCGTGCGAGCCAGGAAGCCATGACCCGGGGAGCGGCGGCCTCGGCGAGGATCGGGGTGGGGATGCTGGCGGTCGCGTGCGCGTTCGCGGCTGCGCCGGTCGTGAGCAGTGCCGGCGCGGTGCAGGTCGTTGTGCGGACGACGCAGCCGATCGAGGACCTGGCGGGCGCGGGCGATCGGGTTGCATGGATGCAGTCCGGGTTGTGTGGGTCCGATGTGTGGAAGCTCAACCTGCCGGTCGGCCGCCCGATTCGGCTCACTCGGTGCAGCTCGCCGCCGCAGGGGTTCGGTCCGTTGCATCTGGCGTTGGCGACGGCGATGTGGTCGATCCCCTTCGCGAGCACCAGCGGTACCGAGACCGATGCCACGCTGCGGGCCGCGGGCCGGTTTGGCCAGGCCCGGACGATCGCGCGCTTCACGGCCTTCGGCTGCGGCTCGGGCATCTGCGGCCCGGGCGTGTCCGGTCTTCACATCCTGGGACCGACCGCGGCCGGCGGCGGCGAACTCGTCTACGGCGTTACCATCGTCGGCGCCGGATCGAACTGCAGCAACGGCTTCTGCAACGAGATCGCGACCGGCGGGACCGTCCGCGAGGCGCCCGCGACCGCAGGCAAACCCGTCAGCGTTCCCGGAGCACCGGCGGCCGCGATGCTCGTATCGGCCGCTGGGCGGATCGCCGATGTCCCGGTTGTGATCGGTGCCGACCTGGGTCAGGTTTCCCACACGGTCGATGTCATCAACGCGACCACCGGGACGGCCGCCGCGACGATCGCGATCGCCGGCGACATTCATGCGATAGCGCTGTCTCGGTCGAAGCTCGCCGTCCTGGTTCGATCCGCAGCCGGTGTCGCCCGGATCCGCCGGTACACACCACGCGGGACGCTTCTGGGAGTGACGCGGCTGCAAACCCAGATCCCGGTCCGCGACGATCTCCACATCATCGGTTCAACGGTCGTGTTTGAGACGCGCCGTGGCATCTTCGCGATGTACGCCGCCACTGGGCGATACCGTCGCGTGCGCCTCACCCGTCGCGCCATACTGGGAGTCGCGGTCGCCGACGGGCCGCGAGTCGTGTGGTTCGAGAAGCCGGCCTCGACGTCCGGCAAGATCCTCAGCACCGCGCTGCCATGAGCGCCATCCGTCGTGCCTCGATGCGTCGTGGGCTCCGTTCGGTGTTGATCGGTGCGGCGTTGTGCGTCATTCTTCCGCCGTCGCCGGGTTGGGCGCGAGTTCTCTACACCTCGCCGGGTCTGATCCTTTCCTCGACGTCCACGTCGTCACGCATCGCCTGGGCGGCGCAGCTGAATCGTCCTGGGCCGCTGTTCCGTGTCTACCGCCGACGCGCGTTCACCGGCGCGCCCATCCCGCTCCAACGAGCCCAGATCCTCGCACGGTCGGTGCCGTGGGTGCGGCTGGTCGCTGCGCGCGCGTACTGGGACGAGACCGATGCCGGCAACACCCTGCGGGCGGATGACGTCTTCTCGACCGTCCGGATGGGTCGCCCAAGCTCCGTCGGCGACTTCACCGTCTTCTGCGGCTTCAACGGGTGCAGCCCCAACACCACCGGCAAGCAGCTGGGTCCTGTGGCGATCGGAGACGGCGCGTTGACCTATTCGGTGTTCGCCGTCGCGATCGACGGAGGCGGGAACGCGACGATCACCGGCGGGGTCGTTCGCCGCGCGATCGTCTCGCCGAGCGGCGCCGTCACGCACCGGCTCGTGCCGGGTGCGCCCGGCGCTGCGTTGCTTGCCCAGTCCGGCCGCAACCTGCTCGAGGCTCCCGCCGCCCCGCCGGTAGGCACCACCGTCAAGCCCGGTTCGACCATCCAGCTGCGAGACGACCGCACCGGCGCGCTGCGGTGGGCAGCCACCACGCCGGGCACCGTCACGGCGCTCGGCATCTCGGGTCTCTACGCCTGCGCACTGGTGAAGCCGCCGATCGGCGCGCCACGCATCGTCGCCTACACCACCGCTTCGGGCGCTGTCGCCCATACGCTACCCCTCCGCTCACCGGTTCTCGCCGTCCTCGGGGTGTCGGGGCCGCGCGTCGTTTTCGAGCATCCCCGCGGGATCGTGCTCTGGAACGTCCGCCACAACCTCGTGCGCCGTCTACAGCGGACGCAGCGCGTACCCCGGGATCTGACCTTCGCCGGCCGCCTCGTCACCTGGAACACGGGCCGCAGCAAGATCCTCGGCATCCTGCTCCCGCCGGTCAGGCATTGAGGCGGGGCTCTTCCACCCCGAATTCGCCGGCGCTCTGACTCTTGGTGCAACAGAAGCGTCACGTCCGCCGTTCGGGGTCTGACCCCGATTCCTTTACGCCATGAAGGCCTCTACGACCTGGCGCCACCGTTCCGGTTGGTACACGTGCAGGTCGTGGCCGGCGCCGGCGACGACCGCCGAGCGCGCGTCCTGCGCGTCGGTGACCATGCGATCCACGAGCTCCGCGGGGACGCCGTCGTCGCCCGCGCGCACCACAAGGGTGGGGCAGGAGATCCGCCGCCACTCATCCCAGTAGCCGCCCTGCGACGTCTCGGCAAGCGAGGCGACCATCACGTCGATGTCGAAGGCCGGCCAGAGGCCGTCCGCGCGCTCCTCGAGGCCGTCCGCCCAGGCCCGGCCGAAGCGCGTGTCGCCGAAGAAGCCCAGCGCCTCCCGGCGGCGTGCGAACGGCACCGGCCAGGATCGCAGCCATGCCTCGACGGCGGCAGGCGCGTCGGGGTCGGCCGGCGGCGCCGCCTCGGCGACCACGAGCGCCCGGACGAGCTCGGGCCGGCGGGCCGCCAGCAGGAACGCGGTGTGCCCGCCGAGCGACTGGCCGATCACGAGGGCGGGGGCGAGGTCGAGCAGCTCGATCCAGTGAGCCAGGTCGTCGACGCACGCCGTCCGCGAGACATCGCCCGGCCGGCGCTCGCTGCGGCCGTGGCCGCGCGTGTCCGGGGCGACCACCCGGTGCGTCCGGCCCAGCCAGGCCGCGGTGCCGTCCCACTCGCCGGCATGCCCGGCCAGCCCGTGGGCGAGCACGGCCGCCGGCCCGTCGCCGCCGTGATCGCGGCAGGCCAGCCGGACGCCGTTACGCGACGTCGTATGCCATCGAGGCGTCAAGTGCCCGCACGTTAAACGCCGGTGGGCCACCCGAGGGTGGCCCACCGTTCGTCATGCGAGTGAAGCGTGGTACTAGCGGAGCAGCGAGAGCACCGACTGCGGGGCCTGGTTGGCCTGCGACAGGACGCTCATGCCGGCCTGCTGGAGCACCTGCAGCTTCGTGAAGTTGACCATCTCCGACGCCATGTCGACGTCCTTGATGCTCGACTCGGAAGCGGAGAGGTTCTCCTGGTAGTTGCCGAGGTTGTTCAGCGTGTGCTGCAGGCGGTTCTGGACGGCGCCGAACGTCGCGCGATCGGTGGAGACGTTCTGGATGGCGGCGTCGATCGCCGACAGGTTGATCGTCGAGCCCGAGAAGCTGAAGATCGAGGAGTCGACGGCGTAGCCGGCGCCCGAGCCGAACAGCTTGACCGCGTTGGTCGTGATGGTCTGGGCGTCGTTGGCACCAACCTGGAAGGTGATGGCCGCGGTACCGGTCAGCAGAGCGATACCGTTGAACTGCGTGTCCGTGCCGATGCTGGAGATCTCGGCGCAGAGCTGCGCGACCTCGGCCGTGATGGCGGCCTGATCGGAGGTCGACAGCGTGCCGTTGTTGTACTCGACCGCGAGGTCGCGGACGCGCTGCAGCATGGAGGTGACCTCACCCATCGCGCCGTCGGCGGTCTGCACGAGGTTCACGGCGGACTGGGCGTTCTGCTGAGCCTGGGCCAGGCCGCTGACCTGCGCGGACAGCTTCTCGGAGATGGCGAGACCGGCGGCGTCGTCGGCGGCCTTGTTGATGCGGTAACCCGAGGAGAGCTTCTCCATCGAGCTGGCCAGGGCGCTGGCGGTCTTGACGAGGTTCCGATGAGCGTCGAAGGCCTCGATGTTGGTCTGGACGGAGAGGGACATATCTTCCTCCTTGAAGATAGGTGTGTGTCCTTTGCGACCGCGTCCTTGCGGTGCGCACACCGGTAATCGACCGGCCCCTCTCGCTCTTTAGCGATCTGTAAAGATCGCAAACGGGGGCGTGAATAAAAGGGGTCTGACCCCGTGTATTCAGGCGCGGACGTCGATCAGGTGCGGCTCGTCGTCCTCGGGCTCGTCGGCCGGGGCGGGCGGCTGCTGCTTCGGGCGGCGGGGATCGCCGTCGCGGCGCGCGTCGCGCTCGCGGAGGGCCCACGCCGGCGGCATCTGCGGGATGCGGTCGATCGGGTCGGTCACGCCTCAGTCCCCTGGGAGCCGCGCTGGGCGGCGCGGTTGCGGTTCTCCCTGGCCCGGCGGACGGCCGCCTTGGCCTCGCCCTCGAGCAGGTGCTGCCAGAGCACGATCGCGGCGATCCAGGCCAGCATCTGGGCGGCGACGCCGGCGATCACGCCGCGCAGCAGCGCGTCCGCGACGCCCATCCCGCCCATGTAGCTGTATCCGGCGACGACGACGAAGCCGAGCAGGCCGCCCCAGGCCTTGATCTGCTGGATGGAGCGGGACGCCCGGGGATGGTCGGACAGGCCGACGAGCGGCGGCTTGGGGCCCATCACGGCATCACCAGCGCGGCGAGCTCGTTGGGATCGGCCGGGCGCAGCCCGTCCGTCGGCCGGCGGCCGTCGGCGAGGTAGGAGATCGGGCGCTTCAGGCTGAGCGAGATCCCGACGGGCACGGCGGCGGTCGGCGCCTCGTCGATGCGCGAGATCAGGATCCGGTTGGCGGGGCACAGCGGGTCGATCGCGGCGTTCAGGTGCAGCAGCGAGCGCGCGTCGTAGCCGGCCGGGGCGATCAGGTGCGTCTCGTCGGGCCGCGCGGCCGCGAGCAGCTTGCCGAGCGTGGCCAGGCTCTCGCCGTCGCCGGCCGAGATCGGCGGCGTGTCGATCAGGACGACGCCGTCGGTGCCCGGCGCCCGCACGGCCGACTTGGCGGCCTCGGGCGTGTCGGCGGTGCGGCGCTCGACGTCGAGCGCCTCGGTCAGCGCCGTCAGCCGCTCCGCGCCGTCGCCGGGCTCGAGGCTGACCAGGCGCACCGTGAAGGGCGAGCGGTCGGCGAACGCGTGGGCGAGCTTGGCGATCGTGAGCGTCTTGCCGGCGCCGGCGGGCCCGACGACGGCGATCGTGCGGCTCTTGGAGCGCCAGCCGTGCTCCACCCGCACGGTACGGGCGAGCATCTGGCGGACGAGGTCGGCCTCCCGGGCGTCGGGGTCGAACGGCGCCAGCAGCCGCACGGCGTCGGACACGAGCGCCTCGACGACATCGGCGGGCATGCCCGCGTCGAGCAGCTGCGCCGACACCTGCTCCCAGTCTCCGGTCGCGACCTGGCGGGCGGCGACCTCGACGGCGCCTGCGGCGGACACGAGGTCGATGCCCTCGAACCCGTCGCGGACGACGGGCGTCGTCTCGTCTGCCTCCACCATGGCGTCGCCGAGGACGTCGGCGAAGGGGCTTGCCTGCTCGATGAACGAGCGCATGACCGGGCCGTCGGCATCGACGCCCAGGTCCAGGTCGGGGTCCATCTCGAGCTCGGGCCCCTGGGCCGTGTCGTAGGCGTCGAACACGCTGCGGGCCGGGACGGACTGCATGGGCGCGCCCGCCTGGGCCTCGACCTCGATGCAGCGCTTTCCGAAGAAGCCGGCGAAGCCGCCCGTCACTCCCTCGCGCCGGCGCGTGATCACGGCGCCTGCGCCCAGGTCGGCGCGGATCTGGGGAAGCAGCTCCTCGAGGGACGCGCCCTGATAGGTGCGGGTCTCAGGCATGGTGTGCACTTCGGGCGGCGCCCTACCCCGCCACGACCCCGGTGGACTCGACACGGATCCCCGGAAGGATCTCATTGTAGGACACGACCGGCAATTGCGGTAATGCCTGCTCGATCAGGCGCCGCAGATGGCGGCGGATGCGGCCGGAGCACAGAAGCACGGGCCGCAGGCCCATGCCCGTGGCCTGCTCGACCTCGCCGCTCAGGAGGCGAACGACGGTCTGGGCGCGGGCGGGATCCATGGCCAGGTACTCGCCGTCGCGCGTCTGGGTGACCGACTCGGCGATCTCCTGCTCCAGGTTCGGGTCGAGCGAGATCGCCTGCAGCGACTTGCTCGCGTCGAGGTAGTTGAACGTGATCGAGCGGGCCAGCGCCTGGCGGGCGTACTCGGCCAGGATGGCAGGATCGCGCGTCGAGGCGGCGCGGTCGCCGATCGACTCGAGGATCGTGCCCAGGTCGCGGATCGAGACGTTCTCGCGCAGCAGGTGCTGGAGGACGCGCTGCACCTCGCCGACGCCGAGCTTCTCGGGCACGACCTCCTCGACGGCGGCGGCGTTCTGCTCCTTGAGCGCGTCGATCAGCTTCTTCGTCTCCTGGCGGGTGAGCAGCTCGTCGACGTGGCGGCGGATCGTCTCGGTGAGGTGGGTGACGATCATCGACTCGGCGTCCACGACGGTGTAGCCGAGCGCCTCGGCCTCGGCGCGGTGGTTCTCGTCGATCCACACGGCGGGGAGCCCGAAGGCCGGCTCGACGGTGGGGATGCCGGACACGCCGGGCGTCGCGTCGCCCGGGTCCATCGCCAGGCGATGGCCGGGGATGACGCGGCCGCGGGCCACCTCGGCGCCGCGCACCTTGACGGCGTACTCGTGGGAGTCCAGGCCGACGTCGTCGTGGATGCGCACGGGCGCGATGACCATGCCGAGCTCGGAGGCGATCTGGCGGCGGACGACGCCGACGCGGCCGAGCAGCGAGCCGCCCGACTTGGCGTCCACCATCGGCACCAGGCCGAAGCCGATCGTGAGCTCGAGCGGGTCGATCTGGAGGGCGCCGACGGCGGCGTCGCCGGGCGAGGCGGCCGGGGCGGGCAGGGCGTCCTGGGCGGCCTTCGTCGCCGCGGTCGTCTTCGCGTGCGCGACCATGGCCCGGCCGAGCAGGAAGAAGATCGCGCCGATGGTCAGGAACGGGATGATCGGCATGCCGGGCACGAGGCCCATCGCGGCGATGATGCCGCCGGCGATCATCGGCGCCCGCGGCTGGCGCAGGATCTGGGCGGAGATGTCGGAGCCGAGGTCGGCCTCGCTGCCCGAGCGGGTCACGATGATGCCCATCGCGGTCGAGATCAGGAGCGCCGGGATCTGGGCGGCCAGGCCGTCGCCGATCGTCAGGATGGGGAACTGGTGGGCGGCGTCCGAGAACGACATGCCGCGCTGGAGCAGGCCGACCCCGATGCCGCCGAGCAGGTTGATGGCGACGATCAGGATCCCGGCCATCGCGTCGCCCTTGACGAACTTGGAGGCGCCGTCCATCGCGCCGTAGAAGTCCGCCTCGCGCGCGATCTGCTCGCGTCGGTCGCGGGCCTGCTGGTCGGTGATCTGGCCGGCGTTCAGGTCGGCGTCGATCGCCATCTGTTTGCCGGGCATGGCGTCCAGGGTGAAGCGGGCGGCGACCTCGGCCACGCGGCCGGCGCCGTTCGTGATCACGACGAACTGGATCACGACCAGGATCAGGAACACCACCATCCCGACGAGCACGTTGCCGCCGACGACGAACGAGCCGAAGGCGTGGATCACGTTGCCCGCATCGCCGTGCAGCAGGACGAGCCGGGTGACGCTGATGTTGATGCCGAGCCGGAACAGCGTCGTCAGCAGCAGCAGCGACGGGAAGGCGGCGAAGTCGAGCGCGCGCGGCACGTACATCGTCGTGATCAGGATCATCAGCGCGCCGCAGATGTTGACCGTGATGAAGATGTCGATCAGCGCGCTCGGCAGCGGCACGAGCATCATCGCGACCACGACGACGACGCCGACCGCGGCCAGCAGGTCGTTGTGGCGCAGAAGAATTTTCAGCCCGCCGCCCATGGCTCAGCGACCCATCTCGGTGGGGAGGGATCCGGTCGGTCCCGGCAGGCGGCCGCGGGGGGAGCGGCGGCGAAGCGAAGGGCATTCGATTCGCATTCGGGGACCCTCATCGGCGTTCCCGTGCGCCGACTTGAGCATCCGCGCGGCGGCGGCGATCACGATGCCCTCCGGCGGCGGCCGGCGGTGCGGTAGACGAAGGCCAGCACCTCGGCCACGGCGGCGAAGAAGGAGTCCGGGATCATCTGCCCGATCTCGACTTCCTTATGGAGCGCGCGCGCGAGGGGCGGGTTCTGGAGCACCGGCACGCCGGCGTCCTCGGCTGCCCTGCGGATGGCCGCGGCGACCAGGTCGACGCCCTTGGCGACCATCTCCGGCGCCGGCCGGGAGCCGTCGTAGCGCAGGGCGACGGCGAAGTGGGTCGGATTCGTGACGACGACGTCGGCGGTGGCGACGTCGGCGATCATGCGCTGGCGGGCGCGGGCGAACTGGCGGCGGCGGATCGCACCGCGCACCTCGGGGGCCAGGTCGGACTGGCGCGACTCCTGCCGCACCTCCTCCTTGGTCATCTTGAGGGACTTCTCGTGCTGGTAGCGCTGCCAGGTGAAGTCGATGATCCCGATCAGGAGGAACGCCACGCAGACGTACAGCGCGAGCATCATCACCATGCTCCCCAGCTGGCTCACGATCTCGCCCGGGGGCGCGCCGGCGAGCTGGCCCAGGTCCTGCAGCCGCGGCCAGATGGCGACGAATGCGGCGACGGCGACGACGCAGGTCTTCACGATCGTCTTGCCGCCCTCGAAGAGGGCGCGCACGCCGAACAGGCGCTTGAAGCCGGCGCGCGGGTCGAGCCGGCTCCACTGCGGGCCGAGCGCCGACGTCGTGATGGCCGGCCGATTCTGCACCACGTTGGCGATCAGCCCCGCCGCGGCCGCGGTGACGGCGACCGGCGCCACGATCGCGAGCATCGACTGGACGCCCCACGAGTAAAGGCCGCCGACCCCGGCCCGCCCGGCCAGGTGGGTGTCGCCGGACTGGCTGAGGCCGACGCGGACGATCTCGGAGAAGTGGTCGAGCATCGTCGGCGCCGTCACGACGATCGCCAGGATCCCGCCCAGCACCACCGCGGCCGAGGTCAGATCGGCCGAGCGGGCGATCTGGCCCTTGTCCCGGGCCTCCTTACGCCGTTTCGGAGTCGGCTTCTCGGTGCGGTTGTCGGCCACTGGCTAGCCCGCTAACCGCCGAGCGTCTGGACCGCCTGCAGCACCGACTGCTGGAGGGCGCCCTGCACCTGGTTCGAGACGAAGGGCAGCGTCGCCGCGATCACGGTCATCCCGACCAGGATCTTGGCCGGCATGCCGACGACGAACACGTTCATCTGCGGCACGGCGCGGGAGACGAGGCCGATGGCGGCGTCGGTGATCACGAGCGCGACGAGGACGGGCGCGGCGATCTCGAGGCCGATCACCCACACCTGGGAGAAGGCGGCAAGCGATCCGGCGGTCAGCGCGCCGATGTGCGGGAAGGCGGTGATCGGGAGCGCCCGGTAGCTGGCACCGATGCCCTCGATCATGATGTGGTCGCCGCCCGACATCAGCAGCACCAGCACCGCGAAGAGGCTGTAGAACTGGCCCAGGATCGCCGTCTGCTGGTTGTTGACGGGGTCGAGCACCGACGAGAACGAGAAGCCGATCAGGGTGTCGAGCAGGCTGGCACCGGACTGGACGGCGGCGCCGACGAGGGCCATCGGGAAGGCGAAGATCAGGCCGACGCCGATCTCCTTCAGCATCAGCATCACGTAGTCGCCCGCGTCGAGCGGCACGGTCTGGCCGTGCACGGCGATCGGCAGCATCGCCAGCGAGAGCGCCATCGCCAGCATCAGCTTGACCCGGCTGGGGATCATCGCCGACGAGAACCCGGGGGCGAGCACGAACAGCCCTCCGACCCGGCAGACCACGAGCAGGAAGCCCAGTACCTCGGTGAGGGCCTGGTCCGGCAGCGTGACGGTCACGGCCCGACCAGGTTCGGGATGTTCGTGTACAGGTTGGTCGTGTAGGTCAGCATCTGGTCGAGCATCCACGGGCCGCCGATGGCGAGCACCGCGCCGATGACCAGGATCTTGGGGATGAAGCTGAGCGTCTGCTCCTGGATCGAGGTGACGGCCTGGAACACCGACACGATCAGCCCGACCACGAGGCCGGCGAGCAGGAAGGGCATCGACACCTCGAGGGTGACGGTGAGCGCCTGGGTCGCGAGTGAGTTGACGGTATCCGGGTTCATCTATCGTCAGGTGTGGAAGGACTGGACGAGGCTCTGGATCACGAGGTGCCACCCGTCGACCAGCACGAACAGCATGATCTTGAAGGGCAGCGAGATCAGCACCGGGGGCAGCATCATCATCCCCATGGACATCAAGGTCGAGGCGACGACCATGTCGATGATCAGGAACGGCAGGTAGATCAGGAACCCGATCTGGAAGGCCGTCTTCAGCTCGGAGATCATGAACGCCGGCACCAGCACGTAGGTGGGGATGTCGGCGCGCGTCTTCGGGCGGGGCAGGTTCGCCATCTTCACGAACATGGCCAGGTCGGAGTCGCGCGTCTGGTTGAACATGAACGTGCGCAGCGGCTGCTGGCCGCGGGTGGCCGCCTGCGAGAGCGTGATCTCGTGGCTCGTGTACGGCTGGATCGCGGTTGTGTTGATCTGCTTGAAGGTCGGCGCCATGACGAAGATCGTCAGGATCAGCGACATGCCCACCAGCACCTGCGAGGGCGGGCTGGTCGGCGTGCCGAGGGCGTTGCGCACGAACCCGAGCACGATCAGGATGCGGGTGAAGCCCGTGACCATGAGCAGCGCGCCCGGCAGGAGCGCGAGCAGGGTCATCGAGATCAGGATCTCGACGGGCGTCGAGAGGGCGTTCCCGTTGATCGAGATGCCCGAGGACGCGGCGGCCAGGAGCGGCAGGCCGGTCATGCCCGGGCCGTCCTCTTGCGCAGGACCTCGAGGAAGCTCTCACGGCCGGAGGGCGTCGCCGCCGGCAGCTGCAGCGGCGCGTCGGCGCCGCCCTCGACCAGGATGGCCTCCTCGGAGGTGTAGACGCGAAGCGGCGTGATCGAGTGGTCGGTGGCGCCGACCAGGATCAGCTCGTCGCCGGCGCGCACGAGGTGGAGCGAGCGGTTCGGCGCGAGCGGCGTGGTCGCGATGACGCCGATGCGCTCGTCGGCCCGCCCGGACTTCGCGCGGGCGTGGCTCTTCAGCAGCCAGTAGACGCCGTAGATCACGCCGAGGACGACCGCCAGGCCGACGATCGTGCGGATCACGTCGGCGCCGGCGCTGCCGCCCGACGGGGCCTGGCCCCTCGCCGTGCCGGCCGCCGCGACGCCCGGATCGAGCGGCGTCCTGTCCTCGTGGAACGCGGGCGCCTTCTTCTTCGCGTGGCTGGCGGCGTGCGTCGCCGAGGCCGCCTTCACTGCAGTCTTCCGGGGCCCGGTCGCGGCGGACGCGCGGGCGGGATGGAGCAACGCGATCGCCGCGCATGCGGCAGCGATCAGGAGGATGCTCGTCCGAACTGGGGGGAGTCGGCGGGAGAGCAAGGCGATCACCACATCGGTCACCCGGCGCCGCGGCTTGAGCGTTCGCGCGGTCGCCGCGACGGAATCCCCGATCGCGCTTCGGGGATACTCCAAAATGGGGAGGGCGACCCGTGCCGGGACTGCCGATACGGACGACGTGCGTCCCCGGGCCCCACCCGGGACGCGGCTCCGACCAGCAACGTCTTTCCAAGCTCCCCTTCCCGCCGTACGTGTCCCTCTGGAGGTCTCCTCTGTGGAAGCAACGCCCGTGTCCAGCTCACGACCCACGGCCGGCACCGCGGAGGCCCTGTGGCGAGCCTGGATCCAGAACAAGGATGTGGCGGCCCGTGACCGCCTCGTGCTCTCCTACGCGCCGATGGTCAAGTACCTCGCGTGCCGCAAGGTTCGCGAGCTGCCGGCCCACTGCGAGCTCGACGACCTCGTGTCGTGCGGGCTGCTCGCGCTGATCGCGGCCGTCGACCGGTTCGATCCGGCCAAGGGCGCGACATTCGAGCAGTACGCCTGGACGCGTGTCTCCGGCGCGATCATGGACGAGCTGCGCCGGCAGGACTGGGCTCCGCGCTCGCTGCGCCGCAACGGCCGCGCGATCGAGCGCGCCCGCGAGGCGTGGCAGCTGCGCACCGGCCGCCTGCCCTCCGACGAGGAGCTCGCCAGCGAGCTCGAGATCGACGTCGACTCGCTGCACAACCACCTCGAAGGCCTGTCCCGGGCCGACCTGCTCAGCCTCAACACGCCCGCGCGCGGGACGGAGGAGGCGATGCCGGTCGAGGTCGGCGACACGATCGAGGCCGCGGCGGGCGAGTTCGACCCGGAGCTGGCCGCGCTGGCCGGCGAGCGGGCCGCCGTCCTCCGCGACGCGATCGCCTCGCTCGGCGAGCGCGAGCAGACGATCCTCGTCCTGCTCTACGTGAAGCACATGCAGGGCGCCGAGGTTGGCCGCATGCTCGGCATCAGCGAGTCGCGCGTGTCGCAGATCCTCTCCTCGAT
>Ga0207695_10008040_pt1 | contig 13278 bp, 14 predicted proteins | sample KBSC54metaG_FD_184354 | JGI IMG/M metagenome (GOLD analysis project Ga0207695, IMG submission 184354) | Corn rhizosphere microbial communities from Kellogg Biological Station, Michigan, USA - KBS C5-4 metaG (SPAdes) (version 2) | ecosystem: Host-associated > Plants > Roots > Rhizosphere > Soil...
CCACGCTGCAATCGCCGCACACGCACAGCCAAGCCGCCGACCCGGCGTTGACCGCGGATGCACTGGCGCTGTTCGATTGCGCGTCGAGCGATCTCGACTGGCGGATTCCGCCAGCGATCGCAAGCGCCGGCGCGACGCACCTGCTGCTCGCGCTCTCATCGCGCAAGAAACTCGCCGCGATGAGCTACGACCTTGATGCGGGGCGCAAGCTGATGCAGCGCGCGCGCGTGGTCACCATCGCGCTCGTGCATGCCGAAACGCCGCAACGCTTCCACGCACGCAATGCGTTCGCTTCCGGCGGCGTGTACGAAGATCCCGCGACCGGCGCGGCGGCCGCCGCGCTTGCAGGCTATCTGCGCGACATCAGCTGGCCGCACCACGGCGCGATCGACATCGTGCAGGGCGAAGACATGGGTTCGCGCTCGCTGCTGCGCGCGGAATTCACGCGCGTCGCCGGCAGTTCGATTCGCGTGTCCGGGACTGCGCGGGTGATGAAGCCCTGATTCAACGCCGGATATCCACGGTACGCGATTCGGACCTCTCATCCAGTTCGCGCCAACGAGCTTGCACCATGAAACTCATCGCCGAAAAACTCGCGAAGAACGACAAGTACGATCGCCTCAGGTACGTCCGTGCCGACGGCAGCGAAACGGTCTCGCCGATGCCGCGCCAAGGCACGCTGCCGCACGACCTGGTGCATTATGTCGTGGAATCGACGCTGCCGCTGCGCCACGGTTTCCTGGGCCTGGTCGCCATGGGGGCTGACGCTGCGTTCGTGATGCAGGCCGTGCACGACAGGGCGAATGCGGACGTCGAAACCGAAGCCGTGCAGGCCGAAGCGATCGTCGAGGCATTGCAGACGCAGTTGTGGAGCGCGAATTTCGTACGCGAGGATTTCGATGAAGGCGTTCGTGGCGCGTGCGCCGCGCGCGGGAAGCCAGCGCTCGATTTCGCGGGGATCGATCCCCAGCGCGATCTGTTCGACAGGGCGCTGGAACTCAATGCGCGATGGGAACGACTTCCCTGGTTCCAGGACATGACGCTGGATTTCCAGCCGCGCGACGCCTGAGTGGGGTCAACCCGGAAACCGGAAATCCACCGGCCCCATCATCGGCTTGCCGTCGAAGAGTTGGTCGCGATGCGCGCCATCGCGTTCGACCCAGTGCATGAACATGTGCGCGGACCAGCGGTTCGGGTTCGGCGCGGTGCGGCCGTGGCGATAATCGTAGCCGCGGTAGATCACCGCGTCGCCGGCCGACATCGCGTATTCGGAAAACGCTTCGTCGCCGAAGTCGTCGTCGCCGCGCAGCGTCTGCCGCTTGTCCTCGGCCACGGGGCGATCCGCAACGGCAAGCGCCCATGGAATGTCGTCGGCGTACGCCAACGTGAGCGAGAGCGAGTGCTCGCATGCGGGGCGGTCGGCGTGGATGCGGCAGACATCGCCGCGTTGATACGTGCGGAAATAGCTGTAGGTCGGGAGCAGGCGCGCGCCGACGACTTCCTCGATCTTCGGCGTGATGCCCCACAGGAAAGCCAGCAACACCGGCCATTCCATGCACGACACTTCGTAGCACGGCTTGTTGCCGATGCTCGGCGGCGTGAGCCAGCGCGCGCCGCCTTGCGCAATTCCCAACGCAATCTTGTGCGCCATCGCGGCTGCCACCTCGGCCGACAACAAGCCGCGCAACAAGTCGGCGCCGCCAGCCTTGTAGGATTCCGAAACGCTCATGCGCGAACGAGCCCTTCGAGCAATGCCGCGATCAGTTTCGGCAACGGCGCCGTCGCGTGATCGAGGTTCGCATAGACCTCGTCCATCGTTATTTCGGCGGCGTCGCCGCATCCTGCGGCCCAGTTCGCGACAAGCGCGAGGCTTGCGTAATCGAGCCCAAGTTCGCGCGCGAGGCCGGCTTCCGGCATGCCGGTCATGCCGACGAGATCGCAACCATCGCGACGCAGTCGCGCTATTTCCGCTTTCGTCTCCAGGCGCGGTCCTTGCGTTGCGCCATAGCAACCGCCATCGACGACCGCGACGTCTGCGTCGCGCGCTGCAGTCAGAAATGCAGCACGCAGCGACGGCGTGTACGGCTCGGTCATGTCGACATGCAGCACTTCCGTGCCCTGCTCTTCGCAATAGGTAGCGATGCGGCCCCAGGTGTAGTCGATGATCTGGTCGGGCACGCCGATCGCGCGCGGCGCGTAGCGTTCGGTGATGCCGCCGACTGCGTTGACCGCGAGCACGCGCGTTGCGCCGAGTTCCTTGAGCAGCCACAGGTTTGCGCGGTAATTCACCTTGTGCGGCGGCAACGAATGCTCTTCGCCGTGGCGCGCGAGGAATACGATGCGATGCGCACCGAATTTCCCGATGCGCACCGGCCCCGACGGCATTCCGTAAGGCGTCGCCGCGGTCATCGCCGTCTCGTCGTCGAGCGCAGCGAGCTTGTAGAGGCCCGTGCCACCGATCACTGCCAGCGCGATCGCGCCGAATTCGTGCGTGCTCATGCTTCCCTCAACGCATAGATCGCCGGCAGGTTGCGGCCTTGTTCGTGATAATCCATGCCGAATCCGTACACATAGCGATCCGGTACTTCGACGCCGACGTAATCCGCGCGCATGCCGGGCACGCAGCGATCGTGGCGTTTCCATGCGAGCACGGCGATGCGCACGTCGGCTGCGCCCTGTTCGCGGCACCACGCGCGGATCGCGTCGAGCGTATAGCCTTCGTCGAGGATGTCGTCCGCAATCAACACGTGACGGCCGCGCAACGGCGTCGCCGGGCGATGCTTCCACTGCAGATCCGTTCCGGACGTGCCGCCCCGATAGCGCGTCGCGTGCAGGAAATCGAATGCGAGATCGAGCGCATTGCCCTGCCCCAGCGAGAGCGCGAGTTCGGACGCGAACAGCATGCCGCCATGCATCACCGTCAACAATAGCGGCCGCTGGCCCGTGTAATCGTCGCGAATCGCGACGGCCATGCGCGCGATGGCGACATCGATCGCGTGGCGATCGTGCAGCAGGTCGGAGTGCGCGAGCGCGTTGGCGAGACCAGCGTCGGCGACATCGGGGTTGGCAAGATCAGGGCTCATGCGTTCAGGCTACCGTATCGCCGGCCACGCGCGCGATGGCCTGCGCATGGCGTGGATCGGATTGCAGCGCGTTCCAGTCCGTCTTGCCGCGACCGAACAAGCTCGCCAGCGCATCGGCGCGCGGTGCGGCGCGCTTGTCCATCGCGATGAGCGAATCCGGCACCAGTTCCGGCGCGCACACGAGCACCGCATCGCAGCCGGCATCCAGATGCGCGTCGATGCGCGCGCCAACGCCGCCGACGGAATGCGCAGCAGCCATGCCGATATCGTCGGAGAACACGACGCCGCCGAACTTCATGTCACGACGTAGGATCTCGTTGATCCAGCGCGGCGAATAACCGGCCGGTTCCGGCGCGACCGACGGATACGTCACGTGCGCGAGCATCATCGCTTCCGCGCCGGCGTCGATGCCGGCGACGAATGGAACGAGGTCTTGCGCGCGCAACGCATCCAGCGAACGCGGATCGGTCGCCGCGTCGAAATGCGTATCTTCGAGCACCGAACCATGGCCTGGGAAATGTTTCAGCGTCGCGGCCATGCCGGCTGCGTGCATGCCGCGCACGTAGGCGCGCGTGAATTCGGCCACGATTTCCGGATCGGCGGAAAAGGCACGATTGCCGATCGCGCGATTGCCACGACCCAGATCGACCACCGGCGCGAAACTCAGATCGACATCGAGCGCGCGGATCTCGCTGGCCATCAGCCACGCGTGTTCTTCGGCCAGTGCAAGCGCGCCGTTGGCGTCGCGCGCGCGCATGCGACCAAAGCCATCGAGCGAAGGCAACGCTGCGAAACCATCGCGGAAACGCTGCACGCGCCCGCCTTCCTGGTCGACGCACAGCAATTGCGGACGCGGCGCGGCGGCGCGAATTTCAGCAGAAAGTTCGGTTACCTGATCGCGCGACGCGAAATTGCGCGTGAACAGGATCACGCCGCCGACGGACGGATGCCGCAGCCAATCGCGCTCAACGGCTTCCAGCGCGGTTCCAGCAATTCCAATCACCAGCATCTGCCTCTCCCAAGAACTAGCGCTCGAACAGCGCGATGCTTTCGACGTGCGCGGTGTGCGGGAACATGTCCATCACGCCGGCTGCGCGCAATTTGTAGCCGCGTTCGCGCACGAGGAAACCCGCGTCGCGCGCGAGCGAGCCGGGATGGCAGGACACGTACACGATGCGATCGATCTTCTTCAGCGGTAACTGCGGCAACAATGCTTCTGCGCCGGAACGCGGCGGATCGAGCAACAGCGCGTCGTAGTGTTCGTTTATCCACGGTTCGTACGCGAGCGGCGATGCGAGATCGGCGGTGTAGAAGCGCGCGTTGCCGATGCCGTTGCGCAGGGCATTCGCGCGCGCACGCGCGACGAGGCCAGCCTCGCCCTCCACGCCGACGACTTCGCCGACACGGCGTGCGATCGGCAAGGTGAAATTGCCGAGTCCGCAGAACAGGTCGAGGATGCGCTGTTCGGGTTTCGGGTCGAGCAATTCCAGCGTGCGCGCGATCATCTTCGCGTTCATGCCGGCATTGACCTGGATGAAATCCAGTGGCTGGAACGCGAGGGTTACGCCGTATTCCGGCAATGCGAATTCGAGCGCCACGCCCTGTTCCGGCCACAGCGGGCGCACCGAATCGACGCCGCCCGGTTGCAGCAGCACCGCGAAATCGTTGGCCTTGGCGAATGCGATCAATGCCGCCTGGTCGGATTCGGACAGCGGCTGCAAGTGGCGGAACACCAATGCGACTTGTCCGCGATCGTCTTCGCTTCTGTCACCGACGATGAATTCGATCTGCGCGATGTCGCGCCGGCCTTCGAGCGTGTCGATCATCGCGCCGATCGCGCCGATCTTCATGCCGATTTCCGGCACCACGGTTTCGCAGCGCTGGATGTCGGCGACGAACCGCGGATCGTCCTGGCGGAATCCGACCAGCGTGCGTTCCTTTTTCGGCACATAACGCACCGACAACCGGCCCTTGCGTCGATAACCCCAAGGCGCGTCGGTGAGCGCCGGCAGCACGCGCTGCGGCGTCACGTGGCCGATGCGCTCGAGGTTTTCCAGCAGCACGCGTTGCTTGGCTTCGATCTGTTTCGGCGCATCCAGGTGCTGCAACACGCAACCCGAGCACTCGCCGAAATGCGCGCACAGCGGCGCGACGCGATCGGGCGATGCCTGCAGCACCTCGATCGCGGAAGCTTCGTCGAAATGGCGATGGCGCGCAGTCGGTCGCGCGGTCACGCGCTCGCCCGGCAACGCGCCGCGCACGAACACGGCCTTGCCGTCGCGACGCGCAACGCCACGGCCATCGTGGGTCAGGCCGTCGATTTCGGCTTCGAAGGGATCACGGGAAAAACTATTGCGGGCCACAAAGTCCGATCACATAAACAGGATTCGTGATTATCGCATTGTGCCCGCCAAGGGTGGCGGCCGCTCCTGCGCATCCGTGCGCTCGCGGCATTCGTCTATCCATGGACATCAGAAATGCCGAAAAAGCAGGCACTTTTCCGGCCACGCCTCGTAGTGCGTCCGAATGGATCAGATCACTTCTGCTTCCACGCCCCGCCCGCATCCTGATACCACCAGCCGGCGTGCGCGCTCGCTATCCACTGCTTCGCGAAAGTCTCGCGGATTTGCGATTCCCACTCGGCATGGCCATTCGCGACGGCGATTTCGCGATATACCGCGTTGCGATCGCGGTTGTCGTCGGCGACGGACTGGTTCACCGCGACGCGATCCTTCAATGCAATCTTGGTCGCGTCGCGCACGCTGATCAGGCCATCCTTGCTGAAGCCCAGCGCGCCCGCGTCGAACGACGCCTGCAGTGAGGACGCGAAACGATTCGCCATGCGCGCCTGGATCGCCTGGATCGCAGGCGTCTTGATCGTGATGTCCGGCGCCGCGGCCTGCGCTTCGGCGGTGGGAATGACCAGCGACAGCAGGATCATGCCCACCGAACCCTTGCCGCTGCCTTGATCGTCCTTGCCCGACGCGGGAGGCGGCGGTGCAGGTTGATCGGCCGGGCCGATCACCTTGTCGACGAACTCCTTCGCCGCTTCCTGCGCTTGGGCGGCGGGGAAATAGACGTTGATCGTCACGCATGCGGTCAGCAGCAATGCGGTGATCAGGCTTCCGCCCAGCAACTTCCGGTGTTCGAGCAACTTGCGCACGCTGTTCTCCTGGCTGATTTGCGATGCTGATGAAACGACTTGTGGTGACGACCTACTTGATGATGACCTTGCCCTGCGTGGCGGCCTGCAGGCGCGACACGAGCGTCGGCCAATCCACCTCGCGCGCAAAACCGATCACCAAAATATGCGGCAGTCCCGATCCTTCGACGATTGTATAGCCGGTGCCGGCTGAACCGATTCCGTCCATGTGGCAGACGTTGTTGACGAGCTTGCACGAGAGGCCGAGTCGCGCATAGCCGAAATCCTGGAACAGCTTCAACGCCTGCGCCTGCAATCCACCGACGAAACCGCCGCCGCCAACACTGGAAAGATCGGCAACCGCGCGCTGGCTGATGCGACGGCGATCCGGCGCCTTGTCGTCGCTGTGCAGTTCGGCGTCGAAGGCGATCGGCGACCAATTCAACAGGCGCAGCTCGCGGATGCGCCCATCGAGGCGGCCGGTGATCTCGCCGAAACCGAACACGCCGGTCAACGCCTTCAGGTCGAAACCCTTGATCGTCAGGTCGGCGTTCACGCTCGGGTCGGCGCCGAATGGGCGCTCCATCGCGAGCTTGTCGATCGCGAGCGTGCCGCCGAAGATTTGCGCGGTCAGGCCGCCGTCGAAACTCAATATTTCGTTTTCGTAGCGCGCGGCCGGCAGCGTGCCGTCGAGCGTGCCGCCGAATGCGGGCCAGTCGAATGCCTTCGCTAGTTGCGCCACCTGCAGTTTCAGCAGCGACAGCCCGAGCACGAAGCGCGCGCCGTTGCTGGCATCGGGCGCGGTCAGGTCGAACTTGTCGAGTCGCAGGGTGCCGCCGAGCAGCGGGATATTCGCCGAGCCATCGAGTTGCAGTTTGCGCGACTGGCTGAGCAGCGCGATCTTCGTCGGCCCGAGCGCGATGCCGAACAACGCACCGCTGTTCCAGTGCAGCGTACTCGCGACCGATGCAGCCCCTGCTGTCCAGCGCAGATCGCCATCGAGCCCGTGCAAGGCGAAGCGTTGCTTGCCGTCGATCGCGTCGACGCCGATCACTTGCGCGTGCGCAGCTTGCAATCCGTCCGCGCTGCGCGTGAGTTCGGCCTGCATGCCGCCGCGCAGTTGCAAATCGGAAAAACCGGCGGGGCCAAGCCAACCCGTCAAATAACGATCGCGCGCGGCGCCAAGGTCGTTGCTGTGCAGTTGCAGGTTCAGTGTTCGCAGGGCCAATGCCGATGAGTAACGCGCATCGCCCTTCGCAGTGAGCACCGCGCCATCGTTCCAGCGCAGCGTCGGGAAGATCCAGTCGTTGTTGCCTGCCTGACTGGCGCGGATGTTCGCGACTACCGATGTTTTCGGCAGCGCCGCATACAAACCGCCGGCAAGCAGTTCACCGCCGCGAAACGTGACATCGGCGCTGATCGCGCGCTGCGCTGCGTTCCGGGTGTAACCGAACTGCACGTCGGCGTCCATTGCGCCCGCTGCGATGCTGCCGTCCGGTGTTTCCATGGCGAGTCCACGCAATTGCAGCGGGCCTTGCACGGTGATGGGTGAACCGCGCGGTGGAATGCGCACGTCAAGACGTCCGTCCAGCGAACCCTTCTGCAATTTTCCCTCCGCCCACAGCGTAGCGCTGTATGCCTGCAACCACGCGACCGGCACCTGCTCGAACAAAAGGCGCGTGGTTTCGGGTGTGGCTGCGATGCGTTGGAGGCCGACTGCGCTGCGGCCATCCGACAAGCGCGCCGTGGTCGATGCCGATGCAATCGTCAACGACAGTCGCATCGGTTTCGCATTGCCGGCGCGCACTTCGCCATCGCAATACCAGCCGCCCTTGCCGTCCCGCGTGAGCGGGCATTCCCAATGCACCTTGCTGAATTTGTATCCGTAAGCGGACGCATTGATGGTGTCTGCATCCAAGCGCAAAAGCCCGCTGGGAGCCGCATCCGGCCAAACGAGTTGGGCGTGCAGGCCGTTGGCGGTCGCGGCCGGCGATCGCAGCGAGTCCGCGCGCAATTCCAGCGTGCGCGCATGGCTCACAGCCGACGGCAACGCCAGCGCCAGCACGACGAGGCGCAGCGCTCTCATCGTGGGCGCGTCGTGGTTGCGTGGAGTGGTCGCGCGCAGCATGCTTCCGCAGTGTGCCATCCAAGCTGCCCGCCATGAACCCCATCCGCCTGTTGCTCGTCGAGGACGACGCCGTAAGCCGCGGCTTCCTCACGCTTGCGCTGCAATCCATGCCGGGAACGGTCGTGGACACGGCAAACAATGCGGCGCAGGCGCTGGCGCATGCGCGCGAAGGTTCGCATGCACTGTGGCTGCTCGACGCCAACCTGCCCGATGCGAGCGGCGAACAGTTGCTCGCCGCACTGCGTGAACTGCGCCCGGACGTGCCTGCGTTGTGCCTGACCGCCGAGATGGAAGCCGAGCGGCTCGACCGGTTGCGCGCGGCCGGCTTCGTCGAAGTGCTGCAGAAACCGCTCGCCATCGCCACGTTGCATGCGTCCGTGCGTCGCATGCTTGGCAAGCAACACCCGGCAGCGGAAGGCGGCATGGTCTGGGACGACGCGCAGGCGCTGCGCGCGCTCGGCGGCAACGTCGCGGCGATGCAAGCGATGCGCGGATTGTTCATCGCCGAATTGCCGATCCAGTCCGCGGCGATCCTGCGCGCGGTCGCTGCTGGCGACGCGGACGCGACGCGCGCCGAATTGCACCGACTCAAGGCGAGTTGCGGTTTCGTCGGCAGCTTGCGTTTGCTCGACGCGGTGCGTGCGCTGGCCGATGCGCCGGGCGATCCGCGCTGCGCCGAACGGTTTCGTGCTGAAGTTGTCGCCGTGCTCGACGCGGCTCAATCGCGATCCTGATCGCCGGCATCGTCGGGCGCGACGTCTGCGGATGTTGCGACGCGTGGGTCGAGCTTGGCGAATTCCGCGAGCAATCCCCACGAACGCAGCCCACGCGAGCCCAGATGGTGCGCGATCAGCATGCGCAACGCGATCCGCTGTTCGCGCAGTTGCGCGTCCGACGGCATGGTGTCCTCGGCCAAGGCCAGCAATGCGCCACCAGCGATGGCTCCTGGGCGATCGCTGCTGTCGCTCACGCGATACGCGCCGTGTTCGGGATCGATGCGATAGCGTCCGGATGCATCAAGCGGCGCGGCGTCGGCATCGTGTTGCAAATCGATCGCGTAGCCGAGCGCCTCGAGCAGATCGCGTTCGAAGCGCCTCAGGGTCCATGCGAGCGACGGTGTGTCCGACAATTCGTCGAGCGCATCGGCGAAGCGCAGGAATAACTGTGGATGCGCGTCGTTGCGCGGCAGCAGGCGCAGCGCGAGTTCGCTGAGATAAAAACCCGCGAGCAGCGCATCGCCAATCAATGCAGGCGCATGACCGCTGGCCTCGGCGTGGCGCAATTGCGCGAGTTCGCCGCGTTGCAGGTAGTCCACGCGGATGCGCTGCAAGGGTTGCAGGGCTGCGCGCAATGGCTGTTTCTTCGCACCCTGCACGCCGCGCGCGACCATGCCGACGCGGCCGTGTTCGTGGGTGAACAGTTCGAGCAGCAGGCTGCTCTCGCGCCAGCGCGTCGCGTGCAGCACGATCGCCGGCTGACCGAGGACGCGCATCCTCAGTCGGTGTAACCGAACTGGTTGAGCGCGGCGACGTCGTCGGCCCAGCCTTCGCGCACCTTGCACCAGGTTTCGAGGAATACCTTGCGATCGAACAGGCGTTCCATGTTTTCGCGCGACGCGCGGCTGATCTGCTTGATGCTTTCGCCGGCCTTGCCGACCACGATCGCCTTCTGGCCTTCGCGTTCGACCCAGATCGTCGCCGCGATCCGCAGCATCCGGCCGTCCTCGTCGAAGCGGTCGATCGAGACCGTCGCCGAATACGGCACTTCCTCGCCGAGCCGCAGCATCAATTGCTCGCGCACGAGTTCGGCCGCAAGGAAACGCTGGCTGCGATCGGTGATTTCGTCCTCGCCATAGAACGGTTCGGATTCCGGCACCAGCGCGATCAGTTCTTTCACGAGCGGCTCGAGTCCCTTGCGCTTGAGCGCGGACAACAGATGCACGGCCTTGAACGCGCGATCCTTCGTGCATTCGGCGATGAACGGCAGCAGATCCTGCTTGAGTTTGATCCGATCGATCTTGTTGATGATCAGGAAGGTCGGCACTTTCGCATCGGTGAGCGCAGCGTAGGCGAGATCGTCGTCCGCGTTCCAGCGACCGGCTTCGATGACCAGCAGTGCGGCATCGACATCGGCCAATGCGCCGCGCGCGGCACGATTCATGTAACGGTTGATCGCGCGCGTTTGGGTGCCGTGGATGCCAGGCGTATCGACCAGCAGCAACTGGCCTTCGGGGAAACTCGCGATGCCGAGCAGGCGATGCCGCGTGGTCTGCGCCTTCGGCGAGACGATGCTCACGCGCGCGCCGACGAGCGCATTCACGAGCGTGGATTTGCCGACGTTCGGACGCCCGATCACGGCTACCGTGCCAGCGCGGTACGAATCGTTACGAGCGTGCTCAACCACTTTTCAATTCCTTGGTCACGCATTGCTCCAGTTGTTCCAGCAGCAGGGCTGCAGCTTGTTGCTCGGCCACTCGACGCGAACTGCCAACGCCTTCGGCATGCAACGCGGGGCTGGGCGTGCTCGCACGAATGCGGAAACTGCGCTCATGCTCTTCGCCCATGGTCTCTACCAACGAGTATTCGGGCAGGGCTAGCTGACGCGCCTGCAACCATTCCTGCACGCTGGTCTTGGCGTCCTTGCCGACCTTGCCCGACGGCAAGGCCTCGATCCCTGGCTCGAACCATGGCAGCACCGTGTCGCGGCAGGTCGCGTAACCGGCATCGAGATAGATCGCCGCGACGATGGCCTCCAGCGTGTCGGCAAGGATCGAATCGCGGCGATGCCCGCCGCTTTTCATCTCGCCCGAACCGAGCAACAGGTGATCGCCAAGCTGCAGCGTGCGCGCCAATCCGGCCAGCGCCGATTCGCGTACCAGCTCGGCGCGTGCGCGGGTCAAGGCGCCTTCGTCGGCTTTCGGCCAGCGCTGGTACAGCGCGTCGGCAACGAACAGATTGACCAATGCATCGCCGAGGAATTCAAGCCGCTCGTTATGCCGCGGCCCGGCGCTGCGATGGGTCAGGGCCCGCCGGAGCAGGCCCTGATCGGAGAAAGCATGCCCCAATGGCTCATGGGGCATTGGCGCTCGTTTTGCCACCCACGTTCACGGTCTTCTCGAAATGAATGATCAGGTCGATGTTGGAAACCACTGGCTTGCGCACGTCGTAATCCACGCTCAATCGCGTGCCATTGGTGTCGCGGATGATCTTGACGTCCTTGTCCTGGATGGTTTCGACGTAACCGATGTCGAAACGCCGTCCGAGCAAGCTGTGCATCCGGGTCGGATCCATGGTCTCGACTCCCGGTTCCTGCGCCACGCCTTCCATCGCCTTCACGACCTGGAAATACTCGAGGTATGCCGGAACGACCCGCATCGCGAGGTAGGCGATGCAGCCCAGCACTAACAGTACAACGACGAAACTCATCAAGGTCAAACCTTGCTGTCCACGGCGCATATGCCTCTCCCCTTGCCCGACGTGAGTGGTGTCAGCGGATGATAGTACCAATCCGCGAGCTGTCCATCTTCCTGGCGTCCCAATCGAGGTTCATCCAGACCAGCACGGCCTTGCCGACGATGTTCTTCTCGGGCAGGAAATGGGTCGGCCAGAACCGGCCGTCCTCGCTGTTGTCGCGGTCGTCGCCCATCATGAAGTAATAACCGGCCGGCACCGTCCAGGTTCCATTCGCGCGCTCGTCCTGGAACATCGGCGGAATATCCGCCTGCAGGATGGTATGGCTGCGCCCCGGCAATTCCTCGCGCACGAGCTTGGTCGGGGTCGCAACATTGTTGAGGTGGATGAGCGGGCCCGTGCCGACTTCGGCGTGCGGTACCGGCTGGCCATTGATCGTCAGCTGGTAGTTGTCGTACTGGATCACGTCGCCAGGCAATCCGATCACCCGCTTGATCCATACCTCGTTCTCGTGACCATCGAGCGGCGGGTGGAACACGATCACGTCGCCGCGTTGCGGTTCGCCGACCTTCACGATCTTGGTGTCCAGCACCGGCAACCGCAGCCCGTACGCGTATTTGTTGACCAGGATGAAATCGCCGATCAGCAGGTTCGGCATCATCGACTCGGACGGAATCCGGTACGGCTCGCCGAGGAACGAGCGCACGAGCAGGATGATCAGGATCACCGGGAACAGGGAGCGCGCGTATTCGACCACCACAGGCTCGCGTGTCATCGCCGGCGGCTCGCGCAACGTGGCTTCGAGCCCCTCGCCTGTCGTGTTGACGTCCAGTTCCGGCATGTCGCGCACGAGCAGCGCGCGGAATTTCTCGGTGTCCTCGGCGCGCGCCGGGCGGATTCCGATGACTTCCTTCACCCGATCGACTGCAACGTCCTGGATCCTGTTCTGCGCGGCCAGCGCACGCACGCGTCCGCTGCAGGCATCCACGATCGCGTCCAGCGCGCCCTGCTCCGCAGCCATCGTCTTGCGGCGTGCAGGCGCGAACAGCAACGCATCGATCAGCCAGATCACACCGGTCAGCGCGGTCAGCGCCGTGAACAGCAGGGCGAAATCGTATCTCATTGCATCCTCATCGCGGTTAGTTGTTGCTGTCGACCTGCAGCACCGCGAGGAAGGCTTCCTGCGGGATCTCGACCCGGCCGACCTGCTTCATGCGTTTCTTGCCGGCCTTCTGTTTTTCGAGCAATTTCTTCTTGCGCGACGCATCGCCGCCGTAGCATTTCGCCAGCACGTTCTTGCGCATCGCCTTGACCGTGGTGCGCGCGATGATCTGCGCGCCGACCGCGGACTGGATCGCGACGTCGAACATCTGCCGGGGAATCAGTTCCTTCATCTTCTCGGTGATCTCGCGGCCGCGGCGGTCGGCGTGCGAACGATGCACGATCAGGCTCATCGCATCGACCTTGTCGCCGTTGATCAACGTGTCCACGCGCACGAACGGGCCGGCGTCGAAG
>Ga0207695_10008041_pt1 | contig 13277 bp, 13 predicted proteins | sample KBSC54metaG_FD_184354 | JGI IMG/M metagenome (GOLD analysis project Ga0207695, IMG submission 184354) | Corn rhizosphere microbial communities from Kellogg Biological Station, Michigan, USA - KBS C5-4 metaG (SPAdes) (version 2) | ecosystem: Host-associated > Plants > Roots > Rhizosphere > Soil...
AGTAGGGTCTCGACATCCATGCTGACCTCCTCACAGCCAGCATCTTGAATCATGATCCGCCCATCTCCGGAATCCCCCCCGATTCAGCCAAGGATGAAACCGCTCTAGGCGTCCGGTGTTCGAGGCCCATAAGACCGTAGGGAGCAATTAAGTTCAGCGGGAACGTTGGCGTAATCCAAAGCTCGCCACCGGTAACCGATACCTGGAGACAATTGTGCGCGCTGCCGAAGATGTTGCCGCGCGCCGTTCCAGATGCCCCACGCTCACAAAACTCAGCGTTTGCCGGCGGCCTTGGAACAAGAGGCTCGTCCCGCACCCTGCGGCTGCGGATCGAAAACCAAATCCACGGCGGCCACGTCACCAGCACGCCCGCCACCCAGACGACGAGAAAGACCTTGGTCCATTGGTCCATGCAACGCCCCCCAGTTTCCCGCGCAGATCATACAACCTGGGCGTCGGGGCGCCAAAGCAAGCCGTCCATGACCGCAGCTAACCACTGTGACTGGGCGAAGTGCCCCGACCGGGTTCGACCGAAGCGGCCTAAGCCTCGGCTTGGCGGCGCAGGATGCCGGATAGGGTGAGGAGGGTGATCGAGGTCACTATCCATCCGAGGATAGAGTAGACCGCCGCGCCAAGGCGCCAGGGTAGAGCCCAGCCAGCGCTAGACACGGCGCATCGCTCTCGCTGGCGCAGACTCACGCCGGGAACGAATGTATCGATGGCATAGAGCAGCGGCTCGATCTGCTCGCCGCACGGCAACTCCGCAAGCACCGAGGTTCCGGGGGCACCCAAGATGAATGCTGGCGTCCGCCGATGCGTTCGGGGCTCGGTGGCGACAACCGAGTTCACGGAGGTCGTCTCGACAACGAGGGCGGGAGCAATTGGCGTACCTGGGATGCCTGCGTCTGCCACAATCACCGCCATCCATCCCAAGGCCAGACATCCCAGGAAGGTGTAGATCGCTCGAGTGGGCGAAAGGCCGTTCTGGAAAAAGACTGAATAGAGCCACAGGAAGGGATGGATCAGCCATGGCGCCCTGAAGCGCCTATCATAGTTGATCCTCGCGTTAGCGACACGTCGGGCATTGTCGCTCTCGCCGACGGACCGGTAGTAGCGGGCGAGCCGGTCGTAGGTGTCAGAATTGTAGAGCGCCGCGGTGGGCTCTCGATCGGGATAGCGCTGGTTCAGCCAGTACAGCCGTCTTTGCCAAGCCGACATACCGGGATTGGAGAGATCAAGCAGCCGGGGCGAAGTGTCGGGAATGAAGTAGCTCCGCACATACTTAGGGTCGAAATTCTCCAGCGCCCCGTATTCCATCCCTTCCATGTGCAGGGCATAGCCATCGCGGAAGCCTTCCCCGCCGTTGTCCTCTAGGGAGCCGATGTGAGCATTTTGTAGTTCGATCATCGGCTTCTCCGCGCCTTCCGTAGGGGTGGGGGGCCAGATCGAAAACAGGGCCGATAGACGTATTTGCGCTCGGCGCAGCACGAGGCCTCCGTTCAGCCTTGCGAACAGAACTTCGAATGCCATGAGGTCGGCATTCGTAAATCTCACTGCGCCGTTAGCGATAAAAAGGTGAAAACTCTTGGGGTCGTGTGGCGCTGGCCAGCCACGAAGGAAGGTATAGGCTCCCACCCGAATGAATTGAGCATTCAACCCTTGAATTACTGCGCCTTGAAAATCCAAGTTTCCTCTTATGTCAGCTGACAAGAGGCTGATATTCCCGCCAGAGAAGAATTCGCACGGCGGATTTTGATTCATATCTATCCGGAACCTGACATGCCCTCCGACATATAGGTTCTCGGCATCGAGGAGCGGGTAGCGCTCGTTTCGTCGACCTGCTGGGCGACGACCTCGGATTCGTTGAAATAGAGGTCACCACCAATCACGCATCCGAACAGCCAGACTTGGCAGGCGCCTCGTCCGTCGACGCCGGTGAAGGCTACCTCGAACTCCGCACTGGAGAGGCCGCCGAGGTCGAAAGAGTGTTCGACGGTCAAGTCGCGGGCTTGAAGCTTGACGATCCGGCAGCCGTTGAAAGACAGGCGCATGAAGCGTGACCATGATAGGTCGATTTCGTCGGCGATGGCGCAGCCCGTCAGCAGCAGGGGCGGCAGCGAATGCCCGTTATGTCCTCTCGCGTTCTGGAGGGTTAACGGGCCAACGATCGTCGCTCCTGACAGCATCAGGCCGAATCGATTGCGGCCGAGGTGCGCGCCTGACCTATACTCGTCAGCCGTCAGGGCCTGATCGAGCATCAGTCGCACTACGACCTCAGCACGAACCTTCTTGTCCGCCGCCCTTGTCTCGTCGAGGTCGAGCGGGAGGCCCGCCGCGACAGCCTCCACCAGCGCGCTTTCGACCTCGCTGAGAATGAGTTCGTCCATGCCGCCCTCCAGGTCTCGTCCGGACCACGCGAGGGTAGTTTTAGAGCGGCCAATGGCAAGGTCCCGCGCCCTTCGACCGACGCTCTGCGGTCTCGTGCCAGGGGGCCCTGAAACGAGATCATGACTCGACGCGCATTCTGTCGTCTTGCGTTAGCGACCGTCTTCCACCCTCCTCGGTCCTGCCGATGGTCCGCTCTGTGGACCTGCGCCTCCTTGACCCCTCGCCCCCATTGAGCGCATAAGCGCGCCCTTCCGGCGCAGCGCCAGCAGCGCCTCCACCGTCACGACCCCCTACATGGGACGAGGGCGGCGAGGACCCCCGTCCGCGTGATCGCGCACGGGGGCCGCTGGTGTTTGTGCGATTGGAGCGGTGAATGTTCGACGGCCTGACAGAACGGCTTTCCAGCGTCTTCGACCGGCTCTCCGGCCGCGGGGTCCTGGGCGAGAAGGACATCGACGAGGCCCTGCGCGAGGTGCGCGTGGCCCTGCTCGAGGCCGACGTCGCCCTGCCGGTGGTGCGCGACTTCGTGGCCAAGGCCAAGGAGGCCGCGTCCGGCGAGGCGGTGATCCGCTCGGTCAAGCCCGCCGACCAGGTGGTGAAGATCGTCTACGACGGCCTGGTGGAGATGCTGGGCGGCGAGGAGCCCGAGGGGCTGCGCCTGGCGCTGAACCCGCCGACGGTGATCCTGATGGCCGGCCTGCAGGGGTCGGGCAAGACCACCATGACCGGCAAGCTCGCGCTGCGCCTGGCGCGGGTCGAGCGCAAGAAGGTGCTGGTGGCCTCGCTGGACACCCGCCGCCCGGCCGCCATGGAGCAGCTGGCGATCCTGGCGACCCAGGCCGAGGCCCAGAGCCTGCCGATCGTGGCCGGCCAGGCGCCGCCGGACATCGCCCGCCGCGCCCTCTCGGCCGCGCGGCTGGGCGGCTACGACGTTCTGATTCTCGATACGGCCGGCCGCACCACCCTGGACGAGGGGATGATGTCGGAGGCGGCCGAGATCGCCCGCATCGCCCAGCCCAGCGAGACCCTGCTGGTGGCCGACAGCCTGACCGGCCAGGACGCCGTGCGCACCGCCAAGGCCTTCCACGAGCGCCTGCCGCTGACCGGCCTGATCCTGACCCGCGCCGACGGCGATGCGCGCGGCGGGGCGGCGCTGTCGATGCGGGCGGTCACCGGCCTGCCGATCAAGTTCCTCGGCACGGGCGAGCGGGTCGATGCGCTCGACGTGTTCGACGCCCGCCGGGTCGCCGGCCGGATCCTCGGCCAGGGCGACGTAGTGGCGCTGGTGGAGAAGGCCGCCGCCGAGCTCGACCACGCCAAGGCCGAGCAGATGGCCAAGAAGCTGGCCAAGGGGAAGTTCGACCTCGACGACCTCTCCGACCAGCTGGCCCAGATGGAGCGGATGGGCGGCATGGACGGGGTGCTGGGCCTGCTGCCCGGCGTCCAGAAGATCAAGAAGCAGATCGCCGAGGCCAACATCGGCGACAAGCAGATCCGCCGCCAGCGCGCCATCATCGGCTCGATGACCAAGGCCGAGCGCAAGAAGCCGGACCTGCTGCAGGCCTCGCGCAAGCGCCGCATCGCCGCCGGCGCCGGGGTCGACGTGGCCGAGGTGAATCGGCTGCTGAAGCAGCACCGCCAGATGCAGGACGCCTTCAAGTTCATGGCCAAGGACGGCGGCCGCGGCTTCGCGCGCATCGCCGGCATGATGGGCGGCGGCGGCCTGGACCAGCTCAAGGCCATGGGCGGCGGCAAGGCCCCCGGCGGCGCCCCGGGGGCGCTTCCGGGCGGAATGCCCGGCCAGCTGCCCGGCCTCGGCGGCGGCGCCGCGCCCAATCCCAACGCGCTTCCCGGACTTGGCGGACGTCCGCCGGGCCCGGGCGGCTTCCCCTTCAAGAAACCCTGAAAGACCGAGAACTCCGTATGCTGAAGATTCGTCTCGCCCGTGGCGGCGCCAAGAAGCGCCCCTACTATTCCGTCGTGGTGGCCGACAGCCACTCGCCCCGCGACGGGCGCTTCATCGAGAAGGTCGGGGCCTACAACCCGCTGCTGAAGAAGGACGATCCGAAGCGGATCACCCTGAACGTCGAGCGGATCAGCGAGTGGCTGGGCAAGGGCGCCCAGCCCACCGACCGGGTCGCCCGGTTCCTGTCCACCCAGGGCCTCGCCAAGTGGGAGCCCAGCTCCAACCCGAAGAAGGCCGAACCGCACGCCAAGGCCAAGGAACGCGCCGCCGCCCGCGCCGAGAAGGCCGAGCTGGCCTCCGCCGCCGCCGCGGAAGCCGAGACCGCGGCCGAGGAAGCGGTGGTGGATGAAGCCACGCCCGAAGAAGCGCCCGTCGAAGCTTCCAACCCCGACGAACAGCCCCTGGCCGAGGCGGAAGCCCAGGCCCAGGACAGCGCCGAGGGCTGACGGCCATGTCCGATCGCATGATCCTGGTCGGTCGTGTGATCGGCGCCTTTGGCGTCAAGGCGGAGCTGCGCATCGTCACCTTCACCGACGACCCGGCGGCGCTGCTGGCCTACCGCGACCTGCGCCGCGAGGACGGCTCGCCGGCCCTGACCCTGACCGGGGGCCGCGCCGTCACCGGCAGCGTGATCGCCCGCGCCCGGGAAGTGGCGACGCGGGAGGAGGCGCAGGCCCTGCGGGGCCTCGCCCTCTACATCCCGCGCGACACCCTGCCGGCGACGGAGGACGAGGACGAGTTCTACCTCGCCGACCTGATCGGGCTGGCCGTGCAGTCGCCGGCGGGCGAGCCGATGGGGCAGGTGAAGTCGGTGCAGAACTTCGGCGCCGGCGACCTGCTGGAGATCGCTCCGCCCGAGGGGCCGACCTGGTGGCTGCCCTTCACCCGCGAGGCCGTGCCCGAGGTTCGCATCGCCGAGCGCCTGGTCGTCGCCGTCCGGCCGCCAGAGTCGGACTGACCAGCTGTCAGACTGACCGGCTCTCCTCGTGGGCCAGCGCCGCCACGCCGGGCGGCGCGGCCTGGGTCCCGTAGTAGCGGCCCAGCAGCATGGCGGCCCCCGCCACGCCGACCAGCGAGATCAGGATCGCCCAGGACATCGGCGCGCCGGCCTGCAGCATGGCCGCCGCCGACAGGCAGCCCACGGCGCCGCCGGCGTCCCATCCGCCCTCGGTGGCGAGGTGGAAGCGCAATGCGCAAGGCGAGACCTTGGCCTGGTTGTAGACCGCGGTCATCAGGGTGGGCGTGTAGAGGGCCGGGAAGAAAGCCCCCGCCGCATTGGCGACCACCGCCGCGGCGGGATTGCCGTAGCTCATCGCGCGCAACAGGGTGATCAGCACCAGGGAGCCTGTCGCCAGCCAGACCGCCCGCACCCCGTGCCCGGCGTCGATGAACCGGCCCAGCACCATACCGGCCACCGCCCCGGCCAGCGCCGCCAGCGCCATGGCGCCGCCGAAGGCCGTGAAGCTCTGGCCCAGCGACAGGAACAGCGCCAGCGGCCAGACCAGCAGGATGCCCGAGGCGATCATCCCGTCGGCCGCGAACATCAGGATCCCCGGGATCGCCGCCCGGATCGCGCCCGGGGCGACCGGAATCACCGGCACGTTGCGGGCGGCGAACAGCGGCAGGGCCGAGGCGATCAGGATCACGCCGGTGGTCCAGAAGGCGGCGTGCGGGCCCAGCGTCGCCAACGTCCAGCCGCCGGCCAGGGGACCGGCGATCCCGGCCACCGCCGCGATCGCCTCCCGCGCCCCGACCTGATGGCCGCGATGCTCGGCGTCGCCGAGGGAGGCGAAGAAGGCGTGGTAGCAGGTCCAGTAGAGCGCATCGCCGACCGCTGAGACGCCGCAGAGCGCGATCAGCCGCCAGTCGACGCCGCGCACCTCGGCCAGCAGCGGGTATTGCAGGCTGGTGATCAGCGTGCCTGCGATCACCAGCGGCTTCAGCCCGAACCGCCGCGCCAGCGGCAACACCGCCGGCCGCACCGCGAACCGCCCGCCGATGATCAGGGCCAGCGACGCCATCACCACCGGCGGCGGCACCCCGGCGCGCAGCAGGTAGGCGCCGTAGAACGCCCCGCCGCCGGTCAGCGCCAGGGCGTGGATCCCGTAGTGCAGGTTCAGCCAGTTGACCGTGTCGTTGCGGAAGAAGGCCATGGTCAGAGGGGCGGCCTTGCCCTCACCTCACCTCTCCCACTCACGTGGGAGAGGGCTACTGATGGGGAGGGGAGGCGGATGGGCGGTCGACGCCGCCCCCGATCTCTCAGTAACCCTCTCCCGCTGTGCGGGAGAGGTGAGGTGAGGGGACGGCGCCTCAGAAAGATCACCGCTGGTCCGGGGCCCGGGCTTCGGCGGTCAGCAGGGCCACCGCTTCGTCCAGGGTCACCACCTGCTGATCGGGCGAGCCAAGGCGGCGCAGCGCCACCTTGCCCTCCTCGGCCTCGCGCTTGCCCACGACGGCAATGACGGGGACCTTGGCCACCGAGTGCTCGCGCACCTTGTAGCCGACCTTCTCGTTGCGTAGGTCGACCTCCGCGCGCAGGCCGGCCGCCTTCAGCCGCGCCAGCACCTGGCCGGCGTAGTCGTCGGCGTCGGAGGTGATGGTGGCCACCACCGCCTGCACCGGCGCCAGCCACAGCGGAAAGGCGCCCGCGTGGTGCTCGATCAGCACCCCCAGGAACCGCTCCATCGTGCCCAGGATCGCCCGGTGCAGCATCACCGGCCGGTGCTTCTGGCCATCCTCGGCGATGTAGGACGCATCCAGCCGCTCGGGCAGCACATAGTCGAGCTGCAGCGTGCCGCACTGCCAGGTGCGCCCGATCGCGTCGCGAAGGTGGAACTCGAGCTTCGGACCGTAGAAGGCGCCCTCGCCGGGGACCTTCTCCACCTCCACGCCCGCGGCGTTGGCCGCCCGTTCCAGCTTGGTCTCGGCGATGTCCCACACCTCGTCGGACCCGAACCGCAGCTCCGGCCGCAGGGCCAGTTTCACCGAATGCAGCTCGACCCCCAGGTCGGCGTAGACGCGCTTCAGCAGGTTCACGAACGCCACCGATTCGGATTCGATCTGGTCCTCTCGGCAGAAGATGTGGGCGTCGTCCTGCTGCATGCGGCGCACCCGCAGCAGTCCCATCAGCGAGCCGGAGCTCTCGAACCGGTGCAGGCCCTCGAACTCGGCCAGGCGGATCGGCAGCTCGCGGTAGGATCGTTGGCCGTGCTTGAAGATCTGGACGTGGCCCGGGCAGTTCATCGGCTTGACCGCCAGGACCTCGCCCTCGTCGGTCTCGCAGACGAACATGCTGGCGTGGAACTTGTCCCAGTGGCCCGACTGTTCCCAGAAGCTGCGGTCGAGCACCTGGGGCGTCTGGACCTCCAGGTAGCCCTCGGCCTCCATCCGGCGGCGGATGTAGTTCTGCAGCGTCCGATAGAGCGTCCAGCCCTTCGGATGCCAGAACACCATGCCCTTGCCCTCTTCCTGGAAGTGGAACAGGTCCATGGCCGCGCCCAGCTTGCGGTGGTCGCGCTTCTCGGCCTCCTCGATCCGCTTCAGGTAGGCGGCGAGGTCGGCCTCGCTGGCCCAGGCTGTGCCGTAGATGCGCTGCAGCTGGGCGTTGCGGTGGTCGCCGCGCCAGTAGGCGCCGGCCAGCTTGGTCAGCTTGAACGCCTTGCCGATATGGCGCGTCGACGGCAGGTGCGGGCCGCGGCAGAGGTCCTTCCAGTTCCCCTGGCGATAGACCGTGATCGGCTCGCCCTCCGGAAAGCCCTCGATGAGCTCGGCCTTGTAGCCCTCGCCGATGGACTTGAAGTGGTCGATGGCCTCCTGCCGGTCCCAGACCTCGCGGGTGATCTTCTCGTCGCGGGCGACGATCTCGGCCATCCGCTTCTCGATGGACGCGAAGTCCTCGGTGGAGAAGGGCTCAGGCCTGGCGAAGTCGTAGTAGAAGCCGTCCTCGACATTCGGGCCGATGGTCACCTGCGTGCCGGGGAACAGCTCCTGCACCGCCTCGGCCAGCACGTGGGCGGTGTCGTGCCGGATCACCTCCAGGGCGTCGGGCGAGTCGCGGGTGACGATCTCGATCTTCCCGCCGTGCGGCAGGGGGCGGTCGAGGTCGATGAGCTGGCCGTCGAGCTTGGCCAGCAGCGCCCGCTTCTCCAGCGAGGGCGAGATGGAGCCGGCGACGGCGCGGCCCGTGGCCCCGTCGTCGTAGCTTCGGGACGAGCCGTCAGGGAATTTCAGGTCGATCATGTCTCACACTTGAAGCCCGAACCTCTCTTGGCCGGGCGAGGCGGAACCGGATCCAGGCCGGACCCGCCCCAGGGTTGGCATCGGCACAGGCGCCGGACGGCCAGCCAGCCGCCGCGAACGGGCCCGTGCAGGATCAGGGCTTCGGCGGCGTAGTCCGAACAGGTCGGAAGGAACCGGCACGACTGCCCGATCCAGGGCGAAAGCGTCAGCTTGTAGGCGCGGTGCGCGGACCTGACGCTGCGTTGGTAGAGGGACATGCCGGCGGGGATGGGTTCGGGGCGAGGGCGGTTATTGCGCCGCCTCCGCCGGCCGATCAAGCCGCGCCGGCGCGGCTAGTTCGTCCGGTGGTCGTCTGCGCAGCCTGGGCGCGGCGGCACGCCTCGACCGTCGCCTCGAACGCGAGCATCGTCGAGGCGTGGCGCGGCGGGTAGTCCTTGACGGGCGCCAGCATGGCCAGATCCGCAAATCGTCCTTCGGGCGCAGGTCCGCCCGCCTTCAGCATAGCACGAAGCGCATCGCGGGCCATCTCCACCTCCTCGCAGGAGGCGCCGACGGCGTGCTCGCCCAGGATCGCCGCGGCGGCCTGGCCGAGGGCGCAGGCCTTGACGTCCTGGGCGTAGTCGACGATGCGGCCGTCCTCGACCTTGACGTCGACCACGACGCGGCTGCCGCAGAGCTTCGACACCTTCTCCGACGATCCGTCGGGGTCGGCCAGGCGGCCGGCGCGCGGCATGTTGGCCGCAGCCTTCAGAATCCTAGCCGAATAGAGGTCGTCGATCATGGCCGGCCTTAGGTGGCGTTTCCGCCCCGTTCGCGCCAGAGCGCCTCGGAGCGTTCGCGCAGCGAGTCGCCCATGGCCGCGAAACCGGCCTTGATGGTCTTGCGCAGCCTGGCCGGGAACCAGCGGATGCCGAAGCCCTCGTAGATCTCGCCGTTGGAGAAGATGCAGCCGGTCTCGCTCAAGACCTCGATCTCGAAGTAGCGGGTGCTGGTGATCAGTCCGCGCCACATCCTGTCGCGCCAGTGGATCAGGTCGTTGGGCGTCCAGTCCAGGATGCGCGGATGGATCTCGCGCGGCGCGTGGCCGGGCAGGGCGAGCTCCAGGTCCACCGTCGCCTCCATGCGCACCACGCCGGCGGCCTTGGGATAGATCACGCTCCACGACGGCCAGGTGGCGAGGTCGTAGAGGCTCTCCCAGATCACCTCGGCCGGCGCCTGCACCCCGACGCGGTGCTCGATCTTGATCGGGAGGGGCATCAGCTCCCCCGTGAACGGGGAGAGGGGTACTCCAGGGCGGGGGAGGGGAGCTGCGGACGCGCCATCACGCCCGCTCCTTCAGCTTCCAGGTCGCCCCCGTCGCGTTATCCATCACCTCGACGTTCATGGCCGTGAGTTCGGCGCGGATGCGGTCGGCGGTGGCCCAGTCCTTGGCCGCGCGCGCCGCCACGCGCTCGGCGATCAGGGCCTCCACCTTGGCCTTCAGCGCCGGGTCGGCGTCGCCATGGAACCAGGCCTCGGGATCGGCGTGGAGGAAACCGATCAGATGGGCCGAGGCCACCAACTCGCCCTTGGCCTTCGCCCGCGCCTCGCCCGTCGCCGTCTCCACCTGCCCGGCCAGGGCGAACAGCTCGGCGTAGGCGCGTGGGGTGTTGAGGTCGTCCTCCAGCGCGGCCATGAACTCGGGGCTGGGCTGACTGGCCGGGGCGGCCACGTCGGCGGCGCGGCGCAGGGCCCCGTAGAGCCGGTCGAGCGAGCGCTTCGACTGGTCCATCAGCTCCTCGGTCCAGCTCAGCGGCTTGTGGTAGTGGCCCGACAGCAGCGCCCAGCGGATCGCCTCCCCCGGCAGGCGGGTGACAAGGTCGTGCACCAGGGCGACGTTGCCCAGGCTCTTGGACATCTTCTCCTCGCCCATCTCCAGCATGCCGTTGTGCAGCCAGAAATTGGCGTAGGCCGGGGCGTGGTCGGCGCAGACGCCCTGCGCCATCTCGTTCTCATGGTGCGGGAAGATCAGGTCGTTGCCGCCGCCGTGGACGTCGATGGGCAGGCCCAGCGTCTGCTCGATCATCGCCGAGCATTCGATGTGCCAGCCCGGCCGGCCGGGGCCGAACGGGCTCGGCCACTCCGGCTCGCCCGGCTTCGACGGCTTCCAGAGCACGAAGTCGGCCGGGTTCTGCTTGTAGGGGGCCACGTCCACCCGCGCCCCGGCGATCATCTCGTCCATCGGCCGGCCCGAGAGCCGACCGTAGTCGGCATAGGCCGCGGTGTTGAACAGCACGTGCCCCTCGGCCGCATAGGCCGCATTGTTGCGGATCAGCCGCCCGATCATGGCGATGATCGCGTCCATGGTCGCGGTGGCCCGCGGTTCCTGGGAGGGCCGCAGCGCGCCGAGTTCGGACATGTCGGCGTGGTAGGCGTCGAGGTAGCGCGTCGTGATCACGTCGATCGGCACGCCCTCGTCGGCGGCCTTGCGGTTGATCTTGTCGTCCACGTCGGTGACGTTGGCGGCGTAGACCACATGGTCCTCGCCATAGATGTGCCGCAGCAGGCGGAACAGCACGTCGAACACCACCACCGGCCGGGCGTTGCCGATGTGGGCGTAGTTGTAGACGGTGGGTCCACACACATACATCGTCACCCGCCCGGGATCGTGCGGAACGAAGTCGCGCTTGGCGCGAGTCAGGGTGTCGTGGAGGCGCAGAACCATGCGGCTCCTATACAGAGCCCGCCGCGTCGAAACCACCGCTGGAGCGAGACTGCCCCGACCACCCCTTACCTCACCTCTCCCCACTTCGTGGGGCGAGGGTTACGGATGGGGCGGGGAGGTGGAGGGATCTTGAAGGTTCCGCCGCCCTCTCAGTAACCCTCTCCCCGACGAAGACGGGGAGAGGTGAGGTGAGGGACGGTGCTGGGTGAAGGCGCTTCCTGCGGCCTGTTGACGATCGTGGTCAGCACGAAGCTCAGCATGATCAGCAGGTACCAGGAGCCGAGCTTCTCGGGCGACACCACCGTCCAGCCGTGGCGCTGGCTCGGGTAGACCCAGGCGGCGGCGAAGGTGCCGAGGTTCTCGGCGATCCAGATGAACAGGGCCACCAGCACCATGCCCAGCACCACCGGCATGCGCCAGGGCGTCCGGTCCGGGGTGAACTGGAACCAGGTGCGCCAGAAGATCAGCCCGGAGAAGGCGAACAGGCCCCAGCGGATGTCCGGAATGAAGTGGTGGGTGAAGAAGTTGAGGTAGGACAGCACGGCCAGCAGCCAGGGCGCCCAGATCGGCGGGTAGTGCTCGAAGCGGATCTCGAACAGCCGCCAGATGCGGGCGATGTAGCTGCCGATCGAGGCGTACATGAAGCCGGAGAACAGCGGCACGCCGCCGATCCGCAGCAGGCTGGGCTCGGGGTAGATCCAGGAGCCGTGGGCGGTCTTGAACAGCTCCATGGCGGTGCCGACCACGTGGAACACCAGGATCACCAGCGCCTCTTCCCAGCGCTCCAGCCTGGTCGCCAGCAGCAGGATCTGGATCGCCACCGCCGCCACCACCAGAAAATCGTAGCGGGCGATCGGCGCATGGGTCGGCCACAGGAAGTGGGTGCCCATGATCAGCGCCAGCATCGCGCCGGCGAAGATGCAGGCCCAGGCCTGCTTCAGCCCGAACAGCAGGAACTCGTAGGCGAAGCCGTTCAGCCGCGAGCGCGCCGCCCAGGGCCGCACCGCGACGTCCATGGCCGCGACCCGGCCCTTGACCCAGTCCTTTAGGCTCAAAGCGAAGCGCCCCCGATGCGGCCACGCACTAGCGTCAGCCTACATCGGGAGGCCATATGCGCCGAATGAGCGATATTTCATTCCCCACAGCCCCCGACGCCGCCGCGCTGGAGCGGGGCGCGGTGCTGGCGCCGCGGTTCGACGCCAACGGCCTGATCGCGGCCATCGCGCAGCACGCCGAGACCGGCGAGGTGCTGATGATCGCCTGGATGAACGCCGAGGCCCTGCGGCGCACCCTGGACACCGGCGAGGCCCACTACTTCAGCCGCTCGCGCCAGGCGCTCTGGCACAAGGGCGACACCAGCGGGCAGGTGCAGAAAGTCACTGAGGTCCGCGTCGACTGCGACCAGGACGCGGTGCTGCTGAAGGTGCTGCCCCAGGGGGACGGCGGCGCCTGCCACGTGGGCTTCCGCGCCTGCTTCTACCGCGTGGTCGAGGACGGGCGGCTGGTCGAGCGGCCATGAGCCTCGCGACCGCGCTTCTGGCCTATGTCGCGGCGGCGAGCCTGCTCACCCTGACGCCGGGGCTGGACACGGCGATGGTGCTGCGCACGGCCGCGGTCGAAGGTCCGCGCCGGGCGGCGCTCGCCGCCCTCGGCATCGGCTGCGGCTGCCTGGCCTGGGGCGTGGCCGTGGCGTTCGGCCTGGGTGCGCTGCTGCAGGCCTCGAGCCTCGCCTACACGACCCTGAGATGGGCGGGCGCCGGCTACCTCATCTGGCTCGGGGCGAACATGCTGCTGAAGCCCCGCGCCCGCTTCGAGCTGACGCCGGAGCGGCGGGCGGGCGGCAACTGGTGGCTGCGTGGCTTCCTGAACAACCTGCTGAACCCGAAGGTGGGCGTGTTCTACGTCTCGTTCCTGCCCCAGTTCACGCCGCACGGCTTCGCGCCGACGCCGTTCATCGTGCTGCTGGCGGCGATCCATTTT
>Ga0207695_10008042_pt1 | contig 13277 bp, 7 predicted proteins | sample KBSC54metaG_FD_184354 | JGI IMG/M metagenome (GOLD analysis project Ga0207695, IMG submission 184354) | Corn rhizosphere microbial communities from Kellogg Biological Station, Michigan, USA - KBS C5-4 metaG (SPAdes) (version 2) | ecosystem: Host-associated > Plants > Roots > Rhizosphere > Soil...
GAAGTACGTGCTGAGCACGTTCCTCAACACGCCCCCGCCTCCGCCGCCGCCGAATGTCCCCTCGCTCGATGAAAGCAACAAGGGCGCGTCGACGGCTGCCAAGACGGTGCGCGCGCAACTGGAATTACACCGCAAGAACCAGCCCTGTGCGGGCTGCCATCGTGTGATTGATCCGGCCGGGTTTGCGCTCGAGAACTTCGATTCGGTGGGGCGATGGCGCGATAAGGATCCCGATGGCGCACCGCTCGACGTCGCGGGCACGCTCGCGGACGGCACGCAGGTTAACGGTCCGGTGGCGCTGCGAGAGGCGATTCTGAGCCGGCCTGACGCCTTCGTGACCGTCGTCACCGAAAAGATGCTGACCTACGCGCTGGGCCGGGGCCTGGAGCCGAGCGACATGCCGGTGGTTCGCCGGATCGTGAAGAAAGCCGCCCAGAACGATTACCGGCTCTCTTCCATCGTCATGGGAATTGTCGAAAGCGCACCTTTCCAGATGCGCGCCAAATTGGAAGCGGCGCCGGAATCGGCCGAAACCGTCAAGGGGCCTGCCGATACCGTAAAAGTGGCACAATCGAATAAGAAGGAGTAGCTATGTTCATCACGAAGAAGCACCTTTCTCGCCGCGCGTTCGTGCGGGGTACTATGGGCGCGGCGGTCGCGCTGCCCTTCTTGGACGCCATGATTCCCGCGCTCTCGGCGGCGCCGAGTTCACCGTTCCGCTTCGGCGCGGTCTACTTCCCGTGCGGCGTGTGGCCCGATACCTGGCATCCCGAGGCTGAAGGGAGCAACTTCGCGTTCAAGCCGGTGATGCAGCCGCTGGAACCGTTCCGCAATCAGCTGGTGACGGTCAGTAAGATGAAAGCGCCGTGGGGCGAATCGGTCCACCTGGGGGCAAGCTCAGCGTTCCTGAACGGCGTCGGGCCAGCCGTCCGACGTGACGGCAGAGGCGACTCTTTCGGAAAGATTGAATCGAAGAAAACGGTCGACCAGTTCATCGCGGATCACGTAGCCGGCGATACGCCGCTGCGATCGATCGAAGTCGGCACCGAAGACATGGGCACCGCCGTCGGGGCCTGCGACGGCTTCGCCTGCACGTTCTTCAATACGCTGTCGTGGCGCGACGACGAAAGCCCGCTGCCGGTCGGGATCAATCCGCGCGTTACCTTTGAGCGAATGTTCGGCGAGACGGATTCGACCGAGCGGCGCTTTGCCAGCCTGAAGCAAAAGCAGAGCCTGCTGGACTCGGTGACCGAGGAAACCGCGAAACTGGAACGCTCGCTGGGAGCGCCCGATCGCGCCATACTCGACGAGTACCTCGGCAACATTCGTGACGTAGAGAAGCAGCTCGAGCGCATGGAAAGCCGTCTCGGCACCATCACCGGGAATCCGGAAGCTCCCATCGGCTTGCCGGAAGCGTTCGACGATCACATGAACATTACCTATAACCTGATGCACCTGGCGTATCAGGGCGATATCAGCCGCGTCTTCACGTTCATGACCGGTCATGAAGCCAGCGACCGCGCGTACCCTTTCATCGGCATTCCCGAGCAGCATCACACTATCTCGCATCACGGCAACGATCCGGAGAAGCTCGCGAAGTACGCCAAGATCGCTACCTACCAAATCCAGAAGTTCGCGGATTTCCTGGACAAGCTGAAGGCCACGAAAGAGGGCGACGGTACGCTTCTGGATCACGCGGTTCTGTATTGGGGCAGCGGCATGAGCAACGGCAATGCTCACGACCGGAACAATCCGCCCGCAGTCCTCGTCGGCGGCGCTCAAGGCCGCCTCAAAGGAAATCGTCACATCGTCGCCAAGGATACGCCCACCGCGAACCTGCTGCTGTCCATCGCGCACCTGAGCGGCGCGGAGATCGATAAGCTCGGCGCGAGTACGGGCAGAGTGGACCTCTAAGTACACCTTAGAGCGATTCGCTTAAATCATACCGGCGCTTCGTCTCCGACAGGCTAACCGCCATCCGCGCGCCCGGGGGTGTGAACCAGACAGAGCCGTGTTGTTGCTAGTTTGGATGCACGAAGCCGTTGTTGACGATCTCAAGCCCGTGAGAGGTCATGTTTCCCGCGGCTCCCGGCACCGTCTCCACCGATGTCTTGAGCGTTCTCCCGTCCTTAAGTTGGATCGTCCACTGTATGACAAACGGCACATGATGATCGGTTGTTAACTCCGCGCCCTTCTCAAACGTTACTTTCTCGACGGCTTTGAGTGTACTCTTCTCGCCGACAGCCGACAGCGAGCCATCCTCGATCACACCGCCATACTCTTGGATGAAACGTTTCCACCACGCATCATCACTGCACAAGGTTGTCGGCAACTTGTAAGCAGCGAGGAACACCCTTAATTGATGGCGGAAGGTATTCAGGTAAATGAAGTCCTTGAAGAGGTTATATTCTTCCCCGAACGTCCATAACCCCGTGGGTGTCAGATAGGCCACGGTGTGCGTGACCCATCGGTCCACGCGTTCCAGAAAGCCCTCGGTTGTCTTAGGGGACTCCAGGTCAACGTGAAGCGCCCAGTGGCAGTACATCCAAAGCGATGCCATGGTGTGCTGGGGATCATCGCGCTCAAGTAATTTCCGTACTTCGGCGAGAAGGTAGACCACCCTACATTCGCTATCGACGGGGTCGCTTAGAAGGCCTGCTAGCTTGCTAACGATGTCCTTGGTCATACTGCGAGCAATAATAGCCTAGCTAATAGGACATCAGTGGTTCACTAGATCTCGGTGCCGGAGCCGCGTCACTTTCGGGTTTAAGAGCGGCTTAGGGACACTTCGGGGCGACTCGATTCACCGTCGTCACGTTGATGCCGTCCACGCCGCCTTCGCCGATCAGGAGCCCGCTCACCGCGACGCGCGAACCGGCGAGCGCATCCAGCTTGGTCACGACGAACTTGAGCGCCATCGTACGGCTGCCGAGGGACCTGGTGGCGTCGTCCCCGCCCGACGCAGTGCGTTCCACCCGCTCGGGGGTTGTGGCATTCGTGACCACCCAGTCCGCTCCACTCTTCGTTAAACATCCGACGACGCGAGCGAGGGCGTTGGCCGGGAGTTCCGTGCTCCCATCCTTCGGGACAATCTGCACGTTGGCAGCGGTATTCGCCTCAAGCTCGGTGGTTCCCGCGGGAAAGCCGTTAGACTTCAGCATGAGCGCGACGATATCCCGGTAGGTGGGTTCGCTGAGGGAACCTGGGTTGCCGTTCGGCATGTTGACGCTGACGAACTCGAGCACGTCGCCCACGGATTTCTGCGCGAAACTCTTCCAGAATGCGTCGCCCACCAGCGGCGCCTTGCCTTGCGCCGCCAGCGCATGACAACCCGCGCAGCTTTGCCCGAAGGCCGTCATGCCGCGGGCGGCTTGAGCCTCCGTGTACACACCGTCCCAGACGGTCCGGCGCCCGGTGCCGGTCTGAGAAGTGCTGGTCTGAGCGGTTACCAGAGTGGTCATGGCCGAGGCGAGAAAAAAGAGGCGCGCCAACGATAAGAATGCCAAGCCCGACGCTGAAGCATACAGCCCGCCCACCGACCACCGGTTGGGTCGCACAGACATGCCCTGCATTTCGTGATCCTGCCAGTTAACTGGAGCGATGTCAAGCTTCATATCGAACGCATCAGGAGAATGTTGCAGGCCGCGCAGCCAAAGACATCCGTCCTAACGGATCGAAAGCCTATTTTTCAGAGGCCGTATCGGCCGTGAGGTAACACACCGCTTGGAGTCTCACGGCGAATCGCGTTGCTGTTCAAAAGACGCGCGCGACGGTTCAGCACTTTTGGGACAGCTGGTCGATGCTTTTAAGAATCGTTTCTTTGGAAACTGGCTTGACCAAACTGATGTGTGCCCCTAAAGCTTGAGCAGCTCGCAGAACGTCCGAACCAAAAGCTCCCGACATCGCGACGATCTTGAGATCCGGTTGCTGTTTCCGCAAGGCCCGAATCAGCTCCATGCCTTCTTCACGGGGCATAGCTAGATCCGTGATTACCAGATCGATCTGATGCTCTTCTACTTGCGCTCTTGCGTCACGCCCGTCTTCCGCAGTGAACGCCTGGAAGCCTGCTCCCTCTAATGTTTGGGCTAACAGGTTCCGAAGAGAGGCGTCATCGTCGACTACCAAGATTCGGCGAATCGTCGGTGGTGCAGAAAGCAAACCGTCGATCTTTTCACACAGCATATCCGGCGTGAAGGGCTTCTGGAGGAACTCCACGCCCAGTTCCAGGTTGTCACGCTCGTCAGCCACGTTTCCCGTATAGCCAGACATGAACAATATCTTGATATCGGGCCGGACTAGGGCCACACGGCTGGCGATCTCTTTGCCACCCATGGTGGGGAGAACCACGTCGGTGAGCAACAAATGAATGCTGCCTTCGTATTCGTCCGCAAGCTGAATGGCTCTAGCTCCGCTGCCTGCCACCAGCACGGTATATCCGGCGCTTGAAAGAATCTCCTCCACCAGCAGCCGAATGGCGGAATCATCCTCGACCACCAAGATCGTCCAGTGTCGCGGACTCGCGCCGTGCTTACCCTTTATCGGTTCCGTTTTCGTCCGTTCAACATGCTGCGGCAGAAATACCGTGGCCGTGGTCCCAACTCCCGGCTCGCTTTCCAGGAGAACGTGCCCACCGCTTTGCTTGATAATTCCATACACCGTTGCGAGACCCAAGCCCATACCTTGGCCCGGTGGTTTGGTTGTAAAGAATGGGTCGAACACTCGCTGCTTTAACCGCGAAGAGATCCCTCGTCCGTTATCCGCCACAACGATCGTTGCGTAGCGACCGGCTGCTATTTCATATGCCCGTGCGGATACTTCGTCCAACTCTGTATTTGTGAGGTCGATCGTGACGGTCCCGCCACTTGGCAAGGCTTCCCGTGCGTTGGCGATAAGGTTCAAGATCGCCTGCTGGATCTGTGCGGGATCGATCCAAACCGAGTGAACGTCGGGGCCGATCCGCATAACGATCTCGACATCTGGTCCAACCGCGGCTCTGAGCGTGAGCTCCAGTTCCCGCAGCAAGTCGGCTGCATTTACGGCTCGCGGCTGCAGCATCTGCTTTCCACTGAATGCGAGCAGTTGGCTGGTCAAAGCGGCGGCTCTCTCACCCGCCTTGTGAATTTCCTCAATGCGGCGGTACGTATCCTGCCTCGGATCAGAGTTTGCCAGCAGCAACTTCGAATAGCCGATGACGACGTTCAGAGCGTTATTGAAGTCGTGGGCCATTCCCCCCGCAAGCTGCCGAAGTGCTTCCAGTTTTTGAGACCGGCTGTCCACATACAGTCTGCGATTTTCATACATTCGACCAGCCAGTCCGCCTAGAATGCCGGTCAAGCGCGCATCCTCCTCGGTGAATTCAACTGCACCGATCCTATGAAAAAGGCACAACCAACCGTAATTGTAAGTGGGTGATACGATGGGCGCAGCCAATAGCGAACTAAAGGTCGGAAAATCCTTGGGAAAACCAAATTTAGCTGGATCCGCGCTAGTATTGCGGGCCCGGACCGGCTGCTGGCCCGAAAGTAGGCCGGCCATCACGGCGTTTACTCTCGTGGTGTCTTTCAGCCCCGGATACGCCTCCGAAGACAATCCCGCGATGTAGGCCTGTTCGCCGTTTTCCCCGACGATTCCGACCATCCCGAACTTCGCATTGATAAGGTGGCAGGCCGACTTACAAAACTCATCCAGCAGCTTGCTCGGGTCCGTTTCAGAGGAAAGCCGTAGGCTGGCTTCGAGGAGAGCGTCCAGCTGGGAATTGACGGCGGCCATTTCCATGGCTTGCTTGGTTAGCTTGTCCATCACCAGGCGCAGATGATCGCGGTCAAAGTTTTGCGCGACTGGCATTGGGAGAGCCACCTTCTGAAGACACGCTTCCACAGTTTGGAGCACGGTTTCCTCCGAGCATGGCTTGGAAAGGACGTACTCCACGCCGCACTCGCGAGCCAGGTCTTTAGCGTCACGTTCCCGAAATACGGCCGTCCAAAAAATCACTGGGGTATGGGCGATCTCCGGGGTGGATCGCAAGCGGCGGCCAAACTCGTACCCGTCCATGGCGGGCATGAGAATGTCCGCGATCACCAGGTCGGGTCGCTCGGCAGAAACCAAAGCGAGCGCCTCGCCGCCATCCGAGGCTTCTCTAATTGTGTGGCCAGACCGCCCCAGGATCTCCACTAGAAGGCTGCGGTTGCCAGGGTTGTCATCCACAATAAGTATTTTGGCCACCTGGGGCTCCTCCCTTGAACACGTGTCCTTCCTATAAATGATCGGGCGGTCGGTCTTTCAAGATTACGTAGAGGTAGTAAGGTTCTGGCCTGCTTGAGTCGATTAACGGATAGTATTTCGACTTGTTGGTCAGTTGTGGGGCGGAAGCATGCGCAAAGAAATCGTCAAAGTAAGCAAACTCCTGATCGTTGATGACCAAGAAGCCAACGTAGGACTGCTGACGAGCATTCTGCGGGAGCAAGGATTTATTGGCATTCAGAGTCTAACGGACGCCCGCTTGGTGCTGCCGCTGTTCCTGGACTTCATGCCTGACCTTGTCTTGCTGGACTTACGAATGCCCCACATCGACGGTCTTTCCTTGCTGAAGCAGCTGCGGAGCCGTATCCCGGAGAACGCATATCTGCCATTTGTGATCGTTACGGCAGACTTGTCGCAACGTACACGGCAAGCGGCGCTCTCCTTAGGCGCTAAAGACTTTCTCACGAAACCTATCAACCCATCGGAGGCGGTTCTCCGAATCTATAATTTGTTGGAGACGCGATTTCTTTATCTCGAATTACAGGAAGCCAACCGCATATTGGAAGAGCGCGTGCAGGAGCGCACTCGCCAATTGGAATTGGCGCAAGCCGAGATGCTCCGGCATCTTGCGCTCGCCGGGGATTTTCGGGACGACTTAACCGGCCTGCATGCGCAACGTGTGGGCCTGCTGGCCTCTTTGCTGGCTGAAGCGACGGGTGCTTCGAAAGAGGAGGTCCATCTGATTCGGGGAGCAGCCCCTCTGCACGATTTAGGAAAAATCGGGATTCCGGACAACATTTTGCTAAAGACCGGAGATCTCACCCCCGAAGAATTCCAGATCGTCAAGTCACATACCGCGATCGGAGGAAAGATATTGTCGGGCAGTAGCTTCCCGCTGCTAAAAATGGCTGAGCAGATTGCCCGGTATCACCACGAGCGCTGGGACGGATCGGGCTATCTTTCGATGAAGGGAGACATCATCCCTCTGGCTGCTCGCGTTACGTCCGTCGCTGACACATTCGACGTTTTGACTCATGACCGCCCCTACAAGGCCGCGCACTCTTTGGAAGAAGCCTTGGCGGAGATTCAAAAGGAACGGGAACGCCAGTTCGATCCGGCTGTAGTAGATGCTTTGATGAAGCTGGCTTCGTCCCAGGATCTTCTCCAGCTGGTTCAAGGGTTGCTCGATGAAACGGACCTAAGCCGGCCTGTACTTATTGAATGCTAAAGATCCCTTAATTCCTGGCCGATCTATCACTTTAGTACCACCTCGAGTCGATTATGACGCCCTCTACAGCTCTCGTCAGGAGACTCATCCCTTTCATCATGGCCGTACCGGCATTGGCCCAGATTTCAGGCGGAGCATTCCGGGGCGAGATTAGGGACGAATCCGACGCCGTGGTATCCCAGGCCAAAATCACAATTCGGTCTCCTGAAACCGGCTTGGAAGCGGTTACCCAGTCGAATAGCGACGGACAGTACCTCACGCCGAACCTGACCCCCGGTTCATATCTGCTGAGCGCCACGAAGCCAGGCTTCAAAGCCGAAATCTTCGGTCCAGTGGCGCTGGAAGTGAACCAGACCGTACGTGTAGATTTCGCACTCGTCGTGGGTAGTGTCGCGGACGCGATCGAGGTACATGCCACGGCGATGCAGTTGCTTTCTACGGAGAGCGCCGAAATCTCTCAGGTCATCGGGAGCAAGCAGGTTTCCGAAATTCCGTTAAACGGCCGGCAATGGCAACAATTGATCGCATTGAGCGCGGGCGTCAATCCAGGCGCACCCGGGGAAACCGGTTCGCCGAATCCCATCAATGTGAACGGGCAGCGTAACAAGGCCAATCTGTTCATGGTGGATGGAATTTCTACGACCTCTTCCGCGCAAGGCCGGGGCGATAACTTCAACATTCCTCTCGAAGCGGTGCGGGAGTTCTCGGTACAGGCGGGAGGCTATTCGGCGGAGTACGGTAATGTCGCGGGCGGAGTGATCAATCTGGAGTCTAAGTCCGGCACGAATAGCTGGCACGGGTCGCTCTTCGAGTTCTTCAGAAACGATCGCATGGACGCGGCGAACTTCTTCGCCAATGCCACCTCTCAGCCCAAGAATCCTCTGCGCTACAACCAGTTCGGTGGATCGCTGGGCGGGCCGATCCGGCACGACAAGACTTTCGTCTTCGCCGATTACCAGGGCACCATTACGCGCAATGCCTCGCCGATGGTGACGAGCGTTCCGCTTGATCAGCAGCGGCTGGGGGATTTCTCAAACCTGCGAGCCAACGGAGCGCCCGTTCCGATCTACGATCCATTTGGAGCGTCGCTGGCTCGAACGCCATTTCCAAACAATACGGTTCCTCTGACCAGCATCGATTCCGCGGCTGCGAATATAACCGCTCTCCTGCCGCATCCCAACCAGTTCGATGCGACAGGTCAGCCGCTTCCTTTCAACAATTATGCGGTCACCCGTTCGAACGCCTCAAACATGCATTCGTTCGACATTCGCGTGGACCACCAATTTGCCCCTAACAATACCCTCTTTGTCCGTGAGTCGTTCCAAAATACGTACGCGGTGACGCCCTCGCTCTTCGGTCTGCCGCTAGGAGGTCCACCGACGGGGGCAGGCACGACTCTGGCCCGAAATCAGAATGCAGGCATCGGTCACGTTTATCAGTTCGCTCCTGCTCTAATCAATGAGATTCGCATCGGTCTCAACCGGCTGACTACCAGTCTGACTCAGGAAGACTACGGCCAAAACCTATCCCAACAATTCGGAATTCCCGGCGTAAACCAAAGTCCGCAAACGTCCGGGCTATCGACCATGACTGTCTCCGGATTGTTCAGCCTGGGCGGGAGTATTCTTACGCCGCTCCGCGTCGCCACGACGGACTGGAATTTCAGCGACCGAGTCATCTGGATGAAGGGACGTCACACCTTTCGGTTCGGATTCGACAGCCAGTACGAGTTGGGAAGCACCGGTTACCTGGCTTTTGGACGCGGCAACTACACTTTTCTCAACCTGACCACCAGTACGCTAGTGGGTCCCGCCGGCGGCAACGCGTTTGCCAGTTTCCTGGTGGGTGCGCCGTTCCAGGTTCTGAGGGATGCCTTTCCGCCGGGCATGGCTGGGCTTATTTCTTCCCGCAACGGATTCTATGCGCAGGACGATTTTAAGATCACGTCGAAGCTCACCATGAATCTGGGCGCACGGTACGACATCATGCCGTATCCGAGAGAAAAGTACGACCGCCTCGCTAATTTCGATCCGGCTACGCGAACCATGCTGATCGCCGGACAATCAACTAGCGAACGGTTGCGCGCGACCGATTATAAGGATCTGGCGCCGCGGGTGGGCCTGGCCTATGCGCCGGGATCCAAGACCGTGATTCGCGCGGGCTATGGAATCGGTTTTGTGGATCCGATCGGGAGCGGCAGCATTCTGAACAGCAACGAATTCAACATACCGTTCTATTTTCGGGATAACATCACGCTCTTCCCGTTCACCGCTCCCACGTATAGGCTGAGCAGCCTGCTTCCCGCGCTGACCGTCCCATCACCCTTGGCGCCGAGCGGAGATCAACGATATCTGACGCCCAATGATGGCAATCAGTACTCGCAAACGTGGAGTTTCAATGTGCAAAAGGGGCTCAGCAATTCTTGGATGTTCGAGGCGGCCTATGTGGGCACCAGCGGTAACCGGCTACTCATGACGTCCAATATAAACGCGGCGCTGCCAGGCGCCACGAATCCGGTTTCGCGGCAGCCATTTGGATCTGCCTTGGGGCAAGTCGTCCAATACTCGAATAGCGCCCATTCCATCTATCATGGCCTTCAGTCCAAACTCGAGAAGCGCTTTTCGAATGGCCTGTATTTTCTCGCATCCTACACGTGGTCGAAATCGATCGACAACCAGAGCAATGGGACGGATGATTCGGCCGCCAGTGGCCAATATCCGCAAGACCCCAGGAATGCCGCCCTGGATCGCGGTTTGTCCAGTTTCGACCGAACCCATCGTTTGATTGCCAGTTGGGTATGGGAAATTCCCGCGCCTAAAATCTCCGAATTGAGTCACGCTATTTTCGGCGGCTGGCAGTTGAGCGGAGTCATTGTGGCCCAGAGCGGATCGCCGTTCAGCGTTCTGATGCCTTGTGCCACCATCAACGCGCAAGGAAATAACTGCCGGCCCAATGTCGTCGGTAACGGCGCCCTGCCAACCGATCAGCGCTCGATCGCGGAATGGTTCAATACATCCGCCTTCGTGATCCCCTCTCCGCAAGCATATGGCGACGCCGGACGGAACATCCTGAGAGCACCAGGAACCACAAATATGGACGTGGGGTTCTCACGGTCGTTCAAGTGGATGGAAACGCGCCGCCTGCAGATTAGATCCGAGTTTTTCAATGCTTTGAACCACACCAACTTTGGGCTGCCAGTGCATTCGACCGATTCGCCGGCGTTAGGAACGATCACTTCGGCCGCGTCCGCACGCGTGATCCAGATTGGCGCACGTCTGGAATTCTGATATGGAAGCCCCGGTGCCATCGTTGAAGGATCGCTTTTCGGAAGGATTATCGAAACAGCCGAAGTCGGTGTGGATGCGCTATCTTTTGCCCGTGATCGGGATCGTTATTGCTCTGTTGGTAGGGCGCGGTATCGCCATGATTCTACCCAAGGAGTACGATTTCCCCAGCGCTTTGCTGTTCTTAGTTGCTATTTTCATAGTGGCTTGGTTCGGAGGATACTGGCCGGGAGCGATTAGCTGCGTTCTCACTATGGCCCTTCCGTTATTGGGCAAGTCTGGTTCCAAGCTGGATTTCGGCCGCCTTGGCCTCCTCATCGCGATCTCATTCCTGATCAGTTGGGTAGCACAAACGCAACGGCGCGGCCGAGTGATTTTGCGGCAGGCCAATGACGAATTGGACAAGCGCGTGCGGACCCGGACGGAAGATTTGGCCCGTGTGGTGCAGGCGCTGGAATCGGAAGTCGACCAGCACAAGAAGACTGAAAAGCGGCTCCAAACCCAGTTGGAACGTTTGAATCTGCTGGATCAGATCACTCGTGCCATTGCCGAGAGGCTGGATCTGCGCAGTATCTTTCAGGTAGTTGTCCGAACGTTGGAAGACAGCCTCCCAGTCGATTTCGCATGCATATGTTTGTATGACTCCGCAGCGGAAGCGCTCACGGTCACATGCGTTGGCGTTCGCAGTGAGCAACTCGCCATGGAACTTGCGATGACTCAGCAATCCCAAGTGGAAATCGATCAAAACGGACTCTCCCGTTGTGTGCGCGGCCAGTTGGTTTACGAGCCCGATTTGACTGTCGTGGATTTCCCGTTCCCGCAAAGGCTCCTGCGCGGAGGATTGCATTGCGTAGTTGCGGCGCCGCTACTATTTGAGAGCAAGGTGTTCGGAGTCCTGATCGCGAGCCGCACGCAGACCAACGGGTTTGCCAGCGGCGACTGCGAATTCCTACGGCAACTCAGCGAACACGTCGCACTAGCGGCGCACCAGGCCCAGGTGTATACGGCCTTAGAGCAAGCCTATCAGGACCTTCGACAGACGCAGCAAACGGTGATGCAGCAGGAACGCCTGCGAGCTCTGGGCCAAATGGCCAGCGGCATCGCGCACGATATCAACAATGCGGTTTCGCCAGTCGCGCTGTATACGGAGTCGTTGCTCGAAACCGAACCTAACCTCAGTCCTCGAACTCGCGAGTATCTGGAAACGACGCAGCGGGCGATCGATGACGTTGCTCAGACTGTGGCGCGGATGCGCGAATTCTATCGCCAGCAGGAACCGCAGTTGGAACTCGCCTCCGTGGATCTGAGCCGTCTTGCACAACAAGTTCTGGATCTGACGCGGGTCCGATGGAACGACATGCCGCAGCAACGCGGCAAGATGATCCAGCTTCAAACGGAGCTCGCGCCTCAGCTTCCTCCCGTTGCGGGTAGTGAAGCCGAAATCCGTGAGGCCCTCATTAACCTGGTCTTCAACGCCGTGGATGCGATGCCGGAAGGTGGCACCCTCACGGTTCGTACCAAAGCCAGCCACAGTTCGCGTGATGCGGGGGGGCCGCCCGAGGTTCATCTGGAAGTGGCCGATACAGGCGTCGGCATGGATGAAGCCACACGGCGGCGATGTCTGGAACCATTCTTTACGACCAAGGGAGAACGGGGTACCGGTTTGGGGTTGGCAATGGTATACGGGATCGCCCAGCGCCACAACGCGGAAATCGAGATCGAAAGCGCGACTGGGAAGGGGACTACGGTACGTCTGGATTTCCCCGTGTCCCAATTACAGAAACCCGAAGAGAATACGGCACTCGCTATCTCCCCACGCGCCCGCCTGCGCCTCCTGGTGGTTGACGACGACCCGCTGCTCACAAAATCGCTTCGTGACGCCCTCGAAGCGGAAGGCCATGCGGTCATCACCGCGAGCGGAGGGCAGGAAGGAATCGATACATTCACCGCAGCCGAAAGATCCAGTGAACGGTTCGCGGCGGTGATCACCGATCTCGGCATGCCGTATGTGGATGGCCGCAAGGTTGCAACCGCCATCAAAGCAGTCTCGCCTTCCAAGCCTGTGATCATGCTCACGGGTTGGGGACAACGGTTGGTCGCCGAAGGCGATATACCGCCAAACGTCGACCGTGTCCTGAATAAACCGCCCAAATTGCGCGAGCTGAGAAGCGCCCTGGCCGAACTTGTAGCCTCCGCGCGCTGAACTGAGGAAGCCTTCTATGTCCGTTCCGCTGGCCAAACTCCTGATCGTCGACGACGAAACAGCGCAAATGACAGCTCTCTGCAAGACTTTGCAATTGGAGCGCTACGAGACCTCGGGGTTTTCGTCCGCCAAGGACGCACTCAGCGCGTTGCGCGGGCAGTCATTCGATCTCGTGCTCACCGACATGATGATGCCGGAGATGGATGGCATCACGTTACTCCGCACCGCCTTTGAAATCGATCCGAATCTGGTCGGTATCGTGATGACAGGACACGGGACCATTGGAACGGCGGTCGAGGCGCTAAAAGCGGGAGCGCTCGAT
>Ga0207695_10008047_pt1 | contig 13274 bp, 11 predicted proteins | sample KBSC54metaG_FD_184354 | JGI IMG/M metagenome (GOLD analysis project Ga0207695, IMG submission 184354) | Corn rhizosphere microbial communities from Kellogg Biological Station, Michigan, USA - KBS C5-4 metaG (SPAdes) (version 2) | ecosystem: Host-associated > Plants > Roots > Rhizosphere > Soil...
TGATCGCGGTCGCCTCGGCACCGCTTGCCGCTCAGGCGTCTCGCGTCTTCGATTCGGGAATCGTTCTCGGCGGCGACTGGCTTCAGGCAAATGCGCTTCCGCTCGATCGCGACGCGGTCCATAGCGGTAGTGTGAATCTCTCGCTCCGCCGCCATAGCTGGGGCGTCGAAGCCGGATTCCTGCGCATCGCTCGAACGTTGAGCACCGTTCAAGGCGGGACGCTCTCCGCCGGACCGCTTCTGCATTGGGGACCCGTTCTGTTCTTCCCGACCGTCGGAGTGCTCGGCGGCAAGGCAGAAGCCTCTCGCGACTCGACCGGCTACGACTTCGTCGGCACCGGCGGTGTCGTTGGGCATCAGCCGCGGTACAGCTATTCGAGTGCCGGCACAGCCGGCGGCAACGTCGCGCTCACGATCGAGGCGCCGCTCTTCCGAGCGCTCGGCGTCCGCGCGGTGGCCTCTCAATGGTATTTCAGCGGCGCTCCGCTCGAGGGAGATCGTCAACGATTCCTCGTTGGCGCCGGCCTTTCGCTGCGGGTGGGCCGATGATGCGCGCTCATCGCTCGTTGTTCGCGCGCTCGACGCGCATCGCGTTGCTCGCCGTCGCGCCGCTCTTCGTCGCCGCGAGCTGCAACGAAAATCTGCCAAGTGGGCCCAACACGTTCGGCGCCACGATCAAGATCAGCGTTGCGCACGACACACTAGTCGTTGGCGACTCAAGCGTCGCTCAGGCTGTGGCCACTGATGACAATGGGCGCACCATTCAGGCGCTCACCTACACGTGGACGTCTGCCGATGGCACGATCATTGGACTCGCCGACCCGGGGTCGAACGCCGAAGCGACCGCCGGCCGGACGAGAACGTTGGTCGGCAAGAAGACGGGCCACTCCGTTGTGACTCTGTCGCTTCCCGACTCGCGCTTTGTCGTCTCCAATGTCGCGCGGAACGAAACGGTCGTCGTCGGCGGCGTGAAAGTGCTATCGACGCACGATTCGACGCTGACCGCGGTCAATGACACCGGGTTCGCCATCGCCGCGGGAATGGTTCGGTCGAACGGCGCCCTCGTCACGCGTGTCTCCCAAGGTCTTCGATGGATCCATCTCGGAAGCCACACGACGGTCGTCGGAGCGGGGGACACGATCCGCTATATCGCCAAATCCAATGGCGCCGACACGTTGATCGCGACGCATGACCTCTGCCTCGTATCGGCGAAGTGTGCGGACACGGCGGTGGTTCGCGTGTCGCAGCAGCTGACCTTGACGATCTCGGACCATGCCTTCCTTGCGTGGAGCTTCTCCGATAGTCTTGGCCCCACGGCGACGCTGGCCGACCGCCGCGGTAATGGGCTTGCCGGAACAACGGTTCGCTTCATTCCCGCCACTGTCGCCGACTCCGCGGTCGTGCGAATCTCGGCTCCGCTAGGCGTGAGCAATCCGGCGACCGGTCGTGTCGCTGCGCCAAAGCTGATTTCGATTGGCAACGGCACGGCGAGAGTGAACGTCTTCGCGCTCGCGCCCGACGGCATCTCGATCCTCGGCATCGATTCCGTGACCGAAACCGTCCGTCAAGTTGCGCGACGCGTTGCGGTCGATCCTCTGCGCGCGCTCGTCACATTCATTGACTCCATCCCGATCAAACCGGTGGCGAGAGACGCCCGAGGCGCCGAGATCGCCGATGCAACGGTGACCGCCGCGGTGACCGGGAGCGCAATCACCAACGGGATCTGGCTCGGACCGAACCCGTTTACGACCTCGGGCACGCAAGCGACCATTACTCCCTCGCTGACGGGAATTGCGCTGCCATCATCGAACCCGCTGGCGCCACAAGTGCCGGTCGTTACCGACCAAGCCGTGATCACGCTCGGGGCACTCGACACGGTGAAAGCTGGAACGACGACGCGCACCGTGGGCACGACCGTCTTCGATTCGAACGCTGTCGCCGCCATTGGATCGTGGGTGCGATTCAGAGCGTCCGCCGGCGCGACACCCGATTCAGTTCAAGTGGACGGAAATGGATTTGCGACGGTCAACTGGGTGCCGCCCAACCTTGCGGGTCCGTACACGCTCACCGGTATTCGTGGCAAACAGACGCCCATGACGACGGTGGCTGACTCTGCGGGACGCATCGTGATTCGGCGAAGCGTCGTGGTGATCGCGAACGATCCCGATGCCGCTACATCGACGGTGTCGGTGAGTGCGAGCACCATCGCATCCAACGGAACAGCAACTGTCACCATCGTGGTGAAGGACCACTTCGGCAACACGGTCAAGACGGCGACGCCGGCTGATTTTGCGCTCACGACATCTCGTGGAGCATTCAGCGCGCTTGCCTGTGTTCAGGGAGTGTGCACCGCGACGTACACCGCGCCCGCCACGGCAGGTGCCGACAACATCACGGTGAAGATTCTCGGCGTCGATATCGTCTTTAGTCCGATTGTGCTGACGATCACCTGATTGGACTGAGCGATCCGTTCCGGATGTGAATCGGTGATTGTGCCTGGCTCGTGGCGCAATCACCGATTGGCGTTTCTGGCCTTTCCAGGGCGCGAACGTGCCCGGCTTCGTCCCGGAAGAGTTCGAGCTCCGCATCGCGGCGTCATCGGCCTCGACCGACACATTCCGGATACCGATGTTCAGCTCGCACGGATGACCGCTTCTGGCGGACGATACCGCGCGACATGTAGGATCAGGCCATACCAATTCGCCGGTAGGGGCAAAATGCGGCTCGGTTCATACTCGCGCGCGACGCGCCTCGCGCTCCTCGCACTCGTGGCCAGTCAGGCGTCTGCGGCGGCGCAGGCGTCGCGGCCGCTCGCCATTGAGGATTTTTATAAGATCAAAACGGTCGCGTCGCCCGCGCTGTCGCCGGATGGACATTGGGTGTCGTTCACCGTGAGCACGCGGGTCGAGGAGAACAACGCCGTGCATGGCGACATCTGGCTTTCGCCAGCGGACGGCTCGACACCAGCAACAAAGGTGAGTGGAGCGACGAGCGCGACCAATCCACGATGGACAGAAGACGGCCGGCTTCAATTCAACGCGGGCCCGCAAATCATCACGATCGACCCAAACGCCGCGGACCGCGTCGATACGGCAGTAACCCAAGCCGGCACCCCGGTATCACGCAGCGGGCGCGGCGGCGCACGACGGTCGACAATTCCGAGCCCGGACGGCAAATGGATCGCTACCGTTCGAGACTTTCCACCGCCCAAGCGCGTTGTGACTTACGCGTCCGACTTCGAGAAGCGGCACGAAGAACGATTCAAGGGCGTGGAGTTCGACTGGATGGATTTTCATCGCGATGCGCAACCGTTCCCGGTACCAAACAGGAAGGATCCACAACTCAATCCGCCGGAAGAGATCATCATTTCAGCAACCGGAGGCGGTGCCGAGAGGCAGCTCACGAAGCTTGGACTTCGCCCGCTCGACGTGCAATGGAGTCGCGACGGATCCACCATTCTCTTTACCGCGGACTCGCTCTATCGCAACGAGCGATCGTACGGCCGAAACGAGATCTGGACCGTCACGCTCGACGGGAAGGTGACGCGTCTCACGCCGAACACCGATTACGGCTACACAGGCGCGACCTACTCCCCCGACGGCAAGTGGATTCTCGCCACGCGCGATTTCACTTCCGACATGGTCATCGCCAAGCACTTGGATCACGGCGGACCAGTGGATCTCATTGTCATCCCGGCCACCGGCGGCCAGGAGATCAACCTCACCGCCAACTGGGACTATTTGCCCAGCAATCCGCAATGGAGTCCGGATGGAAAGTACGTGTACTTCACCGGCGGCATCGGTGGAACGACGCACCTCTTCCGCGTTTCGCCAAATGGCGGCGACGTCGAGCAGGTAACAAAGGGGGAGCGCCGCCTTGGTGAGCTCTCGTTCGATAAGAACTTTACGAAGATGACGTACACGGTCGGACTCAACGAGCGTCCGTCCGAGATCTACGTCGCGAATATCGACGGCTCGAACGAGCGGCAGCTCTCGCATGCCAACGACGCGCTCGTGGGTGAGGTCGCGGTCAGCAAGTCCGAGCGACTCCACTATAAGAGCGCCGACGGGACACCGATCGAGGGCTGGCTCACCCTTCCGTACGGCTATCGTCCTGGCGCTGGACCATACCCGTTGGTCGTGAGCAACCACGGTGGGCCGCATTCGGCCATTGAATACGGCTTCAATTTCAAGAATCAGTATTTCGCGGCAAACGGCTACTTCGTTCTGGAGGTCAACTTCCGCAGCTCGACTGGTTACGGTGAGAAATTTCTGTGGGGAACGTGGGGTGCCTGGGGGACGAAAGACGGTCAGGATGTCATGGCTGGCATCGACTATGTGATCGGCAAGTATCCGGTCGACCGGGCGCGGGTCGCGACCATTGGCCACTCTTATGGCGGGTTCATGACGAACTGGCTGATCACGCAGTACCCCGACCGATTTGCGGCTGCCATCCCTGGAGCCGGGATCGTTGATTGGCTCAGTGACTACGGCAATGCCGACATTCCAAACACCAAGGAGCGCGAATTCTTCGGTGGGCCGTGGGATCCAAAAGCGCGGGAGATCATGCTCAGGCAGTCACCGCTCATCTACGCCGACCGGGTAAAAGCTCCGACGCTCTTCATCAATGGCGAAGTGGACCAGCGCGTGCCTTTTTCCGAGGCCGAGCAGATGTATGTCGCGCTCAAGAAGAATGGCATTCCGGCGAAGATGATCCGTTATGACGGTCAACCGCATTCGATCGGCGGGTCTTGGAACCAAATCCATCGGATGTTGAACGAGCGGCGTTGGCTCGATCAATATCTGAAGGCGAGGCCGACGCCCTAGTGCGGGCCTTCATGCGGATGACAGAAAGGCGGTTACGTTTCCGGCATGACTTACGATGCGGACCAGTCAAGTCAGCCGAGTGCGCTGGCGAAAGAGTCGCGCCTGGCTGCCTGGCTGCGTGATCGGCGGTCGATCGCGATCGGCTACAGCGGCGGGGTGGATTCCGCGTATCTCGCGGCTGTCGCCGTCGCGACGCTCGGGGGGGCACAGGTACTCGCCATCATTGGTCGAAGCGCATCATATCCGGAAAGCCAGTGGTCGGCTGCGCTTGGTGTCGCCGGATGGATCGGCCTCAACGTGCTCGAGGTCGACACTGATGAGCTGATCGATCCACGATACGCCGCGAACCCCACGAACCGCTGCTACTTCTGCAAGACCGAGCTCTGGTCCAAGCTCGTGCCGGTCGCGCGCGCGCGCGGCATCGCTATCGTCGCGGATGGAACGAACGCCGACGATCTCAAGGTGCATCGGCCAGGTGCGCAGGCGGCGCGCGAACATGGCGTTGTTTCGCCGCTGGCCATGTTCGACTTCTCGAAAGAAGAGATTCGTGAGCGATCGCGCGCGCGTGGTCTCCCAACTTGGCAGCAGCCGTCGTCGCCCTGTCTCTCGTCGCGAATTCCGTATGGCACGCCCATCACAGTTGGCCGGCTCAAACGAGTCGAACAAGCCGAGTCCGCGCTGCGCGCCGAGGGCGTGGTTGGCGATCTGCGGGTGCGGCATTTCGGCGATCTCGCGCGCGTCGAGTTGTCGTCTACCGAGCTCGCGCGATGGATGGACGCCGACTCCCGCGCGCGCCTCGAGGCCGTGGTCCGCGCAGCCGGATATCAGCGCGTCGAGCTCGACCCGCGCGGCTTTCGCTCCGGATCAATGAACGAACAGGCGTCGCAGCGTGCGACTCTTTCTCGCGATTAACCTCACGCCCCAGGTGCGGCGCGAGGTTGCAGCGGCCACCGCCGCACTGCGACAGGCCGCACCGCAAGCTTCGTGGGTCGACGAGCCGTTACTCCATTTGACACTCAAGTTTCTCGGCGAGCAATCGGACGATCGCCTCGACGAGATCCAGGCTGCCGCCGCTCGGGTCGCCGGCCGACATCGCGAGCTGGTCATGACGCTCGGCGGGATTGGCGCCTTCCCGAACTTTCGGCGGGCTCGCGTCGTATGGATGGGTATCGCACAGGAAGCGAGGCTCGAGCTGCTGCATCATGACATCGAGGTCGAATACGAGAAGCTCGGCGTCGAGGTCGAAGGACGACCATTTCGACCGCATCTGACGCTGGGCCGCGTGAAGCACGCCCTGACGGACGACGAAGTGAAGGCTCTCTCACGGGTCGCGCGCGAGACTGATTATCGAACAGATTTCATCGTACGATCGATCGATGTGATGCGAAGTGATCTCACGGCGGCCGGGTCGGTCTACACGACGCTGGTTTCGGCCGCACTACGGAGCGGATGACGCATGGGCTGTATTGCGCGCCTCGGCTGTCTGGTTCTCTTGGCGATTCTCGCCGTCGGAGCGTGGTTCACGCGCGATCGGTGGATGCCCGAGAGCATGCGCTCGCATACCGTCAGCGCGACGAAAGGCCCGACCTGGGAACCGCTCAGCGACGCAGGCGCTCGACGAACGGAGACGGCGCTGTCGAAGTTGAGTCAACAGCGCGGACCCGTTTTCCAAACGCTGTCAGGCGCCGATGCGGCGTCGTACATCTTCCGAGAGCTCGCGAGTCGGCTACCACAATCGAGCGATAGCGTCCAAGCGATGGTCTCGGGCGATCGAGTCGCGATGCGCGCGAACGTGAAGCTCTCGGAGCTTGGTGGCGCGGGTGCGCTTGGACCGCTCGGCAACATGCTCGCCGATCGCGAGCCAGTGCAGTTCACGGGAACGTTCCGCGTCGTGAAGCCTGGGCTTGCGGAATTTCAGGTCCAAGAGCTCAAGATCGGTGCGGTGAACCTGCCACGCGGCATGATTCCCAGCCTGATCAGCCGATTCGACCGCGGCCAGCGGCCCGCAGGGCTCGACCGCGACGCGCTTCCGTTGCCGATCCCACGTTACGTGGGCGACATTCGAGTAGCGAACGGAAAGATCACCTTGTACAAGACCGTGGAATAACGATGCCACGCCGCATCCTGATCATCGACGACGAGCAGGGAATCCGCGCGGCGCTCGGCCAGTTGCTCGAGTTCGAGGGCTACGAGGTTCGCGCCGTCGGCAACGCTGTCGACGGCATCGGTGCCTATCAAAAACAACGGCCCGACCTCGTCTTCCTGGACGTGAAGATGGCGGGCATCGACGGTGTCGAGGCGCTCAAGAAGATCAAGGAGCACGACCCGAGCGCGATCGTCGTCATGATCAGCGGACATGCGACGATCCAGACCGCGGTTGAAGCAACACAGCTCGGCGCGTACGACATTCTCGAAAAGCCGCTCGACACCGATCGCATTCTCGTCACGCTGCGCAACGCGCTTCAGCATCTCGATCTGCACGAAGAGAACGCCCGCCTGCGAGAGACGATCCAATCGCGATATCAAATCGTCGGCAGGTCGTACGGAATCCGCGCGGTGATCGACAAGATCGAACGCGTGGCGAAGACACCAGCGCGCGTGCTGATCACCGGCGAGAATGGAACGGGCAAAGAGCTCGTGGCTCGCGCGATTCACTCGCAGTCGACACGCGCCGACGCGCCGTTCGTCGAAGTGAACTGCGCCGCAATTCCGAGTGAGTTGATCGAAAGCGAGTTGTTCGGTCATATGAAGGGCTCGTTCACTGGCGCGATTGCCGACCGCGCCGGCAAGTTCGAGCAAGCGCACGGCGGCACGTTGTTCCTCGATGAAGTAGGCGATATGAGCTTGAACGCGCAGGCGAAAGTGTTGCGCGTGTTACAGGACGGCGTCGTCACGCGCATCGGCGGCTCGAAGACGGTCGAGGTCGACGTCCGCGTGCTCGCGGCGACGAACAAGACGCTCGAGACCGAAATCGCCGAGGGTCGATTCCGCGAAGACTTGTTTTATCGCCTGAACGTGGTGCCGATTCACGTGCCGCCACTGCGCGAGCGTCGTGAGGACATCCCGCTGCTCGTGTCGCATTTCGTCAACGTGCTCACGAGTCGTGAGGGAGTGGCGCCGCGCGCCATTGCGCCGGAGGCGGTCGAGCGACTCGCGCAGCTCGAGTGGCCCGGCAACGTTCGCGAGCTGCGGAACACGATTGAGCGTTTGCTCATTCTGTCGTCGGGGCCGCGCATCACGGGCGAGGATATCACCCGGCTCGTCGGACATCGCGATCCGGAACAGGCCGGTCTGGGCTCTCTGCTCGATTGCAAGACGTTCGAGGAATTCAAGCATGCCGCCGAGCGCGCCTTTCTGCTCGCCAAGCTTCGCGAATTCGACTGGAACGTGTCCGAGACGGCGCGGGCACTCGACATGCCGCGGTCGAACCTTTATAAGAAAATCGAGCGCTATGGACTCACTCGGGAGACGCTGAGCTGATGGCTGATCGCGATTGGGACAAAGAGCTGGCGAAGGTGGACAAGCAGCTCGCGTCGCTCTCGGACGACGCGCTGGTCGGTCCGCCGCCGGCGACGACCGGCGGAAAGAACGTGCCCGCTCCGCGTTCCGATAAAACGTCGCGGACTGGTGCGGCCGAGCCGCGCGCGACTTCGTCGTTCGGCGTGTACGCCCGCCTCACGCTGTCGGTTCTTGTAGGCGTCGCAATGGTGGTATGGCCGTACCCCGTCCGCTGCGGTTTCGGATTGGCGGGCTACCTGGCGGCGGTGGCCGTCGTGACCGCCAGTGGCGTGTGGAGCTCCGTGTGGACCTGGCGGCACCGCGCTAGCAAAGCTCACGTGCTTTCCATTCTGCTGATCCTCTGGGGGCTTGTTCTCGGGTCGCTCGAAGTCTTGCCACGCATCGGCTACGCAAAGCCCGACCTCAGGCATCCCGCCATGTGGATGTGTCAGTGATTCGGCGACGGTCCGCTGCCTGGCCTCCGGCGTCGCGCAACTTGCTTCATGAATCCACGCATCATTGACGGCATACATTTCTCACCGAGCACACTGACACCCGACTCATGAAATCGTTCAAGAACTTCATCGGCGGCGATTGGGTTCCACCGATCGGCGGCGAATACTTCGAAAACCGGAATCCGGCCGACCTCTCCGACACGGTCGGGCGATTCCCGTTGTCTGGCGCCGCCGATGTCGATCGCGCGGTCGAGTCGGCGCGACGCGGCTTCGAGGTGTGGCGCAACACTCCGGCACCGGCGCGCGGCGACGTCCTTCGAAAGCTCGGCGACATCATGGTCAAGCGAAAAGACGAGATCGCCGACCTCATGACTCGCGAAATGGGCAAGCCGCTCGCCGAGACACGTGGCGACGTCCAGGAAGGAATCGACACCGCGTATTACGCAGCGAGCGAAGGACGCCGGCTGTTTGGCCACACCGTGCCGAGCGAGTTGCGGAACAAGTGGGCGATGAGCTTCCGCCGACCCATCGGTGTCGCGGGAATCATCACGCCGTTCAACTTCCCGATGGCCATACCGACGTGGAAGATGTTTCCCGCGCTTCTCTGCGGAAATGCATGCATCTTCAAGCCTGCCGAAGATGTCCCGCACACGGGGCATGTGCTGGTCGAGATGATGCTCGAGGCGGGTCTCCCGCCCGAAGTAATTCAGCTCGTGCACGGACTCGGCGAGTCCGCCGGTGCGGCACTAGTGAACCATCCGCTCATTCCCGTCATCTCATTTACGGGATCGACGGAGACAGGTCGGATGGTTGGAGAGATCTGCGGGCGCATGCACAAGCGGTTGTCGCTCGAGATGGGCGGTAAGAACGCGATGCTGGTGTTCGACGACGCGAATCTCGATCTCGCGCTGGACGGCGTGCTGTGGGGTGCGTTTGGCACGACAGGTCAACGCTGCACCGCGACCAGTCGATTGATTCTTCAAGATGGAATTCACGACGAGCTGCTGAGTCGGTTGATCGATCGTGTGCGCGATCTCAAATTGGGGGACGGTCGCAAGGACGGCACCGACGTCGGTCCCCTCATTAACCAGAATTCGCTCGAGAAAGTGGAGCGATACATCGACATCGGGCAGCAAGAGAACGCCGATCTCTTGTGTGGCGGAAAACGCCCAACAGGAAAGGGGCTGGAGAACGGCTATTTCTTCGAGCCCACGATCTTTGCTCGAGTCCGCGCGGGTATGCGGCTCGAACAGGAAGAAATCTTTGGTCCTGTTCTTTCGGTATTGCGATTCCGAACGGCAGACGAGGCGTTCGCGATCAATAACGATGTCAAGTACGGATTGTCGTCGTCGGTCTACACCCAAGACGTCAACGTCGCCATGCGCGCGATGAACGAGCTCGACACGGGTATCACATACATCAATGCTCCAACGATCGGGGCCGAGGCACATCTACCGTTCGGTGGCGTAAAACAGACAGGAAACGGCCACCGCGAAGGCGGCTGGGAGGTTTACGAGTTCTACTCGGAGACCAAGGTCGGCTATCTGGATTTCTCGGGTTCGCTTCAACGGGCCCAGATCGACAACTACCTGGGAACCCCGGATTGAATAGGGACGCTTGTGGGCGGACCAACCCGAACTGCGAGTTCCTGATGGTGCTAGCCGGCCGAGCCCGACCAGGTTATTACATCGACTGACGAGCCGTCGTCGTCATTCAAAGAGAAGTGAGAGAAGTGAGAGAAGTGAGTGATATGAGCGCGAACGAACCCGTGTCCGTGCCGGTGCCTGGCGATGAGAACGCCGACGATTCCCCCGGGAGTCAGTCAGCGCGCTCGATCACGCCACAGCAGCGCATGGAAGCCTTGCGCGAGCTCAACCGTCAGCGCACAGGTCTCGATTTCATATGGGAGTGGACGAAGATCCTTGCCGTATCAGTGGTGCTCTTCGCGCTGATCCGGACGTTTCTCGTCGAAGCATTCAAGATTCCGAGTGGCAGCATGGAGAACACGCTGCAGGTCGGCGACTTTTTGCTCGTCAACAAGCTCGTGTACGGCGCGGAAGTGCCGTTCACGCACAAGCGGCTTCCGCGTATACGCGAGCCGCAGCGCGGTGACGTCATCGTGTTCGAGTATCCCGAGGATCCAACGAAGAATTTCGTGAAGCGACTCGTCGGTGTGCCTGGCGACACGCTCGAGATGCGGAACGGGACACTGATTCGGAACGGCGCCGCCCTATCTGAGCGCTACGTCGAACACACCGAGCCCGATATCGACCCCGCGCCCGAGGATTTTCGCTGGCAGCGCGATTACCTCGTCCGAACCGCCAATGCCGCGTCGGGATACCATCCGTCGCGAAACAACTGGGGCCCCTTGGTCGTCCCAAAAGAGAAGTATTTTGTGCTTGGCGACAATCGGGACAACTCTCTGGACAGCCGGTACTGGGGGTTTGTGCCCGACTCGCTGCTCAAGGGTCGGCCGTTCGTGATCTACTACAGCTATGCTCCAGATACGGTCGATACTTTTGCGTGGCTCACGCACATTCGCTGGACGCGATTGGGTGAGCGCATACGATAGCTTTGGTTCGAGTCATTTTCCCACCCCCGTCGCGCTGTCTGAATGCGCGGATGGGTGAATGCGAAACACCGTGAGTGGCCAACTCACTCACGGCCGAGGCACTCACACATTCACGCACCCAAGGAGCCGCAGTACGTATGGCCGCAACCGGCAACAAGAAGTCGTCGTACGAAGAAGGCTCACTCGATCAGTACCTCCGCGACATCAGCGCGTACCCGCTGATCTCGCGCGACGAAGAGGCGCACCTTGCCCGGCACATTCGCAAGGGCGAGCAGGAAGCGCTCGATAAGCTCGTGCGCTCGAACCTGCGTTTCGTCGTTTCAGTCGCGAAGAAATATCAGAACCAAGGTGTGTCGCTCTCGGATCTCATCAACGAGGGCAACCTCGGCCTGATCCGCGCCGCGCACAAATTCGACGAGACGAAGGGCATCAAGTTCATCTCGTATGCCGTCTGGTGGATTCGCCAGGCGATCCTGCAGGCACTCGCCGAGCAGTCGCGCATCGTGCGCGTTCCGCTCAATCGTGCCGGGACGCTGCATCGCATTGGCAAGCGCGCCAACGCGCTGCTTCAAGAGCTCGGCCGCGACGCCACGCACGCCGAGATTGCGCACGGCATGGACATCACCGAGGAAGAAGTCGCCAAGACCATGGCGATCTCGCAGACGCATCTGTCGCTCGATGCGCCGCTCACTCCGGGTGAAGACAACCGTCTGCTCGACTACCTCCCCGATACGCTCAACCCGACGCCCGACGAACAGACGTTCGAGAAGGCGCTCACCGAGTCGATCGAGGAGGCGCTGTCGCACCTCAAGGAACGCGAGTCGAAGATCCTGAGGCTCTATTTCGGTCTCGACGGCAGCGAGCCAATGACGCTCGAGGAGATCGGCGCATTGCTCGGCATTACACGCGAGCGCGTGCGACAAATCAAAGAGAAGGCGCTGTCGCGTCTCCGGCACGTCAGCCGCGCGCGGGCACTCGAGTCATATCTGGGCTGAGCTCGCGCCTGATCGGCGCGTGGTGATATTCAAATTTTGCTCTCTCGGACCATGGCTCAAAACAGCTCGTTCGATGTGACGACCGGTGTTGATCTCCAGGAGGTCGACAATGCGATCAACCAAGCACAGAAAGAGATCGCGCAACGCTATGACTTCAAAGGCTCGAACGCGTCGATCGAATTCAAGCGTGCAGAAGAGTTGATCGCGCTCGTTGCGGCCAGCGACTTTCAGATGCGTGCGCTATTCGACGTCGTGCAGGCGAAGCTCATCAAGCGCGGCGTGCCCGTGAAGAACCTCGACGTCGGCGAGATCAAGCAGGCCGGCGGCGACATGGTGCGCCGCGAGGTCAAGCTGAAGACGTCGCTCGATTCCGATACCGCAAAAAAAGTCGCCGCGGCCATCAAAGACGCGAAGCTCAAGAAGGTGCAGGCGTCGATTCAAGGCGATCAAGTGCGCGTGACGTCCCCATCGAAAGACGACCTGCAAGAGGCGATTGCGCTGCTGCGCAAAGGCGACTTTGGCGTCGAGCTGAAGTTCGGGAACTTCCGCTAGCGCAGTCGGTGGCAAATCGTCAATGCGAGTCGTGCGGCGGCGTTTTGCACGTCGCGTGTTTCACGCGTATGAGATCGCTCGTGCGCGCGGCCACGACGTTCAACGCCGCAGCGTCGTCAGAGTTCCAGAATCGCCAACTGCCTTCATCGCTGTGACGCACTCTGGTTCGTGACGCCGGGCCCCAGCGGTCGAGGAGATCGCGCGCCGCGTTGCAGCGTTGCGCATCATCCGCCAGCCGTAGGGCACTTCCTTCATCGCCGACCGGCTTTGTCAGAACACTCTTCACCGCAAGGCCGACGGCGCCCCCGCTCAGTCGCGCGAGGTGCGCGACATCGAGTGTCGGTTGGGCGCTCGCTGTCGCCAGCGACGCGTGCCCC